>Ga0209253_10003672_pt1 | contig 13444 bp, 12 predicted proteins | sample FrelakmetBRP12BR_FD_187145 | JGI IMG/M metagenome (GOLD analysis project Ga0209253, IMG submission 187145) | Freshwater lake sediment microbial communities from the University of Notre Dame, USA, for methane emissions studies - BRP12 BR (SPAdes)... | ecosystem: Environmental > Aquatic >...
CCGGCGGAAGAGCCGAACCAGAGCATCGAGCCGCCAAAGCCGACCGCGTACGCGAGGAAGCCCCAGTCGTAGCCGCCCTGCTTGATCGCCAGCGCGGTCAGCGGAATGTTGTCGAACACGGCGGAGACGAAACCCAGTCCGAACGCCGTCTGCCACGACGCGGCCGGCAGCTCTTCCACCGGCATCATCGACGCCGCGAGCACCAGCGACAGCAGGAAGATCGTTCCCTTCATCGATGCCGGCACGAGCCGCCAGTCCGGGCGGCGCACGTGGCCGCCGATAAAGATCGCCGCCCACACGGCGACGCCGATGAACGGGAAGCGGTCCGCAATCTCGTTGAAGAACAGGCTGACCGTCACGTTCACCACGATGGCCCCCGCCAGGATGAACGCGACGACGGCGAGCGACCACCAGTCGACCCGCACACCGGCCTCCGCGTCCTTCTGGATCGGCTGGAGCGCGTGCTGCTGGCGCGCGGCGATGACCCCGAAGATGAGAAGCGCCGTCACGGAAGCGATGTACGCCTCGAAAACCACCATGGGCGAGATCCCGGAGATCCACATCATCGTCGTCGTCGTGTCGCCGACCACGCTGCCGGCGCCGCCGGCGTTGGATGCGCCAACGATGCCCGCGAGGTAGCCGACGTGCACCTTGCCGCGAAACACCGTGGCCGCCACGGCGCCGCCGATCATCGCGGCGGCGATGTTGTCGAGAAAGCTCGACAGCACGAAGACGAGCACGAGCAGCACGAAGCCCCCCTTCCAGTCATTCGGAAGGTAGTTGGGGAGGATGGCGGGCAGCCGGCTTTCCTCGAAGTAACGGGCGAGCAGGCCGAATCCCAGCAGCAGCATGAAGAGATTCGCGAGCACCACCCACTCGTGGCCCAGATGGACGAAGAATCCGGTGAAGCCAGCCCCGGCCCCGAACGGGGAAAGCGCGATCTTGTAGATGGCGATGATCGTCGCGCCAGCGACCGCGATCGGCATCGTGTGACGATGGAACAGGGCCACGCCTGCGAGCGTCGCGGCGAACAGGATGAACTCCACGGGAACGCCGGCGATCGTCGGTCCGGCAAAGGAGCCTCCCGCTGCCACCGCCATCGCGGGTGCCGCGGACAACGCGATTCCGACGGCTGCCCGTCTCCATTCCTGCATGAGGCTGTCTCCCTTGCGCCGCTTCTTGTTCTTAGTCGGCTGTTGTGATGACGACGTGCACCCGGTACGGGCCGTGAGCTCCCAGCACAATGGTCTGTTCGATGTCGCCGGTCCGCGAGGGGCCGGACACCATGTTGATCGCGCGCGGCATCATGTCGGCGACGCCGCCACGCTCCGCTCGCATCAGGGCGAACGCGTCCTCCATCGTGGCGACGATGCGCGACGCCGGCACGATCGCGATGTGCGTTTCCGGCAGCAGGTGCGTCGAGGACGGCGTCTCGCGGCTGGAAGCGAGCACGAGAGTCCCGGTCTCTGCGAGTGCGCAGAAGCACCCTGTGACGCCGACCGGGTCCGCGCCCTGCGATTCGTCGCGCTTCGGCCGCCGCGCTTCGGCGTGCACGCCCGCACCGGCCCAGTCGAGTCCGGCCAGTTGCGGCCACACCACGACCTTCGGCGCGAGTCCCTGCGCAACGAGGTAGCGCGCGACGGCGGCGGGCGCCTCGGCCATCGACGGCACCTCGTCGACGGTGCTCGCCATCCGCTCGGCCATCTGGCGGAAATAGCGTGTCAGGTCGTCGGGGATCGCCGGGCCCGGCCCGGACGGATGGCGCGCCATGTAGTCCTCGGCCTGGGCCCGCTCGGCGTCGGTCGCCGGTCCCGCGCGCCGCTGGTTCGTGCGTATGCGCTGCAGGATCGCCGCGCGTGACTTGCTGGTGTCGAAGCTCATCGCTGCGCCTTCCGGATGAACGTGTCGATGCGGCGGACGCCTTCTTCGATCGCCGCATCGCTCGCAGCGTACGAGAAGCGGATGTGCTGGCCATCGCCTTCAACGCGCGGACCGAAGTGGATGTCCGCGAGTACGGCGACGCCGGCCTCGTGCAGGAGGCGCTTGCGCAACTCTTCCGAGTCCTTCGCGCCGATGCGCGCGCACGCGTCGGTGACGTTCGGCCACGCATAGAACGCGCCGCCCGGCGACGCGCAGCGGAAGCCTGGAACGTCGTTCAGCAGCCGGACGATCAGGTCGCGACGCTTGTGGAAGCTCGCCTTCATGCGGTCGGCCTCGTCCTGGGGTCCGGTCAGCGCCGCCAGCGCCGCCCACTGGCTGATCTGCGACGCGCACGATTCGGTGTTGGTGATCCAGCGCGTGAAGACCGGCGCGAGCGTCGCGTTCGCCGTGAACCCGATGCGCCAGCCGGTCATCGCGTACGTCTTCGACGCGCCGTCCGAAACGATGGTCCGCTCGCGCATGCCCGGCAGCGTCGCGATCGACACGAACTCGCCGTCGTAGACCAGCTTGCTGTAGATCTCGTCGGCGTACACCCAGACCTCCGGGTGCCTGCGCAGCACCTCGGCGATCGCCTCGAGGTCCGCACGCGTCAGCAGGCCGCCGGTCGGGTTGTGCGGAGTGTTCAGGATCAGCAGCCGGGTCTTCGGCCCGATCCGGTCCTCGAGCTCGTTCGGGTCGAAGGCGAACGCGCGCGACTCGCGCAGCGGCAGGCCGACCGGCACCGCGCCGTTGGCGACGATCTGCGATTCGTAGATCGGGAAGCCCGGCACGGGAAAGATCACCTCGTCGCCGACTCCGTAGTCGGTGACCGAAGCGATCGCGTATCCGATGAAGGGCTTGGCGCCCGCACCGACGACCACTTCGTCGGGCGCGATGTCCATGCCGCGCAGCGCGCCCATGGAGCGGGCGGCCGCGGCGCGGAGCTCGTCGATGCCGGCCGACGGCGTGTAGCCGTGCTTGCCGCCGCGGACCGCGTCGACGGCGGCGTCCTGGATGTGCGTCGGCGTCGGGAAGTCCGGCTGGCCGATGCAGAAGGAGACGATGTCCTTGCCTTCGCGGATCAGTCGGTTGACTTCGGCGAGGACGACGAACGCATTTTCTGTGCCCAGCGCGCTGGCGCGGCGAGAGAGGTTTGGCATGGCGCGGCGATTATAGGAGCGGGATCACGCTTCCCGCGCCGTCCAGCGGCGAACGCAGGCGCGAGCAAGCGCGTCGGTCGAGTCGATGCAGCGCGCGCGCAGCGGCGATGCAATCGCATCGAGCGCGATCGGCAGTTCGGTGCAGGCCAGCACCACCGCCGCGGCGCCGCGCTCGAGCGCGGCCGCGATCACCGGTTCGAGGAGGCGGCCGCCCGCCTCCGCCGCGCCGCGCTTCACCGCTTCGATCGCCGGCTGCACGGCGCGGTCGTAGGTCGCTTCGTCCGGCGCGGCAAGCGCGATGCCGCGCCCGTCCAGGCGCTGGTCGAACACCCGCGCGCGCAAGGTCGCTCGCGTGGCGACGATGCCGAGCCCGCGCGCGCCGGCCGGAAGCAGGTCGGCCACGGCATCGACGATGTGGATGAACGGCACCCCGCATCCCGCGACCAGGTCGTCGTACCAGTGGTGCGCGGTGTTGCACGGCATCGCCAGCATCGTGGCGCCCGCGTCAAGCAGGCGGTCGCGCGCCGCGAGGAGAGCCGGCAGCGGCGACGGCCCGCCGTGCAGGATCGCCGCCGGCCGTGACGGGATCTGCGGCACCGAGTGGATCAGCACCGGGATGTGCTCGTCGTCGTCCCTGGCGGGCGTGGCGTCGATCAGCTTGCGGAAGAAGTCCGCCGTCGCCAGCGGCCCCATGCCGCCGATCACGCCGAGCATGGCCTACAGCCCGAGGCGCTCGGCCCAGCCGTGCACGTAGCCGAACAGGCCGACGGCGCCGCCCGTGTGCAGGAACACGATGTTCTGGCCCTTCGTGAACTGGCCCTTGCGGACCAGATCGATCAGGCCCGCCATCGCCTTGCCCGAGTACACCGGGTCGAGCAGGATGCCTTCGGTGCGCGCGACGAGTTCGAGCGCTTCCATCATGCCCGGCGTCGGCAGCCCGTAGCCCGCGCCCACGTAGTCGCAATTGGCGACGACCCGTTCGCGCGTCACCGCGCCCGGGACGCCGAGCAGTTCGGCCGTCCGCGCGGCGAGCGCGTACACCTTTTCCTCCTGCACCGGCTTGGGCGCGCGCACCCCGATGCCGAGCACCGGAATCCCGGCGCGGGAGCCTTCGAGGCCCGCGAGCAGCCCGGCCTGCGTCCCGGTGCTCCCGGTCGCGTGCACCAGCAGGTCGATGTCGAGCCCGACCGTGTTCGCCTGCTCGGCGAGTTCGAGCGCGCACGCGACGTAGCCGAGCGCGCCGATGGGGTTGGAGCCGCCGCCAGGGATCACGTACGGGCGGCGGCCTGCGGTCGACAGTTCCGCGGCAAGCGCCGCCATGGCCGCGTCCATGTCCGTGCCCGCCGGCACGTGGCGGATGTCCGCGCCGAGCAGGCGATCGAGGATGACGTTGCCCGACTTCCGATAGTCCTCGTGCGCGTAGCCGGTGCGGTCCTCGAGGAAGATCTCGCAGGCCATGCCGAACTTCGCGGCCGCCGCGGCCGTCTGCCGCGCGTGGTTCGACTGGGTCGCGCCCTGGGTGATGACGATGTCCGCCTTCTTCGCCAGTGCCTCGCCGATCAGGAACTCGAGCTTGCGGGTCTTGTTGCCTCCGGTGGCCAGTCCCGTGCAGTCGTCGCGCTTGACCCACAGGTTCGGGCCGCCAAGCAGGCGAGTGAGGTTGCCCATCGGCTCGAGGGGCGTCGGCGCGTGCGTGAGCCGCACGCGGGGAAATCGGGCCAGCTTCATTTGGTCTTGGCTTCCGGTGGCGTGATCTCGAACACCTGGCGCAGGTAGGCCAGGTAGGCAACGTCCTCGCACATGTTCTTGTCGGGCGAATCCGACAGCTTCGCCACGGGCTGCCCGTTGCAGCGAACCATCTTGATCACGATCTGCAGCGGCGTGTAGCCGAGGTCGTTGGTCAGGTTGGTTCCGACGCCGAAGGCGATACGCGCGCGTTCACGGAACCGCTGGTACAGCTCGATCACCTTCGGGATCGTCAGCGAGTCGGAGAACACGATCGTCTTGGTCCTCGGATCGACGCGGTTCCGCTCGTAGTGCGCGATCAGGCGCTCACCCCACTCCATCGGGTCGCCGGAGTCGTGCCGGGCGCCGTCGAACAGCTTGCAGAAGTACAGGTCGAAGTCGCGCAGGAACGCGTTCATTCCGTACACGTCCGACAGCGCGATGCCGAGGTCGCCGCGGTACTCCCGGGCCCACGTCTCGAACCCGAAGGTCTGGGAGTCGCGCAGCCGCGGACCCAGGGCCTGGCACGCCTGCAGGTACTCGTGCGCCATCGTCCCCAGCGGCGTGAGACCGTGCCGCGCCGCGTACATCACGTTGCTGGACCCGGCCAGGTTGTCGCCCAGGCCTTCCTTGAGCGCAACGATCACTTCCTCGTGCCACAACCGCGAGAAGCGCCGCCGAGTGCCGTAGTCGGCGATCCGCACGCCTTCCATCGCCGGGTTCTGCGCGATCAGCGCGATCTTCTCGCGCAGCCGCCGGCGGCCCTCGACGAAGTCGGGCGCCTTCTGCGTGGCGCGGAAGTAGACCTCGTTGACGATGGCGAGCACCGGGATCTCGAACAGGATCGTGTGCAGCCACGGGCCCTTGATCACGATCTCGATCTCGCCGTTGTCCTGTGGCGAAGGCCTTATCGTGATGTACTTGGTGTTGAGCTGGAACAGCCCGAGGAAGTCGACGAAGTCGCTCTTGATGAACCGCAGGTCGCGCAGGTACGCGAGCTCCTGCTCGCGGAAGCGCAGCGTGCACAGGAAGTGCACCTGCTCGCGGATCTCGTCGACGTACGGCCTGAGGTCGATGCCTGGATTGCGGCACTTGAACCGGTACTCGACGCTCGCGCCCGGAAAATGATGCAGCACCACCTGCATCATCGTGAACTTGTACAGGTCGGTGTCGAGCAGTGACGTGATGATCATCGGGGCATTGTAGGCAGATCAGACGCCGAGGACTCGCTGCACCGCGGCGCTGGGCTGCAGCAGATCCTCCCGCGTGGCCTCGCCGACCAGGCGCCCCTGCTCGATCAGCATGGCCCGGTCCGCGATCGTCGCGACGAACGCCAGGTTCTGTTCGGACACCAGTACAGCGACACCGCGCTCGCGCATCGCCAGCACCGCCTTCTTCATCCCGCCGACGACGATCGGCGCGATGCCCTCCGACGGTTCGTCGAGCAGCACCACCCGCGGATTGGCGGCAAGCGTGCGCGCGACGGCGAGCATCTGCTGCTCGCCGCCGCTCATCGCGCTCGCCGGCCGTTCGAGCATCGACGCAAGGTTCGGAAACAGCGCGAGCAGGTCGGCTTCGCTGAAGCCTTCGGGCGCCGGACGCGCGACCAGCCGCAGGTTCTCCGCGACGCTCAGGTCGGTGAAGATGCGGCGATCCTCGGGCACGTAACCAAGCCCGAGCCGGGCGCGCGCGTGCGGCGGCAGCGCGCTCACGTCCTTGCCGTCGAGCAGCACCTCACCGCGCACGCGCGCGCCGAGTCCCATGGCCGCCCGCAGCAGCGATGTCTTGCCGGCACCGTTGCGCCCGACGAGCGCCACGACCTCTCCCGTCGCGACCGTCAGGTCCACGTCGAACAGCACCTGCGCGTCGCCGTAGAACGCCGAGAGGCGCCGCAGTTCCAGAGCGACGGATCCTGTTGCCCCCTGGGCGCTCCGGGCCGTCCCTGCATGCGGGACAGCTTGCCCACCGAGCGGCCGTGCGGCGCTCACTGGACTACCCTCCGCGCTGCGCGCTCCGGGATGAGCGCTTCGGAGCGGCCGTGCGCGCTCATGCGGCGTCCCCGAGGTAGACGCGGCGCACCTCCGGATCGGCGCGCACGGCTTCGGGAGTGCCGTCGGCGACGAGGCGCCCCGCCGACAGCACGAGCACGCGCCGTGCGAATCCGAACACGACATCCATGCTGTGCTCGGTGAACAGCACGGCCATCCGACGTGCCGTCGCGAGTTCGACCACGAGGCGCATCAGCGCCTTGCGCTCGCCCGGCGCCATCCCCGCGGTCGGTTCGTCCATCAGCAGCAGCCGCGGCCCGGTCGCCAGCGCCAGCGCGAACTCGAGCCGCTTCAGGTCGCCGTAGGCCAGCGTCGAGGCGGCGACCTGCGCGCGTTCTGCCAGACCCACCTGCGCGAGGAGCGCGTGCGCGGCGTCCACGTGACGGTGCCACAGCGCAGCGCCGACGCTCAGCGGCGTTCGCGCCGCCTCCAGCGCCACCTGCGCGTTCTGCAGCGCGGTCATCGACGCGAACGCCTGCGCGACCTGGAAGGTGCGGCCGATGCCGAGCCGGGTGCGGGCGGCGGTCGACAGGGCGTCGAGCGGCTGACCGCGGTAGCGAACGTGCCCCGCGTCCGCGGCCAGCTGGCCGTCGATCACGTTGAAGAGCGTCGACTTTCCCGCGCCGTTCGGTCCGATCAGCGCCGCCACCTCGCCGTCGTCGAGCGCAAAGGTCACGCCGTCGACCGCGCGCACGCCGCCGAAACTCTTCTGCAGGTTCTCGACGACGAGGACGCTCACCGTGGCCTCCCCTCGTAGCGACTCCGCAGGAAACCGACGATGCCGCCGGGGAACAGCACCACGAGCGCGACGATCGCCAGGCCGAGCACGAGTCGCCAGTGGTCCGTCGCCCGCACGAGTTCCGTCGAGAGGCCGTGGTACGCCAGCGCGCCGACCAGCGGCCCGCTCAGCGTCTGGAGCCCGCCGAGCAGGACCATGACCAGCGCGTCGACCGAGACGGGAATGGACAGCGCCGTCGGAAAGACCGCACCCTTCTGCAACGCATGGAGCGCACCGGCCAGCCCGGCGAACAGTCCGCCGGCGGCGAAGGCGAGCCAGCGCACGCGCGCGACGTCGATGCCGAGCGCCTCGGCGCGCAGCGCACTGTCGCGAGTGGCACGCAGCGAAAACCCGAACGGCGCGACCGCCGCGCGTCGCAGCGCCAACAGGGAAACGGCGACCACCCCGAGCGCGAGCCAGTAGAAACCGGGCTCGCCGGCCAGCCCGGCCGGCAGCGACGTCCACAGCCCGAGCACGCCGTTGTCGCCACCGGTGATGTCGACCCACTGGATCGCGGTCGACGACAGGATCTGCGCAAAGGCGAGGGTCAGCATGGCGGCGTAGACGCCGGCGGACCGCAGCACGACGACTCCGACGAGCAGTGCCGCCACCGCGGCGGCGATCGGCCCGCCGATGAGCGCCAGCGCGAACGGCGTGTCGAGCAGCCGGATCGAGAGCGCGACGGCGTAGGCGCCGAGCCCGAAGAACGCCGCGTGACCGAACGACACGATGCCGCCGAGTCCCATCGCGAAGTGGAGGCTGGCAGCCAGCAGCGCCGCGATCGCCATCTCCGTGGCGATCACGACGATGTAGTCGCCGACCACGAGCGGCAACAGCGCGGCGACGGCGAACGCGGCCAGCCACAGCCACTTCGCGCGGGGCGGCAGCGGCACGAATGGCGGGTGCGTCAGCGGCTTGCCCGGCGCCTCGGCCTGTGGGCGCCCGAGCAGGCCGTGCGGCCGCACGACCAGCACCACCGCCATCACGACGAAGATGAGCACCAGCGTCGACTGCGGCAGCCACCAGGTGCCGAACGCGTGCAGCAGCCCGATCGCGAGCGAGGCCCACAGCGCGCCGGTGACGGACCCGAGCCCGCCGACCACCACGACCACGAAGGCCTCGACGAGGATTCCCATGTCCATCTGCAGGTTGACCGTCTCCCGCGGGATCTGCAGCGCGCCCGCGAGCCCGGCGAGGAACGCTCCGAGCGCGAACACGGTCGTGAACAGGACCGGTTCATTGATCCCGAGCGCGCTCGCCGTCTCGCGGTCCTGCGCCGACGCGCGGATCCAGACGCCCCAGCGCGTGCGCCTGAGGAGCCACGCAAGCAGGGCGAACACGAGAGGGCCGACGACGATCAGGAACAGCGTGTACTCGGGGATGAACGCGCCGAAGAGCTCGACGCTTCCCGCCAGGCCGGGCGCTCGCGGCGCGAAGCGCTCCTCGGGTCCCCAGGCGACGAGCACGAGGTCCTGGACGACGAGCACGAGCCCGAAGGTCGCGAGCAGCTGGAAGATCTCCGGCGCCGCATAGATCCGCCGCAGAACCACGACCTCGATCACCACGCCGACCAGCGCGACCGCCAGCGCGGCGATCAGCAGCCCGGAGAAGAATCCGATCGGTGTCGATGGCAACGCGGCGGTGATCGTCGACGCCACGTACGCGCCCACCATGTAGAGCGACCCGTGCGCGAAATTGACGACCCGCGTGACGCCGAAGATCAGCGTCAACCCGGCGCTGAGCAGGAACAGCGTCGAGCCGTACGACAGGCCCGCGACGAACTGGCCGAAGATCAGGTCCACGTGGAGTCGGGCGGCCCCTCAGCCGCCTGCGTCACTTCTGCGCTTCGGCAGGGCGGCGCCTGGCGACCTCGGCGTCCGTGGGCAGGAACTTCGCGCCGTCGGCGTAGCGCCAGTCCACCATCGTTCCCCGGCCGTCGCGCACGTCGAGCCTGCCGACGAAGGCGCCCATCGTCGACTGGTGGTCGACGCGGCGGAACACGACCGGGCCGAAGGGCGTCGTCCACGCGAGCCCCCGCATGGCCGCGATCATCTTCTCGGTGTCGGTCGACTTCGCCTTCTTCAGCGCCTCGAAGATCGCGGTGAAGGTCGAGTACCCGACGACCGAGCCGAGGCGCGGGTTGTCCTTGTAGCGCTGGTAGTACGCGTTGAAGAACTTCGAGTGTTCGGGCGTCGCGATCTGGTCCCACGGATAGCCCGTGACGATCCAGCCCTTCGGCGTCTCGTCCTTCAGCACGTCGAGGTACTCGGGCTCGCCCGACAGCAGGCTGACGACCGGCACGCGCGGGAACAGCCCGCGCAGGTTGCCCTCGCGCACCAGGCGCGGCAGGTCGGCGCCGAAAGTCACGTTGAAGATCGCCTCGGGCCGCGCCGCGAGGATGGCCTGCACCGTGCTCGCCGCCTCCAGCTTGCCGAGCGCCGGCCACTGTTCGGCTACGAACTGGACGTCCGGCCGGCGCGCCTTCAGCAGCGCCTTGAAGCTCGTCACGGCCGACTGGCCGTACTCGTAGTTCGGCGCGATGATGGCCCAGCGCTTCGCCGGCAGCTTCGCCGCCTCGTCGACCAGCATCGCCGATTGCATGAACGTGCTCGGGCGCAGCCGGAACGTGTAGCGGTTGCCCTTCTCCCACACCATGGCGTCGGTGAGCGGCTCGGCGGCGACGAACAGCACTTTCGAGCGCAGCGCGAAGTCGGCGACGGCAAGGCCGACGTTCGACAGGAAGGTGCCGGCCAGCAGCGCCACTTTTTCATTCGACACGAGTTCGGTCGCGAGGCGGATCGCGTCCTCCGGCTTGCCGGCGTCGTCCCGCGAGACCACCTCGATCCGCCGCCCCAGCACGCCGCCCGCCGCATTCGCTTCCTCGACGGCGAGCTGCCATCCCATGCGATACGGGATCGTGAACTGCGGGATGGTGGAGTAGCTGTTGATCTCGCCGATGCGGATCGGGCCGGCCTGCGCGAACGTCCGCGACAGCGGTGCCGCCAGCGCAGCCAGCGCGAAAAGCTCACGACGCGTGGTCATCGGAATAGCCTTGTTGTCAGAGGGAAAACAGGCGGGGCGACCGAACCCCGTCAGCTAGAATACCGGCTTTGCGCGGTGGGCGTTCCTGCCTTCAGCCGTGCCTTCGATGGAGCTCTGAGGATGACGCACGTCGTCGTCGAATCGTGCATCAAGTGCAGGTACACCGACTGCGTCGACGTCTGCCCGGTCGACTGCTTTCGCGAAGGTCCGAACATGCTGTCGATCGATCCGGACGAGTGCATCGACTGCGCGGTCTGCATCCCGGAGTGCCCTGTCAACGCAATCTATGCGGAAGAGGACGTGCCGGAGGACCAGCGCGATTTCATCCCCCTGAACGCGGAACTCGCCAAGGAATGGCCGGCGATCACGCGCATGAAGCCCCACTTCGCCGATGCGGACGACTGGAAAGACGTTCGCGACAAACGCCACTTGCTGGAACGGTGATTGCGCAGGCGTTCGCTGAAGAGAGCCAGTGGGTCCGCTATCCGGGCCCGGCACCAGAAGCCATCTCAGGGAAATTGCTTATGCCGGGCCTACCGCGCATAATCGTCCGCGAACATTCGGCAGTCTTGGGCGGAGCCAGACGCAAGAACTGGTCGATTGCATGGGGACTTTCGAGGAGCGTGAGTTGAGCGGAGAGTGCCGTGCTTTATCACCTGCATGAACTGCAGCGTCGCTTCCTGAATCCCCTGTCGGTGTGGGCCCAGGCCACATCGGAACTCTTCACCAGCCCCTACAGCCCGCTCGCGTACACCCCGGTTTCGCGCCGCTTGGCCGCTGGTTACGATTTGCTGCACCGTGTCGGGAAGTACTACGAAAAGCCCGAGTTCGGGCTGCGCACCACCACGGTCGACGGCAAGGAAGTCCCGATCGTCGAAGAGACGCTGGAGAGCAAGCCGTTCTGCCGCCTGCTCCACTTCAAGCGCGTGTGGCCGAACGGCATGGGCAAGCGACCGGCCGACCCGAAGGTCCTGATCGTCGCACCGCTGTCGGGACACCATGCCACGCTGCTGCGGGATACGGTCCGCGCGCTGCTGCCCGATCACGACATCTGCATCACCGACTGGACCGACGCGCGGCTGGTGCCGCTGGCCCAGGGCCCCTTCCACCTGGACGATTACGTCGAGTACGTGGTGGACTTCATCCGGATCCTGGGACCGAACGTGCACGTGATCTCGGTGTGCCAGCCGACCGTTCCGGTGCTGGCCGCGGTGTCGCTGATGGCCACCGCCAAGGATCCGAAACTGCCGCGCTCGATGACGATGATGGGCGGGCCGATCGACACGCGCCGCAATCCGACGCAGGTCAACGCGCTCGCCATGCGCAAGAACTTCGACTGGTTCGAGAACAACGTGGTCTTCAAGGTGCCGTCGGCGCACCCGGGTTACCTGCGCAAGGTGTATCCGGGCTTCCTGCAGCACGCCGGCTTCGTCGCCATGAACCCGGATCGCCACCTGAACTCGCACTGGGATTACTACCTCGACCTCGTCAAGGGCGACATGGACGACGTCGACGGCCATCGCAAGTTCTACGACGAGTACAACGCCGTCATGGACCTGCCGGCCGAGTATTACCTCGACACCATCAAGATCGTGTTCCAGGAGCACCGCCTGCCGAACGGCACATGGGAGGTGCACGGCAAGCTGGTGCGGCCGCAGGACATCCGCAGCGTCGCGCTGTTCACCATCGAAGGCGAGCTCGACGACATCTCCGGCAGCGGCCAGACCCAGGCTGCGCACGACCTCTGCACGAGCATCCCGAAGGCCAGGCAGAAGCACCTGACCGCCGAGGGCGCCGGCCACTACGGCATCTTCAGCGGCCGTCGCTGGCGCGAGCAGATCGCGCCGCAGATACGCGACTTCATCCGCGCCAGCGCCTGACCACGACGCTCGTGCCTTCGCGCGAATCGGTTCGTCCGGTTGGCGGAAGGCAGGGGAGCCACCCGGCCCTAGAGTTGCGGTATCGCGCTGACCTCCCGGGTTGCGCCCTCCATCAGGAGCTTCCATGGCAATTTTCCGACGCGTCGTCGCCGCGATCGCCGCGACTTGCGTTCTCGCCACGAGCCTGCCGGCGGCTGCTCAGCCGACAGCATGGCCCTCGATCGTCACCACCGAAGAGGCGATCACGGTCTCCGTGCAACAGCGTGTGGGCGAACTGCTGGCACGCGCGGAGGTCCGCGAGGCACTCGCGGCCCGCGGGGTCGAGCCCGCGCAGGTCGAGGCACGGGTCGCCGCCCTGACCGACAACGAAGCGCGGCGGCTCGCCGAGGAGCTCGATCGCCTGCCGGCGGGCGCGAGCAGCATCATCGGCGTCCTCTTCGCCGTGTTCATCATCCTGCTGATCACGGACATCCTCGGGCTGACGAAGGTCTTCCCGTTCACGCGCCCTGTGAAGTGAGTCTCCGACACCGGGCGAGGGCCGCCGCGGCGGCGGGTGTGCTGGCTGTTGCAGCGTTCCTCGCGGGCTGCGCAGCTCCGCCGATGACGTCTGCGCTGCAGTCGAAACCACCGGCCACGCACGCACTGCGCGTGGAACAGGCGCATGTTCCGTTCTTCCCCCAGGACGAGTACCAGTGCGGACCCGCGGCACTTGCGACGGCGCTTGCCGCCGCGCGCGCGAATGTCACCGTCGATGCACTGGTCCCGCAGGTGTACATGCCGAGACGCGAGGGTTCGCTGCAGGCAGAGATGCTGGCGACCGCGCGCCGGCACGGGCGCCTGGCGGTCGTGCTTCCGCCGAACCTCGAGGCCGTGCTCGCTGAAGTGGCGGGG
>Ga0209253_10003673_pt1 | contig 13444 bp, 12 predicted proteins | sample FrelakmetBRP12BR_FD_187145 | JGI IMG/M metagenome (GOLD analysis project Ga0209253, IMG submission 187145) | Freshwater lake sediment microbial communities from the University of Notre Dame, USA, for methane emissions studies - BRP12 BR (SPAdes)... | ecosystem: Environmental > Aquatic >...
CGGGGAGCTGGCCTCCCGCAGCGGGGAGCTGGCCTCCCGCAGCGGGGAGCTGGCCTCCGCCGGCCGCGTCATCCGTCGACGCCCCCGGTGCCGGCTCGCCGCCCAGCACGGTGGAGGCGGCGACGAACGTCGCGAGCAGAGCGACGACGAGGGGGCGGAGGCGCCGGGGGAAGGTCATGATCACGGCTCGCGCAGCGGGTGTTGGAACGCCGCCCGACCCCCGTCGAGCGGAGCTCAACCGTGCCCGCCTCGGTGCGCTCCGTCAACGGGCACCATGGTCCCATGCCCCGGCAGGACCCTCGCGCGCGGGCGAGCGCGCGAGGGCGGCGGTCGTGGGCGGGGCGCGGGCGAGCGCGCGAGGGCGCCGGCGCGACCCGTCAGGCGGCCGGAGGCGGGACGACCGGGATCGGCGCCGCGGCCTGCCGATGCCCGGCGGTCCGGGCGGCCACGACGACCGCGAGCCCGCAGACGGCCGCGAGGATCGCCGCCCCCAGCATCCCGGCTGCCAGCCCGACCGAGGCGGAGGTGAAGCCCATCAGCGGCGGGTAGATCACCGAACCGGCCACGCCGGCCGTGGTGAGCAGCCCGCTGACCGCGGCGGCGCGGTGCGGGTAGTACGTGCCGGCGACCGCCATGATCATCGGGTAGACCGGGCCCAGGCCGAAGCCGGCGATCGCGAACAGCCCGATCTGGACCGCTCCGGGTGGGCCGAGCACGGCCCCGGCGATCGCGACTGCGCCGAGGAGCGAGCTCGTCACCGCGTACCGGACGGGCGCGATCCTCCGGCCCAGGCGTCCCGCCGTCAGGCGGCCGAGGGCCAGGCCGATCCAGAAGAGGCTGAGCGCGAGCGTTGCGGTCGACAGCGGCTCGTTCGCCAGGAAGGCGACGAGCCAGCTGGAGACGCCGGCCTCCGCGGCCACGTAGCAGGCGACCGCGATCGCGAGCGCGGCGAGCGGCACGCGCAGGCTGGGGCGCGCAGCGTCCCCGGGGCGACCGGCGACTGCCGCCGTGTCCGCCTCGACCGCCCCGGGGCCGGCCTCCGCCGGCGCCGTCCGGGCGCGTGGCGGCACCGTGCCGACGAGCCGCAGGGGACCGGCGAGCGCAAGGGCCACGAGGCTCGTCACGAGCATCGGCACCCGCCAGTCGACCCCCGCCGAGAGCAGCATCCCGAGCGCGAGCGGCGCCGCCAGCGCCCCGAGGCTGTAGAAGAGGTGGAGGCGGCTCAGGGCGTCGCCGCGGCCCGTCACGGAGAGGTCCATGACCACGCTGTTGACGCCCGCGTCGACGGTGCCCGCGCCGCCGCCCGCGAGGGCCGCCCCGACGATCAGGAGCGGCCACTCGGGCGCGAGGCCCTGCGTCACGAGCCCTGCGGCGAGGAGCAGGACGGCCGCCGGCAGGATCGCCCGGCGCCCCACCCGCCCGGCCAGCGCCCCCGACAGGAAGGCCCCGGTCGCGAAGGCGAGCGACGCGGCGAGGTAGAGGAGGCCGAACCCGGCGTCGGTCTGCCCGAACTCGTCGCGGATGTCGCGGATGAGCGACGGCACGAGCAGCATCGACCACCCGACCAGCGCGAAGCTGGCGTAGGACGTGGCGAGGATGCGGGGGGACGACGCGGGCATGGCCTCGAGGCTCGGGAGAGGTGGGGTGCCCCAGATGATGAAGCCACCCGTCCGCGACTGCACGTCCGGCCCGTGCGGTACCATGCGCCCGTGCGAGCGTCCCCGCGTCCCGCCCTTCTCGTGGTTGCCGTGCTTCTCGCCGCGTGCGGCGGAGGCGGTGCGTCGCCGGCCGGGGCCACCCCTGTGACTGCGGCGCCCCCGGTCGAGACGCCGACGGTGGCTGCCCCGACCCCGACGCCGGCCGCGACCCCCCGCGCGGCGACGCCCGACCCGACCGCCGAGTCCACGCCGGCTGCGCTCGTGACCCCGACACCCAGTCCGACTGCTGCGCCCACCCCGAAGCCGACACTGAAGCCGACGGCTGCCGCCACGGCCGTGGCAACGGCTGCCGCCACGGCCACGCCGACCGCGAAGCCAACACCGAAGCCGACGCCGAAGCCAACACCGAAGCCGACGCCGAAGCCAACACCTCGCCCGGCAGCGGTCACCCTCGCCCTGGCGGCGCTCGACTTCGCGTTCCAGCCGGGCGCGCTCAGGGCCCCGGCCGGGACGGCGTTCAGGATCGCGTTCTCGAACGAGGACGCCGGCATCCCCCACAACGTGGCGATCCGGAACGCCGGTGGGGCGCAGGTCTTCTCGGGCCCGATCATCAACGGCGTGGCGAAGGCCACCTACTCGGTGGCGGCCCTGCCGGCCGGCAGCTACACGCTGGTCTGCATCGTGCACCCGAACATGACGGGGAGCCTGGCCGTCGACTGACCCGCACATGGAACGGCCGGGGGACCCGCGTCCACCCGGCCGTTCGAGGTTCGGTTCGCGACCGGGTGAAGCGACCCGGCCACGCGAGGGGGATCAGCGACGGCGAACCGCGAGCGCGCCGGCGCCGATCGAGAGCCCGAGGAAGGTGAGGAGCCCGATCGCGGCCCACGGCGGGCCTCCTCCCGGCACGCTCGACGTGAGGGGCTGGGTGTCGGTCGGGGGCGGCGTCGCGACCGGGGTCTCAGCCGGCGCCGCCGCCACGACGATCCGGCCGGTCTGGCCCAGGAACTGGTGCAGGGCGCAGACGTAGTTGAAGGTACCCGGCGAGGGGAAGGTCAGCTCGAACGAGGACGGGACGCCCGGCGCGCCGGTCGCCAGCAGCGCGCTGTTGAAGAAGCTCTTCCCGTCGTAGACGGTCTTCGTGGTCGCCGGGGTGGTGAACGGGTCGATGGTCGTGGGATCCTGGCCGGCGGCCGGGAAGGTGACCGTGTGCGGGGCCGTCGCGGTCCACTTGACCGAGTCGCCGGCCCCGATCGCCAGCGACGGCGGGACGTACCGCATGAGCTCCAGGAACCCGGTGCCGCCGCCCGGCTGCGGGCTCGGGGGCTGGATCGAGTTGGTGAAGATGTCCCACCGGCTGGTCCCGTCGGAGCGCTTGGTCTCCTTGACCTGGGCCGTCGTGGCCTGCTCGAGGGCGTCGACGGCGCCGAGGATGGCCGTGCGTGTCGCGGCCGCCTTGGAGTCGGCCTCCGCCTGCGTCGTGGTTGCGCCCGAGGCGACCACGTTGACGGTGCCGGCCATGCCCGGGTGGATGGCGCAGATGAAGCCGAACGCCCCGGGGCTCGTGTAGGTGACCGTGGCGGTCGATCCCTTGAAGATGACCCCCGTGTTCAGGAAGCCGGTGCCGTTGTAGGTCGCCGTGAGGGCCGCCGTGGCGGGTGGCGGAGGCACCGTGCCGGTGAACCCGGCGGCGGGCCAGTTGGGTGGCGGCACGCCGGCGGGCCCGTTGCCGATCGTGACGGTGTGCGGCTCGTCCGAGGCGATGGTGAACTTGACGCTGTCGCCGACGAGGACCGTGACGTCGCCGGGCGCATACACGTTGCCGGCCACCGTGCCGGACCCGACGCCGACGCTGACGTTGAGGGTGGAGGCCGCCTGGGCCGTTCCGGCCAGGCTGGCAGTGAGGACCAGGGCCCCGACGAGCCCGACGCCGAGCGCGGCCTTGAGCCGCTCGATGGATCGCCGTGCCATGACGGCGATGGGGACGCTCACGAGGTGTGCTCCTTGCAGTGATCTGGACGCGCGTGGTCAGGGCGGCAGATACCGGGGAGCGGCGAAGGCCACTGGTTCGGGCGCCCCCCGCGCTCGAATCTCTGTGGCGGCGTGTCACCTCCTGGGCAAACGGAGCGTGAGGACCGAAGGAACGCATTGTAGGGGTCGCAGCGAGCGGGTCAAGAGAGAAATGCGCACCCGTGCACGTGTCAGCCTCGCGCCGGCTCACGGTCGCGGACGGACGGCGCCCGCGCCCGGGGGACGGTACCTCCGGCACTTGGCCTGCGGCGAGCCTTGCGACCAGAGTGCGCGCGGGGCGAGCGGGGGACTGCTGCCAACACCCGACCGCCCGCCGGCATCTACTGGGTATGGCAGGGTTCGCGCGGGACGTCGCGATGGCCAGCACCACGGTCCAGCTCGCCGCAGCCGGGGACGCGGTGGCGTTCGCCCGGATCGTGGCGGCCCACCACGCCGACATGACCCGCGTCGCCTACGTCGTCGCGGGCGGCGACCAGGACCTCGCCGCCGACGCGGTCCAGGCGGCCTGGGCGATCGCCTGGCGGAAGCTCGGCTCGCTCCGCGACCCGGAGAGTCTCAAGCCCTGGCTGGTCTCCGTCGCGGCGAACGAGGCGCGCCAGCTGTGCCGCCGCCAGCGCCGCCGGGCCGTCGTCGAGATCGACGTCGGCGTCGCCGATCCAGCGGGGCGCGACCCGGCCGAGCGGGCCGGGACGCTCGACCTGCAGCGCGCCCTCCGGCACCTCTCCGCCGACGAGCGTGCGCTCCTCGCCCTCCGCTTCGAGGCGGGGCTCGATTCGTCCGAGATCGGCGCCCTCGCCGGGCGCCCGGCAGCGACGATCCGGTGGCGGCTCGCCCGGCTGCTCGCCCGACTCCGGAAGGAGCTCTCCGATGCCTGAGCTCGATCCCTTCGAGACCCGGCTCACCGCCGCCGTCCACGCCTTCGCCGACCGGGCCGAGACGAAGGTCGACGCCATGGAGGTGGCCGAGCGCGTCGTCGGGCGCCGCCGCCTTGGGTCCTTCGCCTGGCTTGGACGACCGCTCCCGGTTGTCGCCTCGGTCCTGATCACGCTGGGCCTGCTGCTCGCGCTCCTCGCCTGGTCCGTCCAGGTGGGCGGTCCGTGGGACGGGCGCACGTCCGTCGTGCCGCCGCCGGCCCCGACCGAGACCCCCGCGGCGGCCCCGACGGCAGCCGCGACGCCGACCTCGACGCCCACTCCCGTGCCGACCACCGACGGGGTGGGCCCCGAGTTCGTCAACGGGACCGAGGTCATCTCGGTGCAGACCTACGGGACGTCGGTGCAGGCAGGCGACGTCGTGCAGATGCGCGGGGTCGTCGCCACCACCGTCGACACGATGAATGACGCGCGCGTCACCGGGACCGGGGTCATCCACGGCGAGAACGACTCGTACGGCGCCGTCGGGCCGCAGTGGGGGACCTACCGGCTCGAGAACGCCGAGGGAGCCTGGGAGGGCACCTGGACGGGCGCGCTCTGGGGCGACGGCATCGTGTCCGACGTGACCGCGTGGCTGGTCGGCAGCGGCGCCTACGAGGGCTACACGTACTACTTCCACGCCCGCGGGGCGAACCCGATGAAGGTCGACGGGATCGTCTTCCCGGGCTCGCCCCCGGCGTCGTAGGCAGGGGAGGGCGAGATGCGCTCGATCGTCCGATCGCTCGGCTCGCTGGCGCTGGCCGGCACCCTCGTCGCGGCGTGTGGGGCGGCCGCCAGCCCGACACCTGCACCGACCGCAACTCCGGCCGCGCCGACCGCGCCGACCGCAAGACCCGCCACGCCCGCCCCAACCGCCACGCCGACGCCGATCGCCTACGGGCCGGCAACCGTCGTCAGTGGGACCGAGTCCTGCACCTTCGAGAGGCAGGGGACGACCACGCTCGTCGGGGAGACCTACGAGTACCGGGACGCCGTCCTGTCCTGCATCGACACGTCCAACGACCCCCGCGTCAGCGGCCCGGTCACCTACACGTGGGAGTACGACGGGTGGGCGATGAGCGCCCACGTTCAGTGGGGGACTGGACGGCTGGAGAACGAGGGCGGCGCCTGGGACGGCACGATGACCGGCTCGTACTCGACCCCCAGGGGCGACCTGCTCCTCTTCTGGTTCACGGGATCCGGCGGCTACGAGGGGCTCTCCTACGCCATGTGGGCCGTGATGACGCCGGCGGAGGTGGCGTGGACCTACCGAGTCGACGGGATCATCTTCCCCGGCTCGCCGCCGGCGCCGGAGCCGGGGGACGATGCCGCCCTGCGCGAGGCCGCCGCCGGCTGGCCGGCACCCGACGCGACGCCGACGGCTGTCCCGGAGCCCGCCGCGACGCCGGAGCCGACCCCCGCGCCGTACGACTACGGCCCGGCGACGATCGTCGCCGGCACCGAGGCCTGCGACGCGAAGGAGGGGACCGAGACGATCGCCGCCGACGGCACGAAGCAGAGCAGGGGCTGGATCCTCACCTGCACCGACACGAGCAACGACCCGCGCGTCACTGGCACCGTCACCTACTCGTGGAACTACGACATGTGGGGCAGCGGCATGGAGTTCGCCCACGTGCAGTGGGGCAGCGGGCGGCTCGAGAACGCCGGCGGCGCCTGGGAGGGCACGCTGACCGGCTCATTCTCGACCGCGAACGGCGACGTCATCCTCTTCTGGTTCGAGGGAACCGGCGGGTACGAGGGGCTGGCGTACGGCATGTGGGCGGTCCTGCCCCTTGCCGAGGCGGGCTGGACCTACCCGGTGAAGGGGATCATCTTCCCGGGATCGCCCCCGGCTCCGTAGGCAGGGGGAGGCCCGAGATGCGCTCGATCGTTCGGTCGTTCGCCGCCCTGGCGATCGCCGGAACCCTCGTTTCGGCATGCGGGGCTGCGGTCGCCCCGACGCCGACGGCCACTCCGACCGCGGCACCAGCCGCGCCGACACCGGCGGCCATCCCCGATCCCACGGCGACGCCGGCCGCGACCGCCACGCCGGCTCCCGCCACCGCCGGCCCGGCGGACCAGGCCGTGCACGTCACCGGCACCGAGGTCGTGGTCGCCGTCACGGATGGCGGGACGGCGACGACCGTCGGCGGCGTGGTGCAGGTGCGGGGGATCGTCGCCACCACCACGGACACCACGAGCGACCCGCGCGTCAGCGGGACGGGCACCATCGGCGGCAACTACGACCGGTGGGTCGGGGGTGCCACGCAGTGGGGGACCTACCGGCTCGAGAACGAGGGCGGGAGCTGGGAGGGAACCTGGGCCGGGACCGCGTATGGGGCCCCGGGCCTCCCGCCCGTCGAGGACGCGTCGGTCTGGCTGATCGGGGCGGGGGGCTACGCCGGCCTCAGCTACTACTTCCACTTCCACGGGTCGAACGGGACCTACGAGATCGACGGCCTCGTCTTCCCGGGGTCGCCCCCGGCGCAGTTGCCGTAGGGCTCCCGTCGCGGCGGGCCCCGCCGCGTCAGGCGATCCGCGTCACGCCTGGGAGGCCGTCGAAGGCGCGGTCGAAGCTCATGATCCGGTCGACTCCGCGACGCCGCATGATCGCCAGGTGGAGCGCGTCGCGCGCCGAGAGCAGCGACGCCATGACGAGCTCGCGCGCCCGCTCGACGTCGGCCCGTTCGACCGGGAAGACCTCGTCGACGACGCCCAGGAGGACCTCCGACGCCGGCCCGATCGCGTCGCGGCGGTCGATCGCGACGTACCGGTGGAGGATCTCCTGGAGCACCTCGGCATCCGTGACCAGGACCTCTCCGTCGACGATCGCCTGCTCGAGGAGCGCCCGTGCGGCCGGCTTGTTCGCGTGGTCGGCGCCGACGAGGTACATCGGGATGTTCGAGTCCACGAAGATCACGCCCGGCCGCCCTCGGCATAGCCGCGTTCGATCTGGTCGAGCATCTCGTCGATGTCGCCGGCGGGGTAGGCGTGCGCCGCGGCCTCGCGGACGGCCCGCAGCTTCCGACCTGCTTCCGGGGCCGGGGACGAGCCGGCTCGCAGGGGTCTGGCCGCCAGGGAGTGCGGTTGACCGGATCAGCCGGTCACGGAGCGGCGGGCCGCGCTCCGAGATGCAGCCAACCCGGCGATTCGCCGCGTTCTCACGCTCGCCGGCCCCGACCCTGACCGGCTGAGCCGGTCAGGGGGTCCCGGCGCCCCCGTCGTGCTCCCGGCGCCCCTGCCGGCGGTCGCCGTGCGGTCGATGGCGGCCTCCAAGGCCGCGGTGCCGCGGTCCGCCGCGGTGACGGGGGGTGCCGCGGTGACGGGGGGTGCAGCCGCGCGGTGATCCGGCGGGTCGCGGTCCCAGCGCCGGCCTGCCGGCTACGCCGTCGCGCGCCCCAGCACGGCGCGCACCTCGCGGACGATCTCCAGGTCCTCGCGGGCGCGGATCACGAGCGCCCGGACGGGCGCGTCCGGGGCGCCGATCTCGGCGTCCGGCTCCGCGACGGCGTTGCGGGACGGGTCGAGGCGGACGCCGAGGAAGCCGAGGCCGGCCGCAGCCCGCTCGCGGATCTCGGGTGCGTTCTCGCCGACGCCGCCGGTGAAGAGGATCACGTCGAGACCGCCCATCGCCGCCGTCATCGCCGCGATGGAGGCCCGCAGGCGGTGGACGTAGACGTCGCGGGCGATCGTGGCGGTCTCGTCGCCGGCGGCCGCGGCCGCCAGGAGCTGCCGCATGTCGGCGGTCCCGGCCAGCCCGAGGATCCCCGAGCGGTGCTCCAGCGTGGAGGCGAGCTCCGCCGGCGGCATGTGCACGTGCTCCAGCAGCCAGATCACGAGGCCCGGGTCGACGCTGCCGGAGCGGGTGGCCATCACGAGGCCCTCGAGGGGCGTGAAGCCCATCGTGGTGTCGACGGAGCGCCCGCCCGCGACCGCCGCCAGCGAGGCGCCCGCCCCGAGGTGGCAGCTGACGATCCGCAGCTCCTCGACCGGCCGCCCCAGCAGCTCCGCCGCGCGGCGCGAGGCGTAGGCGTGGGAGAGGCCGTGGAAGCCGTAGCGGCGGAGGTCCCAGCGCTTGCGCCACTCGGGCGGGAGGGCGTAGGTCGTGGCCGCCGCCGGCATGCCCGCGTGGAAGGCGGTGTCGAAGCAGGCCACGGCCGGCGCGTCGGGGAGCGCGGCGCCCACCGCGGCCATCGCGGCAAGCGACTTCGGCTGGTGGAGCGGAGCGAGGTCGGTGAGGGACTCCAGCCGGTCGATGACGGCGGCGTCGATCAGCACGGCCCCCGAGTAGACCGTCCCGCCGTGGACGATCCGGTGCCCGACGGCGCCGATCTCGCCGAGGCCGCGGACGGCGGCGGCCACCTCGGCGGCGTCGGCCGAGCCCCGCGGGGCGGGGAGGTCGGCGGAGCCGGTGATCGCGTCGTCGGGGTCGAGGACGCGAAGCTTGAGGCTGCTCGATCCCGCGTTGACGACGAGCACGCGCATCCCGGACCCCTCAGGCTGCCGCGAGCGGGATGGTGAGCGCTTCGGCAGCGACGGCCAGGCGCTGGTCGTAGGTCGCCAGGCTGGGTCGCTGGCCGAGCCCGCGGAGGAACTCGATGGACGCCAGGTGGAGCGCGTCCAGCGTGCGGACCGGCACGGGGAACGGCGCCAGCGCCCGCGCCAGGACCGGCGGCGCGAGCTCGAGGAAGGAGATCCTGCCGAGGAGCGCTCGAACCGCCTCCTCGTGGCTCGCTGCCAGGCCCCTGGCGTTGATCCGGGTCCAGACTTCGTACTCCAGGATCCGGCTGGAGACGAGCGGGCCTCGCTCCCAGAGGGTCGGGTCGGGCAGGCGATCCTCAGCGAGCAGCTGGGCGAGCGCCACCGAGCTGTCGATGTAGATCATCGCTCGCCGCGATCGTCGTCGAGCTCGGCCAGGATCTGCTCGACGGGCGCCACCGGCATGCGGGGCGGGGACGCGTCGACCGGCCCAAGCGCGGGCGTCAGCCACCCGCGCCGCACGGCGTCCGCCAGCAAGGCGTCGGCGACGTCGGCCGAACGACCGGAACGGGGCGGCACGAGCTCGGCCACGACCCGCTCGCGATCGGTCACGAGCACCGTCTCGCCCGAGGCGGCGAGGCGCACGTACTCGCTCAGGCGGTTCTTCAGGGTCCGGATGCCGACGGCGCGCATTCCCGTCAATGTAGCCACGTGAGGCTACATTGTCAACGACGCCGATCCATCGCCCCTCAATGCGGCCACGCCCAGTCGCGGATCTCGGGGGCGTCCTCGCCCTCGAGGCGGGTGTAGGCGCGGGCCTCGATCCGCTTGTCGACCATGAGCTGGCGGACGTGGCCGGCGCGCGGGCCGAGGCCCGGCACGCGGTCGATCACGTCGATGACGAGGTGGAAGCGGTCGAGGTCGTTGAGCATGACCATGTCGAACGGCGTCGTGGTCGTGCCCTCCTCCTTGTAGCCGCGGACGTGGAGGTTCGCGTGGTTCGTCCGCCGGTAGGTCAGGCGGTGGATGAGCCAGGGGTAGCCGTGGTAGGCGAAGACGATCGGCTTGTCCGTCGTGAACAGCGAGTCGAACTCGGCGTTGGACAGGCCGTGCGGATGCTCCTTCTCGTCCTGGAGGCGCATCAGGTCGACGACGTTGATGAAGCGGACCTTGAGCTCCGGCAGGTGGGTCCGGACCAGGTCGACCGCCGCCAGCGCCTCGAGCGTCGGGATGTCGCCGGCACAGGCGATCACGACGTCCGGCTCGCCGCCCTGGTCGTTGCTGGCCCAGTCCCAGATCCCGATCCCGCGGGTGCAGTGGAGGATCGCCTGGTCCATCGTCAGCCAGTTCGGCGAGGGCTGCTTGCCGGCGACGATGACGTTGACGTAGTGGCGGCTGCGCAGGCAGTGGTCGCCGACCGAGAGGAGGGTGTTCGCGTCGGGCGGCAGGTAGACCCGGATGATGTCCGACTTCTTGTTGACGACGTGGTCGATGAAGCCCGGATCCTGGTGACTGAAGCCGTTGTGGTCCTGGCGCCAGACCAGCGAGCTCAGGACGTAGTTGAGCGACGCGATCGGCGCCCGCCAGGGGATGTCGCGGGTGACCTTCAGCCACTTCGCGTGCTGGTTGAACATCGAGTCGATGATGTGGATGAAGGCCTCGTAGCAGTTGAAGAGGCCGTGCCGGCCGGTGAGGAGGTAGCCCTCCAGCCAGCCCTGGCACTGGTGCTCGGAGAGGACCTCCATGACCCGCCCGTCGGGCGCGAGGCCCTCGTCGACCGGGAGGATCTCGGCCATCCACGCCTTGTCGGTCACCTCCATGACGGCGCCCAGCCGGTTCGAGGCCGTCTCGTCGGGCCCGAAGACCCGGAAGGTCTCCATGTTGCGGGCCATGACGTCGCGCAGGAAGGTGCCCAGCACGCGCGTCGCCTCGGCGGACGTGGCGCCCGGCTGCGGGACGTCCACGGCGTAGTCGCGGAAGTCCGGGAGCACGAGATCGCGCAGGAGGAGGCCGCCGTTGGCGTGGGGGTTCGCGCTCATCCGGCGGTAGCTCTTGGGCGGCAGCTCGGCGAGCTCGGGGACCAGGGCGCCGTTCTCGTCGAAGAGCTCCTCGGGCCGGTAGCTGCGCAGCCAGGCCTCGAGGATCGCCCGGTGCTCGGCGTTCGTGCGGACCTCGCCCATCGGCACCTGGTGCGAGCGCCATGTCCCCTCGACCGGCTTCCCGTCGATCTCCTTGGGGCCGGTCCAGCCCTTGGGCGTCCGCAGGACGATCATCGGCCAGCGCGGCCGCTCGGTGGCGCCGCCCTCGCGGGCCGCGCGCTGGATCGCGTGGATCTCCTCGACCACGGTGTCGAGGGTGGCCGCCATCTGCTGGTGGACGAGGGCCGGGTCGTCGCCCTCGACGAAGTAGGGCGTGTGCCCGTAGCCCTCCATGAGGGCCTGCAGCTCCTCCCGGGGGATCCGCGCCAGGATCGTCGGGTTGGCGATCTTGTAGCCGTTGAGGTGGAGGATCGGCAGGACGGCCCCGTCGCGGACGGGGTCGAGGAGCTTGTTGGAGTGCCAGCTGGTGGCCAGCGGGCCGGTCTCGGCCTCGCCGTCGCCGACGACCGCGCAGACGAGGAGATCCGGGTTGTCGAAGGCGGCGCCGTAGGCGTGGGAGAGGGCGTACCCCAGCTCGCCGCCCTCGTGGATGGAGCCGGGCGTCTCGGGCGCGACGTGGCTGGGAATCCCACCGGGGAACGAGAACTGGCGGAAGAGCTTGCGCATCCCGTCGGCATCGCGGGTGATGCTGGGGTAGACCTCGCTCCAGGTCCCCTCGAGGTAGGCGTTGGCGACGGTCGCCGGGCCGCCGTGCCCGGGACCGATGATGTAGATCGCGTCGAGGTCCCAGTTCCGGATGACCCGGTTCATGTGGGCGTAGATGAGGTTGAGGCCGGGGGTCGTTCCCCAGTGCCCGAGGAGCCGCGGCTTCACGTGCTGGGGACCCAGCGGCTCGCGGAGGAGCGGGTTGTCGAGCAGGTAGATCTGGCCGACGGAGAGGTAGTTCGCGGCCCGCCAGTAGGCGTTGATCCGCTCCAGCTCGGCCGGCGAGAGGGGACCTGCCGCGCTGGTCCCGTGGTCGATCATCGCGTCCGCGCTCCTTCCGGGTGCTGCCTGGGGCGACTCACCGGGAGTGTAGGCTCGGAGGGGTTAACAGTTCGTTTCGAACAGTGCCGTCGGCGCTGTCGCGAGCGGCCCGGCTCGGTCATCATGTGACGAGGCCTTCGTCGCCCGGCACATCCGGCGCCCTGCTCCCTGGAGACACGATGAGCGACCGCACGTCCAGCTCGCCGGCGCCCGAGCCCGACGCGGCCACCGCCCCACCCGGGCCGGCCACCCGGGCCGCGACCCCCGGCCGTCGGCCGACGCGGGCGGCCGTCGCGATCGTCATCCTCATCGCGGCGCTCGCCGTCGCCGGCATCGCCTGGGCCGCCTTCGGGTCGAGCCCGACCCGCGGCCTCCCGGCGTGGAGCCAGCTGGACGACCGGTGGGGCACGTACCTCTCCGAGCGCGAGTGGGGCACCCCGCGCGAGGCGGTGGGCGGCGACGGCTGGGGCCTCGACTTCCTCGACGCGATCAAGACCCAGTACCGCTTCGGCGAGGACGGCATCGCCGGGCTGACCACGCGCGAGGGCGACTTCGCCATCGGCTGGGCCGTGTGGGACGGGCGCGCGATCCGGGTGAGCGAGCGGCTCTTCGGCTGGAGCAACCCGTCCGGCGAGCACGGCGAGGCGATCGTCGACCGGCGCACCTTCGGTCCGAACACCCCCACGAGCAGCTACCACCGCTACGACCTGGACTACCCGGCCGCGAAGCCGCGGTTCGAGATCGTCTTCGAGGGCGCCCGGGCCGATGACCTTTCCGGGGTTCTCCGTGCCACCGCGACGAACGCCGGCGAGGAGGCGGCGCCGCTGGACGTCGTCCTGAAGGGCTGGTTCCACGACCCGGCGCAGCGCGTGGAGCTGCTCCCGGACGGCCTTCTGCTGCACGGCCCGGCGTCGGTCGTGGCGATCCGCGGAGCGTCGCCGACGAGCTCCCAGGTGAGCGGCGAGAAGCGGGCGCTCGACAGGAACCTCCGCGACGGGGCGCTCGCCGGCGAGGGCCCGGGGCACATCGGCGCCCTCGCCTACCGCCTGGAGCTCGCCGCCGGGGCGCCGGGCGTCGTGGACGTCGCGTGGGCCGAGGCGGCCGACGCCGACGCGGCGCGGGCGCGGGCGGGGGAGCTCCTGGGCGGGGCCGACGAGATCGTCGCCTTCCGGCGCGACGAGGCGGACGGCCTCTTCCGCGGCGCGGTCACCCAGCACGAGGAGGTCTACCGCCAGGCGCT
>Ga0209253_10003674_pt1 | contig 13441 bp, 12 predicted proteins | sample FrelakmetBRP12BR_FD_187145 | JGI IMG/M metagenome (GOLD analysis project Ga0209253, IMG submission 187145) | Freshwater lake sediment microbial communities from the University of Notre Dame, USA, for methane emissions studies - BRP12 BR (SPAdes)... | ecosystem: Environmental > Aquatic >...
CAGCCGCCGCGCCACGGCGATGGTGTCGAGTTCGGTGCGGATCTGCTCGGCGAGCTCCCGGGTCGGGGCGAGCACGAGGGCACGCGGCCGCCCCGGCCTCCCTCGCTCGACGGTGACGACGAGGGGGATGCCGAAGGCCAGCGTTTTGCCCGAGCCGGTGGGGGCGCTGCCGCAGATGTCGCGGCCGGCGATGGCGTCGGGGATGGTGGCGGTCTGGATGGGAAGGGGCTCGGTCACGCCGGTCGCCGCCAGCGCGGCGACGACCTCCCCGGGCGCGCCGAGGTCGGCGAAAGTGATGGACATGGTCTCTCCTGGTTCCCCGGTGTGGGGATTCGTGGGTGGGGCGCACTCGCTCGCGCACTGCCACACCACTTGCAGCGAGGACCGAGACGCGGGCCGCGGTTGCGGCCGGGCCGCCGGCGGGGCCCGCTCGGGCCCGGCCCTCCCACTCGATCGGAAGTGCGGCCTGCGGAAGGGTAGCAGCCGCCGGCCTCTATCCCCGCATCCGCTCCGATGCGGCCCTCGGCCGGCCACTAGCCTGCCCTGGGTGAAACGCCTCGTGGCCTCGTCCTTCGGCCTCGGCCACATCCCCCGCGCCCTCTGGAAGAGCGACGCCGGGGCGGGCACCTTCGGTGCCGGTCTGGGCGCGGCCATCGGGGCGGTGCTGCTGGCCACCCGGGCCCCCTGGTGGGTGACCCTGCTGGCGGCCCTGGCGGCCACCGCCGCCTCCCTCTGGTCGGCCGTCCCCTTCGCGGTGGGGGGTGCCGACCCGGGATGGGTTTGCATGGACGAGACGGCCGGCACCCTGCTCGCCCTCATCGGGCTGCAGGGCTGGCCCTGGGTGGTGGCGCTGGTGGTGGCGCGCCTGGCGGACATCTTCAAGGTGCTTCCCGGGGTGCATCGGGCGGAGGCCCTGCCCGGGGCACTGGGGGTCACCGCCGACGACCTGGTGGCCGGCCTCTACGGCCTGGCTGCCGGGTGGCTCCTGGCGATCGTGCTGTAAGGGGATGCGCCGGCCGTCGCCCCTCGCGGCATGCCGGCCGGGCGTCGGGCGGCATACCGCGCCTGAGGCGGGCCTATTCGCGTACCCCCTGGACCCGCCAGGGCGTAGCGAGCGGGCCCGCGCTCAGCGGGCCCGGCTCGACGACATGCGCCGACTGCCCGAGCGGCGCCGCGCCCCGAACCGGCGGGCATCCTGCGGGGTGATCAGCGCGCTCTGATGGGCCACGCCCCCGGGGGCGCGGGTCGGGTCGATACGCTCCCCGCCCTCCTCCAGGCTGCCCAGGTCGACGGAGTACACCGCTCCGCTGAGCCCCAGCCGGCCCTGCATGCGGCGCGAGTCGGGCACCTGCTCGGGCGAGACCAGGGAGACCACCACGCCGGAGGCCCCCACCCGGGCGGTGCGGCCGGAGCGGTGCATGTAGTCCTTGGCGTCGGTCGGCGGGTCGAAGTGCACCACGCAGGCCACCCCGTCAACGTGGATGCCGCGGGCCGCCACGTCGGTGGCGACCAGAGCCTGCACCTGGCCCCGCATGAAGCCTCCCAGCGCCCGGTCGCGCTGCACCTGGGAACGCCCGCCGTGGATGGGGGCGACGGACATGCCCCGATGCTCCAGGTGCCGGGCCAGCCGATCCACCCCGTGCCGGGTCCTGCAGAAAATGATCGTGGGGCTGGCCGCAGCCACGATGCCGGCAGCGTGCTCGGGGCGCTCGTGGGCGTCCACCTTCCAGAAGAAGTGGCGGGCGTCGATGGCGTCGGCGCCCGTCCCCTCGACCTCGTGGCGCACCGGGTCCTGCTGGTAGCGGCGGATGAGGGCGGCCACGTCGCCGTCGAGTGTCGCCGAGAAGAGCATCGTTTGCCTCTTCGGCGAGGTCCGGTCGAGTAGGCGGCGGACCTCGGGGAGGAATCCCATGTCGGCCATGCGGTCGGCCTCGTCGACGACCACGCGGTCGACATCGTCGAGCCGCACGGTGCCCTGCTGCATCAGGTCGGCCAGGCGGCCGGGGCAGGCCACGAGGATGTCCACCCCGCGGCGCAAGGCGCGACGCTGAGCGTCGTAGCCCACCCCGCCGTACACGGCGAGGGTGTGCAGGCGCCGGGCCGGGGCGATGGTGTCCAACTCGGTCCGGATCTGCTCGGCGAGCTCCCGGGTCGGGGCGAGCACCAGGGCGCGGGGGCGGCCCGGCTTGCCCCGCTCCACCGTCATCACCAGGGGGATGCCGAAGGCGAGGGTCTTCCCCGAGCCGGTCGGGGCGCTGCCGCAGATGTCGCGGCCGGCGAGGGCGTCGGGGATGGTGGCCGACTGGATGGGTAGGGGCTCGGTCACGCCGGTCGCCGCCAGCGCGGCGACGATCTCTGCGGGCGCGCCGAGCTCGGCGAAGGTGATTGGCATGGTTCGGTTTCTCCTGGCTCCCCGGTGCGGGGATTAGTGGGTGGGGCGCTCTCGCTCGCGCACTGCCACACCACTTGCAGCGAAGGACCGAGATGCGGGGCCGCTATTGCGGCCGGGCTGCCGGCGGGGCCCACTCGGGCGCCGCCCTCCCGAGACATCGGGACTGCAGCCCTCAGGACGGTAGCAGCGCGATGCCGCCAACCCAGCATCGGCGCCGCCCGGCCCGGGCTTGACCGGTCCCTGTGGTGCCGGCGGTCAGCGTATGTTGAAGTACCAGATCCAGGCGGCCACGCACAGCACGGCGCCGAGGAAGGCGGCCTTGAAGGCGTGCTTGATGATCCCCAGGACGAAGACGAGGGCGGTGAAGATCCCCACGCCGATGAGGACCTTCAGCAGCGTCGGGTTCGCCTTGACCTGTTCGACGATCTCGTCGGCCCGGTCCTGGATGTCCTGCGGGATGGTCTGGGCGATCTGGAGGAGCAGGTAGCGCATCGGTGCCAGGTTACCCCGGCAACGCCCCTGAAGCCCATATCCCCCGCCGACCTATGCTGGCCGCGTGACCGAAGGCCACCGTCCGGGCGCTTTGCGCGGGATGGGCCGCCCGCTGTTGGCGGCGCTGCTGTCGGCTGTGTTGCCCGGGGCTGGGCAGTGGTTCGCCGGCCGCCGGCGGCGGGGCCTGTGGATGATCGGCATCAGCGTCGCCCTGATGACCCCCGCCCTGGTGATCGTGCTGCTCCTGTTCGGCCCGTGGGAGATCAGCGGGGTAGGCCTGGCAATGGACCTGGTGCGCCCCTTCTTCAAGCACCCCGGCCTGGTGCTGGCGCTGTTCGCCTTCGTCATCGCCCTGCTGGCCTTCCGGGCGTTCGCCGTCATCGACGCCTTCCTCGCCGCCCGGGGCGATCGGTGGGAGGGACCCTGGTGGCGGGCCGCCGGGCCGGCCTGGGCCGCCGCCGGCCTGGCCCTGCTGCTGGTGGCCGTGGCCCTGCCCCACGCCTGGGCCGGGGAGCACGCCCTGACCCTGCACGACTTCGTCACCACCGACTTCACCGCGGATCCCGGCCAGGTCACGACCACCACGACCGCAGCGACCCCGACCACAGCCCCTCCCTCCACCACCGCGGGCACCGGCAGCACCATTGCGACCACGACCACCACCGCCGCACCCACTACCACGACCACCACCCTGCCCCCCGGCACCTGGGGGGAGGACGGGCGCGTCACCATCGCCCTCCTGGGGGGCGATGCCGGCCCGGGCCGCGGCGGCATCCGGACGGACACCAACATCGTGGTGTCGATAGACCCGGCGACCTGGCAGACGGCCATGATCTCCATCCCCCGCAACCAAATCGACTGGCCCGTGCCCGCAGGGATCCCCGCCTACGACCACTGGGCGGACCACCTCTACCCGGAGATCGTCAACACGATCTACCAGTACGGCCTGGCTCGCCCCGACTTGTTCCCCGGCGGCCCCAACTCCGGGGGCAACGCGGTGAAGGCCATCCTCGGCGAGGGCCTGGGCCTGGAGATCGACTACTTCGCCCTGGTGGACCTGCTCGGCTTCGTGGGTCTAGTGGACGCCCTGGGCGGAATCGACATCTACGTGACCAAGCCGGTGAACGACCCCAAGCAGGTCTGGCCCAACGGGGCGATCATCGATGTGGTCGTCGAGGAGGGCTTCCACCACTTCGACGGCCTTTGGGCCCTGGCCTACGCCCGGGTGCGCCAGCAGGACAACGACTACTACCGCATGGACCGCCAGCGCTGTGTCCTGGAAGCCGCCGCCTCCCAGGCCGATCCCTTCACGATGCTGATGGACTTCTCGATCCTGCTCCCCATCGTGCAGGAGAATCTGGTCACCGACATCCCGGTGGAGCTGTTCCCCGACTTCATCGAGATGCTGGCCCAGGTGGACACCGCCAACATCGCCACGGTACGCCTCGTGCCGAGTGCGCCCGAGCTGGCCGGCACCGGGAACTCCTTCGTCCTGGGCATCGACTACCTCGGCTACTGGTACCCCAACCTGGAATTCATCCGGGCCACGGTTCAGGCCATCCTGGCCGGCGAGCCCATCGGCGACCCGGGGGCCGAGGTCGAGCTGCCCTCCCTCGAGGAGGTCTGCCGGGCGGGGTGAGAGGCCGCCTCAGGCTTCCTTCGGGGTCCCCGCCGCCGCTGCCTTCCCCCGGCACTTGATGGCCCGGTCCAAGTCGTCAGCCGTCTCCACCAGCAAGCGGCGCAGAATGGGGCCGATGTCGCCCCGACCCAGTACCCCGTCGATCATCGCCCGGGTCGGGGCCTCGATCCGGTGCCAGGGGAAGAGGGTGCGGAAGTAGGCCCGGCTGGCCTCGGCCTCCCACTCGGTGAACAACCCGGGCAGGCCGGCGAAGAACCGGGGCACGAACGGCTCCACCAGATCGCGTTGCGAGCGGCGGAAGAAGCCGCGGGCGGCGGCCAGTGCAAGGTGCAGCGACGGGTAGCCGCCGGTGTGCAAGCGCTGCCACACCTCCTCCTTGATCGCCGCGTCGGGCCGCGAGGCCTCCGCGGTGACCATGGCCCGGTCGCCCCGGTCCGACGGGTCGCGCAGCCGCTCCGAAGCCAGGCGGTCGGCGGCGCCGTCGAGGTCCAGGGCCACCCAGTTGACCGCCACCCCCCAGCGCATGTCCTGGTCAATCGCCAGGCCGTCGGGGGGCACGTCCACTAGCGTGGCGGCCAGGCGAGCGTCATCGGCGGAGCGGGCCTGGCCCAGCAGGGCCCGACCCCACAGCACCCGCAGGTCGCCGGGCGGCACGGAGTCGATCGCGGCCCGGGCCGCCTCGACCAGTAGGTGCGCCTCGGCATCGATGCGGTCCTCGGGCAGGTAGCGAGCGACGGCCGAGGCCGCCGACTCGGTCATCAGCTCCACGACGGCCAGGGTCTTCTCCCCGCCGGAGCGGCGCACCAGTTCCAGGTAATCGGGAGAGGCGAGCAACTGGTCGCGCACCATCTCCCATAGCGACCCCCACACCTGCTGGCGCAGTAGCGGCGAGCCGATGCGCCCCAGGTTCCCCCGGGCCCAGGCGGTAGAGATCGGGTCGAGGGCGATCTTGGCGTAACCGTGGTCGTTGTGGTTGGGGTAGACGAAGGCCGGGGCGGCCAGGCCGCCGGCGCCGGAGAGCGGGCTGCGCTCGGCGGCGATGGCGGCGGGCAGCGCCTTGAGCTTCCCGTCGGCCCCTACCAGAGCCACTTCCACATGGTGGGGGCGCAGCACCGGATGGTCAGCCGGCGCCGTCTGCACCAGGTCGAGGCGGGCCAGGCGGTTCCCCACGACGGCCCACTCGGCGGCCAGGGTGTTCAGCGAGGCGGTGCGCAGCCAGCGGGCCGCCCAGTGCACCAGGTCCACCCCGCTCCCCTCCTGGAGTGCCGCCAGGAAATCGGCCAGGGAGGCGTTGGCGAAGCGATGGCGGCGGAAGTAGGTCTGCAGGCCGGTGCGGAAAGCCTCGGACCCGATGGCGGCCACCAGTTGCTTGAGGACCGAGGCACCCTTGCCGTAGGTGATGCCGTCGAAGTTCAGGAAAGTCTCGTCGGTGGAGGGCACCTCGTCGGCGATGCGATGGGTGGTGGGCCGCTGGTCCTCGCGGTAGGCCCACATCTTCATGCGAGTGTGGAAGTCGAGCCAGATCGCCGGGTAGCCGCCCATGTGGTCCAGGGCCAGGTAGGCCACATAGGAGGCGAAGGACTCGTTGAGCCACAGGTCGTTCCACCAGCGCATGGTCACCAGGTCGCCGAACCACATATGGGCCAGTTCGTGGGTCAGGTACTCCGCCCGGCGGACCAGCTGGTCCTCGGTGGGCGGGTCGCGGAAGACCACGGTGTCGGTGTAGCCGATGGCGGCCACGTTCTCCATGCCGCCCCAGTTGAACTCGGGCACGAAGATCTGGTCGTACTTGCCGAACGGGTAGGGCTGGTCGAAGAGGTCCTGGTAGAAGTCGATGCCGGCCTTGGTGATGGCGAACATCGGCTCGGCGTCGAGGAACGGGAACAGCGAGGCCCGGCAGTAGATGCCCAGGGGGATGTCGCCGTGGTGGGCCTTCACCCCGGCGTAGGCCCCGGCGAAGACCGACATCAGGTAGGTGCTGAACGGCGCCGTCTCGGCGAACAGGCGCCGGGTGCGCCCGTCGGGCAGGGCCTGGCGGTCGAGCTCGGTCGCGGCGCTGACCACCACCCACTCGGCCGGAGCGCTCACCGCCACCCGATAGGTGGCCTTGAGGTCGGGCTGGTCGAAGCAGGGAAACAGGCGGTGCGCCGAGTAGGGCTCGAACTGGGTATACAGGTACTCGCGGCCGTCCTCGGGGTCGAAGAACTGGTGGAAGCCCTCGCCGGTGTGGTCGTAGGCCCGTTCGTAGGCGATGTGGATCTCGTTGTGCGCCCCCAGCAGAGCCCCGGGCAGGGCGATGCGGGCCCCGTCCCACTGCGGTTCGGCGTCGGCCCCGTTGACGGTGAAGCGGTCGATGCGCCCGCCCAGCCACTCGAGGAAGGTGTCCCCGCCGGCGTGATCGAAGGTGATGGAAACGTCGCCGCGGAAGACCTTGGCGCCGGCCTGGAGGTCCAAGTCGAGCACATACGCCACGCCCGACACCTGCTCGGCCCGGCGCCGGGCCTCCTCCAGGGTGAGGCGGTCGCGGGGGGCGACGGTGGGCTCCATGCCGGCTCCTTCCGAGGTGAAGTGGGAGGCGACCCCCGGGCCGCCCGGCGGGCAGGGTAGTGGCTGCGGGCCGTGCCCGGGAAGGCTCTCCCGCCCCGCAACAGGCGGCTCAGGAGGCGGCGAAGAGATCCTGCAGGATGGAGCGCACCGTGTCGGGGAGGCCCTCCTCCAGCGGCCGGGGGCGGAACCCCAGCTCGGCACGGGCCCGGGCGTCGCTGCCCAACTGGGTGGTACCCGCTCCCAGGCGCAGCCTCTCGGCCGCTCCTCGCAGCGGGGGCACGGCAAACGCCAGGCCCTGGACCCCCCAGGCCGCGGGCAGCAGGGCCCACCACGGCAGCGGCAGCGGGCCCTGGCGCTTCCCCGCCAGCTCCCCCGCCCGCTGCAGGACGTCGCGCAACTGGTGGGCCGGGCCGGCGAGGATGTAGGACTCGCCGGGCTTCCCGTGCTCCATGGCCCCGAGCAGGCCGGCGGCCACGTCCTCGGCGTGGGCGAAGCAGAAGGCGGTGCGCGTAGGGGCCACCGGGAGCCGGCCCCGCAGGTGCGAGCCGATCGTCCGGGCCAGGTCGCCGCGGTCGCCGGGGCCGTAGACCGCTCCCGGCAGGGCGATCACCAGGGGCAAGCCGCGGTGCATCATCGGCAGAGCCACCTCGTAGTGGGCCTTCCACTTGGTGCGCTGGTAGGCGGAGGGAAGCCGCCCCTTGCCCTGGTACGACTCATCGACCACCCGGCTGTGGGTGTCCCCGTAGACCGCGAGGCTGCTGGCATAGACCCCTTTCGGGACCCGGAAATCGCGCATCACCTCGAGCACGTGGCGGGTGCCGGTGACGTTCACCGCCTCGGCCCGGCGGCGGTCGTTGATGCCCGCGCGGACATAGGCCGCCAGGTGGAAGACCCCCTCGGCGCGGCGCATCGCCCGGCGCACCGACTCCTTGTCGAGGATGTCCCCGATGTAGGGACGCACGCCGTAGCGCGCCAGGGCCCGGGCCTGCTCCGGAGTGCGAACCAGCGCGGTGACCAGATGGCCTGCGGCCAGGAGGCGGGAGGTCAGGTACCCGCCGATGAACCCAGAGGCACCGGTGACGAAGTAGTGCATCGGCGGCGCATGCTATTCGGGAGGGGGGACGAGTCAGGCGGCGCGGCGGGAGCCGTCGCCAAGGAGGGGAGGCATCCAGAGAGAGCCTGCGGCGAAGGCGGCCCGGCGGGCGATCTCCCGTTCGCGGCGGCGGGCGGCCCGGTCCTGCATCCGGCGGATCCACCTCGCTCGTCTCTCGTAGGCCAGCATCTCGTCTCCTTCATCGGTAAGACGCTGGCAAATGATGAGAAGTTCCCGCGGGGCGTCTCCCGCACCCCCGGGAGAGGCAAGGACGGCTACAACACCTCGCGCAGCACCGTCGGGTCCAGGCGGTCCACCAGGCCGGCCCCGGCTCCCAGGAGCCGCCCCACCTCTCCCGGCAGGCGCGCCACCCCAATGACCCGCATCCCCGCCGCCACCGCAGCCGCCGCCCCGAGGCCGGTGTCCTCGATGGCCAGGCAGTCCACCGGCCGCACCCCGAGGCGCTCCGCCGCCGCCAGGTAGACGTCCGGCGCCGGCTTGCCCCGGGCCACCTCGTCGCCGGCCACCGTCGCCTGGAAGTACCTGGCCAGGCCGCTGTGCCCCAGGGTCAGGTCCAGGCGGTCGCGCCGACTGGTGGAGGCGACGCCCAGAGGCACTCCGTCGAAGGCCAGGGCGGTGACGCATCCCGCGGCGTCGGGGAAGACCCGCAGGCCCCGCTCGAAGGACGCCGCCAGGGCGGCCAGCACCTCGGGCGCCAGTTCTTGGGGAGAGGGGATCGCCGCCTCCGGGTCGACTGCCGCCAGGCGGGCATAGGTGTCGGCGTAGCCCAGCCCGGTGCAGGTGGCGACATCGGCCGCAGTGACCCGGTGGCCGTGGCGCCCGAAGGCCGTCACCCAGGCCACCGCCGAATGCGGCTCGGAGTCGACGAGCACCCCGTCGCAGTCGAAGATGACGGCCCGGCCCATCAAGCCCTCACCGGGGCCGGGGGCGCGGTCACCCTGCCGCCTGCCGGATGGCCTCGCTCACCCGCCGTGGGTCGGCCTTGCCCCCGGTGGCCTGCATCACCTTGCCCACCAGGAAGCCGAGCAGCCGCTGGTCCCCCGCCCGCAGGCGCTCCACCTCGGCGGGATGGTCCGCCAGGACGGCGGCCACCGCCGCCCCGAGGACGCCCTCGTCGGAGATCTGGATGAGGTCGCGCCCGGCCGCCACCTGCTCGGGCGAGCCCTCGCCTTCGAGCACCCTGCCGAGCACCTCCTTGGCCGCAGTGGCCGACAGGCGGCCCGCAGCCACCAGGGAGTGCAGTTCCGCCAGGTGGGCGCCGGTGAGCGGGCTGCCGGCCGCGTCCAGGCCGAGGCGGCGCAGGTGAGCCGTCACCTCGCCGGTCAGCCAGTTGGCCGTCACCCGCAGGTCGGCGCCGGCGGCCCCGGCGGCGTCGAGCAGGGCGCTGTAGCCCTCCGTCTCGACGACGACCCGGGCGGCCTCGGCATCGAGCCCCAGGGCCCGGTAGCGGGCGCGCCGCTGCGCCGGCAGCTCGGGCAGGGCGGCTCGCAGGCGCTCGAGCAAGGCGGCGTCCAGGCTCACCGGCACCAGGTCGGGCTCGGGGAAGTAGCGGTAGTCGCTGGACTCCTCTTTGCTCCGCCCGGCGCGGGTGCACCCCGCCGCCTCGTCCCAATGGCGGGTTTCCTGCTCGACCTCCTCACCGGCGGCGAGCAGGCGGGACTGGCGCTCCACCTCGAAGGCCAGGGCCCGCTGCAGCGACCGCAGCGAGTTCATGTTCTTGATCTCCACCTTGGTGCCCAGCGTCGCGACGCCTTCGGGCCGCACCGACACGTTGGCGTCGAAACGCATCTGCCCTTCTTCGAGGCGGGCCTCCGAGACGCCCAGGGCGACGATGACGGCGCGCAGTTCGGCGGCGTACGCCCGGGCCTCCTCCGGGCTGCGGAGGTCGGGCTCGCTCACCACCTCCATGAGGGGCACCCCAGAGCGGTTGAAGTCGAGCAGCACAGCCTCGGCGGCGCGGATGCGCCCCGTCTCCCCCAGATGGGTGCTCTTGCCGGTGTCCTCCTCCAGGTGCACTCGGGTGAGGCCGATCCGGTGCGGCCCCGCCGCGGTCTCCAGGTCGAGGTGCCCGCCCCGGCAGAGGGGAAGGTCGAACTGGGAGATCTGGTAGTTCTTGGGCAGATCGGCGTAGAAGTAGTTCTTGCGGTGGAAGAGGGACCGGGGGGCGATCTCCGCCTCCAGGGCCAGCCCCAGCGAGACCGTGGCCTCGATGGCCCGGGCGTTGGGGACCGGCAGCGCTCCGGGCAGGCCCAGGCACACCGGGCAGATGCTGGTGTTGGGCTCGGCGCCGAAGCCGTTGGGGCACCCGCAGAACATCTTCGAGCGGGTGGCGAGCTCCACGTGGGTCTCGACCCCGATCACCGCTTCGTAGGCCATCAGCGGACCTCCGAGGTGGCCAGGGCGGGGCGCGCCGAGAACCCGGCGAGCACCTCCACGGCTCGGGCGGCGCGCAGCAGCGCCGCCTCGCCCAGGGGCGCCGCCAGCAGTTGGAAGCCGATGGGCAGCCCGTGCTCGTCGAGGCCGACCGGCACCGAGATACCGGGCAGTCCCCCAAGGTTGCAGGGGATGGTTCCCACGTCGGCCAGGTACATGGCCAGCGGGTCCTCGGTGCGCTCGCCCAGGGCGAAGGCGGTGGTGGGGCTGGTGGGGCAGACCAGCACGTCCACCTCCTGGAAGGCGCGAGCGAAGTCCTCGATGACCAGGGTGCGCACCTTCTGCGCCCGGCCGTAGAAGGCCTCGTAGTACCCGGCCGACAGGGCGTAGGTGCCCAGCAAGATGCGCCGGGTGACCTCGGGCCCGAAGCCGTCGCGCCGGCTGGCGGCCATCATCTGCTCGACGGTGTCCCCGGGCAGGCGGGGGCCGTAGCGCACCCCGTCGAAGCGGGCCAGGTTGGCCGAGCACTCCGCCGGGGCGAGGAGGTAGTAGGCGTCGAGGGCGTAGGGCATGGAAGGGAGCGACAACTCGCGCACCACGGCGCCGGACGCCTCGAGCGCCGCCAGGGTGCGGCCGAGAGCCGCCAGCACCGCCGGGTCGTTCCCCTTCCCCGCCAGTTCGGAGATGACCCCCACTCGCAGACCCTCAGGCCCCGCCTCCAGGGTGGGCCACACCTCCGGCACCGGGCCCCGGTAGGAGGTGGCGTCGGAAGGATCGTGCCCGGCGATGGCCTCGAAGAGGGTGGCGGCGTCCTCCACGGTGCGGGCGAAGGGGCCGATCTGGTCGAGCGAGGAGGCGAAGGCGACCAGGCCGTAGCGGCTCACCAGGCCGTAGGTGGGCTTGAGCCCCACCACCCCGCACAGGGAAGCCGGCTGGCGGATCGAGCCGCCGGTGTCGGAGCCCAGGGCGCCCAGCGCCGACCCGGCGGCCACCACTGCGGCCGATCCGCCGGAGGATCCCCCCGGCACCCGGTCGGGGTCCCAGGGATTGCGGGTGGGACCGTACGCCGAGTTCTCGGTGGACGACCCCATGGCGAACTCATCCATGTTGGTCTTGCCCACGATGACCGCCCCGGCCTGCCGGAGGCGGGTGACGACGGTGGCGTCGTAGGGCGGGTGGTAGCCGGCCAGGATGCGCGAGCCGCAGGTGGTCTCGATCCCGCGGGTGCACATGTTGTCCTTGACGGCCAACGGGATGCCGGCGAGAGGGCCGGGGTCGCGCCCCGCGGCGAAGGCGGCGTCGGCGGCGGCGGCCGCTTGCTCGGCCCCCTCGGAATCCAGTGTCAGGAAGGCGTGGAGGAGCGCTTCGGTGGCGCCGGCCCGGCGCCGCACCGCGGCCAGCAGCTCGGCTGCCGTCAGTTCGCCGGAGCGCAGCGCCGCCCCGGCGCCGGCGATGGTGCGGTCCGCCGGATCGCCGATCACGCTTCCTCCATGAAGGGAGGCACCCGGAAGTAGGGGCCGTCGCGGTCGGGGGCCTGGGCCAGGACCTCCTCCCGGTCCAGCGTCTCCTCGACCTCATCCGGGCGCAGGGCGTTGAGCATGGGCAGGGGATGCGCCGTCGGCACCACGCCGTCGATGGCCAGGGCCTGTATCGAAGCGGCGTGCTCGAGGATGGCCCCCAACTGCGCCCCGTAGCGCTCCATCTCCTCGGGGGTCAGGGCGAGCCGAGCGAGGCGGGCAACCTTGGCGATGTCGATGGGCACCGGCACGCCGGGGATGGTACCCCGGGGCAATGGCCTCTCCCGCCTCGAGGGCAGCGACGGGCCGCGCCCGTGTGTGTCTTCCCGGACGGCCGTACGATCCGCCCCATGATGACTGCCGCCGATGTGCTGCAGGTGGTCGGGCTCCTCCAAGGAGCGGCGGTGCGCTTCTGGCTGGACGGCGGCTGGGGGGTCGACGCCCTCATCGGCCGGCAGACCCGGGAGCACGACGATCTCGACCTGGCCCTGCCGGCGGGCGACCTGGCCGCCTTCGAGGCCACCGTGGGGCGGGTGGGCTTCAGAGAGGCCTATCGGGACGGCGATTTCAACCCGGTCTACGCCGACCCGGCCGGCCGGCGGGTCGACGTGCACCTGGTCGACACCGCCTCCGAGACGCTGCACGGCAAGGGGATGCGGGTCTACGGCGGGCAGGGCCTGCCCTATGAGGTCGGCGCCCTCGAGGGGTCCGGCGAGATCCTGGGCACCCGCGTCCCTTGCTGCACCGTCGAGTTCCAGGTGCGCTCCCACACCGGCTACGAGTTCGACGCGCAGGATGGGCGCGACATGGCAGCGCTGTGCGATCACTTCGGCATCGAGTTGCCGCCCGAGTACCGCGGGCTCGCGTCCACCTGAGCGCTGCCGGCCGGCTCGCGGCCGATCGGCCTCCTACTCCGTCAGGAACCGCTTCAGGTTCGTGAAGGCCGTCTCCATGGCGGCCACCGCCACCGATTCGTCCGCGCGGTGGCACAGCGCCACCTCGCCCGGCCCGTAGTTGACCGCCGGGACGCCCCGGCGAGTTAGGCGGGCGACGTCGGTCCAGGCCTGCTTGCCGGTGCGGCGGGCGCCCGATACCCGCTCCAGGCGCGCCAGATGGAGGTTGCCTTCGGGGACGGCGCCGGCCGGGGCTCGGTCGAAGACCTCGACTTCGTCGGCCGGGGCGGCCGCCGCCCGCAAGCGAGCCTCGGCCTCCTCGAGGGTGAAGCTCGGCGGGAACCGGTAATTGAGGTTCAGGTCGAAGCGGGCCGGGATGACGTTGGCGGCGACCCCTCCCTGGGCGGTGGTGACGGTCATCACTTCGCGGAACTCCAGGCCGGCGACCGGCATCGTGACCGGCTCCCGGCGGTG
>Ga0209253_10003675_pt1 | contig 13437 bp, 14 predicted proteins | sample FrelakmetBRP12BR_FD_187145 | JGI IMG/M metagenome (GOLD analysis project Ga0209253, IMG submission 187145) | Freshwater lake sediment microbial communities from the University of Notre Dame, USA, for methane emissions studies - BRP12 BR (SPAdes)... | ecosystem: Environmental > Aquatic >...
GGCCATCCAACGGCTGATGGCTTTGTACCAGTCGGCACCACCGACGATCGTGCAGCCTTGATCGAACAAAACCTGACAGCCAGTGCCCGCCTGCCCCAACTTGGCCCACAACTGGTGGAGCAATTCGACGTTTTCAGACGTCTTGGAGCTGTGACTGACGAAGAGCTTGCGTAAGGGCACCTTGGTTCTACTTCCGTGGATAAGAATCTGTTCATATTCCAGCAGATTGGATCAACGGCCAATTGATCCCTACCGTGTGGCATGCCAGCCCGGTTCAGCCATTAACCAGCAAATGCTCATTTTCAATGATTTTGACACCCGGCACTCAAGAAATCCACTCTGTTTCGAATAAGGATTTTCCCTAGACAAGCCGCTCTCGTTTTCCCATTCTCTTCGTCCAACGTGGCGAGGAGAACCTCATGATAAAGCTCCCCATTCCAGGCGTGCTGTTGTGCCTGGCTCTGATCCCGACTTTCACTCAAGCCGACGCCGACAGCGAGCGCGAAGCACTGGCCCGGCTCGCGCACGAGCTTACCACCCTGGAACCCCTGGTTCGTGAGGCCGAGGTCCAGGCCGATCAGGACACCCGGATCCGCTTCCAGTACGACTGGCTGCGCCAGGACCTGGCCCGGGTCCGGACGGGGATTCAAGAACATATCAACGCACCGCGCGCCGAGCCTCGCCAGGGTGAGCCGCTGCGCGGTGACTACCGGCGCTAGCGATGACGCCCGAACAACTGGCCGGCTTCGAAGCTGCTGCTGGAGGGATCTCGGCCGCCGCATTGCTGCTCGCTATCGCCATGATCGTGATGACGTTCTACACGCTCTGGACGGTGTGGCTGGCGCTCGCCCTGGCCCGCGGCTGGTGGGCCGAGCAGGTGGAACTCTACGACTTCCTGTGGTCGCTGCTGCGGGCCACCATCGTGCTGCTGCTGGTGGGTTATTTCGTGCGGCCATAGGCACGCTCTGGGGTCTTTCAGGAGCGGAAATTGTTACGCTGAGCGAGGACAACTGACGGTGAACGCGTTGAGACAGTGGCTTGAGACAATTAATCGGCGGTGCCTGATGAGCGCCCTGGTGTTATGGGCAGTCTGTCAGGTCGCCCTGGCAGAATTACCGACCGCCGTGAGCCCCAGCACCGGCGACCCGGGCGGCAATTGGTTGGAACTCGTGAAAGGCTACATCAAGGACGGGGCGGTGATTCTGGGCCTGACGCTCTCCGTGGTGGGCTTCCTCTGGATCGCCTGGACGGCACTAGCCAAATTCAACGAGGCCCGCCGCAGCCGCGGGGACGTGGAATGGGGTGAAGTGGGCATGCTGGTGATCGTGGGTGGCGCCCTGCTGTTGTTCATCACCTTCCTGCTCAACCAAGCCGCCACCGTCATCACGTGACCCATGCAGCCGACTCTGCGCGCCGACCGCCTCAACACCGAGCCGCTGATCTTTCGCGGCTGCTCCTATAGCGAACTGACGGTTATCGTGGTCATCGCAGTGATTGTCTGGCTACCTTTGAGTTTCGTGCTGGCCGGTCTGGCCGGCAGGCTCAATATGGGTTTGGGGCTGGCCACCCTGGGCGTACTGGCCACCGTGTATCTGCTGGCGACCTGGTTCCAGCGCCTCAAGCGCGGTCGACCGTTTGGCTACTACCCGCAGCGGATCGTCATTTTTCTGCACCATACGGGGCTGCGACCCACCCCCCTGATTCGCCGCAGCGGTGACTGGGATATCGGCAGGCACCGGTAATGTTCCGCTATCAGAAACTCGCCGACGATCAGCGCGCCCATATTTATACGTTGCGCGGCGTGGTTGGGCTGCAGCTCCTCGTCATCGGCGGGCTCTGGTACGGTTGGCAGAGTGCGCCGCACGCGATCACCGTCCATATTCCCCCTGACCTGCGCGCGGGAGCCACCCAGGGCATCAATGAGATCCCCGATTACAACGTCTACGTTTTCGCCCACTACATCTTCCAGCAACTGCACCGCTGGCCGGAGGACGGTGCCGTCGATTTTGGCAAACGCATCTATGCGCTGTCCGCCTACCTGACCCCGGCGTACCGGATCCAGTTGCTGGCCACGCTTCACGCGCGCGGCCAGGAGGGCGAACTCGCCGAGCGGGTACGCGCCATGCAGCTGGTCCCCGGTCATGGGTACGAGGAATCACGGGTCCAGGTCCTGGGCCAGGATGCCTGGATCGTACGGCTCGACCTGGAATTGATCGAGACGGTCCGGGGCCTGACCGTCAAGAACCCGCTGATCCGCTATCCGCTGCGGGTGGTGCGGTACGCTGTCGATCCCGAGCACAACCCCTGGGGTCTGGCCCTGGATGGCTATGGCGATCCGCCCACGCGCATCAACCTCGCGGAGGAGGCACCGGATGAGTAGGCGGCGGGTCTCCCTGCAAGCCGGTATTGCCCTGCTGGCATGGTTGGCCGGGGGGGTGCCGAGTTATGCCGATGGATTACTGGAGGCCGCACGCGGGGAAGCCGCCGCACCGACTCCCGAAGCGGTTACCGGTCCGACGGAGGATGCGCCCGCGGAACCGGTGACCCAGCCTGCCAACGCTGAAATTCCCCACCCAGACCTGCGCGACTTCGGTATCACGGAGGTCCCGGTATTGAACTCCCCGCCAACCGCCGCCACCCAGCCGCCGGCGCCGCGCGAAGACCCGCCGGAACGGATCCTCTGGAACAAGACCCCGATCCGGATCACCCTGCCGGTGGGTCAGGAGCGCCTGGTGCACTTTCCCGCCGATGTCCGGGTCGGCTTGCCCTCGCCGCCCCCGCCGGGGCTGCGTACCCAGAGTATCGGCGGTACCGTGTACTGGTACGCCAAGGAACCCTTTACCACCACCCGCGTGCAGGTCCAGGCGCTGGCGAGCGGGCAGATGGTTCTCCTCGATCTCCAGGCCCAGCCGGGCGCCAGCACGACACCCATTCAGATCCTGTGGCCAGCGAACGTCGATGAATCGGTTGCCGAACCCGCTACCGAGAACCCGACCACCCCGGCGCCGACGTCTGCCACCGCCAACTTCGTGCCGCTCACGCGCTATGCGGCCCAGCAACTCTATGCCCCGCAGCGCCTGGTTCGCGAGCTGCCGGGCATCCACCCGGTGCCCGTGACCACCCACTCGGTACCCCTGGTCCGTGGCGGCCAGGTTGAAGCAAAGCCGTTACTAAGCTGGCGGGGCGGCGATGACTACGTCACCGCGGTGCGCTTACGGAATCTGACCGCGCACGCCGTGATCCTCGACCCCCGCGAGCTGCGCGGGCAATGGCGGGCGGCGACATTTCAGCATGCCCGGCTGTTTCCCAGCGGTGACGAGGCCGATACCACCTGCGTGTATCTGCTCTCGGCCCGGCCGTTTGCCGAGACCTTGCGGGGTCTGTACTGATGGCGCGCAGCAACGGCTTGCTGCCCATTCTCGCCATCAGTGTGGTGCTCATGGCGCTGTTCGTGGGCTTGAAGAGCCTGACGGGCAAAGACAGTATGCTCCGGGGATTGCTGGACCAGGTTCCCATCGCCCCCGACCCCGACGCCGACACCCCGGCGGAGACCATCCGCACCCTGACCGCCAAGGTCGCGGATATGACCGCCGAGATGCACGCCTTGCGGGAAGACCACCACGGTTTGCAGCGCCAGCGCGAACAACTGCGCCAGGACTTGATGGCGGACTGGAAAGCCGAGCAGGCCCGGCAAAAGAAACCCGACGAGGGTGGGCTCAAGCAAGCCCTGCTGGCGCGGCTCGACGAACTCGCCAAGCGAGTGTCCGCACTCGACCTCCAAGCGAAGCTGCCCGCGTTGCCGGTCGGCGTGGGCCTCGACCCGGCTGACGAGGGCAAGATCGCCTGGATCGAGCCCCTGGATATCCGTTTGGATGACCCTAAAGGTGTGGGCAGATCACTGCTGCAGCCGGCGGCTTTGAAAACGCGTGGTGAGGCCGACACCGGCAGGCCATCTGCCAAGCGCTCGACCCGCGCCGAGGCCAAACCGGCACCGATTCCCTATGTCACGGTGCCGGCCAATGCCACGTTGATCGGCTCCACCGGCTGGACGGCGTTGGTGGGTCGCATTCCCGTTCAGGGTAACGTCCAGGACCCGTATCCGTTCAAGCTCATCGTCGGGGCGGCCAACCTGGCGGCCAACGGCATCACCATTCCCCAGGTGGAAGGAATGATCTTCAGCGGCATCGCCGTCGGTGACTGGAACCTGTCCTGTGTGAGTGGCACGGTCAACTCGGTCACCTTTGTGTTCACTGACGGTACCCTCCGCACCCTGACCAATAAGTCTACCGAGAGCAAGCGCCTGGGCTGGATCTCCGATGACATCGGCATCCCCTGTGTCAGCGGCAAGCTCATCACCAATGCGGCCGCGTATCTGACCAACCGCATCGCCATCGGCGCCATCGAGGCCGCCGCCTATGCCGGTGCCTCGGCGGAAACCACTACCCGCATTTCCCCGGAGTTTGGTACCGGCTCCACCACGGTCACCGGCGACAAGGGACGCTATGTCCTGGGTAAAACCCTCGCCGGCGGTGCCCATGAGGTGCGCGAGTGGCTGGATGCGCGCATGGGCCAGAGCTTCGATGCCGTCTTCGTGCCGGCCGGCGCCAAGGTGGCCATCCACATCGACGAAACGCTCCGTATCGATTACGACCCCCTCGGGAGGAAAGTCAAGCATGCCACGAATACGCGCTCGCCCTTTACCCGTCCTTGGCTGGATTAGCGGATTAGCCGTGATGACCGGCCTGCTCGGTGGCTGCGCGACGAGTAAGGAGCACACCTTGCCGCAGGATGGCAAGACGATGCAGGAGATTTATGACGAGCATTTTGGCGAGCTCCGCGGCCACTCGCTGGAGGGCGCCCGGGCGGCGCTCACGGAGCCGTCCCGCTCCCGCCCCGTCCGGCCGGCTGAGCTCGATCTGGCCGGCTATACCCGCACGGCCTACCACGAGATCGATGCCCGGTTCCCCCGCCTGCCGAATCCTACCCTGGTGATGTATGTCTTTCCCCATCTGGCCGGCTCGGAAGCCCTGCCGGTACCCGGCTACGCGACGACCTTCCCGCTGTATGAGCGGGTCGAGTATGCCCTGCCCGGCGAGGTTGCCCAGTATGGGCAGCCTTAGTTGAAGATCAGGAGGCCCGTAGGGCTCGCGTCATGACTATCGACACCGAAGCGCCACCCCTGCAGATCGTGACCGCGGCCCAGCTCGACATCACCCCAGCAATGCAGCCGTGGCTCACTCGCTATCGACGCTATGGCCTGACCCTGCTCGCCAGGGCAATGGCCGTCTCCCGCTACCGGGATCTCGCCCCCTGCCTCTATATCTACGGCCCGCCCGGGAGCGGCAAGAGCCTGCTGGCCATGACCCTGGTCAAGGAGTGCGAGGCGGTCTGGTGCCTCGACTGTGTGGCCAACGCCTATTGGCTGCGCAGCAACCTCCGACTGGATTCTATCGCGCTGGAGCACTGCGCCGTGTTGGTGATCGACGAAATCGACCTTCTCAACGGCGCCGACTTGCAGCGTTGCTATCGCCGCTGTCTCGCCAACGGCACGGTGCTGGTGCTGCTGAGCCAGGCGAAGGAGACCCCGCAAGCCATCGGTTTCCCGCTCCCGGCCTGCACCAGCGTGTTTCGGCTGAGCCGGGAAGACGGTTTGGTTCCCGAAGGCGCGCGGATTTAATCACGCATGATCACTGATCATAAGATAGCGCTACTGGCCTATAGACCCCCGCTACCTCTCCTCCTTCCTAAGGGGGAGACTTTCAGTGCCCGTCCCCTTACGAAGGGGACGGGCTGGGGAAGGGGTCAGGACCGCTGAAGCGACTCATCATGTTCCTCCAACGCCTGCGACGGTTGCCCGGTATCGAGCGTGTCAAGCCAGCGCGCGATTCGTCATCGACCCGTCAGGCTAACCGCGATCAGCCGCTGACTCGCGCCGAGTGGAAAGGCCTCTACCGGCGGCCGGGTTCCTTTACCGACCTGCTACCCTGGGTCGAGTACGACCCGACGACGAAGGCGTTTTTGCTGGACGACGGGATCAGCGTCGGTGCGCTGTTCGAGCTGCTGCCGGTGAGTTCGGAGGCACGTCCCGAAGGCTTCCTGACGGCCCTGCGCGAGCAGATCCAAGGCGTCATCACGGAGGCGATCCCCGAGGAAGACGGCTCGCCGTGGATTTTGCAGCTGTACGTGCAGGACGAACCGGCCCTGACCGGCCTCGACCGGCAACTGCGTCAGTATGCCTTGGCACGCGCCGGCGAGCAGCGGTTTACCCGGCATTACCTCGAGCTGTTGCACGCCCACTTGCAGCAGATCAGCCGGCCCGGGGGCCTGTTCGTCGACGAGGCGGTGACCGGCACCCGCTGGCGCGGCCAGATCCGGCGGGTCCGGGCGGTGCTGTACCGGCGGCTGGAGCGGGGTGGCGGTTACCATGATCTGGACGGGCTCAACCCCACCGAGGCGCTGGACGAGGTGTGCTACCAATTGACCGCGGCCTTGGACGAAGTCGGTGTGCTCGCCCAGCGCGGCGGCGGCCGGGAACTCTACGAGTGGCTGGTACCCTGGTTCAACCCGGCGCCGGCGCTGGCTGAAGGTGATCCGGCGCGGTTACTGGACTTGGCGCCCTATCCGGGCGACGAGAACCTGCCCTTCGGGCGCGATCTCGCCGAGAGCGTCACGTTCTCGATGCCGCGCACGGATCTCAAGACCCATACCTGGTGGTTCGATGACTTGCCGCAGCGGGTCGTAAGCATCCAGGCCCTGCGGCTCGCCCCCAAGATCGGCCACTTCACCGCCGAACATCGCGCCGGCGAACACCTGTTTGCGCTCCTGGACCGGTTCCCGGAACACAGTATCGTGGCGATGACCCTGACGCTCACGCCCCAGGACCGGATCAGCAACCATATCCACCAGATCCGTAATGCCGCTGGCGGCGGTGGCGCCGAAGCCCGTCTGGCGAGAGAAGATGCCCAGGCGGCGGATGTCGCCATGGCCCAGGGTAACAAGCTCTACCCGCTGAGCCTGGCCGTATATCTGCGTGGCGACGAGCTGAGTGATTTGCGCCGCAAGACCAACCAGGTGCACGCCCTGCTCATCAACAACGGCCTGCAACCGATCTACCCCAGTGCGGACCTGGTCGGCCTCGACAGCTATATCCGCAACCTCCCCATGGCCTACGACGCCGGCCTGGACCAGACCCGCCGCCGTTCGCGATTGGTGTTTGCCAACCACATCGCGAGTCTCCTGCCGTTGTACGGGCGCTCCCGCGGCACCGGGCATCCGGGGCTGTTGTTCTACAACCGCGGCGCCGAACCGCTCACCTTCGATCCGCTCAACCCGGCGGATCGCAAGAAAAGCGCCCACACCGTGATCCTGGGACCCACCGGGGCCGGCAAATCCGCGCTGCTGGTTTATCTCCTGATGCAGCTGATGGCCGTCTATCGGCCGCGCCTGGTGATCATCGAGTCGGGCAACTCCTTCGGCCTGCTGGGCCAGCACTTTGCCGAACACGGCTTGACGGTGAACCCAGTGACGTTGAGCCCTACGGTGGATGTCAGCCTGCCGCCGTTTGCGGACGCCCTGAAACTGCTGAGTGAAGCCGGCCGGCGACCGAGCGAGATCCGGGCCGAGGACATCATACGGGCCGAGTTCGAAGAGGACAGTATTCCCGATGAAGAGGAAGAGGACCTGCACCGGGATTTGCTGGGCGAGATGGAAATCGCGGCGCGGATCATGATCACCGGCGGCGATGAGCGCGAAGATGCCCGGCTGACCCGCCCCGACCGCCTGGTCATCCGCAAGGCGATCCTGCAGGCGGCCGAGACGGCGCAGGGCGTTGGCCGCGAGCAGGTCATCACGGCGGATGTGGTGGCCGCTTTCAATGGGCTGGCGCAAGACCCCAGCCTACCTGACCTCCGCCGCCTGCGCGCGCAGGAGATGGGCGACGGGATGGAGCTGTTCTGCTCGGGACTGGCCGGGCGCTTTTTCAACCGGGTCGGTCGACCCTGGCCGGATACCGATGTGACCATCCTGGATATGGGCTTGCTGGCAAGAGAAGGTTACCAGGATCAATTGACGGTGGCGTTTCTCGGCATGCTGAACCGGATCAACGACCGGGTCGAGCGCTGCCAGTACGACGGCCGCCAGACGCTGGTGGTGGCCGACGAAGGTCATCTCATCACCACCAATCCCTTGCTGGCGCCTTACGTGGTCAAGATCACCAAGATGTGGCGCAAGCTCGGGGCCTGGTTCTGGATCGCTACCCAGAACCTGGAAGACTTCCCGGACGCCAGCAAGCGCATGCTCAACATGATGGAGTGGTGGCTGTGTCTGGTCATGCCCAAGGAAGAAGTCGACCAGATCGCGCGCTTTCGCAAGCTCACCGACGAGCACCGCGCGCTGTTGCTCTCCGCCCACAAGGAACCCGGTAAGTACGTCGAAGGGGTGGTGCTGAGTGACACCCTGCAGGCGCTGTTCCGTTCGGTGGTACCCCCGCTCTGTCTGGCGCTGGCGATGACCGAACCCGAAGAGAAAGCCGAGCGGGCCCGGCTCATGCGCGCGCACCACTGCTCGGAGCTGGAGGCGGCGCGGCTGATCGCCAAACAGATCGAGCAGGCACGAGCCCCATGAGCACACGGACGCTTTGCCTGCTGTGGCTGGTACTCGGGAGTCTGACTCGCCTGGCCCCGGCAGAACAAAACGCGACAGGACCGGATCCGCAGCGCGTCGAGGTGATTACCGACCGTTCGCATCCTTTCACGGGCGTGGAACCTAACGCTGCTCGCCTGAAGGTCCAGGTGTTCGATCTGGAGCTGCCGGCACAATTGGAAACCCAGCTTGGCGAGGGGTTGCCGAGCGATCCCACGGTCGCTGCCCGGGTTGCTCGCCAACGGCTGGAAAGCCTGGGCCGGCAGCCGCTGGCCACCCGGTTTGCCAACGCCTACGCCGGCTTGCTGAAGGCGCTCGACTATGGCATCGATCGCTATCCGGCGGTGCTGTTCGACGGGGGTGAGAGCGTGGTCTACGGGGTCACCGATCTCGACGAGGCGCTGGGCTACTACCGGCGCTGGCGCCAGCAGGGTAGCGCGCGGTGAGCAGCCGTTCATCTCGGCAGCGGATCTGGCCTTGGCTGCAACGGGCCGTGGCGGGTCCGACCTTGCTCGTGTTGCTGATGACGTCGGCCGCTGCCGGCCGTATCACGACACCCGCCATCATTGCTGAGACGATCCAGCCGTCCACGCTCGCGAACTGCATGAAGTGGACCGTCGTCGGCCTGTGTTTCTGGTTGGACTGCGGTCCCACCGGCTGCCGGATTCGCGTGTCCATCCTGATCGGCCACTACAACCCCGACCTGGTGGTGTCTGGCTATCACCGGGTCGGCGACACCCCCTGGGTCGAGATGGCGGCCCTGTACGGCCCTGCGCAGAAAGCCGCCGGACAAGCCCTGGTGAGTGCGCTCATGCCGGGGCTCTCCCTCGGCGAGGGCGACCGCCCCAACGAGAAGTTCCACCGCTCACACGAGGATCTGACGTTCAAGGAAGCCGATGCCATCGGCCATCCCATCGCCGACTTGCTGAACTATCTGCCCGAGGATTCGTTGCCGGCCGGCGGCATTCCGGCGGGGTTCAGTGCGAGCGACGTGCGGTTGGTCTGCCCGTCGGAGACGGCACCCTTCGTGCCTTACCTGCTGTCGACCGTGGATTTCATCGCCTGGCGGCTGGCGATACCCGAGACGGTATTCCCCCAATCCCTCCTTCCGGGTCTGCGCGAGATCGGCAACTTTCCGCGCAACACCTGGCAGGCGGTCTACCCACGCCACGGCTTCACCCTGCAGGCCGAGCCGCCCAAGGCGGGCGCGGTGGTCGCCCAGCGGGCCGGCGATGTGGTGACGCGGGACCTGCAGCCGCATGTTTATATACCCACGTCGGCGACCCGACCGTCGACACCGGGGCTTAGGGTCTGGTGGCCGGGACCGCTCTACGAGGTCGACCGCAAGACCGGCTATTGGCAGTTCCTGGTACCCATCCAAACCCGCGCCTGTGAAGTCTTCGGGCAGGACGATACGAGGCGCTTGCGCAGTTGGGCCGACGGCAAGGTGGACGAGGAAGGCGATTACGCCTGGACGCTGTGGCGGCCCTACAAGTGCTGCCAGGTGAAAGGCGATATCCTCCTGTACACCATCGAATGGGTCGAGTGGCCACCCTGATGCCGACCGTCGTGACGAAGCAACGCCTCTGTCGGGGTTGGGTCGCTGTGCTGGCGCTGCTCGCACCCCTCACCGTGGCCGTGGGCCAGACCACCGCGGTGCCCGGCCTCACCTTCACCCACACCCCGACCCCAGCCGAGGACAGTCTCTGGTACTACGAGATCGGCGGTGCCCGCGCCATCACCCGGCCGGCCAATCCCCGGGTCAATACCGTCACCGTGAACGGCTCGCTCGAGCTGGGTCTCGGTTACAGCTGCGGCAAATTCGACCCCGTGCTGAGCGTCAGCAACATTCTCAACGAGATCAGCCGGGGCGCGGAAAACCTGGTGAACGCCATGGTGATGGCGGCCCGGGCGGCGATTGCCAACCTGCCGGCCTACATCCTGCAACGGGCCAACCCCGGCCTCTATGATCTCTTTCAGAACGCGCTGCTCAAAGCCGAAGAAACCGTCAACCTGGTCACCAAGACCTGCGAGCAGATGGAATACGAAATGGCGCAGGGCAAGGACCCGTACCGGGAGTGGGTGGTCTTGAGCAAGGGTAACGACTGGAAACTCGTCATGGGCACCGGTGGCGACATCGTCGATGCCAAGGACCAGGTCGAGGGCAACAATGGCAAGCACGGCATCCCCTGGCTCGGCGGCCGCCGGGGCGGCGACAATCAGGACCCGATCCAGGTCGTTGGGGATACCGTCAAGGCCGGTTACAACGTCACCCTCAACCGCAACCCCAATGCCGACGGCAGTCCCAGCGGGGACGCGGCCGACACCCCGCTGGCCAAAACCTGGGCCGATCCCGAGGCGGCCAGGGCCTGGGCCGTCAAGGTGTTGGGCGAGCTGCGCGTGCGCACCTGCGAGGACTGCGCTCCGTCCGGGATTCCCGGCGCGGGGGCGCTGCCGGAGCACGATCAGACCCGGATCGCGCTGGAAGAGCATCTGCGCAAACTGGTCGACGGTACGCTGCCACCCACCCTCGACCAGCTGGAACCGGTCTCCGCATCCGGTACCGGCATTACCCGTAGCGTGATCGAGGCGCTGCAAGACCTGCCCAAGGTCGACCAGGCGATCTTCGTCGGCAAGCTGGCCGGCGAGATCAGCCAGGCCCAGCTGATCGATAAACTGCTGCTCTTGCGCCGGTTGCTGCTGGCCGGCCGGCAGGTGCCGGAAATCGCGGCCGCCCAACCCGCCCAGCGGGACATCGACCGTAAACTTGCCGAGCTTGATAGGGAGATCGAGAACCTCGTGTTCGACACCCGCCTGCGCAAAGAGGTAGTCAGCGACACCGCCGCCATGCTGCTGCGGATCTACCAGGACCGCAATCGCGAATCGCTGGCGATCCCGGTGCTGCCTTACGTCGACCCGCATCCCCTCGAGCTCGATGGCTCGGTGAAGAAGGACTGATCGCCATGGCTCAGCAGCAGCACGGGCGCTGGCTACGCCGCGGGGTGTGGATGGCAGTGATCAGCACCAGCCTGCTGCTGCTTGGACCGCTGTGGTGGGCCACCCAAGCCCTGGCGCCGGCCTTCGCCCGTGCGTTGGACCGGGCTCAGCCCTGGCTGGCGCTATGGCGGGCGGCCGTTTTTCTGCTCCTGATCGGCGGTTGGCCGTGGTGGGTCGAATGGCTGGCCAGACACCGTGCCTGGTCACCCAATCAGCAGGCCTTTGTGCTTGCCCAGCGCTGGCGAGTGGCAGCTTGGCTCCTCGTCATTGAACTCATGCTGGTGCAGCGGCTGCCGGTGCGTTTCGTCGAGGCGGTGGTCGGATGACCGTGACCTCCTACCTGGAGCTGTTCACGACACTGTTGGGCTGGCTGCAGTTCGAGAACCTCTGGCGGATACTGAGCGACACGGGGATGGTCTTTCTCCCGTTCCTGTTCATCCTCATCGAGGGCTTTCTGCAGGCGCCGTCACCGGCGGCGGCGCTGCGCGATACCGAGATCAAAGTGGCGCTGACGCTGACGGCGGTGGTGCTGGCCGGCCAGCCCGCCATCGAGCTGGACCCAACGATTGTCGAGTATCGGCCGCTGTGTCAAGAGGAGACCTATACCCTGGGCAACACCGGCACCACCTACGATGATGCCTTTTTCGTGCCGCAGACCACCGTTTCGGTACCGATCTGGTGGTATGGCACGCTGGCGGTGGCTTCAGGGAGCACCTATGCTGCGGTGCTGGGCCTGGACTGCACGACGGATTTCCGCAAGCTCGCCATTCAGCTCGACAAGGAACGGGTCACCGATCCCCCGCTTCTCAACGAGGTCGCCCAGTTCCTGAAGGACTGCTTCGTGCCGGCACGCTCGACTTTCTACCGGGAGCAACCGGAGGTTAAGGCTATGATCGATAAATACGGCCAGGAGGATCCGGAAACCTTCCTCTCCAAAGTCTACCGGGACACGCCGGGCTATTACGACCGTCGCCGCGCCAGCCTACCGGTCAAAGGCTGGCCCTACGACCCAAACCGCGATACCGAGCCCGGGATGGGACCCGATAGTGACGGTCGCCCTGCCTGCAAGACGTGGCTGGAAGATCCTACCCGCGGCCTGCGCCAGCGGCTGATCGCACAGATGGGACCCGAACTCGAGAAGGACGTCAGACAGCGCTATGCCGATTGGGCGGTGATGCTGGGGTTCCGTAATCTCGATCAAGAGAGGGCCATCGACGCCGTGCTGAACGGTCTGGTGGTGAATGCCGTTGCGGCGGCCCCGGCCGGTAAGGCCTTTGCCACCTACACCGATGCCAAAGGCTTGAAGGTCAAGGTCTCACCACTGCCGTTTATACCCGGCCCCGAGATCAACCTCACGGGACTCGCCGCCCACCTCGGCACGCTCTGGGAGAACCTGTCCTTCGCCCCGATGATGTACGCGGTGCGGGCAGGAGCACCCATCGTACAGGCGTTGATCCTGATGGGGATTTACCTGCTGCTGCCGTTCGGCCTGGTGTTTTCCCGCTATAGCTGGACGTTTATCTTCCTCGCCACCCTCGCCATCCTGACGCTCTACTTCTGGACCTATTTCTGGCACATCGCCATCTGGATGGAAAACCGCCTGTTCATGATGCTGTTTCCGGATGGCAATGCCCTGTTCGCGACGGTCAAGAGCCTGCTGGCGGATCCGAACTATTACCTCAAGCTGATGCTGCTCAACATGGCGGTGGTGTTGATGTTCATCGGCTTACCGCTGCTGTTTTCGATGGTGATGGCCTGGGCCGGGTTTAGGATGGGCGGTGTCATCGCCAGCGTGTTTGA
>Ga0209253_10003676_pt1 | contig 13436 bp, 14 predicted proteins | sample FrelakmetBRP12BR_FD_187145 | JGI IMG/M metagenome (GOLD analysis project Ga0209253, IMG submission 187145) | Freshwater lake sediment microbial communities from the University of Notre Dame, USA, for methane emissions studies - BRP12 BR (SPAdes)... | ecosystem: Environmental > Aquatic >...
AGTCTCTGAACCGGAAAGGCTGCACCCCCGTAATCGGTTGTTCTGGCCGATCACCCCAGCAGTATGCGGACAGAAGTGCGGGTATGGCAGCTGGGACCGATCAAGCGTGATAGTTTGCAATGGGATGTGCGCTGCATGCTGCTGATGATCGACAACTACGATTCCTTTACCTACAACCTCGTGCAGTACTTCGGGGAGCTGAAGGAGGATGTTCGCGTCTACCGCAACGACGAGATCACGCTTGATGGCATTGCGGGTCTTGCGCCTGCCCATATCGTGATCTCGCCGGGGCCCTGCACACCTAGCGAGGCGGGCGTTTCGGTGCCGCTGATTCAGCGCTTTGCAGGGGCAATTCCGATTCTGGGGGTGTGCCTCGGGCACCAGAGCATCGGCCAGGCGTTTGGCGGGCGCATCGTGCACGCGAAACAACTCATGCACGGCAAGACCTCGCAGATCCATCACCGGGGCATCGGCGTCTTCGCGGGCCTGCCGAATCCGTTCACCGCCACCCGCTATCACTCGCTCGTGATCGAGCGCGCCACCATTCCCGACTGCCTCGAGATCACCGCCTGGACCGAGGATGGCGAGATCATGGGCGTGCGGCACCGCACTCGTGCGGTCGAGGGTGTCCAGTTCCATCCCGAATCCATTCTCACGGAGCATGGGCACGATCTGCTTGCCAACTTCCTGAGGCTGCATTGAAGCCACGGATGGCCCTGCGATGACGCCCCAGGAAGCGCTCAACCGCCTGATCGAGAGTCGCGAGATCTTCCACGACGAGATGCTCTCCGTGATGCGCCAGATCATGGGCGGTGAGATGACCGCGGCGCAGATGGCCGGCATCCTCATCGGTCTGCGGGTCAAAAGGGAGACCATCGGCGAAATTGCGGCGGCTGCCCAGGTCATGCGCGAGTTTGCGACCAAGGTTTGCGTGCCGCACCATCCCTACTTGGTCGACACCTGTGGCACGGGAGGCGATGCGGCTCACACGTTCAACATCTCCACGGCCTCGGCGCTGGTGGCTGCTGCCGCCGGGGCCAGGGTCGCAAAGCACGGCGGGCGCTCGGTATCGAGCAAGTCCGGCAGCGCTGACGTGCTGGAGGCGCTCGGCGTCAACATCAACCTTACGCCCGAGGCGGTGGCACGCTGCATCGACGAGGTTGGAATCGGATTCATGTTCGCGCCCAACTTTCACGGGGCCATGAAGCATGCGGCACCGGTGCGCCGCGAGCTCGGGGTGCGTACCCTCTTCAACATCCTCGGACCGCTCACCAATCCGGCGGGCGCCATGAACCAACTGCTCGGTGTGTTTCATCCCGATCTGGTTGGCATACAGGTGCGTGTCCTCGAGCGCCTGGGCAGTCGCCATGCGATGGTGGTGCACGGCTCGGACGGTCTCGACGAGATCACACTGGCAGGGGAAACGCTCGTGGGCGAACTGAAGGGGGGGAAGGTGATGGAGTACACGGTCACCCCTTCGCAGTTCGGCCTCCAGTCGGCGCCGACCGAAAGCATACGGGTCGCCGACGCGAACCAGGCGAAGGCGCTGTTGCTGGGCGTTCTGGCGGACGCGCCGGGCCCGGCGCGAGATGTCGTGCTCTTGAACGCCGGCGCAACGCTTTACGTGGGCGGCGTCATCACCTCGATGGAAGCGGGGATCCAGCTGGCGCGGCGGACTGTGACGAGCGGAGCGGCTGCCGAGAAGCTCCGCGCACTCGCGGCGTTCAGTCAGCAGTCGCCACGGTGAGCGATATCCTCGCGCGCATTCTCGCTGCCAAGGCAGAAGCAGTCGCCGCAGCGAAGGCGCGCAAGCCCCTCGCTGGTGTGCGTGCCGAGGCAGAGGACGGCGTGCCCGTGCGCGACTTCGTGGGTGCGATGCGCGCCAAGATCGCCGCTGGTGACCCAGCGGTAATCGCTGAGATCAAGCGCGCGAGTCCGAGCAAGGGCCTGTTGCGCGACCCTGTCGACCCACCCGCGATCGCCGCGAGCTACGCGGCCAACGGGGCGGCCTGCCTGTCCGTGCTGACGGACCGGGAGTTTTTTCAGGGCGCCCCTGAGCATCTCCGGGCAGCGCGGTCAGCCTGCGACCTGCCCGTTCTGCGCAAGGACTTTGTGATCGATCCCTATCAGGTCTACGAGTCCCGGGCGATGGGGGCGGACTGCGTGCTGCTGATCGCTGCGGCCCTGGATCCGGCTGAGATGGCGGAGCTGGAGGCGCTGGCGGCCTCGTTGGGGCTCGCCGTGCTGGTTGAGGTGCACGACGCCATGGAACTCCCAAAGGCGCTCGAATGTGCCACCCCTCTCATCGGGATCAACAACCGTAACTTGCGGACCTTCGAGACCCGACTTGACACCACCCTCGAACTCGCGGAACGGATTGGACCGGGGCGGATCATCGTCACCGAAAGCGGCATTCTTAAGCGCGCCGATGTGGTCCGCCTGCGCTTGGCTGGAATCAACGCCTTCCTCGTGGGGGAAGCGCTCATGCGTGCCCGGGATCCGGGGCCTGCGCTGGCAGAACTTTTCTCTGCGCAGTCCTAGCTGTTGCGGGAAAGCAACAAAAACTGCTGGATTTGGCCTATTGCCTACAATCTTTGTTGCGCCTTTTTCTTGCGCTTTGGCACAATGCCTATCAACTTCTCGAAAACGGGGAGGTTGCCCAGCGGGGTGCTCTTTCGAGCGCCTTGGGTTCAAATCTCGAAAGAGCATTCCTCTTAACGGTTAAGGAGAATTGTATGAAAAAGAATCTGCTTGCTCTGGCTGTTGCGGGCGCGTTCGCAGCGCCGGCGGCAGCTCTGGCGCAGGGTTCGTTCGTGCAGATCTACGGTACGATCAACGCCGACCTGCAGTACGCGGAGGCAACTGATGCTCCAGCTAATCCGCGCGGACTTTTCGGCAACGTGTACGGCACCACCGGGGGCTTTAGTCCCACCAGTGGCTATATCATCCGGCCCACCGGCGTGAATAGTCAGGACGCCATCGCTGTCGGCGGGCGCACTGCAGCGTTTACGAACGTCACGAGCCAGGCAGGCGTATCGAGCAATTCCACGAACATCGGCTTCCGCGGGTCGGAGGATCTCGGCGGCGGCCTCAAGGCGATCTTCCAGATCGAGCAAAACGTCCTCATCGACGGCCAAGGGACTGCAGTGGGTTACTGGGCTTCGCGTAACAGCAACGTCGGTCTCTCCAGCAATTGGGGTACGGCGTTTTACGGTGTTTGGGACACGCCTTACAAGTTCATTACCTTGAAGGCCGATCCGTTCTTCGCGACCAGTGCGGCGTCTTTCAATGGGTTGTACGGCTCGCCCGGCTTCAACGTTGGGAGCACGACCTTCCAGAGTGCGACCCTCTCCGCAACGTCGTCGACGTTGACGACTCTTGCGGCGGATGCCGCCTTCGATCGCCGCCAGACCAATAGCGTGCAGTACTGGACGCCGAACTGGGCTGGGTTCTCCGGCCGCTTGATGTACTCGCCGGGCGAAGGCAAGCAAGAGTATGCCGTTGATTCTCTTCCGGGCCTACCGCGCGCTGCGGGACTGAACCCCTGGATGTGGGGTGCCTCGCTGCAGTACGACAACGGGCCGATCTACGCGGCTGCATCCTACGAGCAGCACAAGGACTACTTCGGGACCCGCGTGCAGACAGGTTCTACCGCGGTGGGCACAAGCTCGAACGACTGGGGCGGGAAGGTCGTCCTCGGTGCGCAGGACCTGTGGGGTTTCAGCCTCTATGGCTTCTTTGAGCGCCTGGACTACTCGACTAACGGGCTGGTGACGACTGGTCTGGTCAAGGATGCCAAGCGCAATGCCTATGGCTTCTTCACTACCTACGGCTTCGGCAACTTTACCCTGCGGGCGGGTTGGGCACAGGCGAACGCGACCTCGTGCGCTTCCGTACAGACCGTTAACTTGGCAACGAATCAGATCTGCAACGCCGGCGACACCGGCACTAACCAGTGGTCCGTGGGCGGAAGCTACAACTTCTCGAAGCGGACGCTCGCCTACTTGTACTACACCGCACAGAACAACGACGACCTCGGCCGTTATCGTCTGGGTGTCAACACGGGTCCCGTGACGAGCAACGTTCCGGTCGGTGGCCAGGCGCAGGTCTTTGGTCTCGGGGTACGCCACACGTTCTGACGCAGTTCGCGCAACCGTCCAACAACAACATCGCTTTAATCCCATCGGGCGCCTCCGGGCGCCCTTTTTATTTTCCTGAACGTCGCGAGCGGGACCGCGGTCCCAGCCTGCGTTAGCCAATGTCTCCTGGTGTCCATGAAGGTTGGAAGAAACGACCCCTGCCCCTGCGGAAGTGGTCTCAAATTCAAACGCTGCTGCGGAGCCCCGCGGGCGCAATCAAGTGCCCCGGCGGCCGCGGACCATCGACCGCGGGAATGCGGGGGTTGCACCGCCTGCTGCGATGGCTGGCTGAAGATCGAGATCGACGGTGCAGCTGTATACCCCGGAAAGCCGTGTTCACACAGCACCGGATCGGGATGCCGCATCTACGAATCGCGGCCCGCCGATCCCTGCCGGAACTTTATCTGCGGCTGGCTGGAACATGGCAGTCCGTTCCCGGAGACCTTCCGACCTGACCGCCTCGGCGTGATAATCCTGCGGGCGCGGTGGCGTGGCCACCTCGTCCACGCGCTGGTTCCGGCTGGGCGCGACCCCGACGCCAGTCTCATCGAATGGATGACGCAGTTCTCGAATTCAACCGGTACGCCGCTGCTCTACCAGGTGCAGGGGGAGTGGTATGGCCATGGGCCACCCGAGCTGCACCGCGACCTCCTCGCCAAGAAGGAACGGGGCGAGCTGCTTTGGTCCGGAAGCAACTATGACATCACTCCTGCAGCGGGTTGAGCGGACAGGGCGGTGGGAATTGCCGGGCACCGAAGCAGAAGCCGAACCGACCGATACGGCAGCGGCGGAGATTCTGGCCGAGTCGGGGCGCTGCGTCGCGTGCGGACTGTGTGTTCCCAAGTGCCCGACCTATCAGAAGACCCTACACGAGGCCGACTCTCCGCGGGGGAGAATCGCGCTGATGCGTGGCGCAGTCGAGGGGCGAATTCCCTTCAATGACCGCCTTCGGGAGCACCTTGATCTCTGCCTGGGTTGCCGTGCTTGCGAAGCCGCGTGCCCGAATGGGGTCGCGTACGGAAGCCTCTACGATCGGGCGCGCGCGCTACCGGAGATGAGGCGCGACGCTCGACACCGCGTTGCCGATTACGCGCGCCGTTTCATGACAGCGAACGCGTTTCGCTATTGGGGGAGCCTGCTCCGCTTCTATCAGCGCTCCGGCGTGCAGCGGATCGTACGCAGGACGGGGTGGCTGCGACGTTTCGGCCTCGACCGGGTTGAGGGATTTCTGCCAACGGTGCCGGACGCCGTGCACTTCCAGCCTTTCTACAGAGCGCAAGGCAGTCCCATCGGCGAGGTCTTACTCTTCCTCGGCTGCGTGGCGCGTATCTTCGATGTCGAGGCGCTGCAGGCGGCGATCTACGTGCTCACGCGGCTCGGGTACGGCGTCCACATACCGCCACGACAGGGGTGCTGTGGCGCGATGCACGGGCATGCAGGGGATGCGGCTACTGCCCGCAGCCTTGCCGAGACGAACTGGCAGGCGTTCGGTGTTCATCCTGACCTGCCGATTCTCTGCACCGCATCGGGATGTGGGGCCCGTTTGGTGGACTATGCGCAGCACTACGGGGAGCACGGCCGCACCCTCGCCCGCCGGGTCCAGGACATCAGTGCGTTTGTCGCGCAGGCGCCCGGTTGGGAGCAGGTGACGGTCGTACCCCTCACCGCGAAGGTCGCGGTGCACGAACCCTGCACGCTCCGCAACGTGATGAGGTCAGGGGGCGCAGCCGCGAGGCTCCTTGCCCGAATACCGGATCTCGCGATCGATCCGCTGCCGGGAAACGACAAGTGCTGCGGCGCGGCGGGCACCTATTTCCTCTCGCAACCCGCGATGGCCGACGCCCTTCGAGCCGACAAGCTCGAAGCGATCCGCGCGCTGACGCCCCGGTTTCTCGTGACCTCCAACATCGGATGCGCGCTTTTTCTCGCGCAGGGGTTACGATCTTCCCCTGCCGAGACGGCAGTGCTGCATCCGCTAACCCTCGTCGCTCGTCAACTCGGATTCAACGGAAGGCTTTCATGAACCTCGACCCTCTCCTCATTCAGATCGATTCGGCGCTCCGAACCCTCTTCGCGCCCGCGCAGTCGCATCGCGCTATTCCCGGAGCGTCCCTGCCCCATGCGGTGCTAAGCAGCGAAGAGAAGAGACGTTCGGCTGCGCTGATGCGCGTCAACCACTGTGGAGAGATCTGCGCCCAGGCCCTCTACCAGGGGCAAGGCCTCACGGCAAGAAACGCGGAAGTCAAGCGCGAATTGGAGAAGGCTGCCCGAGAGGAGACCGAACATCTCGCGTGGACCGAGCGGAGGATTCAGGAACTTGGGGGTACGAAGAGCCTCTTCAATCCGCTGTGGTATGGCGGGTCATTCGTACTCGGGGCCGCCGCGGGGATGCTGGGCGATCGCTGGAATCTAGGGTTTCTTGCCGAAACCGAACGCCAGGTGGAGCAGCATCTGACGGGGCATCTCGATCGACTGCCGACCCAGGACCTAAAATCAAAAGCGATCGTCGAGCAGATGAAGCAGGATGAGATGAGGCATGCAGCAACGGCGATCGCCTACGGAGCGACTGAACTGCCGCTGCCGGTGCGCCTGGTCATGAAGCTAACCGCCAAAGTCATGACGACCACCACCTATTGGGTCTGAGCGCGCGGTGACGCGTCGACGATCTCGAAGTCGTGCGTAATGGCCGCCGTCTTCCCCAGCATGATCGAAGCTGAACAGTACTTCTCTGCGGAAAGCTGGATGGCGCGCTCGACATGCTTCGAGTTCAGCCCAGCACCCGTGACGATGAAATGGAAGTGGATTCGGGTGAACACTTTCGGGTCTTCCGGGGCGCGGTCAGCATCGATCTCGACAACGCAGTCGGTGATTGGCTGGCGACCTTTCCGCAGGATGTGAACGACGTCGTAGGCAGTGCACCCGCCAGCGCCCATCAATACGGTCTCCATCGGGCGTGGGCCGAGATTGCGGCCGCCGCCATCGGGCGGTCCATCCATGAGCACGGCATGGCTGCTTTCGGTCTGGCCGAGAAAGCTCGCTTGCTCGACCCATTTGATGCGAACCTTCATTGTGATCTCCGCGGTTCCCGAGAAGCACGCAAGGATGGCCGATACCAACCGGCCCCCAACACCAAGAGTTTCTCCATGGTGTCGGCCGCCGTGGCGCCGCGGCCGGATGGCTGGCCACCGAGGCACGGGCCGTTACGCTGCAGCGCAAGACCAATCACGATGCCGTCCAAGAAGATGTCGTCAGGGTAACCGCTTTGCCCGCCATGGCGGCATGTAACGAGCTGTTTAAGATAGAATTCGTGTTCGCACCGGGCGCGCAGTGAGGCGGCGCTGCAGTGCACAAAAAAGAACTTGCATTTTTTGTGTTGCAGCGCCATAATTTGCCTGCGTGATCGCTCTGCTTGAGTGATTACGTGTTGTCTCCTCCATCTTCCTCCTTTGGTGGAATTGAGCGCAACCTTCCCGGTTGCGCTTTTTTTTTGCTGCTCTCTCGTGGGAGCGCCCAAGGGGCGCTGGTCGATTTGACAGTGCTTTCCGGCGCCCACTATACTTTGCGCTTTTCGGTGTGGCACCCGCAGGATCAGAGGCGGGGTGAAGGGTTCACAAATGAAAACGTTTTCCGCCAAGACCCACGAAGTGAAGCGGGAATGGTTGCTGGTGGACGCCACCGATCAGGTGCTCGGTCGCCTGGCATCTCAGATCGCCAGCCGTCTACGCGGTAAGCACAAGGCCATCTTCACCCCCCATGTCGATACCGGCGATTACGTGATCGTCATCAATGTCGAAAAGGTGCGCGTGACGGGAAACAAGTCCGACCAAAAGACCTACTATCGACACAGCGGATACCCGGGAGGAATCTACTCCACCACACTCGGGAAGCTGCGTGCAAGCCACCCAGAACGTGCCCTCGAGCGCGCCGTGAAGGGCATGCTGCCGAAGGGGCCGCTCGGTTCAGCCATGTTTCGCAAGCTCAAGGTCTATCGGGGCGCTAACCACCCCCACCAGCCCCAACAGCCGAGAGCGACACCGCTTTAAGGATTTCGGGATGCCTGCTCATAGCAACTATGGAACGGGTCGCCGCAAGACAGCGGTCGCACGAGTGTTCTTCCGTCCGGGTACCGGCAAGATCGTCGTGAACGAGAAGCCGGTGGATGTCTTCTTCTCGCGTGAGACGGGTCGCATGATCGTTCGTCAGCCGCTCGCGCTGACCAATCACCTCAACACGTTCGATATCCAGGTGAATGTCCACGGCGGCGGCGAATCCGGACAGGCGGGTGCGGTGCGGCACGGCATCACCCGCGCGCTGATTGAGTACGATGCCACCCTTAAGGCGTCTCTCAAGCAGGCTGGCTTGGTCACACGTGACGCCCGGGAGGTCGAGCGGAAAAAGGTGGGGCTGCGTAAGGCTCGGCGCCGCAAGCAGTTCTCGAAGCGGTAGGGGCGCCAAGGCCAAGGAATCAAGAGCCGCCTGCGGGCGGCTTTTCGCTTTGAGCCGACACGCTCCCGAGGAGCGGTCCTTGGGCGCAAGGAGGTCAACGTGATCAGGGTGGGGATTGTCGGAGGAACCGGCTACACGGGGGTCGAACTGTTGCGGCTGCTCGCCCGGCACCCCGAAGCGGAACTCGCAGCGATCACGTCGCGCAAGGAAGCGGGGCTCGCGGTCAGTGAAATGTTTCCAAGCCTGCGTGGACGCGTCGCTTTGCGCTTCAGCGACCCTCAGCAGGCGGAACTCATTCGTTGCGACGTCGTGTTCTTTGCGACACCCAACGGCATAGCAATGGAGCAGGCGGGAGAACTGCTGGCAGCCGGTGCCCGGGTGATCGATCTCGCGGCGGATTTTCGCATCAAGGATGTCGCCACTTGGGAGAAGTGGTACGGCATGACCCACGCGTCGCCGCATCTGGTTGCCGAGGCCGTCTATGGTTTGCCCGAGGTCAATCGGGCCAAGATCCGCGGCGCGCGCCTGGTCGCGAATCCGGGATGCTATCCGACGGCCGTTCAACTTGGCTTCCTGCCGCTCTTGGAAGCGGGCGTGGTCGGAACCGATGACCTGATCGCCGACGCCAAGTCCGGGGTCAGCGGCGCGGGTCGCAAAGCGGAAGTGGCTACGCTCTTTGCTGAGGCTGCGGACAACTTCAAGGCATACGGGGTGCCTGGTCACCGCCATCTGCCCGAGATTCACCAAGGCCTGAGCGCTGTGGCCGGAAAGTCGATTGACCTGACGTTTGTCCCCCACCTCACGCCGATGATTCGGGGCATTCATGCCACGCTCTACGCGCGGCTCGTCGCCGACGTGGATCTGCAGGCCCTGTTTGAAAGGCGTTTTGCCGCGGAGCGCTTCGTCGACGTCATGCCTGTCGGCGCCCATCCCGACACCCGCAGTGTGCGCGGCGCCAACCAGTGTCGCATTGCAGTCCATCGCCCGCAGGGAGGCAAGACGGTAGTGGTCCTATCGGTGATCGATAACCTGGTCAAAGGGGCGGCTGGCCAAGCGGTGCAGAACATGAACCTCATGTTCGGATTGCCGGAGGACCTGGGGCTCGAGGGTCTTCCATTCTTGCCTTGACCGCTTCCTCTGCATGACGACCCGTCGTGGAGAGGCATTGAACTGCAGCCGAGACCCTCGGTCTCAAGCACGGCTTAAAGGGGTGGCGCATTGACCCCCCTATCGACGCAGGCTGATAATGCGTCGACCGGACTAACCCCTCAGGAGTTGTTATGGACGCACCCATTGCTATGGAGACGCCGATCGTCTTTACTGACGCCGCGGCACGGAAAGTTCGTGACCTGATCGATGAGGAGGGCAACCCCGATCTGAAGCTGCGCGTGTTCGTATCGGGGGGCGGGTGCTCGGGCTTCCAGTACGGTTTTACCTTCGACGAAACGGTCAACGAGGACGACACGTCCATGGTGAGGGAGGGAGTTACGCTCTTGATTGACCCGATGAGTTTCCAGTATTTGGTGGGCGCCGAGATCGATTACCAGGAGTCTCTGGAAGGCGCACAATTCATCATCAAGAATCCGAACGCTACGTCCACCTGCGGTTGCGGATCTTCGTTCTCCGCCTAGAAGGCGCGGCAAGGGGACTTCGCGGCCTCTATCACCGGCTCCGTGGGCTAAAGGGTAGCGCCGTCGGCGATTTACTCGAATCGCGCGAGCTCGGTTCCGCGAAGTAGTTCAAGGCGGCGCGCGAGTGGCGCCGCTTCCTGTTCGAACGCACTCAGGAGTTGACTGGAGAGAGGAATCCCGAAAGCAGCCGTCGCTTCAACGGGATCCTGATGCTCACCATTGACGCGGAACTCGTAATGAAGGTGTGGTCCAGTTGTAAGACCAGTCATCCCGACATACCCGATCACCTCTCCCTGTTCGACGCGCTGACCCTTCATAACCCCGGGGGCGAAGCCCGAAAGGTGCGCGTACACCGTGCTCACACCATCGCGATGCTCGATGATGATTGCATTGCCATATCCTGACTGCTGGCCGACGAAATCCACCGTTCCATCGGCGGATGCAAGCACTCTCGTTCCAACGGGCGCGGCGTAGTCGATGCCCTTATGGGCCCTCACATGCTGCAAGATGGGATGCAACCGCATCTCAGTGAAGCCGGAACTGATGCGGGAGAACTCGATGGGAGAACGGAGAAACGACTTCCGCACCGTCTTCCCTTCGGGCGTGTAGTACGCTCCTTTTCCAGGTTCACCCTCAAACCAGACGGCTTGGTACCGCTTTCCTCTGCTGGCGAACTCTGCAGCGAGAAGGCGACCGGTTCGCAGAAGCGCACCATTCACGTGGTGGGCTTCGTAGACCACCGAGAAGCGGTCACCTCTGCGTGTGTCTTTGTGGAAATCGATGTCGCCCGAGAATATCTTCAGCAACTGCTCAGAAATCGCATCCGGAACGTCAGCATTGTCCATCGCAGAGAACAGCGACCCCCTAACGGTCGCAGATTTCATGACAATCTGGGTTTCGAGAGCGGCCGGTTGCGTCTTGGTGGCGTACGCGTCTCCAATGCGGGTGACAAGCAGCTCCTTACCCGGCCCCGTTCTGTAGCGCAGGGCGAGAAAGGAGCCCGATTCCTCCGTGAGTGCGTGAACGGTTCTGCCGGGGGCCAGCTGGAGCAACGGCTTTGCTTCCTTCGACTGGCGCAAATACGAGTGAACCGCTGGATCACTTACGTTCAGGCGCATCAGGACGTTTGCAAGAGTGTCCCCGCGACGAGCGGTTTCTTCTCTCCAGAAATGCGGACGCCCCGATGCAACCCGCTCCGTTTCGGGACTGGGGAGCGCCTGGATTACGGGTTCCGTCGGGATTGCGCCGGTCAGTGTGGCCGGGGCGGTACCGAACGCAGCCACGACTCCAAAGAGGGGAAGCGCTGCTACGGCGACCACCCCGCCACGGGGAATTCGCGGAAGAGGAGTGTTCAGCGTTTGCGCTAAAATCCAACGTCTTACCATTCTCATGACCGTTCTCGGGTTTGTTGTGTCGCGTAACTTTAGCAGACAATGTACCCACGAAAAACCGTTGATTTGCGGGAGGTGCCTGATTTGACCACGCCTGTATCGCCCGCGAGGACCCATGACCGACGCGGATGACGCGATCGCGATCATCAAGCGCGGCTGCGAGGAGCTGCTGGTAGAGGCGGAACTCGTCCAACGGCTGGAAGCGAAACGGCCTCTGCGCGTGAAGGCGGGGTTCGATCCCACTGCCCCCGATCTGCATCTCGGGCACACGGTGTTGTTGAATAAGATGCGCCAGTTGCAGGACCTCGGACACACGGCGCTCTTTCTCATCGGGGACTTCACCGGCATGATCGGTGATCCGACCGGCAAGAACGCGACCCGTCCGCCACTTACGCGGGAGGATGTCGCGCGCAACGCGGTCACCTATACAGACCAGGTATTCAAGATCCTCGATCCCGCGCGCACCGAGGTGCTGTTCAATTCGACCTGGATGGACAAGCTCTCTGCCGCGGATCTCATTCGCCTTGCCGGCACGCATACCGTCGCTCGCATGCTTGAGCGGGACGATTTCGGTACCCGCTATCGAACCAACCAGCCGATCGCGATCCACGAGTTTCTCTATCCGCTGGTGCAGGGCTACGATTCCGTCGCGATGCGGGCGGACCTCGAGCTCGGTGGCACAGATCAGAAGTTCAACCTGCTCATGGGCCGGGAGCTGCAAAAGCACTTTGGTCAGGCGCCGCAATGCATTCTCACCATGCCGCTGCTGGAGGGGCTGGACGGGGTCAACAAGATGTCGAAGTCGCTCGGCAACTACATTGGCATCACCGAGAGCCCGGACGAGATTTTCGGCAAGCTCATGTCGATCTCGGACCGGCTCATGTGGCGTTATCTGGAGTTACTCTCGTTCCAGTCGATGGCGGCGATCCAATGCAAGAAAGACGCGGCACTGCGAGGAGAGCTCAATCCCCGCGACATCAAGTTCGAGTTTGCGCGTGAGATCGTGGAGCGCTTTCACGGCCGGAGGGCACGCGATCTGGCTGCCAAGAACTTCATCGCGCGCTTCCGCGAGCACGCGCTCCCCGAGGATATGGCCGAGATCGCGGTACCGGCGAGCGCACCCATCGCCCTGGTACAAGTGCTGAAGCAGGCCGCGTTGACGGCCAGCACGTCCGAAGCGATGCGCATGATCGATCAGGGCGGCGTGCGGGTGGACGGCAAGAAAGTGAGTGACAAGGCATTCACGCTCACCCCGGGTACCACAGCGGTACTCCAAGTCGGTAAACGCAGATTCGCGCGTGTGCGTATCGGTACCTGATGAGCACGGCTTAGCAGGTCTCCCGACTGCTACCGGTCAGTAGCACTCTAGGGGACGCCGACCTCACAGGTTGTATCGCAATGCCAGGTTCATTTGAAGTTTGCGCGCCTGCTTGAACGCTTCCTTCAGCATGCGACGGTCCATCTCGTTCAAGGAATAGGGGTTGACGCGATTCTCACCGCCAGGAGGGGTGGTGGGATTGATCTGGCGCCGTAGTCGCAGAATCTGGATGAAATAGAAGCCGCTGATCACGGCGGCTAGGTCGTCGCCGGACAGACCGATGCGCTCGCCGACCATCCGGAGCCGCTCGGCGGTATTGGTGTGGTGGACCCCATACACGAGAGAGTAGACCCGTGCGGCGTCCACGAACGGACGTGATCCGTACATCTTCAGATTGATTGTCTTTGGAAAGTCCTTATCGTCGTCGAGCACGAAATCGCGTATTTTCCCGAGCGGCGGGCGGCAGGTGAGCGCATTGCCTGCCGCGTGGACCAGGAACATGGCGTTTGTC
>Ga0209253_10003677_pt1 | contig 13432 bp, 12 predicted proteins | sample FrelakmetBRP12BR_FD_187145 | JGI IMG/M metagenome (GOLD analysis project Ga0209253, IMG submission 187145) | Freshwater lake sediment microbial communities from the University of Notre Dame, USA, for methane emissions studies - BRP12 BR (SPAdes)... | ecosystem: Environmental > Aquatic >...
GGCTGGTTCGACAGCGCTCCGGGTACTCCGCCGGGGCCTTGCGGCCCATTGCTGGTGGTTTCCGTGCTTTGCTGGCTGCGGACAGCTGCCGGATCGGAATCGCGGCGGTTGGGCCGGTAGATTTCCTCGGCGCGTTCGGTGTGGGCAAAGTCCACATCGGCGGTGACCTGCGCCCGTACGTTGCTGATCCCGGTAATGGGGCTGAGTATGGACTCGATGCGTTTCACATAATTCTGTTCAAGTTCCTGCACGTACTTCAATTGTCCGGCATCCAGCTTGGCATCCAGCTTGGCATTCAGCGAAGCGCTGTCCTGAGAGCTCAGCAGATTGCCGTTCTGGTCGACAACCGTCACATCTTTCACCCCCAGGCCAGGTATGCTGCTTGATACCAGATGCACAATGGCGCTCGCTTGCGCCGGCTCGAGCAATCTTCCGGGATGCAGGTTGAGCAGAACGGAAGCGCTGGTTTTTTGCTGGTCCCTGACGAACACCGAAGGCTTGGAGATGGCAAGATGCACGCGGGCGCTCTCGACCGACGCCAGCGACTGGATCGAGCGTGCCAGCTCTCCCTCCGTGGCACGCTGATAATTGACCTGTTCCAGAAACTGGCTGGAGCCGAGTTTCTGGTTCTCCATTAATTCGAACCCGACCAGGCCGCCTTTAGGCAGTCCCTGGCTTGCCAGACGCAGCCGCACTTCATGCACCTGGTTACCGGGTATCAGAATGGCGCCGCCGCCTTCGGTGAATTTGTACGGCACTTTCATCTGCTCGAGGGCGCCGATGATTACGCCCCCATCGCGGTCCGAGACATTGGCAAAAAGCACGCGATAGTCCGGCGTCTGGCTCCACATCCAGGCACCGGCCAGCAGCGCAATGAGGGCGGCCGCAGCCAGCATCAAGCCGAGTTTTTGCGAGCTCTGCAGGCTCTGCAATTTTGCCAATACTGCGAATTGGCCCGTGATGCCGGATGGACTGGATGAAGTTTCTGCTACTGCCATGATAAGTCCTTGAGGTGAGCCAGGCGTGAACTATTCGAAAACATCTGCTGGATCATGGTTATCTGCGGTGTCGCGTCAGGGTTAAAGGGCGTTTCTGCAAGGCTGCCGGAGAAATTGTTCATATCGGGTGGAAGCAGAAACAAAATACATGTAATGCATAATAGCCGAGTTGTTACACCTCAATTTTCCGCGCCCATGGCACCATGCCCGGAGCAAGCGGAGTTTTCCCGCAGCCTGTTGAAACGATGTGACGATTATCTGGATATTTGAGGGTTCCGATCCGATGAATAGAGAGGGTTTCTCCCCCTTTTTCCGTTGCTGGTCGTGGCCAGCTTCAGTGCTATTCTGCGAGCGTCCCTGAAATCGGCTGGCCCGAATGTTTGGTACCTACGAGGTGCCAGAGAGAATTCTGGCCAGACATGGAGAGAACTCATATGGTCACCACGACTGCAAGCCCATCACCCGCTAACTACGAGCACCTGCAGCAGGCATTTGCAATTTTCAGTCATGCTTCGGAACAGCTTTCCGACGCCTATCAGGAATTGCAGGGACAGGTCGCGCAATTGACCCAGGAACTTGCTCTCGCCAACGGCGAATTGCGTTGCCAACTGGCGGAGAAGGAAGCGCTGTCCCAGCGCCTCGGCGTATTGCTGGCAACGTTGCCAGGTGGCGTGGTGGCGCTGGGTGCCGGTGGCCGGGTGGAGGAGGTCAATCCGGCGGCTGTAGCGATGCTGGGCGAGTCGCTGCTGTCGCTGCCATGGCAGGAAGTGGCTGCCAGGCAACTGCTTGCAACCGGCGACCAGGATGAATGGAATCTGCGACCGGCAGTGTCATCCCAGGCGCGCCGTGTGCGCATCGAAAAAAGTCCGGTGGATACCGCAGGCAGGCAGATTCTGCTGATTCACGATATTACCGCAGCGCACGAGATGCAGGAGCATCTGCGGCGCAACCAGCGGCTCAGTGCGATGGGCGAAATGGCCGCAGGTCTGGCCCACCAGTTGCGTACCCCACTGGCTACCGCCTTGTTGTATACCGCAAATTTGGCCAACCCGGGGCTAAGCGGCGACGAGCGCCAGGCATTTGCAGACAAGTCCCTGGAACGTTTGCGTCATTTGGAATACCTGATTCGTGACATGCTGTTGTTCGTAAAGGGTGAAACGGCAGAACTGGAGGAGGTGGCCATTTGTTCCTTGGTGCAGGAGTTGCTGCAAGTGATCGAGCCGCACATGGCGCGATGCGGCCTGCATTTGCAGGTGGTTGACGAATGCGCGGGCGCCAGTTTGACGGCAAATCGCAAAGCCTTGTTTGGTGCCCTGGTGAGCCTGTTGGAGAATGCCATGCAGGCATCACCCGCAGGTGGCACGGTAATCCTGCACTGTAGCGCGAGCGACGATGCCGTGGTGCTGACAGTGACCGACGAGGGACGCGGGATCGAAAAGGAAATTCAGGAACGCTTGTTTGAGCCGTTCTTTACGACCAAGGCGGAAGGAACCGGACTGGGGTTGGCTATTGTACGCGGTGTTACCCACTCGCTGGGCGGCACGGTGCAGGTGAAATCGGTGCCCGGCAGCGGGAGTGAGTTTATTCTGTGTTTGCCGCGGAAAACAGGCAGCACGCAGCAGTTCTTAAACCGGCAAGCCGGGATGGAGGTTGGTGCACTATGACGAAATTGCCCGTATTGATAGTCGAGGACGATCACGATCTGCTGGAGGCGCTTTGTGCCACGCTTGAGCTGGCGGGTTATACTGCTCTGGCCGCCGACGCCGGTGACGTTGCTCTGGCCATATTGAAAAAACAGCAGGTTGGTCTGGTGGTGAGTGACGTGCAGATGAAGCATATGGATGGATTCGCATTGCTGCGGGAAATCAGGACGCTCAACCCGGCGCTGCCGGTATTGCTGATGACGGCCTACGGCGATATCGAGCGGGCGGTGGCGGCAATGCGCGCGGGTGCCTGCGATTACCTGATAAAGCCGTTTGAACCGGTGAATTTGGCATCGTATGTGGCACGATACTTGCTTCCTACAGTGGAGCAGGGTACCGATGGTGTGATCGCCCAGGACCCGCGTACCAGTGCGTTATTGTCGCTGGCTCTGCGGGTGGCGCAATCCTCCGCAACCATTATGTTGACGGGCGAGAGCGGCAGCGGGAAGGAAGTCGTGGCACGTTTTATTCACCGCCACTCGCCGCGGGCTGGGCAGCCGTTTGTAGCGATCAATTGTGCCGCAATTCCGGAGAATCTGCTGGAGGCTACGCTGTTCGGCTATGAAAAAGGTGCGTTTACCGGCGCCTCGCAGTCTCAGCCCGGAAAATTCGAGCAGGCCCAAGGCGGAACCTTGTTGCTGGACGAGGTTTCAGAAATGCCGTTGGGGCTGCAGGCCAAGCTGTTACGAGTACTACAGGAAAGGGAAGTGGAGCGGGTAGGGGGGCGCAAGGCAATCGCGCTGGATATCAGATTGCTCGCCACTTCCAACCGCGACATGGCGGCCATGGTTGCAAGCGGTGGCTTTCGCGAAGACTTGTATTACCGCTTGAATGTGTTTCCGATGCTGATCCCGCCGCTGCGGGAGCGTCCTCTCGATATCGTGCCGCTGGCGCAGCGCATTCTTGACAGCAACGCCGGCAGAACTGAACAGCGCACTCTGCAACTGGCGCCATCAGCGGTCGCGCGGCTAATGCAGCATACGTGGCCGGGCAATGTCCGGGAATTGGAAAATGTGATTCAGCGGGCAATGATACTTGCGCACGGGGATGTGATTGAGGCGGAGGATCTGAATCTGCCGCAGATCGAGGTCGATGCCGAGATGACGGAGAAACACGGCGATGCGGCCGGCACGCAGATGGATATGAAAATGCTGGAGCGGGCGTACATCATGGAAACTTTGCATGCGGTGAATGGTTCGCGCAAATTGGCGGTACAAAGACTGGGGATTTCCGAACGTACCTTGCGCTACAAGCTGCAGCAGTACCGCTTGACGGAAACAGGCTAGTGAAAAATCAGCGGTGCCTTCAAAATTTGAAGCTACCGGCAACACAGGATGCAAGCAATAATTTGGCGCAGCATCTGTTTGATATGTAATTGGAATAATCTGGAACAAGGCAGGAGATTTCATGGATAAAGCGGGAATTGACAACGTATTGGCGCAACTGCGCGCGGCATCGGCCATGGCGGGCGGGAATGCATCCGCCAGTGCTGCTGCCAAGGGTGCTGCCACTGTGGATTTCGGCCAGGTGCTGAAAACCGCGGTTGATCAGGTCAACAGTGCCCAGCAGGAAACCAACAAGCTGGCAAAACAATTCGAACTGGGTGCACCGAACGCGAATTTGCAGGATGTGATGATATCGCTGCAAAAGGCGAATATTTCTTTCCAGACGATGGTGCAGGTGCGCAACAAGCTGGTGTCAGCGTATCATGAAATCATGAGCATGCAGGTTTGATACATATTCCATTGCAATAGTGAGGCCTGATTGTTTTTCTCGCCCGTGTCTTGCGCTATTGTCTCAAGCCGAGCGGGAGCAAGCACAGAAAACAAACTATAAGAATGCAATATAATTTACACTGGAGCGGGTAAAATGATGGCAATACAGGCAATGATCAAACAGGTGCGGGTCATGTCAGAACATAAACCAACCAATGAGCCGCTGAGACTCGAGCCGTCCGCTGCAGGTGCTGCTGCCGGCAACGATCAATACCGTATTCATTCGGACGTTGAGAAACTCTACATACTGCGGTCGATGCTGCGGAGCAATGTCATGGCCACCTGCTACTTCGGTCACGATGATGACTTTATTCTGACGACCATCATCGACGTTGATGCAGAACAGGGAGAGATGGTGCTGGACTACGGTGTCGAGGAAACGTCCAACCAGCGGGCACTGAAAGCCAATAAACTGAGCGTCGTCGCATTTCTGGATCAGGTGAAGATTCAGTTTGTCTGTCATGACCTCGAGGAAACCCAGTACGAAGGACGCAATGCATTCCGCACCCGGATCCCCGAAACCCTGTTGCGCATACAGAAGAGAGCGTATTACCGCATCGACACGCCGACGATCAACCCGCTGAAGTGCATCATTCCACTACCTGCAGGGAGCATGCCCGGCACTGCCGAAGTCATCCTGCAGGATATCAGTTGCGGTGGCATGGCAGTCGTTGACCCCGATGCCAGAGTCAATTTTGACCAGGGTGCCATCTACCGGAACTGTGTCATCGCTTTGCCCGGAGTGGGGACTGCCAAGGTCAATCTCAGGGTGAATCTCGTTTCCGAGATCCCGCAGAGAAATGGCCTGAAGTGGCAGTGTGCCAGGTGCGAGTTTGCCGACACGCCGGAGAATATGATAGCCATGGTCCAACGCTACATCACCAAGCTGGAACTGGATCGGAAGCGGAAGCAGTGATTATTCCGGCGGCAGACGCGGATCGAATGTAGCAGGAAGCGGCTCTTCCCCGCGTTCCAGGCGGTAGAGCCAGGCCAGCAGTTCGGCTACCGCCACATACAGCTGCGGCGGGATGTGCTGATCCAGATCCACCTGCATCAACAGGGCAACCAGTTCCGGGGATTCATGCACGTACACGCCGGATTCCCTGGCCTTGGCAATAATCGTTTCCGCAATCAGCCCTCTGCCCTTGGCTACCACTGTCGGTGCCGATCGGCCGACATGATAGGCCAGCGCAACGGCGGCTTTCCTGGTTTCACCCTCCGGCATCACGCTGCACCTCCACACCAAATACGCTCAAACCTGCCGCTTCCATCGCCGCCGCCAATGGCTGCCGGTCACCCTGCATCAGTGACAGGGTTTCGGCATCCGCCGCACTGAGTGCTACCTGCACACCACGGGTGTCGAACCCGATGGTTGCAACGATCTCGCCCAATCTTGGCAGAGTGAGGCGCAGCCGGGTTTGCCAGCGCGGGAGTTCTGCCGGTTCATTTTCCGCGGAGGGATGTTCGGTAATATCCCACTCCATCGACTGGCCCGGCCAGACTTCCCCCCGCCATGCGAGGTGCCCTGTTTCCAGCAGGTTGAGCTGCTGCTGCACCAGCGTCAGGGATTGCGCGTGTACCGGGGCATCGGCGCTGAGCGGCATTTCGGCTGCGATTGCGCTGTTGGTGGGAGGCGTGGCGGCGCTGGAAAGCTTGCTTTGCGGTTCCTGCAACAGCTGTTCCAGCGGTCGCTTGCCGGCTATCCACTGCGCCTGATGGGATTCATAAAATAGGCCGCTGCAGGACATGGCCTGCTGCAGCTGTGCGGGCAGTTGCTGCGTGTTTATCGGGGGGGCAGAAAGCAATGGTACGGCGTTCGCCAATGGTGTCGTCAATGCCCTGGTTCCATCATGCGTCAGGGCGCCAAGAAAGCGGCCGGTCTTGCTCAATTCCGCATCTGCTGCGCCTGCAGCCAAGGCAGCGGCGGGGTTGAGGTGTGGCTCTTTGCCGATCAACAGCAGTTCCATCCGGCTGCCCGGCCGGATGCTCTCCGGCAGATGCAGTTGCAGTTCCTGGCCGTTGATCAGGACATTGAAGTTACCGTTGGGGAGCTGTGCCTTGACGCTGACCGGAAATTTTTGCGCTGCCTCGGTGCCGGTGCTTGCGGGCGCGGCATCAATGGATTTAAGGTGCGATTCCCCGGCGGTCAGTAACAGCTTCAACTGGTCGCCCGGCCGGGTGCTTTCCGGCAGACGCAGTTGCAGTTCCTGGCCGTTGATCAGAACATTGAAATTGCCGTTGGGAAGTTGCGCCTTGACGTTGGCCAGAAATCTTTGCGCTACATTGGCCCCTTCGCTCGCGACTGGGGTGGTGACGCCCAGCAGCGCGAACTTGAGGCGCGGCTCCTTGGCGATCAGCAGCAGGTTCAACTGGTCGCCAGGGCGGGCTTTCTCCGGCAGGTTCATTTGCAGTTCCTGGCCGTTGACCAGGACTTTGAAACTGCCATTGGCGAGTCGTGCTTCAACGCTGGCCAGATATCTTTGTGCGAGGGAAAGATCCGGCAGTTTCTTTGTGACGTCGGCTACCGGGGAAATCGATGCTATGGATTCCACCAGCAATGGCTGTACCGGCATGCCAAGTCTGGCGGGCCGGTTCAGGTCGGGGAATTCCATGACTACGGTCCTTTGGGTTGTGGGCTCATTCCGAAACGCACTTCAAGAACTCGGCGCTTCGGCGCCAAGGAACAACTGACTGGGCCCACCGGTGAGCCAGCGTGGAATTTGTGCAGAGGTTCCCTAACTGCCACCGTTGGGACCGCAAGCCTGGTTCAAATTATTTTCGCGACCGATACCTTTGAGGACATCCTGCAGATGTACCATCCACGGCTGCGTGATGTTTCTGATCTCGGCGTCATCCGCCAGTACTTTATGGATGATTTCCACCTTGCGCTGCTGCTGATCGCCGCCGAGCGGACCAGCATTGGCCGTCTTGAGTGCTGCCATGATGGCTCTGCAATCTTCCTCCAGCGCCTGCAGATAAACCCAGTCTTTTCTTCTGGCAGCCTCCAGCATCTGGCCGGTAATGGACAGAATGGTTTCGTAGGCGGCGATGATCTGTGTATTATCCACTTGTTATGCCTTTTGCATGAAGGTGGTGCGCGGCCGGACATCCGCTGCGGTGATCGTGGTATCTGCCCTGGCATAAGCCGCCAGTGTGGTGATGGTATTCATAGTCCTCTCTGTGCAGCGCAGCCTGCATTAGTTGCCGCATAGAAATCCAGATCAGGTCGGCGCTCATCACGGCAGATACCATCTTATATCGACCCTGCCAGTGTCTGTCGGTGGAAATGATCGGGTTATTGTGTCCATTTGCAAAAATCAGCCACGATCAGAAGTTCCATAAGCCTGTTTCAGGCGTTTGTCCACACCGATGATGTTCAATGTTTCCCCGAGCTTGTCCATCCATTTACGGGTAAGCAATTTGATTTCTTCATCGGCAGTAATGATGCTGCGGATCAGTTCCGACTTGCGGGTCAGAAATTCCGGGTTTTCCACATTGCCACTGTCCATCTGCAGCATTTTCTCGACCTGGGGGCGACGACCCTGCTCCAGGCCAATCAAATTATCCCAATCTTCACCCCTGGCGGCATCCAGCATTTTCTGCGTATCGGACCAGACTGCTGCGTAAACGGATAGAATTTCCATCGCTGTCAATTCATCAGGCCGAGCCATAGTGCACTGCGGCATGGTTTTGAATCTGCTGCCTGGAGGGGGCAGCAGCAGTTGGGGCTGCGACGGTCCGTTGCTCGCCAATCAAGTTCCATGCCCCGCTCAGCTCGCTCAGCAAACGACACACTTCCTCCAGAGGCTCGATCTCGTTGTTGGCGTTGGCTATGATCAGGCGCTGGCACATATACTCGTACAGCGCTCTCAGGTTCTGTGCCAGTTCCCCGCCTGCCTTATCGTCCAGACTGATCTTGAGCCCTTCGTCGATGATGGCAACTGCATTGGTAATGGCTTTTCCCCTGGCGGCAATGTCCTTGTGCTGCATATGCAACTTGGCGGCGGCAACCGACTTGATCGCCCCCGCGAACAGCATGGCAACCAGCTCGTGCGGGCTGGCTGTCGCCACGCTCGCATCAACCGCAACTTTCGAATAGGCATTCAGTGCACTTCGGTTCATGGCATTCATCATCGTTCTCCGGTGTCAAATTTTAATCTGGGTGCGATAACCGTTATCTGCCGGATGCAGTGGGCAAACTGGCCAGCATCGAGGTCAGGGAATTGCTGGTGTTATTCATTTTGGAAATCAACGTATCCAGCGAAGTGAATTGCTTGCGGTAGAGCTCTTCGGTAGTGGCCAATCGCCGGTTCAAGACTTCCCGTTGATGGGCGATGTCCGTAATGCTTTTGTTGATGCCATTGGTGCGAGTGGCAATCGAACCGGCTGAGGCAAGAAAGTTATCCAGCAACCTGTTCAACGAATAGGCATAACCCTGTGAATAATCCACCGTGCCGCGCGCACCGGTCAATCCGCCGATAATCTGAACCTTGAGGCCTTCTGCTGCATCGCCTGTTACCCCGGTAAGGAACTGGCCGGAACCGAGCGCGGCCACGCCATTGATGGTGCCGGCGGCATCCACCCCGGTGGTTGCAGTAGTGAATGAACCGAACAGATTGGTCGTGGCGGTGCCGCCGGTCAGGCTCACGATAGAGTTGGAGCCGTAGTTGTCCGAGGTAATGGTGAACACATCCGCTGCCTGGCTGACGTTCACCGTTTTGCCCGCAGTGACGAAAGCAGAAGTGCCGTTGATCGCGGACTGAATTTGTGCTAGGAGCGTGGTGGCAGTGTAGCTGCCCGCAGCCAGCGTCACGGTGGCGCTGACGTCGTCCAGCGTGAGCGCCAACGTATCGTTCACCCCGGCGGTAATCGTTGCGACCGTGGAAGAAACCGGCGCAACGCCGAGCAAATCCGTATTGCCGGTATTGGAGCCCGCGGTCACGCTGATCCCCGAGGAAGAGCCGAATGCATTCGAGGTAATGCTTATCTTGCCGCTGCCATCCGCAGCGACGCTGACCGATTTGGCGCCTTGCCCCGCTAGCGTGAGCGCAGCGTTGATTTGTGTCTGCACTTCCGTCGCCAACGCCGTGGCGCTGGCGTACGGCGCCCCTGGTGTCAGCGTGACCGATACGGCCACGCCGCCGTCCACAGCCACATTAAAGTTGTCGTTTCCCCCGCCCCCTGCCGTGATCGTCAGGTTTGCCGCAGCCGATCCGGTCTGTACTGCCTGGGTGCCCATATTCGAACCCACGCTATCGCCCTGCGTCGCCAGGGTGGTGACGGTCAGCGCATAACTCCCCGGTTGGGTGCCGTTGACTTGGCCCACAGTCGTGCTGGTGGTGGGAACCGCACCGAACAGGTTGGTTTTGGCAGTGCCGCCAGTAACGCTCACCGCTGAGGAAGCGCCGGGCTGGTTGGAAGTGATGGTCAGCACATCCAGAGTCTGGCTCACGGTTACCGATTTGCCCAGCGTGGAAAAGGCCGGGGCGCTGTTGATCGCCGACTGGATTGCCCCCGCGAGCTCGCTTGCGGTATAGGTTCCCGCAGCCAGGGTCACGCTGGTGCTGACGCCATCCAGCGTGAGCGCCAGCGTATCGTTCACGGCGGCGGTAATCGTTGCTGCCGTGGATGAGACCGGGGTGCCGCCAAGCAAATCAGTGCTGCCGGTATTGATTCCCTGGGCAGTCACGCTGACCGCAGAAGTCGAGCCGAAGGTATTCGAGGTAATGCTCATTTTGCCGCTGACATCCGCAGCGACGCTGACCGTCGTGCTCTGGCCCGCCAGCGTAAGCGCAGCATTGATTTGTGTCTGCACTTCCGTTGCCAGCGCGGCAGCGCTGGCATAAGGCAAACCCTGCGTCAGGGTGACCAGCACGGCCACATCACCGTCCACGGCCACGTTGAATTGGTCATTCGACCCTGTGGTTATGCTCAAGCCTGCCGCAGCCGAGCCGGTCTGCACCGCCTGGGTGCCTTTATTCGAGCCAACTGTGGCACCCAGGCTCGGCAGGGCGGTAGTGCTGGCTGCGGTAGAGCTGATATAGGTCACGAGGTTGTCGGTTGGTTTGCCCACGGCAGCAAAGAGTCGCGCCATGTCGCCGAAACTGGTGGTAAGGGCCGCTTGCAGCTTGGTGTTGTCCAGCGTCAAGGTTCCGTCTTTCTGGAAAGAAACGCCAATCTGCGACAGCGTTGTCAGGCTGCTGCTGCCCAGGCCGGTCAGCGCAGCCGAAAGCGTGCTGCGGATCCGGGACTGAATCGACTGCGTCGCGCTATCGCCGAGCAGGATCCCGGCCCTCTTGGTGGTGACGTCATAGCTCATGAAGCCTTTGAGCGTGGTGGTGGTGTCGTTATACGCTTTAACGAGGGCCTGTACGGATGCGCTTACCGATGCGGTATCACGCGTCACAGACAGATTGGTGCTGCCAATCTTGACTAAATTGAGTGTTGCGCCCGTCACCGCCCCCGTCACCGCATTGGAAGCGCTGCTGATTGCCACCCCATTTGCCGTCAGTGTTGCATTCTGCGCGACTGCGCTTTGGGTCAGATTCTGGGCGGCAGCCGGGTCATAGGCCAGCAGGCTGCTAATGGACGCATCCGCTCCCCCGCCCACGGTGATTTTCATGCTGCTCGCCAAGCCAGTATCGTTCGCGGTCAGCACCAGGTTATACGGGGTGGTGGCGTTGCCATTGTTCACGATCGAGGCGGTTACGCCTATATTTGCCGCATTGATGGAGTCGCGGATACCCTGCAGCGAATTGTTGGCATCGGTGATGGTCACGGTGCCGGTCGCTTGGGCGGCATCCTGGGTAAAGGTGGCCCCGGCGTAGACCCCATTTGTGAGCGTGCCACCGCTGATGGCGCCGAATTGGAATGTCAGCGTGGTGGACGTTCCCGTAGCGGCGATAGCGGCAGTCGTGGTGGTTTTGGCAGAGGTCAGCAGAGTTTGTGCTTGCGCCAGTTGACCGACCGTAATCGCATAACTGCCGGGAGCCGCGATGCTCGAGGCGGAGGCGGTCAAAACTGTGCTATCCGAAGGGGTGGCGTTGTATGCCTTGAACTTGGACTGGGTGTTCAGCGCCGATACTGCGGACTGAAACGACGAAATCGTGCCCTTGAGGCTGCCGTAGGCCGAAAGCTTTGCCTGGAACGCCGCTTCCTTCTTCGCCAGTACTGTCAGGGGCTGGCTTTCAGCCTGCATGATCTTGGTGAGAATTCCATTCACATCCAGGCCGGAGCCTAGACCCGGTGCCGCGAGATTCGCCATTACGACCCCCCACCTAAAAATTGTTTATACTTCGACCCGATGATCAGTAAAAACAAAGCATAATTCATGCCATACAGGGCATGGTTTTATGCTTTTTGCTGAATGATCAGGCCCTGCAACTTGTCCAGCGCCCGCGCAACGGCGATCACTTCATTGGATGGCATCTGCCGGATCACTTCTTTCGTGACAGAGTCGATCACCGACACGCTTTTGATGCCGGTTTCCGCGTCGGTGCTGAACGCGATGTTGGAAGTCATCATCTGAATGGTGCTGTTTATATGGGCTACCGCCTCTTTCACCTGCATGTCTTGCTGGGCTGCGGTCGTGGCTGGAGCAACCGGCGCAGAAGAGGGGGCGGGCGATGGCGGAGCAGCAGTTCTGGGAGCCGGGGCAGCACCGGTCGTTGTCGACAGACTGGGTCCACTCGTATTCATTTGCGAAATATACATAATAATTTCTCCTTTCAAGGGAAAATCTCGACCGGAAAATCCGGCCGAGATTTATCTTGTTACCTTACAGCTTAGCCACGCAACAGAGCCAACACATTGTTGGGCAGCGCGTTGGCCTGGGCCAGCATCGCCACACCCGCCTGTTGCAGGATCTGGCCGCGCGACAGATTGGCCGTTTCCATTGCAAAGTCGGTGTCGCGGATACGACTGCGGGCGCCGGTCAGGTTTTCCGTAACGTTCGCCAAGGTGGCGACCGTCGACGTAAACCGGCTCTGAATGGCACCCAGGTCCGCCCGCACGCTGTTAAGCGTGCTGATGGCGTTGTCCAGCGCCGCAATCGCGTCGTTGGAGCCCTGCACCGTGGAGATGTCGATGGTCGACAGCGCCTGCCCGGTTTTGCCCGCGCCGTAAGTCCCGGTTGCCAGCATGCCGATGGACGCCATGGTGGCGCCAGTGGTGCCGCCCGCGACGGTGAACGTCTTGGATGAACTCAGGGTGAAGGTGCCGTAGGTGTTGGCATTCATTACAATACCGGTGGTAGCCGAAGTAAACGTGCCACTGGAGACGGCTGATGCGCCGACAGCGATGTTGCGGCCGTCGATCGCGATCAACTGGACCCCATTGAGGGACGATCCGCCGTCTTGCGCCCTTACGCCAGTCTGGCCGCTTTTGGCATTGATGGCAGCGCACACCGCAGCGCGGTCTGCCGCGCCATCGACACCGCCGAGGACCATGGTGCCCGTGGTCACCCCATTGATGACGATCGTTCCCGAACCCGCAACAATGGTCTGGGCTGCGCCAGTTGTCTGGTTGGTATTCACCGCAGCAGTCACCCCGGTTTGGCTGGTAACAGCGTTGATCGTCGCCACCTTGGCGATGGCGCTGAACGCGTTGTTGACAGAGGAAGCATTATCATAGGACGCTTGCGTAGCGCCCAGAATGACGCCATTGAGCTTGAAGTCGGCTGCCGCAAATCCCAGCGCGATACCCGAGGTGGTGGTCGCGTAAGCGGTCTGCGTCGAATAGGTTCCCGCCACCACGCCGGCATTGGCGATCGTGGTGCTGCCGGTGACTGAAATTGCCTTGGACGAGCTCAGGGAGTAGGTGCCGTAGCTGGTGGTATTGTTTATAACACCACTGGCAGCCGAGGTCAGGGTACCACCCGATGCGCCGACAACGATGTTGCGGCCGTCGACAGCGGTCAACTGGATGCCGGTGGCGGACAAGCCGGTGTCAACCGCCA
>Ga0209253_10003678_pt1 | contig 13431 bp, 11 predicted proteins | sample FrelakmetBRP12BR_FD_187145 | JGI IMG/M metagenome (GOLD analysis project Ga0209253, IMG submission 187145) | Freshwater lake sediment microbial communities from the University of Notre Dame, USA, for methane emissions studies - BRP12 BR (SPAdes)... | ecosystem: Environmental > Aquatic >...
GGGCCTGGATTAAGGCGCCAAGGACGCCGAAGATGCCCAGAGGTTTTGAACGGAGACAAAAGCCTTTCTGGCAGCAAAAACAGAAGCCTCAGCTTCCTTATTCGAAATCCTATCCTTCCCCCCAGGGCCGCAAGCCGCATGGAAAAAAGGAAAGCGGCGGGCCGCGACGCCCGGGGCGCTAGAGCCTCTCCGCCGTTTTTCATTGCATTAGGAAGCCCTCTATACTATACTAAGTAATTCGTTTACGGGTATTTCTTCGTAAATTGAACTATTCCAATGAGTTAGACAGGAGAAGTGTTCATGAAAAACGTCCTTATCCTGGGGGCGGCCGGCCGCGACTTCCATAACTTCAACGTCGTTTACCGGGACAACCCGAACTACAATGTCGTGGCCTTCACAGCGACCCAGATTCCTGATATCGCCGGGCGAAAATACCCTGCGGCGCTGGCCGGCAAGCTTTACTCCAAGGGCATCCCCATCTACGACGAAGCCGAGATGACCGATCTCATCAAGAAACTCAAGGTCGATGAGGTCGTCTTCGCCTACAGCGACGTCAAACACGAGACCGTCATGAACCGGGCCTCCCAGGCCATGGCCGCGGGCGCCAATTTCACCCTCCTCGGGCCCCGGGACACCATGATCCCGAGCAAGAAACCGGTCCTGTCGGTCTGTGCGGTTCGCACCGGCTCGGGCAAGAGCCAGACCAGCCGCAAAGCGGCCCTGATCCTCAAGAAAAAGGGCCGGAAGGTCGTGGTCATCCGCCACCCCATGCCCTACGGCGACCTGGTCGAGCAGAAGGTCGAGCGCTTCGGCACCTACGAGGACCTGAAAAAGTTCAAGTGCACCATCGAAGAACGCGAAGAATACGAACCCCATATCAAGGAAGGCATCGTCGTCTACGCCGGCGTGGACTACGGGGCCATCCTGGAAGAGGCTGAAAAGGAAGCCGACGTCATCCTCTGGGACGGCGGCAACAACGACTTCTCCTTCTACAAGTCCGACTTGGAGATCGTCGTGGCCGACCCGTTCCGGGCCGGGCACGAGCTCCTCTACCACCCGGGCGAGACCAACTTCCGCCGGGCCGATGTCATCATCATCAACAAAATGAATACGGCTCCCAAGGAAGGCATCCTAACGGTCATGGCCAACATCAAGGCGGTCAACCCCAAGGCCACGGTCATCAAGGCCAACTCCAAGATCATCGTCCAGGACGGCGAGCAGATCCGTGGCAAGCGGGTCCTGGTCGTCGAGGACGGCCCGACCCTGACCCACGGGGGGATGACCTTGGGGGCCGGCATCAAGGCCGCCGAGATGTTCGGGGCCAGGGAGATCATCGATCCCCGGCCCTACGCCGTAGGCAGCATCAAGGACACCTTCAAAAAATACGGCCACTTGGACAAGGTCCTGCCGGCCATGGGCTACGGCGACAAGCAGACCAAGGAACTCAACGCCACGATCAACAAGATCAAGTGCGACCTGGTGATCTCGGCCACGCCCATCGACCTCAACAAGCTGATCAAGACCGACAAGAAACTCCTGGTAGTGGGCTATGAGCTGGACGAGATCGGCAAGCCCAACCTCGAAGAGGTCCTGAAGAAGTTCTGATGAAACCCAAGATCGCCCTCATCGCCTTCGGCGGCAACGCCCTCCTGTTCGAAAACCAGCGGGGTCTGCAGGACGAGCAGATGCGCAACGCCCAGAAGGCCGCCGAGCTCATGGCCCACGTCGTCCAGAAGGGCTACGAGCTCATCATCGTCCACGGCAACGGCCCGCAGGTCGGGAATCTGCTCATCCAGATGGAGGAGTCCGTAACCAAGATCCCGCCCTATTCCCTGGAGATCTGCGACGCCATGACCGAAGGCAGCATGGGCTACATGCTGGAGAGGGCCATCATCAACGAACTCCGGAAGCATTCCATCGATAAAGAAGCGATCACGATCATCACCCAGGTGATCGTGGACAAGGACGACCCCGCCTTCCAGGAGCCCACCAAGCCCATCGGCCCGTTCTACAACAAGTTCCGGGCCAAGGAGCTGGCCCGGGAGAAGAAATGGACGATCGTCGAGGACGCGGGCCGGGGTTACCGGCGGGTCGTCCCCTCGCCCAAGCCCATCGACGTCGTACCCAAGTGGGTCGTCCGCGACCTGGTCCAGGCGGGCCGGGTGGTGATCGCCGCGGGCGGGGGAGGCATCCCGGTCATCATCAACGGCCGGGGGCTGTTCGAGGGCGTCGAGGCGGTCATCGACAAGGACTATGCCGCCAGCCTTATCGCCCGGGAGGTCAAGGTCGACCTGTTCATCATCCTGACCGGCACCGACCGCGTCTACATCAACTACGGCAAACCCGATCAGAAACCGCTGGAGGTCATGGGTATCGCCCAGGCCCGGGAGCTCCTGGCCCAGGGGCAATTCCCGGCGGGTTCCATGGGGCCCAAGATCAGGGCCGCCATCGAATTCATCGAGGCCGGCGGGAGCGAGGTGCTCATCACCTCGGCCAGCCACTTGAAAGCCGCCCTGATCAACCGCTCCGGCACCCGGATCAGGGCCACTTCGGAGGAGAGCCCATCATGACCAAGGATTTCCTGTCCATTCACGACCTTTCGCTCTATGAATACAGCAAGCTGATGGACCTGACCCACGAGGTCAAGAAGAACCCCAAGAAATACCGGACCAAGCTCCAGGGCAAGATCCTGGCCATGATCTTCGAGAAGCCGTCCCTCCGGACCCGGATGACCTTCGAAACCGGGATGATCCAGCTCGGCGGGCAGGCCATCTATCTCAGCCCTACTGACATCCAGCTCGGCAAGCGGGAGAGCGTCCACGACATCGGCAAGAACCTGGAGCGCTGGGTGGACGGGATCATGATCCGGACCTTCGGCCACAAGATCGCGGTCGAACTGGCCGCGGTCGTCCGCATCCCGGTCATCAACGCCTTGACCGACCTGTCCCATCCCTGCCAGGCCATGGCCGACTTCTTCACCCTCCAGGAAAAGAACCGGGACCTGGAAAAGCTGACCTACGTGGGCGACGGCAACAACGTCTGCCACAGCCTGATGTTCGCCGCGGCCCGGGCAGGCATCGCCATGTCCGTGGCCGTGCCGGAGGGATACGAGCCCGACCCGAATATCATCCGCCAGGCCCAGGAGGACGGCCGGGAAACCGGCTACTCCTTCGAACTGACCCACGACCCCTTTGCCGCCGTGCGCGGGGCCGACGCCGTTTACACCGACGTCTGGGCCTCCATGGGCCAGGAGAGCGAGAAAGAGAAGCGGGCCAAGATCTTCTCCCCCTTCCAGGTCAACAAGGCCCTCATGGCCGAGGCCAAGCCGGGAGCCCTGTTCATGCACTGCCTGCCGGCCCACCGGGGCGACGAAGTCACCGACGAGGTCATCGACTCCTCCCAGTCCGTCGTCTTCGACCAGGCCGAAAACCGCCTCCACATCCAAAAAGCGATTATGCTATCATTGATGGCGAAAAAAGAGTAAAGGAAGGCTATGGAAACGGATCTCAAACTCACCCAGGTGACGGACGAGGACGTCCTGTATCTGGAGCAGGACATCGGCCAGTCACCCAAGCCCAGTCATCTCAGACAGTTGACCGAGAAACTGGCCTTCCAGAAGACCGCCTCGCAGAGAAACCAGGACATCAAGAGATACGACCCCTCCGCCGTTTACGAGGTCGGGGACGCCATTTACAAAGAATATGACGAGGCCCTGACGGTCAGCAGCAAGAGCGTGGAGCATTTCAAGGGCGCTGTCGTCCTGAACGTCATCCACAAGACCTACTACGAGCTCTACCGGTGCTACATGCTCGAGGTCGACTACGCGGGCGGAGGGACTTTCCGCAAGTACATCGACTACATGAAAAAGACCAAGACCCAGGTCCTGCTGCCCTGCGGCCAGGACGGCCAACACTCGGCCCCCGAGGTCCTGGACCGGGCGGCCGACCCCCGTCTGTCGGAACTGCCCATGACCGACAAGGACTACAAGGCCCTGGAGCGCAACCTCAGGACGGTCCTGGGCAAATCGCCCGACTTCTTCTCCTGGAACGACTACTGGCAGCTGACCAAGAACAAGGTCGAGGTCCCCGAGGAAAAGATCAGGGAGATCGAAAGCCTTATCGACGAGTCGAAAAAGTCGGCGGCCACCGAGGCCCTGGTCACCAAGCTCTTCGGACTGGAGCCGTCCAGCGACCGCTTCGAGATGTACTGTCTCAGCCTCAATGCCGCCCTGGACAAAAAATACAAGAAGGAATTTGTCTTCGTCTTCCCCGAAGAGTGGGGCAAATGGCACCTGAAAAAGGTCCTGAATGCCATGCCCGGCGGTCTGCCCCTGGCTGCGCCCCTGGTCAAAGTGCCGCCCAGCGTCATAGACGAAGCTCCGGCCCTCCGCTCCGGGACGGCCTTCCCCCTCAAGGTGTACCTGACCTGGCGGGAGGTCCTGTCCGGCGGGATCAAGGTCCCCCGGGCTCTGGGGAAGGAGCTGGCCCATGCCCAGGAATACGTCTTCACCGACTCCGAAGAGGGCAAGAGCTACGCGGTCAATTATTTTCCCAAACAGTCCTACTTCCTCGGGTTGAGCGAATACTACGCCGCCCACGCCATTCCCCAGGGTGCCAGCCTGACCATGGAGAAAAAGAGCCCGACCCATATCCATTTCTGGGTCAAGAAATCGAAGAAGAAGCTGGCCGTCCCCAAACTGAGTTACGACCCGGCCGGGGATTCGTTCGGCCTGTCCGGGGAGGAGACCTTCACCCTGGCCGAGCTGAACAAGAGCCTTTTCTTGGAGTACGAGCTTCTCAAGCGCGTCTTCAGCCAGTACGGCCACCGCGAGGGTAAGGACCTGTTCGAGCTCCTCGTCCTGGTCTTCAAGAATTTCAGCCTGGAATCGAGCAACTATTCCCTGCATTACCTCCGGGCCTACCACCTGGTCGACCTCCTGAAGCAGACCTATCAAGAGGACGTGGAAAGGGCCCTCCAGAGCAGCCCGCGGTTCACCACCTCCGAGAAAAAGAAAGGGATCTTCTTCTACGAGGAACCCCAGGAGGTCAAGGCCGCTGACCGAACCGCGACCGCGGCCCGCGAGACGGCGGAATTCGAGGCCGTCCGTGAGCCGGGCGAGAGGATGGACGGCGAAGAGCTGCCAATCGGCATGATCGAATCGGAATACAGGCAGAAGGTTCCGGAGGTCGAAGTCCCCGCGGCGCCGATCGAGATCATCGACCTCGAGCCCAGGCCCGCGCCGCCCGAAGCCGTAGCCGCGGCCGAAGCTCAAGTGACGGCCGAAATGGCCGCGGCCAAAGTGGCTCCGACCAAGGAAAAAGAAGCGGGGGCCAAGAAGGAAAAGCCGGCCAAGAAAAAGAAGCCCAAGGTCGAGGGCGAAAAGCTGCCCAAGACCCGCAAGAGCGAGCGCCGGGCCATCGAGGAAAAGATCGAGCTGGAGGAATCTGAATATGAGGCCTTGACCGCGGTCAAGTCCGAAACGGAACGGATCGAGGCCGAAGAGGCCGCGTCCAAAGCGGAATCTCCGGCCGCCCCGGGTCCGGAGCCCAAGGACAAGCCCAAGAAGGAAGAGGCCAAGGCCGAGGGCTTGACCTTCGGCGGCCTGTTCGGGGACAAGCTCAAGTCCGCCCTGAAGAAAAAGCCGGACGACAAGAAAGAAGAGCCGGACAAGAAGGAAAAATAGAGGAGTGTTCTTCTAGGCCCCGCGGTCCAATAACACGCTCTCTTAGGCCGTCGACCGCGAGTTTCTCTTGGAACTCGGAGGGAGATGCCGCCCGTCCCCTGAGGTCAGGACCGCTCGACGGGCAAGCTCCGCTGCTCAGCCACCCAGCCTTCCCAATACTGGAACCGAGGGAAGAACATGAACATCAGCACCAGGGACACGAATACCAGGATGTACAGGTCCCAGGTCAGCCCGGTCAGCAGGAACAGGATGAAACCCAGCAGGGCGGGCACCTCGCTCGCGACCGAGGTGAAGATGGAGACAAGCATCAGCCGCCGCCCCAGCCCCCCCACCTCCAGGCCGGGCGATTTCCGGTAGGACACCCCCCGGACCAATCGGATGAAGATGACCTGGAGGATGGCAAAACCATAGGCGCTCATCCGGACGACGTTGACCGTGTTCCCCCTCAGCATCGGCCGCTGAAACGGCCGGCTGGCCTTGAGCACGAGGGCCAGGACGACGTAGACGACCAGGCTCCCCAGCATGACAACGGCCATAAGCCGGGCCGGGCGGTAGGTTTTTCTTAGGTCTTCGGTGTTTTCCATATTGGCGGGATCAAAGGGCGACAGCCGCCGCCTTTCCGCGCTCCCGTTTCAGAACGGACCACGGACGGGCGATGGCTGTCACCCCTTTATCGCAGGCACCAAGCCTTATTTTTGGTCCTTGCTTTCCTTGAATTTCTTGGTGACCTCTTCGATCTGGGCCTTGTACTTGGCCACCAGGGCCAGGTCCGATTCGTTCAGCTGCGAAGACGAGTCATCGGGTTTATTCATATCTTCCAGCGATTTCTTGGAGCTCGCGATCTGTTCTTCGTAGGCTGTCTTCATCTCCGGGCTCAGGTCGGGTTTCTTCAGGTTCTCTTCAGCCTCGGTGATCGATTTCTGCAGCCATTCCGAGGTGCCCTTCAGCATGTCCTTGGCGCCGATCATCATTTCGCCCACGGTGATGCGGCCCCAGACCGCCATGTAATCATAGTAGTCGTTGAAGCCGTATTTCTTGGCGTAGGCATTGAAGGCTTCCATCTTGTCCTTGAGGTCGGTCAGGCTCTGCGTCTGCCCTCCCTTGAAGACGACGTCAAAGGGGTTCATCTCTTCCTGCAGGGACTCGATGAATTTGGCCATCTTCTCTTCGGTCAGATAGGCCTTGGTGTAGTCATTCTGCGCATTGTTGGGGGTGATATTCTTGGCCAGCGACTCGGCGATGGATAACGCTTCTTCGGCCGCGCTCTTCTTTTTGCAGGCCGAGGTCAGAACCAGGCCGAGACACAGGACTCCGACCAGGACGCTCATCCAGGAAATCCGAAATGTTCTGTTCATTGATACCTCCTTGGCAGACCTAGATTACCTGATTTTTGAAAAAAAGGGAATGCTTTGGTGTGAATCTCCGTAGTCTAAGGGAGGCAATAAAGCAATATCACCGCGTCGTCCTGCAAGAGCGGGCCTCCTCGTTATGACGGAGCAAAGATGCTTCCTTCCGGCGAGGGGGTCGATCACGGCCCCTGCCTAGAGGATCTGGCGGGTCGAGCCCTGGCGGCGGGTGACGCCCATCTCATCCAGGAGCTCCAGGATGGGGATGGCGTACTTGCGGCTCAGACCGGTCAACTGTTTGAAGTCGGCCACGGAAAGCTCCTTGACCTCCCGGGCCCGGATCTTGCCGACGACGTCGTCCAGCCAGGCGGAATTGACATAAAAGCCGTCCCCGCTTTGGACGACCCGCTTCTTCTCCACGAGAATGGCCAGCAGCTTCTCCATCTTTTTGGGGGAGAGACGATACTGCCGCTCCGCGTCCTTCAGGGACCCCGCGCTCAGTTCGCCTTTCAGGGACATCTGCTCCAGCTCGACCAGGAGTTTTTCCTCGGGCGGCGACAAGAAGGTTTCGAATGCGGCCAGGGAAAAGATGCCTCCGGTCTCCCGGACCTTGTCCTCGTGCTCCAGGTATTTGAGGGCCAGGGTCAGGACCTTCTTCGGCACGTCGAAATGCTTGTGGAGCTTGTCGAGTTTCAACCCCAGCTCGTCCGGGTGCTTACGGTGATGCTGCTCGATGAACTTGGTGAGCTTGCCCTGCAGGAACTCCAGGCTTTCCCGGGACACCAGGAACAGCGGGGCGAAGTTCAGGATGATCGCCTTGCCCTCGGCCTCCAGGGCCTGGCCCTGCTCGGCCGCTTCCTCGGGCGTGAGCCGAAGACTGCGCTTGATCTCGGCTTCACCCAAGCCCAGGGCCCCTTTAGCTTTGAGCAGCGTCGTCAACTTGAGCGGTTTGGGTGTCGCGGTTTTCTTCATGTCTCTAGCTCTCCCGATCTGGACTCAAGACGAGGCTCATCCTGCGGAGGAAGGGGTCCACGGCCGCCAGCTGGACCTTGAGTCTGTCGCCCAACTCGAAGGTCCGGCCCGACCGCTTGCCGACCAGGACGCCCCGGGACTTGGCGTAGAAATAGTCCCCGCCCATGTCCGCGAAAGCCAGGACCCCGTCCACATAATAGCCGTCGATCTCGACCACCATCCCGGCCTTGTTGAAATTCACCACGGTTCCCATGAACTCGTCCCCCAGCTTGGTCTTGAGCAAGCGGAAGATCCGCCATTCGACCAGGTCCTTCTCCGCGGAATCGGCCGCCCGCTCCTGTTGTGAACAGCGGACGGCCATGGCCGGAAGCTGGGGCATCTTGACCTTGACCCCGGCCAGGGTGTCCTTGAGCACGCGGTGGACGACCAGGTCCGGATAGCGTCTGATGGGGGAGGTGAAGTGGGTGTAGTCCTTTTCAGCCAGGCCGTAGTGGCCCTGGTTCTCCTCGGAATAGGTTGCCAGCCTCAAAGCCCGCAGAACCTGAATGTTGACGAACTTTTCCTCGGGCCGGCCGGCCGTCTCGTCCAGAACCCTCTGCAGGTCGGCGGATCTGGCCTTGCTCCCCTTGGGCAAAAAGATCCCGAGGTGGGACAGCGTCTCACGCAGTTCATCCAGGTCGCTCTGCCCCGGCGCCGGATGGATGCGGTACATCGAGGGCACGCCCTTCCCGTGCAGGAAGGAGGCCACGGCCACGTTGGCCGCGATCATGAAATCCTCGATGAGCTTGTGGGCCTCGTTGGGCTCGAAACTCGTCACCGATCGGAGGGTCCCCTCGCTGTAAACGAGCTCGGGCTCGGTCAGGTCGAAATCAAGGCTCCCCCGTTCCAGTCTCTTTTTCCTCAGGACCCGGGCCAAGTCCCGCATCAGCATCAGGTCCGGGACGAGAGGCGCCAGGCGTTTTTTTTCGGCCCCGTCGCCCTGGAAGACCGAGAACACGGACGTATAGGTCAGCCGGTCGGCGGTCCGGATGACGGACGGATGGAATTCCGTCCGGACGACCTCCCCCCGGCCGTCGATCTCAAGGATGGCCGACATCGCCAGCCGGTCCTGACGCGGACGCAGACTGCACAGGTCATTGGACAGCTTCTCGGGAAGCATGGGCAGGGTCAGGTCCGGGAAATAGACGCTCGTCCCGCGGGCGAAGGCGTCCCGGTCGAGGGCCGTCTCCAGCCGGACGTAATGGGACACGTCGGCGATGTGAACGCCCAAAAGAAAATGTCCCGAAGGCAGGCGCCGGACGCTCACCGCGTCGTCGAAGTCCTGGGCCGTTTCGCCGTCGATGGTCACGGTCATCCAATCCCGGTAGTCCGCGCGCTGGCCCGCTTCCTGCTCGATCGCCTCCGCGGAGAACGCCTCGGCTTCGGCCGCGGCTTCCCTGGAAAAAACCGAGGCCAGGCCGTATCGCTGGATGACCACCTTCGTATCCACGCCCGGGTCGTCGGGCCGTCCCAGGACCTCGGTCACGCGCCAGGTGTCCCGCTCCACGGCCACGATCACCCCCGGCGGGACGGCCGAAGCCCCCGGCCCGGAAAGGCTGATCTCCTCGCCGGCAGGAGAATCGATGGGCATGAGATAGGGCTGGCCCCCCCGCTCGACGGTCAGCCCCAGGATGACGTCCTTGCCTTTTTTGACGATGCGGGTCACCCGGCCTTCCGGTTTGTCTTTTCGTCCCCGTTCGCTGAGCAGGACTTCAACGGTATCGCCCTCCATGGCCCCGGCCGTGTAGCGGGCCGGGATGAAGATGTCCTCGCCGCCTTGGTCCTCGGGTGTCACGAACCCGTAGCCTCCGAGCGTCGCGTCGAACTTGCCCCGCATGACCCGGGTGGTGGCGGACAGGGTGAATTTGCTGCGGCTCCTGGCCACAACGCCCCGGTCGGCCATTTCGTGCAAGGTCTTCTGCAGTCCCTTGCGTTCCTTGGCCGGCAGTTTCAGGTCCAGGAAGATCTTTTGAAAGCTCAAGCCTTGGGCCTTGCCCCGGAGCAGGCGGGTGATCCGTTCTTCGAGCGAGTTCTTGATCATGTCAATAATAGGGAAAGGTCACGTACGGGACCTTATATTTCATCCGGAGATTCTTGACAAGCTTCAAGGCGAAGACGTCCGCCGCTTGCTTGCCGTCGGGCAAATGGAATTCGGCTTCGAACTCCTTGCGGATCGATTCCTTATATGGTGCCTGGCATTTCTCTGCCATCAACCGTTCGATCCTCTCTTCGAGGCGCTCGAGGGCCTCCTCGTCCGGCCGCCCCGCCTCGAGGAGTCCGAGCGCTCGCTCGTAGGGCTCCCGGAGGAAGGATATCGGACCGGGCAGATCCTTCAAAAAGCGGCTTATCTCCGCGACCATGAGCGTTCGTTTTTCGGCGCGGGTCTTGGCCGGAACATGCCGGCCAACGCTCCTCTCCCGATAGCGTTCGAAAGCCTTTAAAACCTGTGAGTTGCAGGCCGCCAGGGCCCGGACCTTGCCCCGCTCGCGAGCCTGGGTCCGGAAATATTCCATCGCTTTTTCAATGCCCTCGCGGGCGGCCTCGAGGGGGACGCCCATCGTTTCCCAGGAAGCGATGGTCGTCATGTCCTTGGGAGACAACAGGAACGGGCCGCCCCTCTGCCGAAAAAAGGCCGCAGCGATCTCCTGATAGTAGCTGCTTCTTTCGTTCTCTTCCGGGGACATGGTGGCGCTCCGTCGGCCGACGGACGACGATCAGGAGGACTGGCTCCTTTCGAACAAGATCCTCAACCCCTGGAGGACGAGTTGGGGCTCGACGTGATCGATGGCCGGGATCTCGGGGGCGATCTCCGAGGCAAAACCGCCCGTGGCCACGACCTTGGCCCCCGGGGACAGCTCTTTCTTGATCTCGGCGATGATGTTGTTCACCAGCCCGACGTACCCGTAGTAGATACCCGACTGCATGCTGGCCACCGTCGTCCGGCCGATGGCCCTCTTGGGCGGGACGATCTCGATCCGGGGCAGTTTGGCCGTGCGGGCGGCCAGGGCCTCGGCCGAGATCTGGATGCCGGGGGCGATGGCCCCTCCCAGGTACTCGCCCTTGGCCGAGATCGCGTCGAAGGTCGTGGCCGTGCCGAAATCGACGATGATGCACGGACCGCCGAATTTCTCGACGGCCGCGACGGCGGCCACCACCCGGTCCGCGCCCACCTCGAGCGGGTTCTCATACAGGATGGGCATGCCGGTCTTGAGGCCGGGGCCCACGACCACGGCCTTGGTCCCGAACAGGCTTTGGCTCAAGCTCTGAAAGACCGGGGTCAAGGGCGGGACGACGCTGCTGATGATGACCTGCTTGATGTCGGAAGCGGCCAGCCCCGCCTGGCCGAGGAGGTTGAGGAGAATGACGCTATATTCATCGCTGGTCTTGTCCCGGTCGGAGCGGATCTTCCAATCCCTGACCGCGCTCTTGTCTTTGAAAACGCCGATGGCCACCGTGGTGTTGCCGATATCCAAGGCCAGAAGCATGAATTTTCTCCTTAATCGGTCTTGACCGCTCGGACATCGGAGGGCCCAAAGAGGCTCTCCTTCCCGTTGCTCTCCAGGACGATGCGGCCGTCGGACCGAAGTCCCCGGAAAACACCCTTGACGGCGCCTTGGGCGGTCTCGAGCGTGACCTTGGAGCCGGGCCCAAGATTCATGGCCTCCTCCGCCCCCCGGACGATCTCTTCGTCCCGTCCGGCCCGGAAAACATCATACCAGCGGTTGAGGCTGAGATAAATAGCCTGGACCAGGGACGCCATGTCCGGCGGCCGTCCCAGGGCCAAGCGAAGGGACGTAGCCGTGCCGCGAAGGTCCTCCGGAAAATCGCCGGCCTCATGGCCGACGTTCAGGCCCAGGCCGAGGATGACATAGTTCAAGTGCGAGCCCGACCAGCTGCTCTCGCAGAGGACGCCGGCCAGCTTCTTTCCCTGCAGGGACATCAGGTCGTTGGGCCATTTGAGCCGGACATCCAAACCGGTCGAATCGAGCACTGCCTCCCGCAGGGCCAGTCCGGCCACGAGCGGCAGGAGCGCCGGGGAGCGGTCCTCGGGCCTGAGGACCACGGAGAGATAAAGCCCTTGGCCTTTGGACGAGAACCATGACCGGCCCTTGGTGCCGCGTCCCGACTGCTGGGATTCGGCCAGGACGACCAACCCTTCCTCGAACCCGTCCTCGGCGAACACCCGGGCCGCGTCGTTGGTGGACGTGCAGGTTGGGAGTTTGTGGACGATTTGGCCGATGTTCATGGTCGTTGGGACGGGGATGTCCGGAGTCTCCGGATCATTTCAAGGTCAGGATATGGACCAGGTGCTCCTTGGTCTTGTCCCACTTCCGCTCCATCTCTTCGAGCCTGGACCTTGTCTCCTGGACGACCTCGCGGGGGGCGCGTTCGACGAAATCGGGGTTCTGGAGACGCCCGGCGGTCTTGTGGATCTCGGCTTCCAGCTTGGCCAGCTCCTTCTCCAGCCGCAGTTTCTCCTGGTCCACGTCGATGGTCGAGTCGAGGGGAAGGGCGAGCTCCCAGGGACCGGCGACGCCCTTGAGCACCGTCTTGCCGGCCGGGAAATCCTTCATCAGGGCCAGGTCGGAGAGGTTGGCCAGAGCGATGACCAATTCCTTGTTATCTTCAAGCAGGGCCTCATCGGCGCCCTGGTGGGCCTTGAGCCACATCGCAACCTTGGTCTGGGGCGGGACCTTGTTCTCGGTCCGGAGCGTCCGGACCTCGACGACGATGTCCTGGAGTTCCTTCATCTGCGCCTCGGCCGCGGCGTCCTCCCACTCCCGGCGCGGCTCCGGGAAGGCGGCCGTGACCAGCGATTTCCCCGCGCCGGGGAGCTGGTGCCAGATCTCCTCGGTGATGAAGGGCATGAAGGGATGGAGCAGGCGCAGGGTCTGGTCCAGGGTCTCGGCCAGGGTCGCTTGGGTGGCCTTGTTCCCGGCCCGGAGCGCGGGCTTGGCCAGCTCGATGTACCAGTCGCAGAACTCGTCCCACAGGAAATGGTAGATCCTGTCGGCCGCCTCGTAAAAGCGGTAGCCCTCCAGCGATTCGCTGAGTTCGATGACGGCCTTGGTCAGTCGGCTGCGGACCCAGCGGTCGGCCAGGGTCGGTTTCCCGCCCTCTTTAGCCGGGGCGTCGGCGTCGATGTTCATCAGAACGAAGCGCGAGGCGTTCCAGAGCTTGTTGGCGAAGGCGCGGTAGCCGGCCATCCGCTCCTCGGACAGCGACAGGTCCATGCCCGGGATGGCCAGGGCGGCCAGGGTGAAGCGGAGCGCGTCCGTGCCGTATTTCTCGATCATCTCCAGGGGGTCGATGGAGTTGCCCTCGGACTTGCTCATCTTGCGCCGCTTCATGTCCCGGACCAGGCCGTTGATGAAGACCCGGCGGAAGGGG
>Ga0209253_10003679_pt1 | contig 13430 bp, 14 predicted proteins | sample FrelakmetBRP12BR_FD_187145 | JGI IMG/M metagenome (GOLD analysis project Ga0209253, IMG submission 187145) | Freshwater lake sediment microbial communities from the University of Notre Dame, USA, for methane emissions studies - BRP12 BR (SPAdes)... | ecosystem: Environmental > Aquatic >...
TCGTCACCCTACTTCTGCGTCCAGTCGTAGAAACCTTTGCCTGTTTTTCTGCCCAGAAGCTGTGCTTTTGCCATCTGCTTCAGGCCAGTTGTCGGATGAAACTTCGGGTCAAGCTCCTTAGTCAACACCTCGGCGATGGCCAACGTGGTGTCCGAACCTATGTAATCCAGAAGCATAAGGGGACCCATTGGCCAGTTCAACCCGAGCTTTATCGCCTTGTCAATGTCATCCCTATCGGCGATGCCTTCCCAGTAGACAGCAACAGCCTCGTTCAACGCTGGAATGAGTATACGGTTCACTATGAAACCAGGACTGTCCTTTTTCACAAGAACAGTCTCCTTCTCCATATTATGTGCAACCCCGAGCACAGTCTGTACTGTCTCATCTGAAGTTCTCGCACCGCGGATTACTTCGACAAGCTTCATCAGCTGAGGCGGATTAAAGAAATGCATACCACAGACTCTTTCGGGTCTCTTAGTCACAGAAGCCATCTCCGTTATGCTCACGGAAGAAGTATTAGAAGCAATTATCGCGTGAGCCGGAGCATATGCATCAACTTCCCGGAAAATAGCCTTCTTCAACTCCAGACTCTCAGGAGCAGCCTCAACAATCAGGTCAGCGTTGGAGACAGATTCCTTCAAATCGAGCATAGGATGAACCCTTCCAAGCACAGTTTTCATTGCTTCTTCGGACAACTGCCCTTTCTTCACGAACCGGTTGAGACTCTCCTTCATCATGCTCATGCCACTGTCGACAAAACGCTGCTCAATGTCTCGAAGGTTCACATCATACTTGCCGACTTGAGCAGCAACCTGGGCGATTCCATGGCCCATCAGACCCGCGCCCAGAACTGTGATTCTCTCAACACCAGTCAAGATTTCCACCCTTCACCAAAGCACGAAAATAGTAAGCTTGTCGTCATGTTAAAAAGGTTTTCCAGCAAGAATACACTTTGAGGCATACCACTATTTGCCTCGCAAACAAGCAATAACAACCTGAAAACAACGCAAAAGACAAACGTTCACCAGAGATCTTCTGGAGAAAACGCTGAAACAGTGCACACTTGAAACATCAATTATGCTTAAATACTCTCAATCAATGATATTTACGGAAAAAATAATGACAGCCCAAGAAAACATACACTTTTTCAACACCTTTACCCGACGGAAAGAAAGGTTTGTGCCACTGGAAAAAGGAAAAGCAAGAATGTACACTTGCGGACTCACAGTCTACGATTTTGGTCATATAGGCAACTCTCGTGCCTTCATATTCGAAGATCTGGTGAGAAGATGGCTGGAGTACCGCGGATACAAGGTCACACAGGTAATGAACATAACAGACGTAGACGACAGAACCATAAAGGCGTCAAGGAAGCAGGGAGTCCCGCTTAAAGAGGTGACAGACAAGTACATCAAGGCTTTCTCTGAAGACATTGAAGCCTTGAACATTGAAAAAGCGGAACATTACCCGAAGGCAACAGAACACATTCCTGAAATGGTTGCATTAGTCAGGAAGCTCATCGACAAAGGTTATGCTTACAGAGGCGAAGACGGCTCACTCTATTATGACATATCAAAGTTCAAAGACTACGGTAAACTTGCAAAAATAAAACTTGAAGCCCTCAAACCTGGCGCACGAGTTAAAGTCGACGAGTACGCAAAAGAAGAAGCACAAGACTTCGCTCTATGGAAAGCCTGGGACGAAGGAGACGGAGACGTTTACTGGCAGACAGAACTGGGCAAAGGAAGACCAGGCTGGCACATTGAATGTTCAGCCATGTCAATGAAGTACCTAGGTGAAACATTTGACATCCACTGCGGCGGAGTGGACAACATTTTTCCACATCACGAAAACGAAATCGCCCAGAGCGAAGCAGCAACAGGCAAGAGATTCGTAAACTACTGGCTCCACAACGAACACCTTCTTGTTGAAGGCAGAAAAATGGCGAAAAGTCTTGGCAATTACTTTACAGTCAAAGACTTGACAGGCAAAGGCTACGACCCGATGGCAATCAGATACTTGATGCTGTCAACACATTACAGACAGCAACTCAACTTCACCTTCGAAGGACTTGAAGCCGCAAAGAAAACTGTTGAAAGGCTCACAAACTTTGCACGGCGACTACTCGATGCAGATGGCAACGGCGTCGGTGAAGACGTAAAGTTACTTACAGACCGAGTCCAAAACAGCTTCGAAGAGGCCATGGATGACGACCTGAACATAAGCGCCGCCCTAGCAGCACTTTTCGACTTCATAAGAGAAGTCAACAATTATCTTGACAAGAACAGGGTAAGCAGGCAAGAGGCAGAACGGATCTTTAGCATGGTTATGAGGTTCGATGAAGCCTTAGGCGTCATAGGCGAAGTCAAGAAGCAAGAGAGCCTCTCGAAAGAGGCTGAAGAACTCATCCGTAGAAGAGAAGAAGCAAGACATTCAAAGGACTGGAAAGAGGCTGACAGGCTGAGAGAACAGCTGAAAGCCTTGGACGTAATCATCGAAGACACAGCCCAAGGCGTGAAATGGCACATCGAAAAGCACTAAGACAGCACCTGCAGAAGTGTGAGAGTCGAATTTGTCGAAGGCAAGGGTGATTGCAGATGATTGACTGGCGCGAACGTCTCATGCTTAGGCTACTGCGCGCCTTGACAGCGTTGCGCATAAACAGACTACTACGGACAGGAAGCACAGTTCACCCTTTCACCGAGTACTTCAAAGGATTCGAGAAAGTCTCGACCGTAAGAGAGCTTTTCGGAGAAAAAACAGAAGAGACACTAAGAAACCTCAAAGTCGAATTCACGTGGGCAGGAGGTTACATGTGGGTAAATGGTGGGGATGGTCATCTCATGATAAGCTCAAGGTACCTCAACACTGGAGACAAGATCGACATATACCTTGACATAATCCATGAACTGACTCACGTGAAACAGTTCATGGAAGGAAAGGAGCTTTTCGACGCCCACTATGCCTATACAGAGAGGCCAACGGAGCTTGATGCTTACCGTCATGCAGTCAACGAGGCCAAGAAGTTAGGGCTCAGCGACGAAAGGATCTGCCAGTATTTGCGAACTGAATGGATGAGTGACCAAGACTTCGAACGACTGGCCAAAACCCTTAACCTCGACTGCAGTTCCCAAGCATCTACGTGATGAGCTTGACAGTGTCCGGTGCTAGTCTCGTCCTCTCACAGCCTACTCCTAATTCGCTCTATGATCCGAGTAGGCCCAGAATCTCACCTTGAAGACTTATGTACTCAGAATATCTTAGCACCCGCAGTTGTTAACTGGGTCTATTACCAAGAGACATATCGCCACGCTCATGGAGCATGTTTCAACGCTGACGCACCCAGAAGGGTGACATAAACAGGCAAACAGAATCAGTCTTCATTTTTTCCCTTGCAGTTCCAGTCTGACGTACTGTACTTAGCCTCGAACAGTCTTCTAGCGAGTCCAAGTTCGTATCGAGTCAGGCCACTATAGACGAGCTTGTTTCCTAACCCTTTCTGAAAGCCATCAACAAGAGCACTCTCTACATCATTCAGTGAAACGTCACGTTTCAGCTCGTCAGTTATTGAGGTGATTCTGCTTCTGGCAACATTAATGATTTCCGTGCATGTTTTGGCCCAAGGAACGCGCAGCAACTCGAACATTCGCTCGAGGTTGACTCTCACCAACAGCGTACCATGCTGCAAGACGATGCCGCTCTTGTGGCACTGAGCGCTTCCTGAGATTTTTTTGCCACTGACCGTCAAGTTAGGGCAAGTCTTCGCATTGCCTTCGTTGAAGTCAGCTGCTACACCCAGGGTCTTCAGCGCTTCAGCCAAGCCCGCGTAGATTCTAACATAGATTTCCGTTATGTCTCTGGCACGTAAATCCGTTTTTCTTGCGGTTACACTGTAGGTAAGCTCATCCTGAGCATCGTGATAAACTGTACCGCCTCCAGTCATCCGTCTGACTACGTCAACGCCGCATTTTTTGCAGCTTTCGAGCTTAACCTCATTTTCTACATTTTGAAACTTGCCAATCGAAACGGCAGAGGGGTTCCAGCGGTAGAATCTTACAGTGTTCGGAACAACATCATTGATTCGCGCTCTCAAAATTGCCTCATCAGTGGCCATGTTCCAGAACGCATCATTCGTTTGACACTTCAACAATCGCCATTCGTCCAATGTTGAACCCGCCTAGAATTGAAAACAAAACTAGGCTTAAATACATGCGTCTCAGGCTAGTGTCTTGTGGACATGTTCCCGATGTTCCGTGATCCTTTCGGCGTAGCATCCTTCACACTAGTCTTAATAATGGTCGTGATTTCACCCATAGTCGGCACTATTTGTCTTTTCAGATCACCATGAGATGACGCAGATCAGCAGACAAGAAACTATCAGCCAGTCGCAAAGGAGAGAGAAACAATAAACGAAATCATGAAAACCCGACGCCCTTATTGTGGAAACACATTCGACGAAAAGATAGGATGTCTTCTCCTACTAGGGAGGCAAGACAATTTGACAAGAGCAGATATAGAGATGAACCGATCAGCCTGAGGTCACATTTTGAAAACTTCAACGCTGCAAGTCAGTCGGGAGCTTCTAAGCACGATTCTTGAAGGAGCAAGAACACTCCATCCGAGGGAAAACATCTTACTCCTGAGGGGAAAAAAGAATAAGGACGCCATTGAAGTATCTGACCTCATCATTCCGCCGCTCGCAGACCACGGCAGCCATTTCGTCACGTTTCCGTTGCACATGTTGCCGATTGACTTTTCCATAGTTGGCACGGTCCATTCTCATCCCTCAGGCAACCTGAGGCCTTCTCCCACGGATCTGAACCACTTTTTTGGAGCTGTGCTGATGATAGTCGGCTTTCCGTACGCAAACGAAAACAACGTATCAGTCTACAAGAGCAATGGTGAAAAACTGGCGTTGCATGTCACGAGCAGCTAGACCGAATGTTGCTGACTTGTCACAGCCAGCTCATCTGTTGCCTTGAATGCCCTGAAGAAAAGCGTAAATCGTCAGGAAGCTCTACTTTTCCTTGAGGCCTCCTCCGTTTGCAGACAAGAGTTGTAATGCTCGTCGATATGGATTACTTCTTCGCGCAGTGCGAAGAGCTAAGAAACCCTGTTATTAGGGTTAAGCCTGTTGTTGTGTGCGTCTTTTCTGGTAGAAGTGAGGATAGCGGAGCCGTTAGCACGTCGAATTATGTTGCCAGAAGCTATGGCGTGAAGTCAGGGATGCCGATCTACTTGGCAAAAAAGAAGCTCGAGAACATTGATGCAACATTTCTTCCCGTGGACGAGAAATACTATGAAGAAGTCTCTGCAAAAGTGATGAGTATTCTCAGAAAGTACGCCGACTTTTTTGAGCAAGCTGGCATAGATGAGGCATTTCTTGACGTAACGCAAAAAACGAGCGGACAGTTCCAAGAGGCAACAGAACTTGCGAGCAAGATGAAAAACGAATTGAACACTCAACTGAAGCTCACATGTTCCATAGGCATAGGTCCGAACAAACTCGTAGCGAAAATTGCTGCTGACGAAAGAAAACCAGACGGCCTCACTCTGATAGAACCAGAACAAGTTCAAGAATTCCTCTCGCCCATGAATGTGAGTAGACTCCTAGGAGTGGGAATCAGGACGCGAGAGAAGATGCAGTGTCTTGGCATAAACACAGTAGGCGAACTCGCACGATACGACACGCAAAGACTGAATGAAGTCTTCGGGAGGACCATGGGCACGTACTTCCACCGCGCCGCCCTAGGAGTAGACGATGAGCCGGTGGAAGAAAGAAGTGAGATCGAATCATTCAGCAGGATTTCCACATTGAAACAAGACTCGCGTGACCTGAACTTCATAATGGAAACAGCAGAAAGACTGTGCAGTGAAATACACGACACGATCGTCAATGAAAAGACGAACTTCAAAACAATAGGCGTAATCGCCATCTTCAAAGACTTGAGCCCGCACACAAGGTCAAAAACCCTCGAAAGTCCCACAGACAGTTTAGAAGTGCTCAAAAAGAACACTAAGAAACTATTCGAAAAACTCTTCACCGAAACTGAGGATGAAGCACGCAGAGTCGGGGTCAGAGTCTCAAACCTTTCAAAAGAACAGAAAGGTCAAAAACAGTTGACAAGCTTTATTCAAAAGAGGTCGGAATGAAGATGTGCACTCCGCGACTTCAAGGAAGCTTTATTTTCCATGCAGCCTTAGTATTGGCGAACAGATATGTCCTCTGAAGATTCGCCAAAAAAGGAGCGAGGACTGCCGCCAGGCCAAGCTCCAATCAAACGGCTGCTAAGATGGGGAACTGATCATCCAGGCGTCACGAAAGAGAACCCCAAGATTGACCTTAAGACCTACACTCTGACCGTCGACGGAGAAGTTCAAAAACCGTTGAAACTCGGCTGGGATGAAGTCCTCAAGCTCCCGAAAGTCAAGTCGACAAGCGATTTTCACTGTGTTGAAGGATGGAGCGTCCTCAACTGTCAATGGGAAGGAATACTCTTTAGAGAAGTAGTCAGTTTAGCAAAGCCAAAGGACAATGCTAGTTTCGTCACTTTCGAATGTGCAGATGGATACACAACGTCTCTTTCGCGGCAGGAACTCTCAGCCGACGATGTGATCCTAGCATATACGCTCGATGGAAAACCTCTTGAAGAAGGCTTCGGGTTCCCGCTGCGTCTTGTAATTCCTGGCAGATACGGATACAAGAGCGCCTTGTGGGTCACGCATATAAAATTCACATCCAAGAAAGAGCTTGGATACTGGGAGAAAAGAGGATACAGTGACACAGCAGATATCTGGAAAAACGACCGGTTCACAAGGTGAAATAGGTTCATCCTTCAGGGACTCTTCTAATGAGCGGCTTGCCCCTTTTCTCACTGATCGCGTTCATGTTTTCCGTGAGCGCACTAGTTCGCGCTTTGAATACGTTTCTGCATATCTTCAATGTCCGTTCAGCGGCTTTCCTCCTTGTGAAGTACTCAACTACTCTTCCTCAACCGTTCTCTCGCCAGAGTCTTGTTTGCGGAAACTAACCGTCACTTTCCCTAGGCACCGACAATGACTGGCCTCGCCATCGACATAGTGCGCCTGCTTGTTCCGCGCGCTGGGAAATAGCGAAAGTTTATAGTGTGTTGGATTGTGACAAGGATAACCGTTGACGCTGGTGGAATGATGCAGGACCACATTCAGGTCACAGCTGAAAGAATACGTCGACTTCAGATCCAAGGTGCGCGAAATGTGGCAATAGCAGCGATAGAAGCATTGGAAAATCTCGCAAGTCAAACGGAAGCCAGAACAAAGAAAGAATTCGTCAACGAACTCTCAAGGGCAAAAGAGACCTTGTTCCTCTCAAGAGAAACTGAGCCCTTGATGAGAAACGCCATTCGTCTAATATTAAACCACGTTGGCAAGACGAAAGAATCAAAGGTCAAGAATCTTGCCAAGACTGTATCAACCGTTTCGCAGCAGTTCCTAGTGGAGCTTGAAAAGTCAAAAGAGAAAATCGCCGAGATTGGTGTCAAGAGAATCAGGAACGGTTCGGTGATTCTGACTCATTGCCACTCTAGCACGGTCACCTTCTTGTTGAAAATGGCGAAACAGAAGGGCATTGATTTTCAGGTGATCTGCACAGAAACGAGGCCTGTGTTTCAGGGACGGGTCACGGCCCGGGAGATGCTGGGCGCAGGGATAAAAACCACGTTTATCGTGGATTCCGCTGCAAGGTTCTTCATAAACAAAGTGGACCTTGCCATTGTCGGGGCCGACGCGATAACTTCAGAAGGTAACGTGATCAACAAGGTAGGCACGAGCACTATTGCTCTGGTTGCGCATGAGGCACGCACACCATTCTACGTGGTTTCGGAGCTGCTCAAGTTTGACCCAACAACCATGCACGGAGATTATGAGAAAATAGAGGAACGAAGCCCAAGTGAGGTGTGGAAGGACGCGCCCACTGGACTAGTCATACGAAACCCCGCTTTCGACGTTACAAGAAGAGACTTTATTCATGGGATCATCTGCGAAGAAGGCATAATCTCGCCACATTCTATAGCTGAAGTGGTGCAGAGAAAGTATCCTTGCGTCTTCGAGTGAATAGAACAGATTAGGTGGCAGGCCAAGTTTCCAGGGCTCCTTTCAGTTCCTTGTGTTTTTCAGCGTACCTGTTCAGGGGTATTCCTTGCAGAGTTGCGTCCACTGCTTGTCGCATGGCTTTTGCTCCAGAAATCGTGCCGTCTTTGTGACCGTGAATTCCTCCGCCGGCTTGGATCACGAAATCTTTTCCGAAAAATTCTATCAACGCTGGAATAAGCCTCGGGTGCAAACCGCCAGAAGCCACGGGCAGGACAGACTTCAGTTCGAACATTTCTTCTGTCAATGCGTCGCAGTTCTCTGCAACTTCCTCTTTTGTCTCAAACATCTTGCCCACGACCGTTCCCACATGAAGTTGGTCAACACCGATCACTCGCGCCACTCTGGATATGACTTGCATCGAAATTCCGTGCAGAGGATTCTTTGTGAAAGCTGCATGTCCTGCCCTGTGCGCATGAATGACCAGTTGAAACCCTTGATCCCTGAAAGTTTGCAGGGCAGCGAAGCCGCATGTTAGAATGTCTATCATAACGTATTCTCCTCCGTGGCGGAGAACAAGCTCTGCCCTGTGCAGCATTTCCTTTGTCCCTGATGTGATGTTAATCATGTAAACCTTCTTCTCGCCTGTCTCTTCTTCAGCTCGGTCCCTGCTCTCAAGCGTCTTCACCAAACGCTCCTCAAACAGGTTGAAGCTTTGGCTGCTCAAGTTCTCATCGTCCTTGACAATGTCGCAACCTCCGAGCCACGCTTCATAAGCAACTTTTGCATGGTCAATCGTCTTCAGCCCCAGCTTGGGCTTGATTATCGTTCCCACGAGCGGTCTGCTGTGAACTCCTATGAGCGTGCGAATTCCTTCAACGCCATACTGTGGTCCCTTGAAGCTCTTGACGAGCTGTCTAGAAAACTTGACGTCGGTGAGCCTCAGGTTCCTCAGGAGCCTAAGACCGAAAACATTCCCAGCCACGCTGCTCAGAACATTGGGCATGTTGCCTGGCTCAAAAAGTTCAACGGGGTAGGCTATCTTCGCCTCGTTGCCTTCAATGCTGAATACTCGAGCTGCAAGGCTCTCAACGTAAGGTTTCACTGTTGTAAGCTCAGTCCATGTGCCCACGGAGCTTTCAGCCGCAACGCCCCCAGCTGCTTCTGTGATGCTGATACCTTCTGGTTCAACGTAAAACGTGCAGACAACGTCTGTTTCCTTCGGCGCGTATTTCAAATCCACGAAGTCTACATACTTCAAGCGATATCCCAGGTTTTCTCATCCAGTGAAGTTACTTAAAATCTTTCTCCGAACGAAAGCCGTTTTTCTCTCCTTTTCTCCCACGCGGGTGTGCTACGCGTCAGTTTGCTGGAGATTTTTGGGGCAACGTAACAGTGACACCTGTATTGTCAAAGCTTTAATTGTGGATGATTGACTATTGTTGGAACGTGAGCTTGGATGAAGTTAAGAGTCAGGCTTCTGAGCATTCAGGCAGGCGGCAGGAACATTGCTATTCTAGACGACAGTACAGCGAGTCTGTTAGGTGCTCATTCTTCTGACAGGTTGCAGATTGTTCACAAATGTAAGCGTGTTGTGGCTATTGTCAACGTGTCAAGTAGCTTTCCGCGGGATTCCTTGGGAGTTTATGATGAAGTTTCTAGGAAACTAGGAGTCGAATATGATGATGAGGTTGAGGTGCAGCTTGCAGAGTCGCCTGAATCACTTCACTACATTCAGGCGAAAATTCGGAATGAAAGATTGCGGAAAAGAGAGATAGATCTGATAGTCAGGGATGTAGTCGAGAGGCACTTGAGCGATATCGAATTGGCGTCTTTTGTGACGGCACTTCAGATCCATGGTTTGAGCATGGATGAAATCGAGGCTTTGTCGCGGGCTATGGCAGAAACTGGTTCCAGCTTGGATCTTGGCAAGAAACCTATTCTGGACAAGCACAGCATCGGAGGAATCCCCGGGGATAAAACTTCTATCCTCGTGGTGCCCATCATTGCCGCGGCGGGGTTCACTATTCCGAAAACCTCTTCCAGAGCGGTAACCTCGCCTGCTGGAACAGCGGACCGTGTAGAAAACCTCTGCCCAGTAAGTCTATCCGTTGAAGAGATAAAGGAAGTCGTGAACAAGACAAATGGTTGCATGGTTTGGGGAGGCGCTCTGGATCTGGCCCCTGCCGACGACATTTTCATTCAGATTGAATATCCTCTGGCCATAGACCCTATGTTGCTGCCGTCGATTATGAGCAAGAAGAAGGCCATAGGAGCGACGCATGTCGTAGTGGACATACCGACTGGCAGGGGCGCGAAGATCAAGACGATAGGCGAGGCGGATAATCTTGCTGACGACTTCATAGAGTTGGGTCAACGTCTGGAAATAAATGTCGAGTGCGGCGTAACGTTTGGAGAGCAGCCTTTGGGACACGCGATCGGACCGGCTTTGGAAGCTAGAGAAGCCTTGTCAACTATTATGGGAGACGGCCCGGCAGATTTACGCGAGAAAGCAACAAGCCTTGCGGGCATACTTTTCGAGATGGTGGGGGTCAAAGATGGCAAGCGCAGGGCGGAGGAGCTTCTCAGGTCCGGGAAAGCTGAGCAGAAGCTCCGAGACATCATAGGAGCACAGGGCGGTAACCCGCGGATCAAGGTTGAAGACATCCGAGTTGGAGACAAGAAGCAGGCTGTGGCCACGGACTTGGAAGGGGAAGTGTTATGGGTTAACAATGAGGATCTCGCCAAGATTGCAAAGGAAGCTGGCGCTCCGAAAGACAAAGGAGCAGGCGTCATGCTTCTGGCCAAGCTTGGGGATCACGTCGGGAAACGAGACACGTTGTTCGACGTATACGCTGAAAGAGACACAAAACTCGAGTCTGCACTGAAGCTGGCTGCCGAGCTTCGGCCGATAGGCCTTAGCAGACGGCCTGAAGACAGAATGCTTGTGAGCCGTGTTCCAGCGCCAGTCGTGCACCGCAAGACTTTCACGTTGGAAAGATAATTTTGGGAGCATATTTATATCAACAAAAGCTTATCTGTTCTGCGGACAGTTGTTGTTCTCCAATGGTGTGATTTCGCCGTGTGGAAATGTTGGTTGGTAGTGGAGTGAAAACCAAAATCGAGTTTTCAGATGAGGAGCTTGCTCAGATTGCAGAGCTTGTCTCAGAGTATTTTGAAGTCTATGATTATGACGCTGATTCGCCATCTGATAAGGTGTTGCAGAGCATCTACAGAAAAATCAAGGGTGAACAATGGACCAAGTGACACCTGAAAGGTGTCTGTGCGGAAACTGAATACTCGAATCTGAGGCACGTCGATTCGAGATTGATCTGACGTTGCAGTGGGGAGATCATGCAAGTGAGTCTTTGCACGCGCCTGCGCCTCAACTCTTATTTGGCAAGAGATTGTCTCAACCATCAAAAACATGAAAGGGTTATCCTTTCAAGGGACTGGAATTGAGACTTGTCGCCGAGCTGATGAAGAACTGCGACCGTGGCGATAGGAAGTTTGCCCAGACCGTAGGAACATTTCAATCAACGGTTGCTAGAACCTGCATCAAGCTTGAGAAAGAATGTGTAGTAAGAGAATATGCCATGATTCCTGTTCTTGCCAAGCTTGGATTTCGAGTGATAGTCGTCAATTTGCTAAAGTTGAAAAGGGGGCTGACTCCAGGGGGTACAAGTCAATCATAAGAGATGCATCAGTTGTTGAGAAGAACAAAGGAGCAAAGATAATTATGATCCTCAAAGGCAATGGTGTAGATCATGCCATTTTGACAGTGCCGCTTCATGAGGACTATCAGCGTACCAGAAGACTATGAAAGATTGAGGGAAATCTCTTCCGCGGAGATTGAGGTAACTCAAACCTACGGGGCGGAATTGCAGGCTAACAGTCTTGTGCGGCCTGTGGGTTTCGCTTCGTTTGCCAGCCACTACTCATTGAGGTTAGTCAATGGATAGGGTTTTTCGACCTAGACTCTGACCATGCCAGTTTTGCCGAGGGTAACGTGCTGTGGAAAAACCCGCAGAAAGCTGATGCCTTTCCTTCGCTTGCACGTTAGGTTTCACTGCTTAGGATACTCTTTCCTGATAAGTTGAGCCATATGCTCAATGGCAAGTTTGAAGAGGCATGTTGTCTTAAAACATTGTAGCTCAGTTTAAATATTTGAATTGTGATTAAACGTAGCGAGAGGATAACTCTACATGGGTTCCAAGTCTCCGAGAGGCGAGTTTGCTGCCAGAGCGTTGGTTGATAAACGGAAGAGGTTCCTTTGGAGCAACAGGTATTATAATCGGCGGATGTTGAGGCTTGATGTTAAGGCTGACCCTCTTCAAGGGGCGCCCATGTGCCGCGGTATTGTTCTTGAAAAGGTTGGTGTGGAGAGCAAGCAGCCTAACAGTGCTATTAGGAAGTGTGTTAGGACTCAGTTGATTAAGAATGGCAGGTTGATTACAGCGTTCTTGCCTGGTGACGGCGCGTTAAACGTTGTTGATGAACATGACGAGGTTCTGGTGGAAGGCATCGGAGGTCCGCGTGGCAGGAGCATGGGTGACATTCCGGGAGTGCGTTGGAAGGTTGTCACGATTAACGGTGTGTCGCTGAAAGAGCTTGTATATGGTAGGAAGCAGAAACCGGCACGGTGAATGTCTTGAGTCAGAAGCAGGAGAAGGCCGAAATCAAGCTTTTCGGGAAATGGAGTTTCAAAGAGGTCGAAGTGAAGGATTTGGGCTTGCAGCGTTACATCTCACTTAAGCCCGTCGTTGTTCCTCACAGTATGGGGAAGCATGAACATAAGCGGTTTCGCAAGGCGAACGTGAACCTTGTGGAACGCCTGGCGAACAATTTGATGCGGCCTGGGAAGAACGCGGGGAAGAAGGCTAAGGTCATGAACATGGTTAGGCAGGCTTTTGAACTTGTTAACCTGCGTACAGGGAGGAACCCGATTGAAGTGCTCACCAAGGCGGTAGAGAATTCGGCGCCCTGCGAGGACACCACACGCATCAGTATGGGAGGCGTCGTCTACCATTTGTCCGTGGACGTTTCGCCGCAGAGAAGAATCGACTTGGCGCTGAGAAACATTACTGATGGTGCGAGAGCGGCGGCGGTGAACAACCCCCGTTCCATTGAAGAATGTCTTGCTGAAGAGTTGATTATGGCGGGCAACAAGGACGTAAAAAGCTTCGCTGTGGCTAAACGTCATGAGATAGAAAGAGTAGCACAAGCATCAAGATAGAAATGGCTTCAACGTGCACATGTGTCCATTCTCCTGTGTCAAGCATCAAGACACTTTGTTCAATGAGTCAGCAATCGAGTCTGCGAGTTTTCCATTCGCCCTCAATTCATCAGTAGAAAAACCTCTG
>Ga0209253_10003680_pt1 | contig 13428 bp, 8 predicted proteins | sample FrelakmetBRP12BR_FD_187145 | JGI IMG/M metagenome (GOLD analysis project Ga0209253, IMG submission 187145) | Freshwater lake sediment microbial communities from the University of Notre Dame, USA, for methane emissions studies - BRP12 BR (SPAdes)... | ecosystem: Environmental > Aquatic >...
GGCCTCCGCCAAAGATGCTCCAAAACGGCGATTCGGTTTATTACATCAGCGACCCGAACATGCCGAACGGCATGATTTACACCTATGCCGTAACGGCATTCGACCGCGGTGATACTTCACTCGGGATAGGCCGACTGGAGAACCAAATCGGCCGCGGGAAAGGATCGACCAAAGTCTATATGGCAAATTCCCCGCCGGTGAAGGACGTCAGTCACGTGCGCGTCGTCCCGAACCCGTTCATGGGATCGAGCCAGTTCAACAACCCGAACCCCATTGAGACGAACCCCTGGGTGAACCGGCTGCGGTTCATCAATCTTCCTCCGGACGCCAGCGTGTCGATCTTCACGCTCACCGGTGACCTGGTAAGGACCATTCGCGCCGGTGACATTGTGTACGTCAGCCGGGACGTAGCCGTCACGGGAGACTTCACGGGAATCGCGGAATGGGACCTCACAACGAAGAACAACCAGGAAGCCGTCAGCGGTGTATACATTTACGTCGTGGAATCCAGCGTGGGCACGACGACCGGCAAATTCGTCATCATGCGCTAAAGGTGGACCATGAAAAAGCTCTTACTCCTGCTTCTTCTCACCGTGGCGCAGATTGCAGCCGCCAAAGACTTCGGTCAGGTTGCCACAAGCGGCGCCCAGCTCCTGAAGATCAATTTCGATCCTCGTGCGTCCGCGCTCGGGTACGCCGCGGCATCGATGGTCAACAATGCATCCGCCGTCTATACGAACATTGCGGGAACGGGCTTCGTGCAGAATGCCGACGTGGCGTTCACGTACCTTCCCTACTTCGCCGACCTCAAGCTGATGTCGGCGGCGGGAGCGTATAATGTCGAGGGGATCGGCGTGTTCTCGCTCCACATTGCGGGTTTCACCAGCGATGAAGAGATCACGACGATCGAACAGGAAAACGGAACCGGCGAACGGTATTCTATCTCGAATCTCACGGTCGGCGTTGGCTTCTCCCGGTATGTCATGGAAAACCTGATCGTTGGCTTCCAGGCGAAGTTGTACAGCGAGTCCTACTATGGACATTCCGCTCATGCGTTTGCCTTCGACATCGGGACCAACTACGCACTGGGTTTCGCAAACTCGAAGCTCGCACTCGTGCTGCAGAACTTCGGCCCAAATGTCCGCCCCCTTTCCGGCAGCTATGTGGACTACTCGGACAACTTCAACCAGAAGAACTACAATGATGCGCCCCTCCCGGTGACATTCAGGGCGTCATTCACAGCCGAGCCTTTTGTCGGAGAGACGTACAGAGTCCGATTCAACGCGGATCTGGTGCATCCCAACGACAACATCGAGCACTACAATTTCGGTGCTGAGATATTGCTGATGGATGTGGTGGCGTTGCGCGGAGGGGTGAAGCTTAACTATGACGACGAGACGTTCGCAGCGGGAATCGGAATTGATGGCACGAAGCTGCTCGGATCGGGACTCAGGATTGATTATTCGTACGAGAATTTCAAGATTCTCCCCTCAGTTCAGAAACTCTCCCTTGGATTCTCTCTGTAGACGGAGCCCGCTCGGGCCCACGGGGAGAGACGACCAGTGTTTTCTTTCCTTCCCAGACCTCGGCGGGGGAGTCATCCCCCGCCGGCTCGCGTTCGTCCTTCTCCTCTTGCTGTTGACGATCCCGTGCCGGGCGCAGGACATTCTTCTGTCAGGGACTGTTCGGGAAAGACGCTCCGGGACGACCATCGATGGTGCGGATATCCGCATTGTGAGCGCTCCCGGGAACGAACAGTACGGCACAAAGACGAACGCCGCAGGCTTCTGGTCCGTGACCGTTCACACTGCCGCGGTCCAGGAACAGTCTCGCCTCCCCGAACTCTTCGCGCTTTACCAGAACTTCCCCAATCCCTTCAATCCGTCCACGAGAATTCCCTTCGCCGTAAGAACCACCGGGAAGGTCAAGATCTCCATATTCACCATCCTCGGTCAGGAAATTGACAGCAAGGAATTCGATGTCGCGCCGGGGATGTACAGCATCGAATGGAAGAGCAAGGCGGCGGCTGGCGTCCTTTTCTATACGATCACCATGGATGGGGTCCGCTCCACGAGACGGATGGTGCAGCTCGATGGCGGCGGTGGAGGTGGATTGGGCAACCTTTCTCCCCTCTCCTCGTTGCCCATTCCGCAGTCTCTCGAAAACAACGGAACCGTTCAGTACAGGGTCCTTGCGTCCAGCCTCCTGTGCGAGCCGGAATCAACAAGTGTTGATCTCCCGCTGATCGCACCTATCGATCTGTCCCTGAGCACTGTCCACGACCGTGCTCTCGTCATCGATCTTCACAATGATGTCATGGAGAAGGTCGTGTCAACGGGCTACCAGCTTGCCCCCCGCCACACCTACAACCATACGGACATCCCACGGATGAGGGATGGCGGACTGGACGCACAGTTGTTCTCCGTCTATATCGAACCGAAAGACAGCGCGACCGCCTATACGAAGGCCGTCGCAATGCTCGATGCCTTCAATGGCCAGATTGCACAGAATCCGGCGGATCTCGGCCGTGCAGTGACGGCCGATGAAATCTCGAATCTGAACGCGGAGGGAAGGATCGCAGGCGCGCTCCTTCTCGAGGGTGGATATGCCATCCAGAACGAACTCGGAAAGTTGAGGGATCTTTACACGCGGGGGATCCGATGCATGACGATCACCTGGAACGTCAGCACCGCATGGGCGGTTGCAGCCGCCGATGCACGCTCAACGTCTGTGGGACTCTCAGATTTTGGAAAACAGGTGATTCGCACGATGGATACTCTCGGCATGATCGTTGATGTCTCTCATACCGGGATTAAGACCATTGAAGACATCCTTGCGACAACGAAGAATCCGATCATTGCCACCCATGCCGGGGTTCGTGCACTGCGCGACCACTACAGAAACCTGACCGATGCACAGATCCGGGCGATTGCCGCGTCGGGCGGCGTTGTCGGAGTTGTCTTCTATCCTGCATTTCTTTCAGCGAGTGGCAGCGCAACGCTGGAGACCGTCTTCCAGCACATCGACTACATCAGGAATCTTGTCGGCGCTGATTACGTCGCCCTCGGATCGGACTTCGACGGCATCGAAAAGGTAACAACCGGCCTCGAGGACGTTTCCCGCTTCCCCGTGCTCACGGAAACCCTCCTCCGCCGCGGGTATTCCCGCACCGAGGTCCGAAAGATCCTCGGGGAGAACTTCCTTCGCGTGTTCCGATCGGTCTGCAAGCTATGATCAGAGTCCCCGGCCCTGTCCCGGGAACTTGCACCCCCCCCGTCCGACCTCAGCTGACCCTCAAAATAACAACAGGGGCCACCTGCACACCCGTGCGCGATGATCCCTGTTTCTTCACCTGGAACTTCCCCCGAGACGTCAGTCCCGGTCAACTCTTCAGGTTCTTATCGGAACGCCGTCCAGAGGAAGCCGACATTGACGCTGACATAGGACGCCGCGTTGCTTTCGTTCCCCGCTAGACCCGTTCCGCTGTCGAACCCGTAGTTGTATTTGCCGTTTAACACCAGCGAGGCGTTTGAACCTTCTAACGGTACCACAAACCCGACCTCCGGTGCCAGCGCGAAGTGCCAGGGATGGTTACTGACTTCATAAACTCCGACGAGCAGCCTCGACATGTCCGCTATGGTGCCAATATTCAGGCCTACATACGGCCTGATCGCTTCTCTCTGGTCGGCAAAGTAGTAATGTGCGTTCACGAAAATCGGAACGTAGTTCGCTTCCCTGACCTGTGTTCCGGATACCGTGCCGGCATACCCCTCGCCTTCCTGGTTGATGGGGTCGCTCACTTTTTCAGAAAAAATGTTCCAGCCGATGTATCCGCCGAATGACAGGTTTTCATTCTGGTGGTAGCGGACTTCGAACCCAAAGCCCCTCCAGCTTACTGCTTTGACGAAGTCTTTCGTGGGAGACATCGGGAAGCCCACGCTATAGCTCACGCCGATCTGCTGGTTATGGCCGGAGTACTGCCCGTAGGCCCCGACGCTCACAACGAGCAACAGAAGAATGGCAAGTCCTACACGTTTCATTTCTTTGTCCTCTAGAAATTGAGAATTCGGTCGATGACGTCGGGTACTACTTGATGCGCAAGTATGGCGATTGTGCGAAGGCCTGCCCGATAACCTCCGGGATCCGTGTTTGAAGTCCACCGCTCTCGGTAAGACCGTTGATTCCGCACTGCCAGAGACCGGGAATCTTCTTCTGGACACTGTCAGCACGCGCCACGTCGTACATAGACACCAGCAGTGATCCCGTCGAATAGGAGTAGACCGTTGAGTACCCATACCACGGGTAGTAACCGCCATAATAGCCTCCATATCCCCAATAGGGATAGTAGGGGTAGTATCCCCCAACGTACGTCGTGGAACTCAGGACAGCCGGAATGAAGTCGACATCCGGTTTCACCGGAGCTGTGACCCGCCGATATCCCATATTCTCAATATTGGTCCGAAGTGCCGAGAGGATCTGGGCGTCATAGGTTCTCTTGGGGCTTGGGTCACCTGGATGCCAGACCGTATCGGGGATCGCGTACGTCGAGTACTGCTTGAAATTGGCACTTTTGTCGTAAAATGTTGCGATAAGATCGAAGTCTTTCGGCGCGAGATCATAGTCTGTGTAACAGGAAGCCAGGACCATTCCGGCTCCCAAGAAGATCATGATCGCGGCGAAAACTCCGTAGAACGACCTACTTTTGCTATCCATCGTTCTGCTCCTTGTTATTGTTGCAAGAAAGAACCGGGACCTTTGAGCACTTGCGGCCTTGGCTCTGCTTCAGTGAGGTAGAAGGACCTGAAACTTTACCCGCCTGCTTGTAGGGTAGCAATATAAGACATCCAGGGCAACTTCGCAAGTGGTCAACCAGCACCCGTGGCACGAGGGGGAAAAGTCGGACAACGGTTCGACCTAGGTCCGACACAGGTTCGACTCAGGTTCGACTTAGGTTCGACTTCAGTCCGAATAGAGTCCGGGAATCATGGGAACCGTGAACGTTTGCGAGTTCGCCAAGACTGAAGGAGCCCCTAGAAAGCCAGGCGGAGGAAGAGTAGCCTATCAACAGACAAAAACGGATGTAGCGGGAGTCGGGAGCGACCGAAACAAGAATGAATGCCTTCAAGTCCCAACCAAGAATTGAATGCCAAACCTGTTTCCGTGTCCATCCCCCCTTTCGGTACTCTGGTGCAGGGCAGACGTCTTTCGTCAGTCTGCGAATTACAGGACAGAGCGCGCAGGTGTGAACCGCAACGTGAATTTCGCCCTGGAATCAAGTTGCACGACTCGCCTCCTAGTACCTGCACCGCTGTGCTTCGTCAGCAAAAGCCCGGAGGAGCTCGAGGTCCGCGTGGAAAAAATGATCCGAAGGGGAAAGGATATAGCCGCCTCCTTCCCCGGCATCCTCGAAGCACTTTCTGACGGCCTTCCGCGTTTCCTCGGGGCTGCACCCCTTGAAGTAGTGAAACTGGTCAAACCCCCCGATCATGCAGACCCGGTCACCAATCCGGCGTTTTGCTTCGTCAAGAATGGTGTCCCCACCCATGCCCGCCGGCGTGAATGTCTCCATCGCGTCTGGTCCCATCCCGGCGATTCGCTCCAGAAACGGCATCATCCCGCCGCATGTATGATACACAACGCGCTGCCCTGCCTCATGCGCCAGTTCGATCAACGGCTTATCGTACGGAGCAACAAATTTCTCGAAGATGGCTGGCGAAATGACTGTCGATGAAGCATCCCCGCCGCCGTGTTCGATGACGTCGAACTTCGCACCTTTGAGCGATCGAACAAACACTTTCTTCCGTTCGAAGAGGATACCGAGAAAAGCATGCACCCACTCTGGATCATCATACGTGTCCATGATTAGCTTCTCGATGCCGTAAAGGACGGACGCATCCTGCCAGCAACCGGGCTGTCCGTAGACGTCGAAGACATTCATGAAACCACGAAGCATCCCCCGGTCACCATATTCTTCCGCCTGGCGATTGACCTCGTCGACATCACATTTCGGTGTCGTTGCATACGCCGCAATCACCTCGATGTCGGATTTCTCCTTGACGAGTCGTTCCACAACCCACGACGTATGGTCGTTGCTCTGCAACACCATGGTGAGCGTCTTCCTCGGCGTGATAAAATTGTAGCGGACAGTTTCATACTGGGGATCCGGCACGGACTGGTGCTCGATGTGCCATTGATCTGACGAGACCCGGCGAGCCTCGAGAAACCCCGGAATGTGGTCGGGATCGTAATACTCGCCTTTGTCCGTGTCGGGCTTGTAGACCATCAACCATCGAATGGGATCGAGCCCGAAGGTTTCGAAAAACTCATCATTGGAGATCCCCCCCATGCACTCTTTGAGGAAGAACGGCATTACGTGGTGGGTTGTCACGGGGAGCCTGTCGGCCTTCTTTCTGCTCAGGGCCGCGACAAACCGCTCTTTTGAGGTCATGCTCATGGGGCTTCTTGTGACTATTCGTAGACGGAAAGCCGGTGGATCTTGGGATCCGTAAAAAGATCCGTTTCATCATGGCTGGAAGAAGAGAATTCTGAAACAATCGCTCCCTCGTTGCCCGCCTGAAACCAGTGGAGCGTGTTTGGGGGAAGCGTGTATTGATCGCCTGGCTTCAGAACAATTTCCTTCCAGACCGTGAAGTGCGCCCTGTAGTGTTTCGGCACTTTCGCCTTCGGCCTGGCTGTCGCGGGCCCATCAGTGTACAGGTAGATCTTTCCCCAACGGCAACGGAATGTCTCCTGCTTGCCAATGCTCTGTTCATTCATCGCCGGGTGACGGTGCTCGGGACAGATCTGGCGCGGGAACATGATCAATTCCTTCGCGCAATACCGGTCGTTATTCTCGTAGACGATCAATTCGAGGCCGATCGTTCGGAAATCGTTCAGTCCGAAATCCGCCACTTCGATATTGCTCGCTTCTTGTTTTGTCACGGTGATTCCCGCCTTCTTCAGAAAGGTCAGGGCTTGCTTCCGGAACTTCCGCACTTCTGACGTTTTCACGGCATCTCCTTGCTGGACTGTTGAAACAAGGTCATGATCGGCGACTCTGTGCAAGCCGGCATCCCGAAGCGACCGGGTTACCGGGCACAACGGTAAAGATACGCAAAAAAAGGTGTCGCAAGCCAGCATACCGCAGGACGATCTGATTCTTCTTTCAAGCGCCTCGAACGTCCCCGGACTCCACCGGCTGAATTCCCGCAATTCGGACCGTCGCGTTGTCCTTGGTGATAACGCACGAGAAGCGCACGGTCAGCGCGCGTCTCTGACGCACCGGAAACCAACTGTTGCACAACGGTCAAGCCCCGGTGCGACCATCAGCAGAATCTGCGGATTGTCAGCCGGCTGCGGCCCGCCCTTGATGTACCACCAGCTCGATGATGGGTCGTAGTAGCTCCCGCCGCGGATCATCCCGAACGTGAATGTCCCGTTATCATACACATCATTCGTCAACTGCCAGACATTTCCTACGAGGTCCATCACCCCGAATGGACTTCTCCCGGCGGGGAAGGCATCAACAGCTGTAGTTGAGCCCAATCCCGTGTTGCATTTCGTCGAATCGAAATCGTTCCCCCAGGGGTACTTTCGCCCGTCCGGCCCCTGTGTGGCATACTGCCACTCCATTTCAGTCGGGAGCCTCTTCCCCGCCCATCGTGCAAATGCCTTTGCATCTTCGAGGCTCACGTAGACCACGGGGTGCTTCCCTTTCCCTTTGGGTGGGAGTCCCTCCGTCCAGTGCCTGAGGAAGTTCGATGCATCGTTTGGCCTGTACCGCGTTGCCAGGAGAAATGCGTGGAACTCCTCGTTCGTGACGGGAAGCCGGTCGATGAAATACTTCCTCATGTCCACCGCGCGGCTCGTGGAATCTCCGGGATACGGGATCACTTCGTTCGGACTCAGGAAGCTCCTCATCGGCCTGAATGTGAACGTGCCTCCGGGGATCTCCGCCATGCCCGACGGGGCAGTCGCAGCGGGCACTGTCCGTTCAAGGCGGGAGATCAACCTCGGCATCGCAAGAGGCACATTCACGATACGCTCATCAAGGAGTTCACGCCCGTCGAAAAGCTGAATAACGAATTTCTCCTCGTGCCGACCGAAATGCTCCCGAAGTGAAATCGTGCGGCTGCCCGGGAGGAACTCTTTTGACGCGCGCGCGTACGATGGCATCCCGGCCCAGACGACAACCTTTCTCCCCTGCGTCGCCTCAACGTGCAACGAGTCCTGGTCGAGGGTAACGTTCAACAGCTTTGGAAAAAGCGCAATGCAGTCGACGTTCCCCTCCCTCCGGGTTCCGAGCCACGATCTGCTGAATCCGTCGGCAGTTGCCGGGACATAGGTCTTCCCGTTCCGCATGATCGTATCGATCTCCTCGTGGTGCCAGAGACTCACATAGTGAAAACCGTTCGGGGCAACTGCCTCAAACAGGGGCCCGCTATATCCTTCCGGCTTCGCGCTGAGGACGGTGTAAAGGGTCTTTGTGGAGGCCGGCCATTTGTTTACCCAGATGCTGTCCGCAAGAGTCGGCAGCAGCGGGACCCAGTCGGGGCTCAGAAACGCCAGGGAGTTTTCCCGCATGAGCTTCACCGCCCGGCCGAGATACGGGAATTCTTCATCGACCCAGTCGGGGCGGCCCGGGCGCATGATGTTCAGCTCGAGGCCATACCCGTTGAAGAGGGCGACGGCAATCTCACGATGGATCCTCCCTTCTGCCAGCTGGATCACCCGGAAAATTCCGAAGTCCGGTTTGATCACCTTGTTCAAATTCAAGGGGGGAGAAAGGTAAATGGCATCGTGCACCCTGCCGGCTACGATGCCGGGCATATCTTTCGGGATCGCCATCCCTTCGCTGTACAGAATCACGCCCGGCTTTACACGGTCCGCTGCCGCCTGGAAATCCTTACCGGATTGTCCCCAGGTGTCCAGAACCACGCCGTCCGCGTTGATTGCCCGGAGCATCTCTTCCATTCCTTTGAGATGGTCTTCCCTGCGTGTGCTCTCATCCCACGGATTGTACGCAATGAAATACCGCGTCCCGTGCTCTCGCGCGTACGCGCTCTGGCGGCGCAGTTCCGCCAACCCGCCCGGGAGATCCCGGTACATGTCCCATTGATTGCGCTCGTCGAGACCGAGCCGTGGCCAGGTAGGCCATATCATGAACGCTTCGTATCCACCCAGGACCTTGTCCTGCTCCGCGAGAAACGCATCAAACCGATATTTCCCTGTTGCGGCGTCGAAATACTGATGATCCCAGGCGAATTGCAGCACGAGAAGATAGCTCTGCCGTATCCACCGCAGATCTTCGCGCTCGAACAGTGCATTGTCGAATTGCTCGAGGTCATACAGCCAGCGTTCCTGAAACATCATGCGCAGACCCGCGCGCCAGTCGCCGCGATGCTCGTCAATATAGATGGTATAGTGCACAGTACCGCCCGGCTCAAGAATGGTCCGGAATCGCCGGGCGTCCGCCTTCGCCGACTCAGTCCTGCGAGCGATCGCTGTCAGCGAGCGATCGGCCTTCACAAGAACATCACAGAATCCCATCTCCCACGCGTTGTCCGGAAGCACCACGCCAACGGGCCCGGCATCGGGCCGAAAGATCGCGGACCGGCTGAGACGCTGAATGGTGGTCTGGGGATCAGTTGCTTTGATGAACACGTGGTCCGCGGCTTCGCCCAGGGGGACGACATTAGAGATCTGTTTCTTCTGATCTGAAGAATTCCGAAAGGTAAGCGTCCCCTTCCAGCCCCGCGCAAAGGCTTTCTCCGCTTTGATGGATCCTGCAAGACCGGAAGGGAAAGTCCAGGTGATGCTATCGCCCTCGACCAGGGCCCGACACGCAAGAGAGCTCACAAGGGAATCGTTGACTTCACACGTGAACAGCGGAAGGGCCTCCCGGCATGTGACCCTGCTGCCGTCGGCAGCGATGTAGCTGGCAACCGCCAGACCGCGGGAGACGGCAAGATCAACCGTCCGGAGAGACTGGGAAATTCCTCCAGCAACTCCTACCACGAGGAGAATCAACAGGAACGGCAAAGTTTTCGTCATCTTCGCCAGGGCGTTTTCTTGCGGCATGGGCGTACTTTCCTGTGAGCGGACCTTAGCGCCTGGATCTGTCTCTCGGGCTTCGATCGTAGCGCGCTGCGGAGGACCCCGGGATCAGCGAGCACACCATCGGAGTAGCCAACGAAAACGAACGGATCTCACGCCGTCTGCCAACAATGCCTGCCTACTGAAGAATAAGGAAGAGGTTCACCCCCGTCGTCTGGCTCGTTCCCTGAATAAGCTGAAGCATGAAGAGTTTCGTCAGCTCATATTCCAGGGCGATTTCTTCCTTTGTGGCCTCGTTCGATTCCTCCTGCTGGAAACCCTGGGTGAAGCGGACGTAGAGCTTCTCGGTGATGTACTTGCCCGCGGTGAGGTAGGCTGCACGCCAGTTGTCCTCCAAACTCACTTCGACGACATCGAGGCCGAGCGATTTGCCGACGGTGCTCGAGAGTTGATTCGACAGTGCACTTGACGCAAGGCTCTGCGCAAACTCGTTGGTGCTACTGCTGAGGCTCGCCCGTTGATTTTGCGAGAGCTCATCCAGACTCCGTCCGAACATGATGTACGAGATGGCGTCCTTGTTGGTGATCCGCTCATTGTTATGGGTGAATTCAAACGAAGGTTTTCGGGCTTTCCCCGTGATGTTCAATCGCAAGTACTCTGTTTCCTTTTCCGGGCCGCGGTACGAGTACTCTACCTCTATGACGACGGTTGGATCAAGGGTTGCCCCACCCTCAAAATCAAGACGGCCATTGCGGACGGTGAATTTCTTGCCGTACAGCGTAAACGACCCGCGTTCGATGATGACGTAGCCGGACACCTCCACTCTGTCTGCGCGAGGGGCAAGGTCCACTACTCCGGATATTTCGACATTGACCTCGGGGCTTTGCAGCCATGTGTTGCCAGGGATATTCACCGTGACCCGTCCCCCCATGCTCCGCATGGTTGCCGGAAGCGAATCCTTCATTTCCGGGACAGAACGGGAGACCGCCACGGTGTCTTTTCGCCGCACGGCCGCAACGAGAAGTGGCATTGAAGTTTTCGTCGCACGGGTGCGGAATTGAGCCAGGACCGCGGGAAGCCAGACAGTGCACCTCTGGACATTGATGATCCCGTTAACGGAGGTGCTGTCGGGGTTGTTTTCCACCAACAACCTGCCCCCAACCTTCAACTCATATTCCCTGGTCTTCGCTACAACAAAGTCGCGGGCAGAGACTTCCAGCCGAACCGGCACGTCGAACGGGGTCCGCACCTCACGGGCAAAAACGAATGTCCCCGCCACAGTAAGCCGTCCCCCCTCGCTGCTCCCCATCGCAAGGCTGTCCAGATGCAGCGTGTCCCTGCGTCCAGTCAACTGGCCCGCAATGTTCGTATAGGCGACTCCCAGGATGGAGCTCTGGACTTCTGCATCGTCCAGACGGATGCTCCCCCTGACTTCCGATTGCCGGCCCGTCCGGTACAATGCAAGATCTCCCGCCAGGATTCCTCTGAGTCCGCTGATGCCCGGCAGGAATTCACGCAGGGGAGCAAGATCAACCTTTTCTGAGTGGAGACGGACGATGGCGGGTTTGCCCCTTGCCAGGATCCGGCCGCCGGAATCAGGGCCGGCTTCACTCAGCGGGATTCGCCCTTCAAGCACCGTTGTGTCGCCGTTTGAGTGTGCAATCCGGGCATTCCATGTTGCCAGTGTATCTGAATAATTCGTGACTGCGACAAGATCGCCGATTTCGTACGACCGGTAGTGTATCCCGCTGACTCGGAGCGTGTCCGTGACTTCCGGGCTTCGATACCCCCCCCGTATCGCCAGTCCGCTGCTCGCAATCCCCAGCAAAGCCCCTGTCGTATCCCACAAGGGTGATATCTTCGAGAGATCGACGTCCTTCAAGATGGCCTGGAAATGACTCCCCGAGTCGGGGCGGAGGATGCCCGAAGCGGTGAGCTCCTCTTCGCCGTGGCGCAGGTGTATATTGCGAATCCAGTAGACGTCACTGCCGACGGTGATCGTTGCTGTGTCCTGCCCATTCGTCCACTCCTCTCCAAGGATATTCAGCCTGGCCATGGGGAGAGCAATGGTTAGGGCGGAATCACTGTCGATGCGGGCATTCACCGAACCCGTAATTCCCTTGTCGACGTAGAATCGCGCGTCAATCAGTGTCGGGCCATTCGGGTACTCGATCCGGACATTGGAGCTGTCCAGGACCAACGAACTGTACGATGGCTTCACGAGATTCGCCTCAACCGCTGCAAAGGCCCCGTCGTTAACGAGATGCGCCTCGATATCCCCGTCGACAGATAGCGCGCGAATTCCCAGGCCGGAGAAGCGGTCCAGCCCATAGTGTGCCTTAAAGTCCAGGGAATCCAGACTCCCAGAGATCTCTCCCGCAAAGGTTCCAGAGAGGGTGTCGATATCAATGACATATTTCAGCAGGCGCGAGTCCTTCAGATATCCACGAAACCGCAAGTCTCCCTCCCCTGCCGTCGTCAGCATCCCCGCCCCTTCGAGATTGGCCTGGTTACTGACGACGTGTAACGTGTCAATCAGCAGGTGAGGCCCCCGGAGGTGGGCCATCGTGTACATCGTATCGACGACGACATCTCTGAATTGTGAAGGCGCAACAGCAAGAATGACCGTTCCGTTCCGCCGGTCGGAGAGAATTCCCGACCCATGTGCCAGACAATGCAGGCTCAGTCTTGAATCCAGCCCTTCCGCAAGATCGAGTTGGCCAAGATTCAAATCCGAGAACCTGATTGACGCGTCGAATTCCTGCTCGCGGGAGACGCCCTTGACGCTGGCACGGATCCGGGCATTGCCATACGTCCCTGCGACATCGACAACGGCGTCAAGAGCGTCAGAACGATACCCTGCCTGAACCGACATGTGATCTACAGCCCTGGAGAATAGCCTCGATGGCCCGATGTCCATGGTCAAGGAAGCGTTGGCTTCTTTCGCCGACACTCCCGCTCCCTCCAGATGGAGACGACCGGAGAGGTCCGTCGCGCCCTCCCTCTGCTTGATCCACGGAGCAATATCAATTCGCTCAAACGCGGCAGTGACAGAGTATGGCGTCAGATTCTTCCCCAGCACCAAAGATCCGTCGGCCCTGACGCGTTGGGTCGCCTCTTGGAGGGTAAGGGCGAAGGTCATACTATCATTCACTGATTCTGCGTGCAGCTCAAAGGTCGGTTTCAAAGGGAATGTTATGCCAGGCAGGAAGCGCGATACTTCGGAAGCGTCGAGCTGTAAGACATTGAGGGTGACGCGGGACTTCCTTCCCCTGACCGGCGAGTACGAACCATCGATCCTGACATTGTTCTTTTCCGTTTGGAGACGAAATTCCCGGACCTCGATGGCTTCAGGTGTTGCACATACGCGCC
>Ga0209253_10003681_pt1 | contig 13427 bp, 10 predicted proteins | sample FrelakmetBRP12BR_FD_187145 | JGI IMG/M metagenome (GOLD analysis project Ga0209253, IMG submission 187145) | Freshwater lake sediment microbial communities from the University of Notre Dame, USA, for methane emissions studies - BRP12 BR (SPAdes)... | ecosystem: Environmental > Aquatic >...
AGAAGGTCCTGGATGAGGTTCGTGGCCCGTACGAAAAAAAGCTTAAGGACATGACTCCGGCGGCGATATTGGCCGACAAGGAACTGTCAGAGTACGTTTCTCGTTCCGCAAGGGTGTTGTTCGCTGATAACTGCGCTGCATGCCATGGTCAGAATGGTGTGGGTACGGTTCAGAAGGGCGGCAAGTTTGGGGTGCGCGAGCAAGGATTGATGGCTCCGATCTTGAATGACGATGTCTGGCTGTACGGCGGTACCATTGACACTATCCATGAGACTATCACTGGCGGACGCCAAGGCATGATGGTTGCGCACAAGGATACCCTGAGTGCACAGCAGATCGACGACGTGGCCAAGTATGTCAAGGCGATGAGCGACGAGGGCAAGGATAAGGCCGATGCTGATGCCGCAGTTGCCGCTGGCAAGAAGGTGTTCATGGAAAGTGATTGTACAGGTTGCCATGGCGCTGATGGCAAGGGTATGCAGGCGATGGGTTCGGCTAACCTGACCGACAAGGTCTGGCGCTTTGACGGCTCACTGGAAGGTATCAAGCAGACCATTACTTATGGTGTGAACTCCGGCGACCCAAACACACGTGTCGCAATCATGCCTAACTTCAAGAAGGCGGGTAAATTGTCCCCGACAGAGATTAAGGAGTTGGCCGTTTACGTGTTCAAGTTCGGTGGTGGTCAAGCATCAGCGGCGGCTGTTGCAGCCAAGTAAATGTCCAATTAACTGCACGGCGCCTAGCCGTGCAGGTTTTATGAAAGGAAGAGCGAAATGACACATACACATGACTTTGTATATTGGGCTTTGATGATCGCAACGGGGGGGGCATTTTCCGCATTTATTTTTGCGTTAATTTTCCTGTTCCGTAATGCCTTGACCAAGAAAAAAGGCGAAAAGTAACACCATCGCAAGCAAGCAAGGAGGGGGCTAGTCCTCCTCCTTTTTTATTTAACGGGTTGGAAGGGAAACTCTGCTCAGGTTCTTGACTCAGAATTCAAGCAAAGTTTTCTTTAGGTAGCCGCCTGATTAAGTCGCGCACAATAAAATCACAGGAGCATGGGATGAGCGAGCCGGTCCAAAAAACAAATCCAGAAGTTGGGGGTGTAACGACTCTCTATCAGGAGCACGAAGAGTGGGCGGTCAATCTCGGTGAAAGGACTGTGCACGCAAAGCGTATGCCGGGCCGTTTCCGGACGCTCAAATATATTACCGAATCGTTTTGGCTGATTTTCTTCTTCGGCGCCTATTTGCGCTGGGAAGGCAAGCAGGCGATATTGCTGGACGTCAACAATCGTCAGTTTCATTTCTTCGAACTCACCATTCTTCCCCAGGATATCTGGATGGTTTCGCTGCTGTTGTTGTTGCTGGCAATGACTTTGTTTGCGGTAACCTCAGTCGCATCCCGCGTGTTTTGTGGATATTTTTGTTTCCAGACATCATGGGTCGATCTGTTTACCTGGATAGAAGGGAAAATTGAAGGCAATCCGAATGCGCGCCACAAACTGGATGCCGCTCCCTGGAACGGAGACAAGATCCGCAAGAAGGTCATCAAGCACTTTTTATGGCTGGCGATCGCGATATTCACCGGTATCAGCTTCACGGTCTGGTTCGTGGATGCGTTCCAATATTGGCATGACCTTTTGAGTTTCAATTTATCATTGATTGAATGGTCTGTCCTGATCGCGTTTACCCTGGGAACGTATTTCCTTGCCGGGTTCATGCGCGAACAAACTTGTTTATGGTTGTGTCCGTACGCGCGCATTCAGGCGGTAATGGCCGATTCGCAGACCATACTCCCGGCCTACGACGTGAGTCGGGGCGAACCGCGCGGCAGGATACATCGTGGCGCGAAATTCGATAGCACCAAGCAAGGCGACTGCATAGACTGCTACCAATGTGTGCAAGTCTGTCCTACCGGAGTGGATATACGCCAAGGTCAGCAACTGGGTTGCATCACCTGCGGCCTATGTCTTGATGCATGCGATTCTGTAATGGACAAGATCGGCCGCCCGCGCGGATTGATACGTTATGCCTCGCTGGATGAACTGGAAGGGCGCCCGGTCAAAAAGCTGTATCAGCATCCGCGGACTTGGGTATATGTCGGCATCATTATAATGGCCTTGGGGGGCATCCTTTATGGATTGACCCACCTGGGCGCGCTTACCCTCAGGGTTGCGCCGGAACGCCAGCCTTTGTATGTGCTTATGAGTGATGGATCCATCCAGAACAAATATACCTTCAAGGTGCTGAACAAGACCGGTAGCGATCAGCACGTGTCCGTCAGGGCAGAAGGTGGCGTGGAAGGGCAGGCCTTGATCGGAGCTGAAACGCCAATAGTGGTGACGCACGGCAGAGCAACATCCTTTACCATTTTCGTCAAAGCGCCAGCGAAAAACATATTGAAAGAAGTTACCGAAATTGAGTTCTATGTGACTAGTACGGAAGACCCGTCTATTGAGGCAGAATACACCACCAAGTTCACTGCCCCTGCGCGTTGAATGTAAATTTCACGAATGCGAGGTAAATCATGATTTCACAGAAAAATAAACAAGGCTGGCGCAACCCGTGGGTGATCGGGCTGCTCGCAGTGGTGTTGGCCGGAGTGCTGACTAACGCTCGCATGTTGTGGAATGTATTGCACCATCCCACGCGCCTGCTTGATGATAACTATAACGTCAAAGCGCATAATCAATATGATGCCAAGTGGGTGCAGCAGCAGGCGGAGCGATCCACGCTGGGTTGGCAAGCCAAGTTGCATTCACCGCAGCGATTGCAGAATGACAGCCAGGCTCTGCCCAGTGCCGAGCGTTTTATCTTGCTGGCCAGTCCGGCTGAATTGAAATTCGAGTTGAATGACCGGGACGGGAAGCCGGTTCACGGCGGAAGGGTTGAGATCAACGCGCAATGGCCGGGAGATCCCTCGTTCGATTTCAAGGGTACGCTGTATGAGGCTGCTTCAGGCCATTACGTGGGCAGCATGAAGTTTCCTCGGGCAGGCAATTGGGATCTTCTGATCAGAGCGCAACTTGATGACCGCCAATTTGATATGGAACAAAAGATTTTTGTTGCTATTCCGAAATAACTCTCACGGTAAATTAAATGCAGCAGACTGAAGCAAGCCAATTCGTCCATGCGGGATGTTTTCACTGTGGCTTGCCGATTGAAGCAGACGCTGATTTCCATAGCCAGCTTGATGGCAAGCAGCGCGATTTTTGTTGCTTCGCTTGCAAGTCGGTATGCGAAGCAATATACGCTGCAGGTTTACAGGGCTACTATCAGCGTACCCCCCAGGGCACTCTTCTCGCTCCTCCGCCAACTCCCCCCAAAGACATTGAGATGTATGATCTGGAGGAGGTGCAACAGGATTTCGTTAGCAGCCAAGGGAAGCTTAGCGATGCGCATCTGCTGGTCGAGGGTATCCACTGTGCCGCCTGTGTGTGGCTGATCGAACGCAGCCTGATGCGCATGCCCGGCGTGTCGGCTGCAAATGTCAACCTGGCCGGTAAACGGCTGCATCTGCGCTGGGATAATCAGCGCGTCAAGCTTTCCGGTCTGATCCGCGAGCTTGCCAGAGTAGGCTATTCCGGTGTTCCTTATGACCCCGAGGCTGCTGAAGGGGTGATGAAGAAAGCCAACCGGTCCATGCTGTTCCGCTTGTTCTTTGCGGGCTTCACCATGATGAATCTGAACCTGATCGCGATCGCGCTATACAGCGGTGCCGACAGGGGGCAGTTTGTCAATTTCTTCCATTGGATGGCCTGCGCACTCGCTACGCCGACGTTGCTGTATTCCGGTTTTCCGTTCTACAAGGGGGCATGGGGTGGTTTGCGCAACATGCACCTGACCATGGACCTGCCGATTGCGATCGGATTGTCGGTCACCTATGCCTACTCGCTGTATGTGACGATGGGAGGCAGCGGCGAAGTGTATTTCGATACGGTGACGAATCTGACTTTTGTGATATTGATAGGCCGCTATCTGGAAGGGATGTTCCGCCATCAGGCGGTGGCAGCGACCAACCGCTTGATGGACTTGCAGCCGCGTGTCGCGACCGTGTTGCGTGACGGGGAAGAGAAAATGATATCGGTACGCGCTGTTCAGGTGGGTGATCGCGTACTGGTTAAACCCGGCAGCAAGGTCCCTATGGACGGAGTGGTGTGTGAGGGGAGCAGTTCGGTGGATGAGTCGATGTTGAGCGGCGAATCGGCTCACGTCAAAAAACAAATTGGGCATCGGGTCGCAGCAGGAACATTGAATGGTAGCGGGGCCTTGGTGGTGGAGGTGCAGGCAGCTTCCCAGGACTCTACCCTGTCGAAGATCATCCGCCTTGTGGAGGAGGCGCAGACCTCCAAGGCGCCCATCCAGCGTCTCTCAGACAGTATCGTGCCGTGGTTCGTACTCGCAACATTAGCTTGCGCGAGCATCACTTTCTTTGTTTGGTCGGATAACTTTGAGGTGGCGCTGATGGCGGCTACATCGGTATTGATCATTACCTGCCCTTGCGCACTGGGGATGGCCACGCCGATGTCGATTGCGGTGGCCTCCGGTCTGGGAGCCAAACATGGCATTCTGGTGAAAAATGGCGTGGTTCTGGAGACCTTGTCCAAGGTCACACATTTTGTGTTCGACAAGACCGGCACCTTGACTGAAGGCAAGATGAGCTTGGAGCAGGTGATCGTGGCAGTTGGTCAGGATGAAGCCGGCCTGTTGGCTTTGGCGGCCGCAGTTGAGCGTTATTCGGAGCACAGTGTGGCGCAGGCTGTCGTCAGAGTGGCTGAAGAGCGTCAACTGCCTTATCGAAGCATAACGGTGCAGGGCTTCCATGCGGCGGCAGGCGCGGGCGTGGAAGCAGAAGCCGATGGTGAGCGTGTGATACTGGGAACAGGGGAATGGCTGGCGCAGAACAAAGTCACATTGCAGGACAGTTTGCTGCAAACGCGTGCGGAATTGGAGGCGCAGGCGAAATCTTGCGTGCATCTGGCTGTTGGCGGACAGCATGTCGCAGTACTGGTTGTTGCAGACACGTTGCGTGCCGATGCTCAGGGCTTGATCAATGCCCTGCGCGAAGCGGGCATTGGCATAACCTTGCTGAGCGGGGATCGCAAGACGGTGGCAGAGGCGATAGCACTCCAATTGGGCGGCATGGAGGTTATGGCCGAAGTGCTGCCGCAGGACAAGGATAGGGTCATTCAAGAATTGCAGCAGCGCGGGGAATGTGTGGCGATGGTGGGAGACGGGGTCAACGACGCGCCTGCGTTGATTCGCGCCGATGTGGGCATCGCTTTGGGTTCGGGTACTGATGTATCGGTGGAAAGCGCCGATATCGTGCTGATGCAGAACGAGCTCGATAAGGTTCGCCTGGCGACATTGCTGTCACGGCGCACGTTGCGTACCATCAAGCAGAATATCGGCCTGTCATTCGTGTATAACGCCATCATGGTGCCGCTGGCGATGACGGCTCACGTGACTCCGCTCCTGGCAGCGATCACCATGCCGCTCAGTTCATTGCTGGTGATCGGTAATGCGGCACGGATTCGAAATTTGTTTAAGGAATAATAGCCATGGAAGTAATCTATAGCCTCATCCCCGGCATGACGTTTTTCGGTCTGTTGTTTGTAGCTATCCTGATCTGGGTGGTGAAGAAAGGGCAGTACGAGGACATGGAAGGCAACGCCAGCCGCATCCTGCTGGACGACGACGAGGACGCCATGCTGATCAGTCAGCCAAATGAAAAGGCGCAGCAGGAAAATAATCCTTCCGCGCCCAAGCAATAATCGCTATTTAAGTATCTCGCCATTCGCCAGCAAGGGCGCGCGTAAGCGTTCAAAATCCTTGGGTGCGACATATTGCAGCAACGGTTTTTCCTTGCCGCCCAGCACGATATCCAGGCCATGTTGAGGATACAGCCAGTGGATGACGTCGGTCTTGTTTTCCCGTACACGTTGTGCCGGCTCGCCGAAGCGCTTGGCAATGATGTCATCTTCCAGGCGTATAGTGGGCAAGTAGGTCAGGCTGATCACAGGCAAGGTGCGCACGCGCGCCAAGTCATCAGCGGTCAGGGTGATACGCTTGCCGCTGGGCGTGCTGTTGATGCGCAAACCACGATTGAACATGCCGGTCAATTCTTCAGCGGGCACGGCGATGTTCATTACGATTTTCGCCTTCAGGCCGTTAAAGTTCACTTCTTCGGTGAATGCCTCGACACTCAGATTTCCATCGGTGGGTTTGAATAGACTGATCTCAACTTCAGCCTGGTGTTTGAAAATTTCCGCTGCCCCATCGAGCGTGGTTAGCCCCAATGTGATGCCGAAAACGCGGGAGGTGTCGGGTGTCGGATGGGCGATCTTCCACGGTAACGTGTCGGGGGTGTTGACGGAATTGTCGGGAGCCATCAGCAAAACAGATATCGATACGGCGAGCAAAGCCAGTACGCCAAAAATGATTTTCTTGTCCATAACCGGTTATGCTTCCTTTGCGGCGGAATCCAGTGCCAAAGCAGCGGCCGGTATTTTGCTGCTTTTACATTGATGTTCCGCATCAAACTCCAGCACAACCAACACCAATAGCGCGATCATGAAAGGAAGCTGGCCGAAGCCAAAGGCCAGTGAGTAGCTGGTTATCTTGCTCATGCCAAATTGTGGTCCGCCGAAATACATGACGGCGGTGAATGTCCCCGTCACCAAAAACAAGGCTAGAAACAGCTTGGCACGTTTTGCGGCGAGCAACATATGACAGCGGACAAACTTGGATGGCTCATTGGTGAGTGCCTGCTTTGCCTTGAACAGCACGAATCCGAGCATCGCAAGGGAAAGCATCGGCATCAGGATCAGAGGGATGTAGCTGGTTTTGATCATGCTGATAGCAAGCACAAAAACAAAAATATGAATGACGATAAAGTCAAACAGCATGATCGAATGTAAATTTTTCGCGCGCTTGATTTCCGCGTCACTGGCTTGATTGTCCATCGTGCTTTGTCTCCGGTAATATAACAAATTAGGGGTAATAAATCAGGTTGCGGATAATCCGCTCAACTGCAATTGCTGTCAAACAGCAATCACGAGTTATTGAGGCAGGCTTGCAGGCCCGGCAAATCGAGTATCTCGATAGAGCGAACCTTGACACGAATCAGCCCGTTATCATGAAAATGTGAAAATGCACGGCTGACCGTTTCCAGTTGCAGTCCCAGATAACTTCCTATTTCCTGACGGGACATGCGCAACTGGAATTCGGTCGGCGAATAGCCGCGCGCGGCGAAACGTTGCGACAGGTTCAGCAGAAACGCCGCCAGCCTTTCTTCGGCGCGCATCGAGCCGAGCAATAGCATGATGCCCTGGCTGCGCACGATTTCACTGCTCATGATCTTGTGCAAATGGCGCTGCAGGCCGGGCAATTCACGGCTCAATTCTTCCAGCTTGTTGAACGGCAGTTCGCACACTTCGCTGCTCTCCATTGCGACTGCATCGCAACTGTGGTGGTCGGTGCTGATCGCATCCAGACCGATGATTTCACCGACCATCTGGAAGCCGGTCACCTGCTCGCGTCCGTCCTCATGCAAGAATTGGGTCTTGAATGAACCGCTGTGGATGGCATACAGCGATTGCAGCTTGTCCCCGCTGCGATACAGATAATCGCCGCGCGCGTAGGCGTGCTTCGCATGGCTCAGTCTTTCCATTTGCTGCATTTCACCGGCGCTGAGGTCGACAGGCAGGCACAACTCGCGCAGATTGCAGTTGGAGCAGGCTATTCTGAGTCGACTGGGTGTAACTGTACGCTGCACGCTTTGATTACCTTTGAAAAAATCGGGGGAGTGCTGTGAGGAAACTGAAAACCGCAAATCCAGTCTAAAATTACATCGCAGTCCGGAGCCGAAATATGGCATGCATTTTGACATATATCAATCCGATTTGGCGTAAATCTGGCATAGTTCTTGCCACTTTAATGGGGGATTTATGGGTAAAGCAATCAATCAACTAGTAGTGGATCTGGAGCTGATACGCAGGTTGGACAAGAACGGTCCGCGTTACACATCATATCCGACCGCAGACCGCTTCGTTGAAGCCTTCAATGCGGAGACTTACGCGCAGTGGGTGACCAAGCGGGAGATCGGCGGTATCGCGCGGCCATTGTCGCTGTATATCCACATCCCGTTCTGCAACACGCTGTGTTTCTACTGTGCCTGCAACAAGGTGATCACCAAGGACAAGAGCAAAGCCGGCGAATACGTGCGTTATCTGATCAAGGAGATGGCCATGCAGGCGATGCTGCTCGGTCCGGATCAGGTAATCGAGCAACTGCACTTCGGCGGCGGCACTCCGACCTTCCTTAGCGATGATGAAATCCGCCAGGTGATGGGGGCGATCCGTCAGCACTTCAAGCTGATAGAGGACGGTGAATATTCGATCGAAATAGATCCGCGCAAGGTGAGCGATGAGACAATCGCACTGCTCGGTGAGGTCGGCTTCAACCGCATCAGTCTTGGCGTGCAGGATTTCGATGCCGATGTGCAGCGTGCGGTGAACCGCATCCAGAGCGAGGAAGAGACGCTGCGGGTGATACACGCGGCGCGTGCCAATGGTTTCAAGTCGGTGAGTATCGACCTGATCTACGGCCTGCCCAAGCAGACGCTGGAGGGCTTCGGTGTGACGCTAGACAAAGTGATCTCCGCCGATCCTGACCGGATGTCCATCTACAATTATGCGCACATGCCGACCATGTTCAAACCGCAGCGGCGTATCAACGAAGAGGACCTCCCGGCGCCGCAGGTGAAGCTGGACATACTCAGCATGGCGGTGAATAAACTGACCAAGGCGGGCTATGTATACATCGGCATGGACCACTTCGCCAAGCCGGAAGACGAACTGGCGGTGGCGCAGCGTCAAGGCAGGCTGCACCGCAATTTTCAGGGTTATTCGACCCATTCCGATTGCGATCTGGTCGCGCTCGGACTGAGTGCGATAGGCAAGATTGGCCCGACTTACAGTCAGAATTTCCGCGAACTGGAAGATTACTATGATGCGCTGGACAGGGACGTGCTGCCCATCATGCGCGGGATGGAGTTGAATGCCGACGATCTGGTGCGCCGCGCCATCATCCAGGCACTGATGTGCCACTTCGAAATTTCCAAGGAATCCTTCAACATCGCCTATTTGATCGACTTCGACCGCTACTTTGCCACCGAGATGGAGGAGTTGCGAGAATATGAGCGCGAAGGCCTGCTTGAAATCACGCCGGAAATGATCAGCGTGACGCCCAAAGGGCGCATGCTGATACGCAACATTTGCATGGTGTTCGACAAGTATCTGCGCACGCGGCAGGAGCATGCCACCTATTCCAAGGTTATATAGCCGCATTTTGCTTCCGGGCAGGCCTCAGTCCTGCCCTAAGCGAACCACCTCTCCGCTATAATCTGCCCCTGACTTTTTGCCGGGGCGAGCATGAACAAAATCCTCAAATACGGTTTGCTGGGCACGGCTGCGGTGGCTGGTATCGTCGTGGCGGGCGCCGCATACGTGGCGCTGACTTTCGATCCGAACGATTACAAAGCGCAGATCATCAAGGCGGTAAAGGACAGCAAGCAGCGGAATCTGCGCCTGGATGGCGACATCAAACTGTCGTTCTATCCGAATATCGGCGTGAGCCTGAGCAAGGTGTCACTGTCCGAATTCAATAATGACAGGGAATTTGCGGCTATCGATTCAGCGCGCGTTTCTCTCGCGTTGTTGCCATTGCTGCGCAAACAGGTGGTGGTGGACGAGGTGGCGGTGAGCGGTTTGAAAGCCAAGCTGGTGATGCACAAGAACGGCACGACCAACATCGACGACCTGTTGGGGCCAGCCGAGTCGAAGCAGGGTCAGCAGAAGGTTGCCGCAGGCCCGCCGGTCAATTTCAACATCGCTTCAGTATCCGTCGAGAAAACCAATCTCAGTTATCGCGATGAAGGCAGCGGCGCGCAATACGCCATCAGGGATTTGCATTTCAAAACTGGTCGTATCGCCATCGGCGTGCCAAGCAAGATCGAATTATCCGCAGGTATACAGGCCAATCAGCCCAAGCTGGACCTCACTGCGCAACTCAAGACCACGCTGACCTTTGATCTGGACCAGCAAAAGTATCAGTTGCAAGGTCTGGAGCTGCAGGCCAGCGGCTCGGCTCTGGATATAAGCAACCTGAAAGTGACAGCTGGCGGCGATGTGAGTGCGAATCTGGCTGCACAGGAATTCGCCGCGAAGAGATTTAGATTGAGCGCAACGGGCGTAAAAGTGAAGGAAAGCGGAGTTTCAGCGTCGGCTAATGTGAGCGGCGCGAACGTTAAGCAAAGCGGCCAGAGCTATAACTTTGAGGCTACTCTGGATGCACCGTCATTGAGTCTCACCAAGGACAAGTATTCCGGCGACAAGTTGACGCTGAACGCCAAGCTGGACGGAGCTGTAGGCAATATCGTCGCAAGCCTTTCACTGCCCGGTGTGGAAGGCAATGCGCAATCATTCAAGGTCAATGCATTGAGTCTGGATCTGGATGTGAAGCAGCCCGAGCAGGCTTTCAAGGTGAAGCTCAGTTCGCCGCTGTTGGGCAATATCAAAGCGCAGCAATTCAATCTTAGCAATCTCAGCGTGGCGGTCACTGCCACCGGCAACAAGCTGCCGAACAAATTGGTGAGCAGCGAGATGAAGGGCAGCGTGCAGTTGGATGTGCAGAAGCAAAGTGTGCAGGCGAACCTTGCCGGTGGCTTGCTGCAAAGCCAAGTCAAGGCCAGTGTAGCGGTCAACGATTTCGCCAATCCGGCGATCAAGTTCGATATCGAGCTGGATCAGTTAGATGCCGATCTGTATCTTCCCAAAACTCCAGCCACTGCCGCCGCGCCGAAGTCAAAGGAGCCGGAGCAGCCGCTGGATCTGTCCGCGTTGCGCAAGCTCAATATGGACGGCAGCCTGCGCATCGGTGCGCTGAAAGTGATGAACGTGAGATCTACCCAGCTGCGTTTGGATGTGAAGGCGCTTAACGGGCTGGTGAATATCAATCCGCTGTCCGCAAAGCTGTATCAGGGCAGCATGAACGGCAGCGTGAGCATGAATGCGCAAGCCACCCCCAGCTTCGCCATCATCCAGAATCTCAATGGTATCAATGTCGCGCCGCTGGCCAAGGATGCAGCCAACCTCGATATGCTGGAAGGCAAGGGTAATGTCGGTGTGAACCTCACCACGCATGGCAACACCGTCAGTGCGATGAAGAAGGCACTCAATGGCAACTTCTCGCTGAACCTGGCCGACGGCGCGCTGAAGGGTATCGACATCGACAAGAAGCTGCTCGCCGCGCAAGCCATGCTGAGCAAGGGTGGCGGCGCGACCAGCGAAACGCAAGCCGCAAGCAAGGACGAGAAGACCGCATTCAAGGAATTCAGGGCGACTTTCAAGGTGACCAACGGCATCGCACATAACGACGACCTGTCCCTGAGAACCGAGCTGGTCCGGGTCGGCGGAGCGGGCGACATCAACATCGGTAACGACACTATCAACTATGTCGCCAAAGCTTCGATAGCCAAAACTCCCGATGGGAAAGGCGGAATCACCCTGCCGGTGCATGTCAGCGGCCCGTTCACCGATCTGAAATACACTTTTGATTATGGTGCGATGATCAAGGAAGCGGTCAAACAGAAAGTGGATGCGAAGGTCGAATCCAAAAAAGAAGAATTAAAAATACAAATGCAGAAACAACTGGAGAATAAATTGAAAGGGCTGTTCAAATAATCGCAACTCCAACCCCGCCCGGCCTCCCCAACCCCTCCCGGCCTCCCCTTGTCAGGGGGGGAGTAGGGGAGGAGAGACCTCCCCCTGACAAGGGGGAGCTAGAGGGGGTTTGGGGTTGGGTTGGTGCCAGCTTTTTCTTGCCTCAATTCTTTCTGCATGAGTAGTTTTTCGTCCCGCCTCATCACTTGGCAACGCCAGCATGGCCGCCATGACCTGCCCTGGCAATCTGCGAATGCTTACCATGTATGGCTGTCCGAGATCATGCTTCAGCAGACGCAGGTCGCCACCGTCATACCCTATTACCAGCGCTTCATCGCTGCATTTCCAAGCATCGCCGCACTCGCTGCCGCAACAGAAGAGCAAGTGCTGACGCACTGGAGCGGTCTTGGTTACTACGCGCGCGGACGTAACCTGCATGTGGCTGCCCGGATCATCATGGAAAAATATCGCGGTGAATTTCCGCGCGATTTCGAACAGATCCTCGAACTGCCCGGCATCGGGCGATCCACCGCCGCCGCGATCTGCGCGCTGGCCTATCACGAACGCCGCGCGATACTGGACGGTAACGTCAAGCGAGTGCTGGCGCGATACTGCGGCATCAGCGGGCTTCCCAGTGAAAAGGTGGTGGAAACCCAGCTCTGGCAACAGGCCGATGCCTTGCTGCCGCAACGCGACATTGCCACCTATATCCAGGCCCAGATGGACTTGGGCGCGACTCTGTGCATGCGCAGCAAGCCAAAGTGCATCGAGTGTCCTGTGAGCAGCGATTGTGTTGCCTTTCAAAGCGGGCGGGTGAGTGAGCTACCTACCCCGCGACCGCGCAAGGCCGTGCCGGAAAGACACGCCACGTTTCTGTTGCTGATGCACGGCAACGATATCCTGTTGGAGAAACGCCCCGGTAGCGGCATCTGGGGCGGGCTGTGGTGCCCGCCGCAACTGGATGACGGGCATGGTGTGGCTGATTATGTGCAGCGTAGCGGTATGAATATGAGCGAGCGTACCGAGCTTGCCGGGTTCACCCACACCTTCACCCATTTCAAGCTGCACATCACGCCGGTGCTGCTGCGCGTGGCGCTCAAGCCGCAGCAGGCGCAACAACCGGGCAGCGTGTGGCTGGATGTGGAGGAAGCGTTACAGGCGGCGATACCAACGCCAGTGCGGAAGGTATTGAGATCGCTTCATTCCGGATAATGCCGATCATCCGGCGTCCTGATTTGCTGCATCTATGATCTGCGCAATCTCAATACGTCTTTGGTTCGCAGCTTGCTTTGAAGTACGAACTATTTCCTGATCGGTCGAAATGTCCGGTTCATCTGACAACGGAAATCTCGCCAGAACGTTGTGCGCGAAGGTGCTGATGGTTTGCAGGGGCGCACTGTTGCCGGCAGGAGCGGTTGCCTGAAAGAACAATATTCCATCTCTCTGGGTGATTGCCAGCAAGTAAGTTTCATGCCCATGCGCTGCGGCATCCTTGTCACGGACTATGAAGTACAGCGTGTTGCTGTCACCGGAGCGCTCGGCGGGTTCCAGCAGCTGTTGGGCGATGGCCTCGATATAGGGTTGGGCCAGATTGAGATGTGGAGCGAGCGTGATATGGTATTTCCCGGGACGATCGATCACCAATGAGTTTTTCAGCGGTGGCGTTTTTCCCGGGCGGAAAAATATCAGGTACAAAATG
>Ga0209253_10003683_pt1 | contig 13426 bp, 7 predicted proteins | sample FrelakmetBRP12BR_FD_187145 | JGI IMG/M metagenome (GOLD analysis project Ga0209253, IMG submission 187145) | Freshwater lake sediment microbial communities from the University of Notre Dame, USA, for methane emissions studies - BRP12 BR (SPAdes)... | ecosystem: Environmental > Aquatic >...
AACGGCGTGGCGCTGGGCGGCGGCATGGAATTCGCGCTGGCCTGCCACTACCGCGTCGCTGACTTGACCGCTCAGTTCGGTCAGCCCGAGATCAATCTCAGGTTGCTGCCGGGCTACGGCGGCACGCAGCGCCTGCCTCGGCTGCTCTACTCGCGCCGCGGCGAGGCTGGTCTGCTCGAAGCCCTGATGATCATCCTGGGCGGGCGCAACATCAGCGCCGAACGCGCCTACGAAATCGGGCTGGTCGACGTGCTGGCGCGCGGCAGCCAGAACGCGATGACGATCGCCACGGCGATGGCGCACGCCATGGCCGGCGGTCGCGCCGTACAGGCGCCCGCGGGGGCGGGTTCCGCCGCGGCCGAAAAAGTCGATCCGGCCGAATTCTTCTCGCTATTCCACTATCCCGACACGCGGGAGGGGATGTGGCCGAACCTGGCCGAAGCTTTCGCGCAGCGCAAGGCGCTCACCACCCAGTGGGAAGCGGCCGACGCCAAGTTCGTCACGAGCGTGCTCGAACCGGTGATCAAGAATGCGTTGGTCACGCGCATTCTCAAGCAATCTCAGGGCGCCGGACGCGGCAAGACGGTCGAGAACATCTTGGATGTGGTGCGCCACGGCTTCGCGCACGGCATGCTGCAAGGCATGCAACACGAGGCGCGCACCTTCGCCGCGGCGGTGGTTGACCCCGGCGGCGGCAAGAAGGGGATCCAGGACTTCATGGACAAGAAGAGCGCGCCGCTGCCCACGCGCCGACCGCTGCGGCTGACCAAGGAAGAGGAACAGCGCATGATCGCCGCCGGCCAACTGCTGCCGATCGGTGCGCCCTTCTTCCCCGGCGTCACACTGCTGCCGATCGCCCAGTACGCGCAGGGCGCGTTGCGCGACGACGAGACCGGCGCGGGCATCCATGGCGATCCGATCAAAGCCGAAAGGTATATGATCATTCCAGTCGAGCGGCCCGCGCCCAATCAGGTGCTGTGCTTCATGCTGGCGTCGGAGGTCAATTACAACGACATCTGGGCCATCACCGGCGTGCCGGTGTCGATGTTCGACGAGCATGACCGCGACTGGCACGTCCCCGGTTCGGGCGGTATCGCGCTCGTTGCAGTGCTGGGCGAGGAGGTCCAGCGCGAGGGCCGGCTGAAAATCGGCGATCTCGTCGCGGTCTATTCCGGCCAGAGCAACGTGCTCTCGCCGATGATGGGCCTCGACCCGATGGCGGCGGACTTTTTCATCCAGGGCTACCAAACCCCCGACGGCTCGCACCAGCAGTTCATGATCGCCCAGGCGCCGCAGTGTCTGTCGTTCCCGCCCGACCTGACGCTCGAGGCGGCCGGCAGCTACATGTTGAACCTCGGCACGGTCTATCGCGGCCTGTTTACCACGCTGAAGATCCAGCCCAACCGCACCATCTTCATCGAGGGCTCGGCTACCGGCACCGGCTTCGACGCGCTGACCTCCGCCGCGCGCAACGGCTTGCGCGTGACCGGGATGGTGAGCACATCCGAGCGGGCGCAGTTCATCCGCGATGCCGGCGCGGTCGGGGTGATCAACCGCAAGGATCCGCGCTACAAGGACATCTTCACGCGCATTCCGGAAGACCCCAGCACGTGGGCCGCTTGGGCCGCCGCGGGCGAGCCGCTGCTCAACGATTTCCGCGAGCAGAACAACCACCGTCTGGCCGATTATTCGGTGGCGCACGCCGGCGAGCACTCCTTCCCGCGCAGCTTCCAGCTACTGGGCGAACCGCACGACGGCCACATCCCGACTATGACCTACTACGGCGCCTCGTCGGGCTACCATTACACGTTCCTCGGCAAACCCGGCGCCGCCGACCCAACCGAGATGTTGAACCGCGCCAACTTGCGCGCCGGCGAGGCGGTGATCATCTATTACGGCGTCGACGGCCAGTCGCTGGTGGACGAGGGCGGCCTGGAAGCGATCGAAGCGACGCGGGCCAAGGGCGGGCGCATCATGGTGGTGACCTACACCGATGCCCAGCGCGAGTTCGTCCTGAGCCTCGGCTTCGGCGCACTGCTCAAGGGTGTGGTCAGCGTCGAAGGGCTGAAGCGCCGGTTCGGCGAGGAATTCGACTGGCCGAAGTGCATGCCGAGCCTGCCCGACGGGCGCACCGATGTGGCGGGATTGAAGGAGGGCGTGCGCCTGTACAACGACCTCACCTTCAAACCGCTCGGCCAGGCAGTGGGCGAGTTCCTGCGCACACCCGACAATCCGCGCGGCTACCCCGACCTCATCATCGAACGCGCCGGCCACGACAGTCTCGGCGTCTCCGCGATGCTGGTCAAGCCATTCGTCGGGCGCATCATCTACTTCGAGAACATGGACGGGCGCCGCTACTCGTACTTCGCCCCGCAGATCTGGATGCGGCAACGGCGCATCTACATGCCCAGCGTCAACATCTGGGGCACGCACCTGTCCAATGCCTACGAGATCGTGCGGCTCAACGACGAGGTCAGCGCCGGATTGCTCGCCGTGACCGAACCGACGCTGTGCGCGTGGAACGATCTCGCCGAAGCGCATCAGGCAATGTGGGAGAACCGTCATGCCGGGGCGACCTACGTGGTCAATCACGCGCTGCCCCAGCCGGGATTGAAGTCGAAAGACGAGCTATACGAAGCCTGGGCCGCGATGCGTGGGTCTGCGAGCTGATAGCGCCCGAAAACCATAGGGCGCGCAGCGCGCGCCCTTCCTCGAGAGGAAGAGCATGTTGACTCGTCCCTTCACCACCGTCGCGGTTGCCAATCGCGGCGAAGCTGCCGTTCGCTTCATGCGTGCCGCGCGGGCCTGGTCCCGCGAGCATGCTGGCCCACCAATCAGCATCATCGCGATGTACACCAACCCCGACGCGGAAGCGCCGTTCGTGCGGATGGCGTCCGCGTCGATCAACCTCGGTGAGCCACTGGTGCGCGGCGAGGACGGCAAGCAGAAGAGCGCTTATCTCGATGTCGCACGCGTCGTGACGCTCGCACGCGAGCACGGGGCCGACGCGCTGTGGCCCGGCTGGGGCTTTGCGTCCGAGCGCCCCGAGTTGCAGGAGGCCTGCGAGGCGCATGGCATGGTCTTCCTGGGCCCGCCGGCGAGCGCGATGCGCGCGCTCGGCGACAAGATCGCTGCCAAACGCCTGGCCGAGGAAGCCGGCGTGCCCGTGAGCCCCTGGTCGCGCGAGTCCGTCGACGAGGCGGGCGCGCTGGAGTGCGCTGCGTGGATCGGCTATCCCGTGTTGCTCAAGGCAACGGCAGGGGGCGGGGGGCGCGGTATCCGGCGCGTGAACACTCCGGAGGAGCTCGTTGCCGCGTTCCGGTCGGCTGCGGCGGAGGCCGCGGCGGCGTTCGGCGACCCATCCATCTTCGTCGAGGCGTTCGTTGCCCAGGCACGGCACGTCGAAGTGCAGGTGCTCGCCGATAGCCACGGCGGCGTGTGGGCGCTGGGGACGCGCGACTGCTCGATGCAGCGGCGCCAACAGAAGGTGCTGGAGGAGGCGCCGGCGCCGGGTCTGGCGCCCGAGGTCGAGCGCGCCCTGTGCGAGGCGGGGGCGAATCTCGCGCGTGCCTCGGGTTACGTGAGCGCTGGCACCGCCGAGTTCCTGCTGCTGCCCGATCTCAAGACGTTCTATTTCCTGGAAATGAACACGCGTCTCCAGGTCGAGCACACAGTTACGGAAGAGATCTTCGGTCTCGATCTCGTCGGGTTGCAGATCGACATCGGCCGCGGCGGGCGACTCCCGGCGGAGAACCCGCCGCCCCCGCGTGGCGCGGCGATCCAGGCGCGCCTCAACGCCGAGGATCCGGACCAGGGCTTCGCACCACGCGCCGGCCGCCTCGTGCGCTTCGAGGCGCCGCTGGGTCCCGGCGTGCGGGTCGACTCGGGCTATGTCGAAGGCAACGTGGTGCCGACCGTGTTCGACTCGATGCTTGCGAAGATCATCGCGTATGGTTCCACGCGGAGCCGAGCGCTGGCCCGCCTGGAAACCGCGCTGCGCGATCTGATCGTCGTGCTGGACTCGGGCCTCACCAATCGTTCGCTGCTCATCGAGCTGGTTTCCGAGTCGGTATTCCGCGAAGGCCCGGTGACAACGCGCTGGCTCGATCAGCAGGTCGCCGAGCGGCCGAGCAGGGGGGCGCGCGGGCATCTCGACGCCGCGCTTGCGGCTGCTGCGCTGGGCGACTACCTGCGGCTTCGTCGAGGTCACATCGCCAACTTCATCGAGGAGGCCCAGCGAGTCGTCCCGCATACCCTTCCCGAGCCAGGGCCGACCAAGATCCGCTACGTGATCGGTACGCAACCGGTGGAGATCGAGGTCGCCACCCTTGGGCCGCAAGAGCTCTTCATGCGCTGCGGCGAGTGGGAGGCGTTGGTGCAGGCGCAGTCGACCGGCGAGCGCACATTGCTGCTCGAATTTGACGGCAAACGCCACTCGGCCCAGCGGGTCGCCACCGCAACCGAGGTATATGTGGAGGTTGACGGCGTTGCCCATCATTTCCGCCGGGTGTCGGACGGTCGGGTGCGCGCCGCGCTGCCAGCATCGGTCTCGCAGATCCACGTCCAGCCCGGCGACCGCGTGACGCCCGGCATGCGTCTTCTGACGCTCGAAGCGATGAAGATGGAGACCATGGTCGAGTCGCCGCTCGGTGGAACGGTGCGCGCAGTGAATGTGCGTCCCTCGAGCCAGGTGGCTGCCGGTGAAGTCATGATCGAAATTGACGAGAGCGGTGACGAAGCGCAACCGGTTGCCGGCGCCGTGATCAAGCTTCCCGCGCGGCAGGAGACGGGGCTCGATCCGCTGCGGTTGGTGGAGGCGCGGTTGCTCGGGTTCGACGTGACGGGCGACGAGCTGACGGCTGCCTTGGCCGCGCTGGAGCACGACCCGTCCCCGCCGCGCGTTCGCCTGCTGGGGCTATTGCGCGCAGCCGTGGTGCAAGAGCAGCTCTTCAAGAGCGGCCCGTTCGATGACGCCTGCAACGAGGCGAACGAGTCGACGATGGACCAGCTCGCCTGGTTCGCACACCATCGCCGACTGGATCCCAAGCAGCTCTCCGAGCGCTTCATGCGGCGCTTGGGTCGGTTCCTCGCGCTGCACGGCATTCCCGAGGTGGTAGAGGACGATCCACGCGTTGCCCACGCCATGCTTCGTCTCTTCCAGGCCCGGCGGTCGCAGGAGGAAGCGAGTACGCTCACGCTCGCCGTCCTGCACGCATTGGCCCGTTTGGAACCTGGGGAAGCGGAGGCTTCGCCCTCGAACATAGAACAGCGAGTGGTGTTCGAAAAACTCGCGAACGAAGCCGTGCAGCGGGGCGACCTGAAGGTCGCCACGGCGGCGTGGAACCTCATTTACCGTTGGCAGGATTTGCCCGCCTTGCAGGTCGAGTCGGCCCGTATGGCACGCGAAGCCGAGCAGCTGTGGGAGCAGCATGCCGCGGCCGAGACCCGGGACGAGCGAGGCGACATCGAGATTGCCATGCTGGCGCTGCCCTTGGATGCGCTTGTCCTGGCGTTGGCGAACCCTCGCGGTCGTCGCGGGGCGAGCTCCGTGACCTTTCTGCGCATGGTGCTGGAGCGCATTTACGAGGTGACGCAAGTCGCGGAAGTGGTTCCAGTGCTGGGGCGGCACTCATGTGTGCACCTGCGAACCGGCGCCGGTGCACAGGTTGCCGGAGTGCTCGTCGACGAGACCTGCGATCCGGCGACAATCCTCGCTGCGCTCCCGGACGATGCCGAAGTTGACCTCCTGCTCGGCTACGCGCCTGCAGCCGACGCGTTCGACGCGGCCGCGCGCAGCCTGCGCCCGCGCTGGACTGCGCTGTGGGTCGAGGACGGCGAGATGCGCGCACGCACGTGGAAGCGCGAGGGCGACACAATGGCCGAGCAGACGCCAATCAACGACTTGCATCCCGCCCGACCGGTGGCGCAGGAGCTCGCGCGCTTTTCCAATTTCAAGCTCGAGCGCCTTCCCGCACCCGCGGGCCTGCTGCTCGCCAGGGCGGTGGCACCGGGTGACGATCGGCTCGTCGCGATGGCGGAGGTGGAGCGCTTCGACCCGGTGATTGAGGGCGATTTCGCGCGTGTCCCGAGCTTCGAGCGGTTATTCCTGAATGCCGTGCAAGCGTTGCGTGAGGGATGCCGCGTTGCCACGGGGCGGCCACCCGCGTTCAATCGCGTCTCGCTCTTCGTGCGTCCGATCGTCGCGCTTACGCGCGGGGAATGGACCGCCCTTGCCCGGCGCCTCGGTCCCGCCACGTTCGATCTTTCTCTGCACAAGGTGTCGGTGCACGGTCGATTCACGCTCGGCGACCAGCAGCCGCCGCGGGAGCTTGTGGTCGAATGGCGCGACCCCACCGCGCTCGGGCCGAGGCTCGAAGTGGTGATGCCGCGCGACCGCGTCATTCCGGTTCTCTCGGCCTACGAGCAGCAGGTGATCGCGGCCCGGCGGCGGCGCCTGTCCTATCCGTATGAGGTCGTAAGCTGGCTCACCTCGCGTGAGGACATCGGCCGCATCGAGCGGGGTCGCTTCGAAGAGCTCGAGCTCGACAGCTCGGGCATAGCGCTCGAATCGGTGCAGGGTCGCGCCTCGGGCAACAACCCGACCGGCGTGGTGGTCGGGGTGATTACCAACTGGTCGCCACGCTTCCCGGACGGATTCAGTCGAGTCCTGGTGCTGGGCGATCCGAACAAGGACATGGGTTCGCTCGGGGAAGGCGAATGCCGGCGGATCATCGCCGCCATCGATTATGCCGAAGGGATGGGCGTTCCGGTCGAGTGGGTCGCGCTGTCGGGGGGCGCACGCATCGCGTTCGACACGGGTACCGAGAACCTCGACTGGACCGCGGCGGTGCTGCGCCGGATCGTCGAGTTCACGGCACGCGGCGGGGTGATCAACATCCTCGTCGATGGACCCTGTGTCGGAGCCCAATCCTATTGGAACTCCGAGGCGACGATGCTGATGCATTGCCGCGGCACGCTGGTGATGACGCCGCGCGGGTACATGGTTCTCACGGGGAAACGCGCGCTCGAGGTATCCGGGTCGGTCGCGGCGGAAACCAACCAGGGGATCGGCGGCCTCGAAATCATGACCAGCAACGGGGAGGCCCAGTACACGGCGGCGGATCTCAAGAGCGCCTATGAGCTCCTGTTGCGACACTACGAGTATACGCACGTGGCTCCCGGAGAGCGCTCAGCGCGCAAGCATGCCACCAGCGATCCGGTGACGCGCGATGTGACCACGTTCGGATACACCGGGCCGGGGGGGTTTACCAGGATCGGCGACCTCTTTTCCGAGAGCGCCAATCCCGGGCGCAAGAAGCCGTTCGCCATTCGCGAGGTCATGACCGCAGTGCTGGACCAGGATGCTCCGCCGCTCGAGCGCTGGAAGGGCCTGGCCGGCGGTGAGACGACAGTGGTGATGCACGGGCAGCTCGGCGGTCATCCGGTGTGTATGATAGGAATCGAGTCGCAGCCGTTGCCGCGTCGCGGTCAGCGACCCGTCGACGGGCCGGCAACCTGGATGAGCGGGACGCTGTTCCCGCAGTCGTCGCGCAAGATGGCGCGTGCGATACGCGCAGTGAGCGGCGTCTGCCCGGTCGTCGTGCTGGCGAACCTGTCGGGGTTCGACGGCTCCCCGGAATCGATGCGCGAGCGGCAGCTGGAGTATGGCGCGGAGATCGGAAAGGCCGTTGTCGAGTTCGACGGCCCGATCCTGTTCTATGTCATCGCCCGTTACCACGGCGGCGCCTATGTGGTCTTCTCCCGCCGTCTCACGGATCGCCTGCAGGCGGTGGCGCTCGAAGGCAGCTATGCGAGCGTGATTGGCGGCGGTGCCGCGGCGGCCGTCGTCTTCACGCGTCTGGTCGGGGAACGGGTGCAGAAGGATCCGCGAGTGCGCGATGCCAAGGCAGCACTTGCCAGCGCCAAAGTGGCGGAGCGCCGGAAGCTAGAGGAGGACTATGAAGCGGTGCTGGCCGACGTCGAAGCGCAGGTCCAGACCGAGGTCGCACGCGAGTTCGACGCTGTGCACAATGTGGCGCGGGCCCTCGAAGTCGGGTCGCTCGATGCGCTGGCGACTGCTAACGAGCTGCGTCCTGCACTCTGCGCGCGCCTCGATAACCTGCTGAAGGAGCAATCCTCGCCGGCCAAAGGTGCGACGTTGATCAGCACCTGATTGCTAGCCCCGATTTGAAGGGCTCCGCTGGCCGACCTTCCCCGATGCAGCGCGTCGAACCACCGCACCAAAGGACAGGACCTTAAACGACACTGCACATTCCTCGATCCGGAGCGATGCAGTGCGCGTGACCTTGATGGCAGCGCTCATTTTCTCCGCAGCGCCGACCTTCGCGCAGCAGCCGACCGCGGCGCAGACGAACGCGATCCGGCAAGCCTGCCGTGGCGACTACGGGGCCGTTTGCGCGGGTGTGCCTACCGGTGGACAGGCCGCGTTCGCCTGCCTTACACAGCACGCCGCGAGGACTTCGCCCGCATGCCAGCAAGCATTGCGCGCAGGGGGCGGCAACGCATCCACCGCGGTGCCCTCGCCGCGGGCAGCCCGCGGACCCGCTCCAGTTCCGGTCACCGGCTCCGCCGCGGCTGCGGACACTTGGCCGCATACCGTCGTCGGTGACCGCGGCAGCGCCAGCGTGTACCAGCCGCAGGTCATTTCCTGGCCGCAATAGCGGACGCTCAACACCCGTATGGCGCTCGCTGTCACCCGGGAGGGCGCCGCACAGCCAGTACTGGGGACAATCGAGGTGGCATTTGCCACCGATACCGATCCTGCGACGCGGACGGTCGCGTTGACCGAACCCAAGCTTCTGTCGTCGCGGTTCCCGGCCCTCGACACCGAGCAAAGCGTAAGACTCGACGGGCGGATCAAGGCCGCGCTCGCCGGCCTCGGCATCAAACTCGTTCCGCTTGACACGATCATCCTGAGCCTGCGGCAGGAAATGGAGAAGCCAAAGCTGGCAGCAATTACGCCATGCCGCCGCTCTGGGGGCCCGACTCCTTCAACACCGGCGCCGGAATGGCACGCATCGAGACCGCCGCCGCGTTCGTGCAGGCGAAGATGCCGCTCAACACCCCGGGCACGCTGAGTCCGCAGGACGCCTTCGACCTCGCCGCGTACTTCACCGCGCAAGCGCGCCCGGCGTTCCGCGCGCCGCCACGCAGAAAGCGGGGCGCACTGCCGGAGAAACGCCAGCGCGCTTCATGGCACCTGGCCGGTCGTGTTGCCTCACGGATCCCTGTTACTCTAGCCTAGTTGTCGGCGGCTGTTCCACAGGTGTCAATGGCCCGCCCCAAGTCCGGGCAGCAGGTCGGAGGTCGGAGGGAATTTCCCCGGGTGTGCGCGTTGCCCTATGGCGATGGCATCGACGCCCCGTAGCCGAGTCAAGGGCGGGCGAAGCCCCGGCGCGGCGAACCCTTGACGCGGCGCCGCGTGGGCCGGGGGCAGCGGCGACGGGTAGCGTGCCGTCCACTTTCGTCGCTGGCCGCGGCCTACGTCGTGAGCATCAACGCGCACACGGCGTCGTACATAGGTGAGACGAACACGCAGAACAACTATCGCCAGTTCCGTTTCATAGTGCGGTAAGGGGAACGCTGCGGGCGGGCGCACGCCGGCCTACTTGTACCGCGTCCAAAGTGGGAGCGGTCCGCACTGCGTCGGCGGCGAAGCGTGCGCGGGTTGTCCTCGGTGGCGCATGGTGGTCTGGACGTCCTTCAGGAAAGTTTCGTCGTTCATGTTCGTCTCCTGGTCTGTTGGCTCTTTCTCGCTTCAGCGAGGACAGTGACGGCGCCACATGTCTCACGCTACTGGTCTCGAACGCGCAGCCCGGTCAGGTTGCTGACACGACATCTGAAGCGGGAGACTACTCCCAAAGCGCCATGAAGTTGGTTCGCTGACGCACACTGAGCAGCCTGATGAGGCAACTTATCTGGCCTTACACCAACGGTCGACGCGATACGTCCGCCGGATGACCGCGCGCGTGGCGGGAAGATGGTGCGCCCTATGTGCGGCTGCGCACAGAGCGTCGCGGGCGGATGAGGATAATGGTTCCTCCAGTCGAGGACATCCACGTCCACGGTGGCCGGCGGTCTCGCTGCACCGGGCGTCCAGCGTGGTCGGTGGCAACCGTTCGGTGGTGCGGCCGGTGTACTTCGCGACTGGACGTCGAGGGCGAACCAAACGACTCAACGCTCGTGGCGAGACAGGCGGGCAGTCACCACAGTCGGGCGCCGAACCGAAAAATCTTCGCAGGGTTCCAGGCAAGTCTTGGTCAAGAGGAGACGACGCGTCATGAACACACTCATTCGTGCGAGCGCCTTCGCGGCGCTGGGTTTTGCGGCATTCCGGGCCATTCGCTTTCTGCTCGACAGCGATCGCGGGCGCGGGGTCGCGGATGCGAAGGCTGTGGCCGACTGGGAAGGCGAAGGCGGCAACCTTGCGCCAGCGGGCTCCACCCCGCACGCCGAGGGTTCGCTGAGTGAGACGGGCGAAGGAGTGACGACCATGCCGCTCGAGTAGGCCCGATGACGGTACTCGTGTCAGTCAAGATCAACGACGGTGTCGTGATGGCCGCCGACAGCGCCAGCTCCTTCGCGAGCGGTCTCATCTACCACCATGCGCAGAAGATCGTAAACCTCCAGAAGGGCTTGCCCATCGGTGCGATGGTGACCGGAGCAGGCGGCATCGGCAACGAGTCGATCGACACCCTGCTCAAGGACTTGCGACGCCGGTTCAGCGGCAAGGACCTCGCGTACACGGACTGGAAGCTGGACCCCGCGGTCTGCACCGTCGAGGGGGTCTCGGTCCGAGTCAGGGAATTCCTGTTCGAGGAGAAGTCACGGCCGCATGGCGCGGACGTCTGGACCAAGGTGCGCATTTGCGGCTACTCCGCCGGTCGTCCGCTCGCCGAGGTGTGGGAGGTGCAGTTGAGGGGCGCTGAATGCGGACCGCCAACACAGGTTCAGGCCGAGAATGAGTTCGGCCCGCGCTGGGACGGCGAGTACGAACCCCTGGACCGGCTTATTTTCGGCCTCGGGACCCGGTTCAACGAGCTCTCGATGAAGCACGGCCTCACGATGGCGCAGGCGGCCGAGACGCGCGACAAGCTCGCGCCCGAACTGTACGAGCTACTGTTCTTGGAAGCGATGCCGATCCAGGATGCGGTCGATCTGGCCCGCTTTCTCGTCCAGACGACCATCGGGTTCGTGAAGTTCTCGGTCAGCCGTGCGAAAACCGTCGGCGGTCCCATCGAGATCGCGGCGATTACGAAGCACGAAGGCTTCAAGTGGATCGAGCGGCGGCACTTCTATCCGCCTGGGCTGAAAGCGTCGGATTAGGCTGGGACGCGGGCTGCCCTTGATACCGCAAAGGGACGCCCACGTGAGCGCGCTCGGATCGGTACGGTGACGCACAGACGGAATGGGTTGGCGAAGAGCAAGCTGCCAAATGCTCGACCATGCGGCCATCCGAATAAAGCCTGCGCGTCGAGCGTCAAGTCAGGCAAGGCAGGCTGTAACACGAACCGCAGGCGACTCCGGATGTTCAACTCATAGAGAGAGAAACGAAGATGGAATTCTTATGGTTCATATTGATAGGGCTGGCTGCCGGATGGCTGGCAGGGCAGCTGATGAAGGGCGGCGGCTTCGGTATCGTCGGAGATATTGTCGTAGGTGTGATCGGCGCGCTGCTTGGCGGTTTCCTCTTCAGCACGTTCGGCGTATCTGCAGGCGGCGGATTGATCGGGAGTCTGATCGTCGCGACGATCGGTGCTTGCGTCTTGCTGTTTCTGCTCCGCCTCATCAAGCGCCCTGGCCGCGGAGGGGTTTAGCAGAAAGTCGTTCTTGAGCAGCGCGCGAGTACGGTCCTATGACCGCGATGAAAGCGGTAAAGCGGTGACGGTAAACCCGATTGGAAGGAGAAGATGATGGGAGCTCGGGAAGATTATCAGGCGGTCATGGAAACGCAGTTGAACCAGTGGAAAGCGCAAACAGAACGGCTCCTGGCCGGGGTCGCGCAGATGGCGGCTCCCGCCAAGGCGGAGTACGAGAAGAACCTCGCGTTGCTGCAGGCCAAGCAAGAGGAAGCGTGGGAGAATTTCCACAAGCTGACCAATGCGAGTGACGGCGGCCCCTGGGATCAATTCAAGGCCAGCATGGATAAAGCCTCGGGAGACCTGCGAGCCGCCGGCGAACGCATGAGCTCGCAGTTCAAGGTATAAAAACGGCACACCGTCGCGGATCGCTGTGGCCGTGAGACCATGGCTGGCGGCGTTGGAGCCGGAGGGGTTTCTCCCGCTGCGCCATGCCGCTTGAATTGATGGCGGATTAGATTGTCTGACCGCACTCAGCATGAATTCACCGTGTCGGTCGAAAGCGAGAAATGCAGATGAGAAATCCCTGGATCAAGAAGAATACTCTGTTGAGCATGTGGTTGAGTGGCGCCAATGCTGTAGCCGGCTCGGCCCGCAGCCGGGTTACCGCGGAAGCGAAGCGTCAAGCGGCGACCATGATTACAACGGGTACGAAGCAGATCGTCGGTTTCTGGAGCAGGGCCCTCAAGGTACCGGTATCCCCTCAAAGAAAGAGACGTCGTTAGGCCCTCGCCGGGGATAGCTTGGTGCCGTGGACCAATGAGGCCACAGCCTGCGTCCCGCAATCGCAGACTGCGCAATGCACGCAAAATCCACCAAGGATCGCGGCGTTCCCTTACTGATCCGCGTAACGTGTCCCCTCGCTCACTCAACTCTTCCCCGAGAGCTGTCGAGAGCTGAAATGTCCTAGCCGCGATTCGATCTGACAGACAAAGTACGATGGCTGTGGACCGCGGCCGATCAAGGACTGCATGCGACCCACAACAGCCATCGGGCTCCGGACCAATGAATGGCCGCTTCCGGAGGTTCAGCAGCCTGCCAGCGCGGTAACCGCCGAGCGCGGCGGCGCCGACGCGCGAGAAGATCACCAACGCGATCGGGAAGCGCTTTACGAGAGCCTCCGGTGTGCGGGAGTCGTCATCGGCCTGGGTGAAAGGACACGCCGAAGATCACGACCCACACCAACCACAGGCCCGGCAATGTGGGGAACAGCGCGAGCACGGCCCACGCGAGGTTCCTGCCGCGCCGCGTTCGGCAGTACCGCACGAACAGCACGAGCGACGCGACGAGCCCGAGCGGAAACGCCAGCACGGCGAGGAACGGCAGCCACATCAGCGCGGCAAAGGCCAGGTTCTGGATGAACGAGGTGGGCGTCTCCCGCAAGCCCTTGGCGCCATCGGCGGCATCGGCGAAGAAGGGGCTGGCAGTGCCTGGAGAACCCAAGGTGACGAGCGCCAGTTCGTAGGACGGTGAATCCGCCAGGTAGTCCTCAGCCCTGAGGTCGTAGACGATCCAGTGACCGTCCGCGCAGGTCTGCGCCAGGATCA
>Ga0209253_10003684_pt1 | contig 13425 bp, 10 predicted proteins | sample FrelakmetBRP12BR_FD_187145 | JGI IMG/M metagenome (GOLD analysis project Ga0209253, IMG submission 187145) | Freshwater lake sediment microbial communities from the University of Notre Dame, USA, for methane emissions studies - BRP12 BR (SPAdes)... | ecosystem: Environmental > Aquatic >...
ATTTATTTTTTTAAATTGTACACTTCATTACGGAAGAAATCTCGCATTTCCTCATCAGTTGCAAATTGATTGTAGGTCTCAGGATATATAATCTCACCCGTTTTCACATTAACGGTTGCGTTCTTCTTTTTAAACCATTCTTTAATCAAGAGAAATGTCCTCACATAAGGATGGAGACGTCCGAGTAAATGAAACATCCGACTGTTTGTACCTTCGAAATAAATGGGAACTACAGGCACTTGTGCCATCCTAATTAACCGAAATACTCCTGTTTTCCATGGACGATCAGTAATCTCCCTTGATCCCTTAAAATACGTCGCTACCTCCCCCGCGGGAAATATACTGATAACATTTCCATTCTCTAACCAATCTAACGCAGTGTTAGTTCCTCCCATTCCTTTCGGTTTTCCTCTTTCATCGAATGGATTTACAGGTATCACATAATCTTCCGAAGCTTTGATTTTCTGCAAGATAAAATTTGCAGTAAATTTAAACTTGGGTCGTTTTTCACCGATGTATCCAAGTAAAATGGATCCATCCAAAAACCCGAAAGCATGATTGGAAACCGTACAGAAACCAGTATCTCGTAGTGTATTAAGAAAACTGGTATCAAAATTTACAGTTATTCCCATTTCTCTGATTGCTTTTCGATACATCTCTGGATAATTATCATATGGCACCAAACGATTTCTATGAAATCTGTTCAATTTATTAATTTTCATCACTTGCATAACTATTGTTGCCAGCCATGGTTTGACCCCAAATACCTCGATAAGGGACGATTTTGGAATGAAATCATTAGTTTTCTCCATATTTTCTCCTCTATGGAAAGTAATTAAATTGTTATGATTTTAAGAAAAAGGAAAAAAAAAAAATACATAATAACGTGCTATTTGAGTTTAAACACTTCATTTCGGAAGAAAACCTGTTTTTCTTCGATAGTTTCATATTTATTATACTGCTCGGGATAAATAATATCTCCCGTCTCCATACGGATGGTTTTTCCCCTTTTATTGAAAAATTCCTTGATCAATCTCCAGGTTCTCAATAAAGGGTGTAATTTTCCCAAGCGGTGAAATTTTTTAGAATTTGTTCCTCTGAAATAAACGGGAATAACTGGTACTTGAGCCAATTCCATCAATCGAAATACTGAAGGTCTCCATGGTCGATCCATAAGCTCTTTCGAACCTTTATAATAGGTAGCGACTTCCCCTGCAGGAAATAACCCAACAGGATTCCCATTTTCAATTAATTTTAATACTGCAGAAGTACCTCCCATGCCCTTTTTGATTTTGTCGAACGGATTGACTGGAACAAAGAAATCGTTTACAGATTCGATTTTAGATAATAAATAATTTGCTGTGGCTTTATATCCCGGATGTTTTTTTCCGATTTCTGAAATGAGAATAACTCCGTCAAGAAGACCAAAAGCATGATTACTTATAGTAAAGAATGGACCGTCTGGGAGCTGATCGTAGAACTTCTGATCAATATCTAAGGTTATGTTGAGATTTTTAATTGCATTGGTAAACAATTCTACCTTATTGCTTACAGGAAGTAGTGTTCTGAAGAAACGGTTCAGCTTGTTGATAGCCATGCCCCTCATTACAATTCGCGCAAGCCATCTCTTTATCCCGAATGCCTTAACGATCGTTTCTAGCGATATGAATTCGTAGTCATCAGATTTCCATTTTTCAAATTCTTCCATAATTAAACAATTATCGGTGTTCAGTCTTTATTAGTCTTGCTTTTTCTCTATTAGATTCACAATTCGTTTAAGGAAAAATTTAGAACAAGAAAAAGAGAAAATGGGTCATGTGGATGGTTTTAGGATCAGTTCACTTTCTTTATCGTTTTCGATTTGCTTATCCGACCAGTTCATCACCAAATATTTTCCGGTTCTCCATTTTTCAAACATATCATTATAATGAGGAGAAGCCAAGTGTCCAGATTGACCAGTGGGGTAAATAAAGTGACTTTCCTCGAGGTTTCCCAAGTTAACAATCTGTCGATATGAAGCAGCTTGGAATTCCAAATGATATGGGTGAGTTGGATTGACCGCAGTAGCATTTGGAGTGTCTGTATCTCCTCCAATTGGTTTTCCTCCTTTACCACCTACATTAAATACTTCATCCATTGGTTTTTGAATAGCCATTGCATGTTTAATTGAAACACGGTGAACATCTCCCCATTTTGCGGATTTCCATTTATTTCCATAATGTGATTTTAACCAATCGAGACTCGCTTTGAATGCTTTATTGAGTATCTCGTTTTTACCGCCACCTTGTTGTATCCACCAAGAGTTTGGATCACTCAATAATTTAACTAATATCGGTCCGTCACCTCCATACATATCACTGATGTTTGAAAGAACGGGAATGTAGCCGACTCCGAGATATTTCTTCACTAATTCTGGTCCCAATATAGGTAAGAATATGGTTTGATTCAGATATTGTTTCAAAACTTCAAAAAATAATCCAGGATTACTATCTATCGTCAATTTTCCGTCCCAATTTCTCAACTTGGTAAGAATATACTGGATGTCATCATCTTGGCTTGTATAGTCTGGAAAAGAATTGATAAGATCAAAAGACAAAAGATTTGTAACATCATTCTGAAGCGCCATATGGTCTTCAGGAAAGTGCAATTTGCCTTTTTGCTTAAGGAATTCTGTACATCTTTTTGCTCTGTATCCGTTCATAGTAACTCCACTTAAGAAATAAGGGTAAGTATTCGGCACAATTTTATTATTACATGTTACAATTATACCAGATTTCGGATTGTAAGCATGGGGCATTTGTTCGAATGGAATTTGACCAATCCATTCGTATTCTCCAGTCCATCCTGGAACTGGAGTGGTCCCAGTACCTTTTGCTCGGATTGGAAGTTTACCTGATACGTACCAGCCTGTATTTCCTCGTATATCCGCAAAACTCATGTTCATTTGTGGGGCATCAAACGTGCTCATTGCATCAACAAAATCATCCCAATCCTTGCCAGTGTTAATTTTATAATACGATATCAGAACCTTGGAAGGACGAAGAGACATCCCGTTATATGCGAGAGCTCGTTTTTCTTCTTTGATAGATTTTGAAAGTATTGGTCCATGATGTGTGATAATAACCTTCTCGGTGTGGGGCGGTTTGTCTTTAATATTAATGATCTCCTCCACGACTTTGGCATCTTTCCACTCTCCTTTGAACTCATAACGAGTGCCGTCCAATTTTTCAATAAAAAAATCTTCTCCATCTGCCCGTGCAAGCGTCGATCCCCAAGAAAAATGATCGTTATGCCCAACTAGTACCATAGGCAATCCTGGAAGAGAAACTCCCGTAACATTCAACTCTTTTTTACTTTCTTTTTCAACAATCAAATGATTATAATACCAGATCGCAGGCACTGATAACTCCAAATGCATATCATTACAATGAATTGCGGAATTGGTGTCACTCAGAGAAGGGGTAATAGTCCACGAGTTACTAGCTCCCCCTTTTCGAATGAATGGACCTTTTACAGCCTTTAACACATGGTTCTCATCAAACATATTCATATCGATTTCCTGACCCATGACAGTTGGATTCTCTTTGGGATAAATTGGGTGAATCTCTTTTGCATGGTCCATCCCGACTTTGTCGGCAATTTGCATAAGTGGGATTTCCAAATGCCAGCAACCACTCATATTCCAAACCATATAACGTGCCAAAGCCATACTATCCTCGATCTCCCATTTCCGAGGTGCTTTATGCTTTAAAAGACTGAGTTCGACCGGAATTTTCCAATTCTTATCAGTGATCAATGCATTCACGCCAGCAACATATGCTCCGATGACTTTCTTCATAGTATCATCAAAAAGATCCCAGTCCTTTTTCGCAATCCGGGCAAATCCAAACGATCTTGATGCGATATCAGTGTTGAGAGCAAGTTCACCGAAAATCTCACTCATTTGACCACGAGCAACGCGACGATTCAATTCCATTTGCCAAAATCGATCCTGAGCATGACAATATCCTTGAGCGAACACAACATCCTCTTCATTCTCAGCATAAATATGTGGACATCCGGCTGAATCACGAATGATCAAGACTTGTGATTTCAAACCTTTAATTGTAATTTCACCGTCTACTTGAGGTAAACTTTTTTTACTCATATTGTAGACGACTTTTTTCAGTATTTTTCCTAATAGTGTCATTTTAATTCATCCAACTTAGAAATAACTCCCAATTAGTTGAAAAGGAATATAAATGTTTACACTTCTGCCATGAACTAAAGAGGTTAGAAATAAGATTAATGATAAAGGTAAAGAAATCTTTCCATATAGTACAGAAAAATCTGATTGTAAAATCCCGGAAAGTAAATATCGGCTGCATGCCCTGCAAACGGAAATGTAATAAGAGCACAATCGGTTTTTCCAAATCCAAAATAAGCATCTTGGAATGCACGGGATTGAAGAACAAGCGGATCTTGTTTTCCTTGAAATAACAGACATGGAGGACTGCTCGCGTTCAGTAATAAAACAGGATTTACCCATTCTGGTCTACTAGATTGCGCAAAATCCAAAGTAACGTTATTTCCTGGATAAAATGGTATCAATCCTTTAATGGTGAATTTATTGGTAAATTCCGTGTAATTCTTCCAAGATAAGCTAAGAGCGGTTGCGCAGGTCAATTGCCCTCCTGCAGATCCACCCGAAACAAACACCGAATCCAAATTTGCTCCATATTCCGATGCGTGATCTGCTAGGTAATAAGTGAAATTGCCAATATGTCTCAGCATATCATCTATTGTAAAGTTGCCCATAACATTATCTGGACGATATGGAATATTGCTGAAAAGAGACGTCTCGTTGTTGAGCCCATATTGAATATCAAACACCGTATAACCCTGACTGGCAAAATAACGGTTCATCATTGGTATATTTCCCTCTGCTTTATCCCCGATCGTCCATCCCCCTCCATGAATACGAATTAGAGTACTATTTTCTCCTGGTAATCCTACACCGTTATTAGGGGGTAAATATGCATCAAAATATAGCAGGATGGATTGATCAACAGAAAATGCACTTTCTGAACCATTAAAATATAAAATATCCCTCTTTACGATGCAATCGGGATTATCCGGTCCAATAAAATAATCCAATACTTGAAAATAATCAGATTTTAAGTATTTCTCTATCGTGATTGGTATTTGAGCTTCCCAGTCTCCCCCAAATTCTGGATCGAACGCTCTATTAAATTCTTCCCTAGCATCTCGAGCATATGCTGATACGCCCAATACCGGAACAAAACTGAGAGTAGATATACATACTCCTAACAGAACTGTAGCGAAAATTATCTGGGATTTTGTTTTTGATGACTTCAGTAGTTGTTGAACACAGCTCATTATCTGAAAGGTTTTTCCCGTAAACATTAACGCAAACAATAGACTCATGGTTGCACAAAACACTCCCATCAAGAAAAAGAACATCCCATGGTGTATTGCAAAGAAATAGCTATAATCCACAAATATGCCAAAACCCAAAAATAAGGAGTTAAATGTAATCGAAGCGATTAACCAAATTTTCCTCCGTTTAGGAATTTCACCGTCTTTTTTTAGCTCAATTTGGGATGCTTTTTGGGATTGACTCTGAGTATTCAACCAGTTCATATGCGTATAAATCAAAGCTGCTGCATATAGGAAGATGCCCATGTAACTCCATAACAAGATATTTTGAACGGTTCGGGGATTGATGGCAATTTGTCCGTATCCTAAGAAATTGAAGAGAAATTCCACAAAAAAGGCAATAAAGGAGTAAATGTAAAAACCTTTCATAAAAATTCGCATTCGAAGTTTGTATTGATAAATTTTAAAGAAAAGGTAGATCAGGATATAATCCAAGACAATGGTTAGGATTCCAAGTATTCCGATGATGTTAAGGATTATTGGTAACTTAAATTGATGGAGTAAGGTAAGTAATGAAATGATAACATTCAAGAGTAAAATGGAATAGTAAATTATCTTGGTTTTTTGGTTTGATAATTGTTCAAACATGAAAAAAGGATAGAATTATTAATTAAAAAAGTTAATTCCTCGAATAGTTTTTATAGTCCACGCAGTCCATGTATTACCAACCGCAGTGCTGTTTTAGGTTTGAGTTTTATCTGGTTTCTTTCCTCGAATTCCACTTTTTGCTCTTTATTAACGCACTCAATCCATTCCATGTGCGTCATATTCAAAAAATCTCGAACTCCGAATTCATCCACTAATTTATCTTTATTCTTCTCGATCCACTCGCAATTCGAGTAAAATTTACCTTCTTCATCATTACCAAGGATTACAGGTGGTAAGGAGTAGTGGTTCATAAACGCTTGAATAGGTTTCGGAGGAGCATCACCTTTATAGGGTGCAAAAACCAAATTGAAGTCCATTTGTTTTCCATTATAACTTGGTGCGGATGTGCTGAATTTGCCCCCAAATTGTTCAGCAATCTCTTGTCTGTATCCTGAAGCGCGCGGATCCGACCAATAATGAAGTTGCTTACCCCAATACGTCCCAAACGGACATAATCTAATTTGTTGACCTCGTCGTTCCGTGTTTCCAAATCCTTTCTCTTTTACTTTAATGGGAGAGAATGCGAAATTGGAGCATTTAAGTGAATCAAATCCTATTACTAAACCATGTTCTTGATTTGTGACTGCCATCCATCCATCTGAGATATTGGATACTAGACAATCCATATCTGTATTGCGACGATCAATCTGTGCCATATTGAGATCGAATGAATTAGTTACTCCCATGAAGTTATGTTTCCATATGCGTAAGGGATCTATGAAGGAATGCCCTAAGATGGAAGGTTCAATCTCTAATGGCATTACCTCAAGCCATTTATTATCGAATTGTTTATCCACTCCATATATTCTTCTTTCAGTGGTTACAGAACCGTGTGTTTTAGGAAAATTTACACGACAATTCACAAACAAGTAAGGAATCCCCCGATATAACGTTAGGATTTTTTCAGTTCGAACAATTGCATTTTCTGCGATTTGAAAAGCACCAATCATTCGTATACTAGCAGAAAATCCATCTGATCCATCTTTCAGTACATAAACCGCATTCCGTGAGGATTCAAATCGTTTCCCATCTCCTTTCCCATATGTGACTGCTGTCTCTATACATGAACCCGAAAAATATTGATCCTTTCCATACAAAATTGAGGTGATTTTCCCCAAGATATCAAGATTCACGGTAACAAATTTGTTTTTCAAGATATTCCGAGTCGCTTCGAGTGTTTTAGGGATTATTTTCTTTCCAGTACCTTTCTTCAATGGTTTCTTTTGAGTCAATTTTCCAAAAATCATATTTTGAGTTTCAAATACTTTTGAAGGAAGAATGCTTTCAATAACATTTGACGATTCCACTTCATTTTTCACAAAATGCATTTCATAATGCTTATTCGTAATTTGTAATACAGGATAGGGATTCTCTTTTTCCGTGAACGGTACCTCAAATTGGATAAGAAGAGGAGATTGTATCGGCGTATTTTCCTTTTCGGTAATTCCCCTCTTGAGAATGGGAATAATACAAATTTCCGATCCTTTCCCCAACTTATTATTTTGTAGATTTTTTATAGCAATATGCAAAGCTTGCTTAGCTGCATCGAACATTCGCGTTCCATAAATCATTGCAGTTTTTTGACGGTCTGGATGAATAAAAGGCATCGACATTCCCCAGTTCGTTGTTGAACTAAACAGCATAATATTTTTCAGATAAGCTTCTGCTTTTAAATTTGTACCACGGATTTGTTCATCAATTTTATTTTTCAGAATTTCATCTTTTTTTCCTGCCTCAACTATGGTATCCGCTGCAGATTTCATCCATCGCGCCTGCTGATTCAGTGTCCACATGCGATTACTATTATATTTTTGTGCCCAATTATGGTATCCATCAAAATTTCCATCAGCAACGTCAGGACGAAGTAACACTTTGCCTCTCGGCTTAAGTTTAGGCACAATATCCATCAGATTAGCGAGTTCTACATATTTATATTTATCCACCGCTTCCAGTAATTCGGGAATTCCTCGTGTATTCGGCAACCATTGTAAAAATCTTGACAGTTTCGTGCCTTTCCATACATATGAATCCATATCGAAATTTACTACCACCAATGCGTGCCCATCTATATAGCCCTTTCTCTGATAGTGTCGAATATGTTTAAACCACTTTTGTATGCTGTAATGATCTAAAATATCGATGAATCCATATGTTGGAATCATAAGAATGGATTCTTCCGATTCTGTTGATTTGAAATCTACTAAACCGTAACGTTGGTGCAAATCAAGTCTTGGATTTAGAAACACTCTGCTGTTTTCAAAAGGTCCTGCAGAATAATAAATGAGTAAGCCCTCCACACCCCCTTGTCTTAAGGGTTCAATCATCCCTTGTGTAAACATCGCTCCTTGAGGACGCATATAGGGAGCAACTCGTCCCGGAAACAAGTCTTCCATGCCCAAACCGAGTGAATTACGAAATGTCCACTCTGTATGTTTGTGCATCTCCTCCATATTGAACATTGATTGACAGGAATTACTCCAAGAACATACTAATACTTCGTCCTTTCCTTCTTTGCATCGTTTCTGTATGCGTTCAAGAACTTCAGGTTGGTATTGTTTTTGTAAAGGTATCGTCCAGAATGTATCAGCGAAATCCCAAGTCATTTTGGAAACTCCGTTACACAATCCGCGTTTTTCAGAGTCATCTAATAAGTCCAAAATGGACTCTATAATTTTGATGTCTAAACCAAATCCTCGCGTATCTTTCGAATCACCCCGATCTGAGTGATAATAATTGATATGGGGAGACATCACAAAATAGATTTTTTTCTCTTTGAAATCCACAGAAACCACTAATTCATTGATATATATACATATAAAAAACAGTTATGAAACTTAGAAAGTGGAAGCGAAGTACCCCCTGTGGTACTAAAATCAGTTGTAAAATTTTATTCAGTGGAGTTTTTTAATCTCTCAAGAACTTCCTCAAGAATCTGAATCACTTTTTCCTTATAACTCAGTTGCTCTGGATAGAAGTAGCTAAAATTCTTCCAATGGGGTCTCTTGTGTCCCACCTTGAATTTCAATCCATTCATACGAGTTTCATACGTATTACTGGTAGTTTTAGTTGCAACTTGATCGGATATGATAAACCAGTGGAATTTACTTCCTATCTCGCAACCTGTATTCGAGGGAGCTTGATGAAATCGCTCTTTATTGCTCGTAAAGAGTATTTTCCACTCGTCTGGGGATACTTTTTTTTCTAACCAAATTCCATTATTATATTTCCACTTGTGTTCTCCCCCGATTCGCATACCTGAATAAATTTTACCGTGAAAATTTTTCAAAACATCAAATTCACCTATTTTAGGTTCAACTTCGACTTTTCTTTTTTGCTCGTTAATATCTGATTTATTCATTTAGATCTCTCTAGTATACTTGAATGAAAGGAAAAGTGAATTATATTTTTTAAATAGGAATAGGACCCGAGAAAACCAAAATTATTTTGTCGTAGTAAAAAAGAAAGAGAATAGAATAGCTAGAATTTTCTGTAATGAACATTACGGGTGATTACTCCATGCATAATCGAATCCAAAGAATTGAAGGTGGAATAATACTTGTCTTCTCTCATTTCATCATGAGAGAAAAATCGGGAAAAATACATAAAAAAATCTCTATTTGCTGGAAATTATTTTGCGCTGTTTTACTAGGAGCTTGATACCATAAGATGCAAAGGTTGCAAGAACAACAAATACACAATCCACGAGACCGAAAACTCCACCATAAAGAATACCACCAGAAAATGCAAAGAAAATGTCAGAAAAACTGCTTCTTTCGATTATTTCAATTCCACCAGCTACTCCACTCGTGATTAATGCCATAAAAGCTACGATAAACACGCAACCGTAGGTTAACGATATTTGCAATTCTTCGCGTGTTACGAAAAATCCACCCACAAACCCCAAAACGGGCACTGCAAAAATAAAGGTCCAGATCTGCCAATCTCCAATGAAAAACACTGGGGTAAGAGCTGACACAATTGCTAAAGTGACTGTAAATAACAGTGAAGGTCCTCCTAAAATAAAGAGATACACCCAATTGATGGTTTTTTTTATTTCTTGATTCTCCGCATTAAGTTCCATAAATTAGGAATAGAAAAAATACATTTAATCATTGTTATAAAAAGCAACTAAAAAGTGAACACCATTTCCAATCGAACCTCGTGTTTTTCACTATCTTGATTACTATATGCAATAGCATCAAATCCTCCGAGTTGAAATCCCATTTTTCGATAAAATTGAATTGCGGGATAGTTTGAAGTTTGACACTCTAACACTATGCCTCGAGAACCCGACTCTTTACTGACTTGTTTTATGAATTCCATCATTTCTGAACCAAATCCTAAGTGCCGATATCGATCGTCAACATCGATATCCCACAATCGCGTTGTATTGTTCCATTTGATGTGCTCGAGACATATCCATCCAATTTTGGTGGTATTTTCTTTCAGAAACACAAAATAGAATATAGAATGTATCTTATATTGTTCAAATATCAATTCTTCTTTGTGTTTTTCGAAGGGTGGATTAAATTGTGATTTATTAAAAAATATCTTCCATCCTGCATCTCCTTTTTCAGATTGAATCTGTAAATCATAGAAAAAGGGAGATTGATAGGTGAAAATTGACGTTTTCCCTTGTACTTCTTCAAATTGTACTTGTTTTATCTCCAATCTGCGTGTAAAAATGGATTGAGTCATTTTAATCTACTCATATCGGTTGTAAAATACAATTTTCTCTAAAGGTAAGCGATTCTGTTCTCGAGGTTCATATCTAGAGTATCCAAGCGGTGTGATTCCTATAATTCTCGCTTCATTGGGTAGGTTTAATGTTGACTTCACTTTTTCCTCATCAAAAAAACCAATCCAGCACGTTCCTAATCCCTCGTTCACAGCAGCAAGGATTAATTGGTGTAAACAGATTGCACCATCTACTGGATAATATTTCATTCCATTGATGTTCTCTCCAGAATCCTTCGGAGATATAAACGCCACGATCAGCATGGGCACCGTTTTTGTCCATTTCTGTCCGATTCCATCTCCTACCTGTTCAATAACGATGGGATCGTCTATTATAACATATCGTACTCCTTGCTTATTTGCCCAAGTTGGCGCAAGTCGCGCTGCTTCTAAAAGCCGTTTTAGTACATCCACGGGAATCTTATCAGGTTGAAACTTTCGAATTGAGCGTCTAATTTTAATAACATCTGTAAAGTCCATGATAATACATTCGAATAAAGAGATATTAAATGATTTCATGCAATTTCTGTTATCTTCCAGATACATCCTTTTGGGCTTTGGAACCTAATTTCATGCTCTTAATCCATAAAATGCAGACAACATACGACACTAAGGACCATCCAATCCATGATAACGACTGGAAGAAAGATAATCCGTGGAAGTAATTCAGAATATCATTTATATAATCAACAGAACCATAGTTTTTTTTACTACGATATTTAACAGCTACAACTTCATGAGTATTCTGATATAACGCTGTGAAAATCGAATCTATGGTTTTATTATCTGGATCTTCTAACTGTAGTTTAACGAATGTATCTAAATCCTCATTCGTGTGAACGTCGGATCCTCCCATACAGATTAAATTATTATTCAAACAGAATTGGCGGATTTCTGCTGCTTGTTCTCTCGCACCATTAACAATCTCAAATCCATCGACCCCCCAATCCCGAAGCTGCTCGTAAGTAAAAGGAGCACTCCCCGGGTCTTCATAATGGTTTACAGTCACATACAATCCCGCCGATTTAGCCCATTGAATTGCCTCACTACAAGAAAGCGTTTCAGTAGAGTTCAGTTCTCCCCAATAATTATCCGGAATCACTACTGTATCAGTTTCTCCATAAATATTCAAATGGATGTTTTCGGGGTCATCCGTGAACTCTTGTGCTTTAATTACAATAAAATCCAGATTTTTCCGCTCTACATATTCCTGTGCTTGTATAGCACCTTTCAGGTTATGATGATCTGAAAATGCAGCTCCCTGAATCCCTTGTCGAATGTACCAATCAACTCGTTGAGCAGGACTTAGGGTACCATCGGAATGCGTTGTATGGCAGTGAAAATCAAATAAAAATTCATCAGGAGCTAATATTGTGTTTATTGTTTGAGTTGGAAAATGTATATATTGTAATCCTTGAGTTAACATCAAAACTAACCAAAATAAGGATAAGAATCTTATTATCTCCCTTTTTGAAGAAATCATAAATATTTTCAACTTCATAATTTTAATCTTGGATAAGAGTTTTGTTCGAATTTGATGAAATTTTAAATGATTTATATTTCGCTTTCGACAGTACATAACGATATTGAATCCAAGTTTACCAAAAAAAAGTCCTAAATTAGTCCAGGATATCACCTCTAGTATCCATCGAAAATTACTTGAAAGGAACACGGCTCCCCCAAAAGCATACCCAATCCCAAATGCTATTACTCCAAGAAAAAATATCATAAAACCCCATAGAAATGTAAATCTGAGTGCATCTTGGAAGATCAGAGTAATTCTATTTGTTTTAATTTTGTGATCATATCGAATTTTGTCTAAAATTAAGGTGATAGTTCGAATGACGAAATATAGAATTAGCAAAAGAACAATCCAATACATAAATTCAAGTCCAATAATAAGGAAACTTCCAATAAGTGGTTCGAAGATAATTCGGAACACATGTAACTCTGATGTATAAGCGTGTGAAACATCCACTTGTGATAATGCATCGTAAAATATTGGAATCCGCTGGCCAACTACTGCAATATAAATCAGAAATCCGAGAAACGCACAAAATCCTACCGTATACAGAAGTTCCAATACGTTTTTTTGGATAAAATTCCGAAATTTCATCTATTTTTTCTCTCTTTTAACCTTAATAAAAATTATGAACTATCAATCTTTTTGAAAAGGATTAGAACTTTCCCAAAGAGATCCTTAAGATAATATTCTGCTGTAGTGAAATGAGTGCCATTTGGGTAGAAATTTGATTCACAATGCGTAATTCGACTTGTAATATACCTCCCCATCTCCACGGGAATAACATTATCTTTTTCCCCATGGATTAACAGAAAAGGTGAGTTCTTAGGAATATCCTCAAGGTTAAATCCCCATGGACGTGCATATATTTCAACGTCTTGGGCTGTTCCCTCCGGTCCTTGAATATATCCATAATACTGATTTGCTACGAATATCTCTTTCATTTTAGGTACTTGATAGAGCTTTTGTTCCTCTGGCATTAACGTATCTATCATTTTCCATGTTGTTTTTATAGCTCTATCAATTGTTTTGAATTTGGCATAGAATAGTGGACGATATATCAAGCGAAATAAGACACG
>Ga0209253_10003685_pt1 | contig 13423 bp, 9 predicted proteins | sample FrelakmetBRP12BR_FD_187145 | JGI IMG/M metagenome (GOLD analysis project Ga0209253, IMG submission 187145) | Freshwater lake sediment microbial communities from the University of Notre Dame, USA, for methane emissions studies - BRP12 BR (SPAdes)... | ecosystem: Environmental > Aquatic >...
TGATCGTCGCGTCGGTCGGCGACATGCTCGGCTTCCCGAAAGGCGCGATCGTCAATTTCGTGCTTCGCCACGTGAAGAAGATGATCCCCGCGTATACGTTGCCCGGGCACGTGCGGTTCTGCGCCACGCTCGACGAGGGTGCGCGCCGGAAGCTGGAGAAAGTGCCTTGCGGCCCGCAGGACACCGCATTCCTGCAGTACACGGGCGGCACGACGGGCGTGTCGAAGGGCGCGACACTGACGCACCGCAATCTCGTCGCGAACGTGCTGCAGATGGAGGCGTGGGTGGCGCCGGTGCTCAACGACACGACCCGTGGGCCGGTGCCGGACCAATTCGTCTACATCTGCGCGCTGCCTCTGTATCATGTGTTCGCGCTGACGGTGAACTGCCTCGCTGGCATCCGGCTCGGCACCCTGAACGTGCTGATCGCCAATCCGCGCGACATTCCGGCGTTCGTCAAGGAACTGGGTAAGTACAAGTTCCACGTGATTCCCGGCGTGAACACGCTTTACAACGCGCTCGCGGAGAACGAGGAATTCCGCAAGCTCGATTTCTCGAGCCTGCGTGTTGCGAACGGCGGGGGCATGGCAGTGCAGAAGGCCGTCTCCGACAAGTGGATGAAGATCACCGGCGTGCCGATCGTGGAAGGCTATGGCCTGTCGGAGACCTCGCCCGTCGCGACGAGCAATCTGGCGGATTCGCGCGAGTACACCGGCACCATCGGCATCCCGTTCCCGAACACGGAAATCACGATACTCGACGACGCGGGCCTGCCGGTGCCCCTTGGCGAGCCGGGCGAGATCGCGATCCGCGGGCCGCAGGTGATGGCGGGCTACTGGAACCGCCCGGACGAGACGGCGAAGGTGATGACCCCGGACGGGTTCTTCAAGTCCGGCGACATCGGCATCATGGATGAGCGCGGCTATATCCGAATTGTCGATCGAAAGAAGGACATGATCATCGTGTCGGGTTTCAACGTGTATCCGAACGAGGTGGAGGCGGTGATTGCGAGCCACCCGGGCGTGGTGGAGTGCGCGGCGGTCGGCGTGCCGGACGAGCGTGCGGGCGAGGCGGTGAAGGTCTTCGTCGTGCGCAAGGACCCGGCGCTCACCGAGGCGGCGCTCGCGGAGTTCTGCAAGCAGAACCTCACCGGCTACAAGAAGCCGAAGTACATCGTGTTCCGCGACGAACTGCCGAAGAGCAACGTCGGCAAGATCCTGCGCCGCGAACTGCGCGGCACTTAGAAAAATAGGGGACAAAGAATAGGGGACATGCCTGATTTAAATAGGGGACATGCCTGATTTTCCCGGAGCCGGGAAAATCAGGCATGTCCCCTATTTAAATCAGGCATGTCCCCTGTTTTAGTGCGTGTCCCCTATTTCCCTGTTTCCCTGTCTTTCATTGGCCCTTGAACTGCGGCGGGCGGCGCTGGACGAACGCCGCCATGGCTTCGGTCAGGTCCTCCGACTGCAGGAAGGCCGAGTTCCACAGCGCGACGTAGTCGAGGTTCGCGTCGATCGCGCGCCGCTCGGCGAACCCGAGCACCTGCTTCGAGCCCTGCACGGCGAGCGGCGAATTCGCGGCGATCTCGCCGGCGATGGCGCGTGCGCGGGCGATGCAGGCTGCCGCATCGGGCAGCACCTCATTGACGAGGCCGATGTCCTTCGCGCGCGCGGCATCGATGTCGCGTCCAGTGAAGATCAGTTCGCGCGCCGCGCCGTCGCCGACGATGCGCGTCAACCGCTGCAGCGTGCCGACGTCCGCCACCATCGCGATGCGGGTTTCGCGCACGGAGAAGACGGCCTCGGCGGAGGCGACGCGGATGTCGCAGGCCGTGATGAGGTCCATGCCTGCGCCGATGCAGGCGCCATGCACCGCGGCGATCACAGGCTTGTTGGTGTTCGCCAGCGAACTCACCGTGTCCTGGTAGCGGCGGATGTCGTCGTACAGCGCGCGGCGCTTGCCGACGGCGGACTCTCCACGACCCGAAAGCGAACCGGCGGCGAAGCCCTGCGCGTGATCCATGAGGTCGATGCCTGCGCAGAAGGCCTTGCCCTTGCCCGCGAGCACGATCGCTCGCACGGAGTCGTCGGCATCGAGGCTCGCTACAGCCTGCGGAATCGAGTTCCACAGCGCGCGGTGCATGGCATTGAGCTTCTCGGGTCGATCGAGCCACAGCACTGCGACACCGCCATCTCGCTCGATCGCCAGGTTGTCGAACGTCATCGAATTCTCCATCAGGACTTCTTGCCCTTGCCCTTGCCCTTGCCATTGCCATTGCCCGCCGCTCGCCGTGCCGCATCGCTGGCCCAGCGCAGCAACGAGTCCGTCGCGCCCGGCGTGAGGGAGGCGAGTTTCTCGAGCAGCGCGCCGCCCGGCGGCACGGCCACTTCGGTCAGGCGGAACCGGATGGCTGCGAAGATCGACCACACCACCCACGAGGGCGGCATGTTGAGCGAGCGCCGCCACGTGCCCGAAGAGACGGGATCGGAAAGGATGGTCTCGGCCATCGGTGTGTCGATCACCCCCGGCATGACGAGGGACACGCAGATCGGCTCGCCCACGAGTTCGGTTCGCAAGGCTTCCGTCAGTCCGACGAGCGCAAACTTGGTTGCCGAGTAACCGCCGAGCGGGGAAAAGCCGCGGCGGCCGGCAAGCGATGCCACGTTCACGACGTGACCGCCCCCCTGCGCCCGCATCGTCTTCACGGCCGCCTGCATCACCCAGAGCGCGCCGAAGAGATTCACGTCGAGCATCTTCTGCAGGTCGGCGGCGCGGATCTCGGGCACCGGCGCAGCAATCAGCACGCCGGCATTGTTCACGACGACGTCGATCCGGCCGAAGCGCTGGATGGCCTTGCGGAAACAGGCCTGTACCGCCGCCTGCTTCGTGACGTCGGTGGGAACCGCCAGTGCCTTCACGCCGAGCTTGCGCGCGGCGGCGGCCACCTTGGCGAGCGTGTCCGCGCTACGGGCCACGAGCACGACGTCCGCCCCCGCTGCCGCGAATGCCAGTGCGGTCTCGCGACCGATGCCGCTCGACGCGCCGGTCACCAGGACGACACGGTCCTTGAACTTGAAGTTGGGGATTTTCATGACGCGAGCCTAGCGCGTTCGGCGCAAACGGCCTACTAGAAGACTCCGACAGCGAGGCCGGCCGCGAGCGTCTGCCCCAGTTCGCGGCAACGCTGCAGCGCGAGGTCGTCCGGCTCGCCTTTGATCACCACGGGTTCGGCGACGCGGGTCCAGCGATAACCATTTGCGATCCGCTCGATGGAGCTCACCGCGCCCGTGCCATCGTTACCCGCCGAGACGAACAGGGCGAACGGCAATCCTTCCACCTTGCCCTCGGCTGGGTAGAACGTGCGATCGAAGAAGTCCTTCACCGCGCCGGACATGTAGCCGAACTTTTCGGGCGTGCCGATGAGGAGCGCATTGGCCCAGAGCAGGTCGTCGAGCGAGGCCTGCAGCGCCGGCAACTGGCGCAACTCGACGTCGTCGCCGCATTCGGCCGCGCCCGCGGCGACCTCGGCCGCCATGCGTTCGAGCCGGCCGCCGGGTTGGCCGCCGGTGATCATCAGCAGGTGTTTCACGGCGACAGGGTAGCCGTGAGTGAGGAGGGGAGCCACAAGAGCCCTCACCCGGACTGTCGTCCGACCTCTCCCGCAAGCGGGAGAGGTTAGGAGCCCTCACCCGGACTGCGCCCGACCTCTCCCGCAAGCGGGAGAGGTGTCGGATCCCCTCTCCCGTTTTACGGGAGAGGGGCGAGCGGCATTGCGACAGCGATGCTGCGAGGGGTGAGGGCTCTCGATTACTTCAGGACGTCGGCGACGGGGACGTACTTGTAGCCGAGATCCTTCGCGACGGCCGCATTCGTGACCTGGCCCTCGTGCACGTTGAGCCCGTTGGCCAGGTGCGGATCGGCCTGCAGGGCCTTCTTCCAGCCGAGGTCCGCAAGCCTGCGGGCAAACGGCAGGGTCGCGTTGTTGAGCGCGAACGTCGAGGTGCGCGGCACCGCGCCCGGCATGTTGGCGACGCAGTAATGAATCACGTCATCCACGACGTACGTCGGGTCGGCGTGCGTCGTCGCCTTGCTGGTCTCGAAGCAGCCGCCCTGGTCGATCGAAATGTCCACCAGGACCGAGCCCGGCTTCATCCGCCTCACCATGTCGCGGGTGACGAGCTTGGGCGCCGCTGCGCCGGCCACCAGCACCGCGCCGATCACGAGGTCGGCGTTGATCACCAGCGCATCGATGTGTTCCTGCGTCGAGTACTCGGTGAACAGCGTCGCCCCGAAGATCGACGAAAGTTCGCGCAGGCGCTTCATCGAGCGATCGACGACGGTGACGTCCGCGCGCAGGCCGACAGCCATCTCCGCCGCGTGAGTGCCCGAGACGCCGCCGCCGAGGATCACGACCTTCGCCGGCGCCACGCCCGGCACGCCGCCGAGCAGGATGCCGCGGCCGCCATTGGCCTTCTGCAGGCAGTAGGCGCCGACCTGCACCGACATGCGGCCCGCGACTTCGCTCATCGGCGTCAGCAGCGGCAGCGATCCGTCCGGCGCCGTCACGGTCTCGTACGCAATGCACGTGGCGCCCGACTTGATCAGCGCTTCCGTCTGCTTCGGATCCGGCGCGAGGTGCAGGTAGGTGTAGAGCACCTGGCCCTTGCGGAGCATGGCGCACTCCTGCGGCTGCGGCTCCTTCACCTTCACGATCATGTCGGCCGAGGCAAAGATCTCCTCGGCGGTCGCTGCGATCTTGGCGCCGACGCGCTGGTAGTCGGCGTCGGCAAAGCCGATGCCCGCGGCGGCTCCGGTCTGCACGACGACTTCGTGCCCGGACTCGACGAGTTCGCGGACGGCGGCCGGCACGAGCCCGACGCGGTACTCATGGACCTTGATTTCCTTCGGTACACCAATGCGCATGGCTCTCCCCTCGCTGATTCGTTCGATCGTTGTATGGATGGGCGCGGACCCGCACAGGATAGTCGGCTCACGGAGAGATTTCGTGCAAAGTCAGGCGGATCAAACCTCGGATACGCAATAATCTGCTGTCAACGACTTTGAATTCGAGGGGAACTTGCATGAAGCTCGATCGCACGGACAACCTCATCCTGGCCGCGCTGCAGCGGGATGGACGGCTCAGCAACCGCGAACTGGCCGAGCGTGCCCACCTCAGCGAATCGGCCTGCCTGCGCCGGGTCCGAGGTCTCGAAGAGGCCGGCGTGATCGACCGTTACAGCGCCCACGTCAACCAGGCAAAGGTCGGGCTGCCGGGCAACGTGTTCGTCAGCATCACGCTGAACCGCCAGGAGCAGGCGGATCTCGCGGCGTTCGAGGCGGCCGTGACGCAGGTGCCCGAGGTGATGGAGTGCTACCTCATGACGGGCCAGCAGGACTACCTGCTGCGGGTCGTGGTCTCCGATCCTGCCGACTTCGAGCGCCTGCACAGCCAGCACCTGACGCGTCTGCCGGGCGTCGCGCGCGTCCAGTCGAGTTTTGCCCTGCGCACGGTACGCAAAGGCAGCGAGTTGCCGCTGCGAGACTGAACCGAGCGCGTCGGTCACGGCAACTGCGCGGCGGACTCCCGGGTTCCCGGCTGTCAGTACCGGTTTCGTCGCGATATGGGTTCGCCCCGAGCGAGCACCGTATTCCACACGATCGATCTCAGTATTTTTACGAATTGTTTGTAATAAAGAGACACTTTGGAAGTGTCTGCTTTTAGCTGCGAATAAGTTTCAATAACAACAGTATCGACCTGTAGATCTGCAACCTATTGTATTAATGAGGTTATGCAGTCAGACAGAAATCACAAAAGTGTTGCGAAAAAACATCTAATGTTGCGGACTCATGACACTGTTGTTAATCTGCACGCCATTCGCGCGCCGCAGGGGTGCGATTCAAGAAAGACAGTTCCGCCGCATCCCGGGACGCCGGCCGCGGCATACAAACCCGACAACATCTCCGCCTGGAGGAACGATGGCTAGCAACAACACTCTCGCCCGCGCAGTGCGACTCGCGCTGGTGGCGTCCGCTGTCTATGGCGCCGCCGCAGTCGCGCAGGATGCCGAGATCGAACAGATCGTCGTCACCGGTTCGCGCATTGCTCGCGCCGACTACATCGCGAACAGTCCGATCGCGACCGTCACGCAGGACCAGGTCGTGCAGAACGCCGACGTGACTCTCGACACGTTCCTGAACACGTTGCCGCAGGTGAACCCGGCAGGCGGCACGACTTCGAACAATCCCGGCAACGGCGGCCAGGCGAACATCGACCTGCGTGGCCTCGGTTCGAATCGCAACATCGTGCTCATCGACGGACGCCGCCCCATGGTGTCCGCGAGCGACCTGACGGTCGACCTCAACACGATTCCGGCCGCGATGATTGAAAGCATCGAAGTCATCACCGGCGGCGCGGGCGCAGCCTACGGCGCCGACGCTGTGGCCGGCGCAGTCAACATCAAGCTCAAGAAGAACTTCGAAGGCGTCGATCTGCGCGGCACGTACTCGAACACCGACAATGGCGATGCCGACGAATACGGCGCGTCCATGGTGATCGGCGGCCAGTTCGGCGACGACCATGGCCACGCGATCCTTGGCTACGATCACGCGTATCGCGAGTCGATCACGAAGGGTGAGCGCGAGTTCTCGGCCGTTGCGACGTCCACGACGGGCACGCCGCCGCAGGGTGTCGTTCGGTGGAACACGAGCAACCCGATTCCGGAGGCAGCCGTCGACGCAGTCTTCGCAAACTACGGTGTCGCTGCGAGTGCCGTGCAGGCCCGTTCCGGCTCAATCGGCTTCAACCGCGACGGCACGCTGTGGTTCGGCGGCATCCCGAGCAACACGCAATACGACGTGCAGAACTTCCGCGATCCGATCGACCTGTCGGTGAACAGCCGGTTCTACCCGGACTTCTACTCGTACAACTTCGACGCGCCCAACATCCTGGTGCTGCCGCTCGACCGTGACTCGTTCATGGCGGACATCGGCTACAAGCTCGACAACGGCGTCGAGTTCTTCGGGCAGGTGGGCTGGACGCAGTACACGGCGGCCACCGGCCTCGCGCCGACGCCGGTGCCGTCGGTGCGTACGCTGGCGCCGGGCGAGAACTCGCAGACTCAGGTGGCAAGCAACCTGGTCAATCCGGGCCAGTTCATCTCCGGATCCGTGGTGGTGCCGGTGACCAATCCGTTCATCCCGGCCGACCTGGCGACGCTGCTCGCGGCGCGCACGGGCAACGATCCGAAACTGGCCGGTTCGGGCGCCACCGAGGCATTCCAGTTCGGCTTCCGTCCGCTCGCATTCGGCTTGCGGCAGTCGAACTATACGAACACGGTGCAACAGTTCCTCGGCGGTGCGCGCGGCCCGCTGTTCTCCCTGGAGAACTGGGACTGGGAGTTCTATTTCTCGGAAGGCCGGACGAAGGTCGAGAACAAGCAGACGGGTAACCTCGATACCCAGAAGCTCACCGACGTGCTCGCGAATCCGATCGCGGCTGGCGGCGGTGCATGCTCTGCCTGGAACCCGTTCGGCAACAACCCCATCCCCGCGAGCTGCCGCACGTACCTGGCGGCAACCGTGTCGTCCGCCACGGACTTCACGCAGAAGATCGGCCAGGGCTTCATCCGCGGCGACGTGGTCGACCTGCCGGCGGGGCCGCTGTCGGTCGTGCTCGGCGCCGAATCGAGGCACTTCACGTATTCGTTCGCTTACAACGGTTCGCCGGGCCCCTTCTCGGGCTTCAACGTCGGCGATCCGGACGGCGGCCGCAACTCGTTCATGGACTATTTCGGCGAGGCGCTGATCCCGATCCTCAAGGACGCGCCCCTGGCCCGGTCCCTGGACCTCAGCATCGGATACCGCCTGTCCACCTCGGAATTCGAGGACACGATCAACAAGATCAAGAGCGACAGCCGCGATTCCGATGCCTACAAGGTGGAGCTGAGCTGGGCGCCGATCGACGCGCTGCGTTTCCGCGCTTCGTACCAGAAGTCGGCACGCGAGCCGAACTTCGGCGAGCTGTTCTCGAGCTCGACGTCGTTCCCGCAGATCTTCGATCCGTGCTCGGCCTACACGAACGCCCGGAACGGACCGGACGGGGCTGCTCTGGCGGCGCTGTGCGTGGCGACCGGCATCCCGGCCAGCCAGATTGGGACCTTCGTGGCGTCCCCGGGCGGCCAGGCGCAGACCGTCACGGACGGCAACACCAACCTCACTGCGGAAACTGCCGACACGTACACCGTCGGCGCCGTGTTTCTTTCGAACGCGGAGAATCAGTGGCTGTCGCGCATCCGCGCGTCGGTGGACTACTACAACATCGAGATCACCGATGCCATCTCGGCGATCGGCACCAACGACGTGATCGCCGACTGCTACAACTACACCGGCAAGAACCCGACGTACGACCCGAACTATGCCGCGTGCCAGGCGATCAGCCGCGCTGCGGGCACGATCGTGAGCGCCGACAATCCGAACAGCCCCGACGGTACCTACACCGCCGAGAACTCGGACACGATCAAGACGTCGGGCGTCGACCTCACGCTGGCCTACGGCATGGACCTCGACTGGGTCGGCGCGGAGTCGGCCGGCACACTCGATTTCAGCCTCCTGACGACGTATGTCATCGAGTGGAAGCAGGGTGAGACCGACTATGCCGGGACGGTGGCGTACTTCGGTGCGGGTCTCGGCCAGAGCTTCCCGCAGTGGAAGGCGACGTTCAACACGATCTGGAACGTCGGGCTGGTGGACGTGAACCTGCGCGGCCGATTCATCGACGCGATGGATAACCGCCTCAAGGCGGAGTTCCCCGGCGAGACGTACTTCGGCATTGACAACCCGGGCCCGGACGTCAATTCCGTCTGGTACTGGGACATGTCGGTCGGCCTGAATATGTGGGATGACAAGGCCCAGATCCGGGTCGGCTGCAACAACATGTTCGACGAACAGCCGCAGCTCTATGCGCCGAACGTGCAGTCGGGCACCGACCCGTCCACGTACGACGTGGTCGGGCGCCGCTTCTTCGCGCAGTTCAACGTGAAGTTCTGAGACTCTCTGCTGCTTCGGCAGCACCTGAAGGGCGGTGGGCAACCACCGCCCTTTCTTTTTTCCGGCGCGACCTGCGACCATAGCGCGATGACGGACACAGGCATCGATACCACCGCGCTGGTGCGCGCGGCAGCCGCGTTCCTGCAGCGCGGCCAGGGCGAAGCGGCAGAGGGCTGCGCGCGGGAGGCGTTGCGGGGCGAGCCGGGCCACCTCGGCGCGCTCAACATGCTGGCCGTGGCGCTCAATGCTCAGGGCAAGCACGCCCAGGCCGCAGAGGTGTTCACGGAACTCACGCGGCGCGACCCGGCCTACGTCGCCCACTGGATGAACCTTGGTACGGCCCTGCAGGCCCTGCATCGTCACGACGAGGCGCTTGCCGCCTATGCGCAGGCCGGCGCGCGTGGAGAGGCCTCGGCGGATTTCTTCTACAACGTCGGTCTCGTCCACGTCGATCGCGGCAGCTACGAGGCGGCGCGCAACGTGCTGAAGGACGCGGTGCGCCTGGATCCGAACGACGCAGAGATCAGCTACCAGTACGCGGTGTGCTGCGACGAGACGATGAACCGGGACGAGGCGGTAGCCACGCTGATGCAATGGCCGTCGTTCCGCGGCCTCACGACCGAGTTGCTCGCCAAGATTGGCCTGCTGCTCATGAACCTCGGCGAAATGCAGAGCGCGGCCAGTGCCATCGACCTGGCAGCGAGGGACCGCGCCCCTGACGCGGAATCGCTGTTGCGCATGGTCCAGGTCCTGGAGCGCACCAACCGCGTGCCGGAGGCGCGGGCTGCACTGTCCCGCCTTAAAGCGGACCCGCGTGCCGCCGTTCTCGGTACCGACATGGACATTGTCGAGGCGCGGCTCGCGGATCGCGAAGGGCGCCCACAGGACGCGCACAACCTCTACGTCAAGATCCTGGGCGCGACGCGGACATTTCACCTGCGCCATTTCCATCTTTTCCCCCTGGCGAAGGCACTGGACGACCTCGGTCGTTATGACGAGGCGTTTGCCGTGCTCGAGGAAGCGCACCGCTCGCAAGTTGCGTATATGAATCTCGCGACGTCCGACCCGATGCCGCATCGCGGACCGCTGCTGCAGCTTGCGGATCTGCACTGCCTGGCCGGGGACCTGTCCCAATGGGATGAAAGCGGGGGGCCTCCGGCGGAGCAAAGCCCTGTTTTCATCGTCGGATTTCCGCGCTCGGGAACCACCCTGCTCGAGCAGACGTTGGATGCGCACCCGTCGCTCAAGGCCATGGACGAGACGCGCTATATCCACGAAATTGTCGATCTCATCTTCGAAAGTGGCATTGCCTATCCCGAGCGCCTCGCGACGATATCGCGCGGCCAGCTGGACGAACTGCGCGCGCACTACTGGCGGCAGGTATCGCGCCGGGTACAACTGGCGCCGGGCCAACGGCTCGTCGACAAGAATCCGATGAACCTGCTGGCATTGCCAGCCATCCGTCGGCTGTTCCCGAATGCGCGCATCCTGCTCGCGGTGCGTCACCCGTGCGACGTGATCCTCAGCTGCTACATGCAACACTTCCGGTCCTTCCTGTTTACGCGGCTGTGCCAGGACCTGCCGACGCTCGCCAGCGGATATCGCCGGTCGTTCGACTTCTGGTACCGCGAAACGGGGTTGCTGCAGCCGACGTTTCGAGAGGTGCGCTACGAGTCGTTCGTCGCCGACTTCGAGCAGCAGGTGCGTTCGATTGCTGACTTTCTCGGTCTCCAATGGACCGATGCTATGCTCGAGCCGGGTGAGCATGCGCGCCGCAAGGGATTCATCAGTACCCCGAGCTACAGCCAGGTGGTGAAGCCGGTCAACACCAAGGCCGTCGGACGCTGGAAGTCCTACGAGAATTATTTCGGGGAGGTACTGCCGATCGTACAGCCGTACCTCGACCGCTGGGGCTACGAGGCCTGAGGCTCAAAACAGCAGGTACGTCGAGACGATGTACTTGTCGTTCGAGGACGGTGGCAGGCCTGCGTGCTGGAACATCCAGTAGGGCGGGAACAGCAGCAGTCGGCCCTGGCGTGCGGACACGCTCGTTTCGAGCTGCGGGAATGCAGTTTCGCCGCCTTCGGGCACGTCGTTCAGGTACCACAGGATCACCAGGTAGCGGTTGGCCTTCTCGTGGATCGAATCGAAGTGCAGCTGGAACTGCTCGTTCATCCCGGTGCGGTACCGCTTCATGACGAGGTCCGACGTTTTCGGAGAATTCGGCACGGCGATGTCGAGCCCCGTGTCGCGGTTGTAGCGGTCGAGCGCGAGGTCGATCCGGGCCCGGAAGAAGCCCAGGAAGCCGTCATCCGACAGGCCGGTAATGTTGAGTTCCGTCCAGGCCGACTCTTCGAGGGCGTTTCGGAATCCACGACCGTTGGGCCGTTGATAACGGCTCAGAGTATTGAACGAATCGATCATGCGCTGGCAGAACGCCGGCTCGAGATCGGCGTCGTAGACGCGTATGTAATGGCGCAGGTCAGTGACGGGCATGGTAGGTAGAATAGCGTGCGCGCCGCGTGACATAAACAGGTGGCCCGAAGTGGATGGACGATCATGACGACCCTCACCGAAGCACAGCGACTCCTGCGCGAAGGGCGCATCCTCGAGGCCGAGCGGGCTTGCGAGGTGGTACTCGAGCGGTCCCCGGACGATGTCGAGGCGCTCAATGTCGTCGCGCTCGCCTCCGTGCGCGACGGCAAGCCGTTCCGTGCCGTCGCGCTGCTCGAGCGTGCCACGCGGATCGATCCGCACAACCCGGTGTCTTTCCATCACTTGGGGCGGGCGCACGAAACGCTCGGCAACCTGCCCGAGGCGCTCAAGGCGCTGGCGGCCGCATTGCAGCTGAAGCCGGGCTTCTGCCTGGCACGGCTGCACTATGCATCGATCCTCGAGCGCACCGGCGAGGCGGAACGCTGTGTCTACCACTTCGCCCGCGCGCTCAACGACGCCCAGGCCGAGGGACGCTGGCTGAATTCGCAGACCACGCCTTCGGGCCTGCAGCCGCTGGTGGTCCATGCGGTCAAGACCGTGCGCAGCCGCCGTCGCGCGCTGCTTTTCGCAATCTCGGAGAAGCTTGCCGCGAGATACGGCCGCGAGTCGATGGCACGCGTCGAGAAATGCCTGCGCGTCCACCTGCAGGAAGAGCCGGTGCAGCTGCCGGACGCGCGCCAGGCCCCGACGTTCCTGTACTTCCCGGACCTGCCGACCACGGCCTATTTCGATCGCAGCCTGTTCCCGTGGATTCCCGAATTCGAGGCGCAGACCGATGCGATCCGCGAGGAACTGCTCGCTCTGCTGCCGTCGGAGCAGGGCCTGGAGCGCGTCTTCACCGGCGACGAGATCGAGCAGCAGAACCTGAGGGGCGGCGACGTTCCGCCGACCTGGAATGGCTACTACTTCTACCGTCACGGCACCCGGCGCGATGACAACTGCGCCGCCTGTCCGAGGACGTCGGCGGCGCTGGACGAGCTTCCGCTGTCGCGAGTGCGCGAGCACGGGCCCGAAGTGCTGTTCTCGGTCTTCACCGCGGGCGAGTTTTCTTCGCCCTCGAAGTGCAGCGGCACCTTCTTGCGCAGCCGCGTCGCTTCGTCGACGCGCTGGAAGTCCACGTGCAGGACTTGCTGTTTCCAGGCGTGCATCTGGTAGTCGCGCAGCAGCACCTTCTGCACTTTGCCACCGACGTCCATCTCGAGGATGGACGAATGGAACGCCTCCTTTTTCAGCGCGAAGTAGAGCGCGTTGTGATCGAGTTCAATCGTGGCGGGCGTACCAACACCGTAAACGATGCCAGGCACCTTGCCGGCGACGCGCAGGCGGCGGCTCGCTCCGGTCCCCTGCAGCGAACGCTCGAAAGCGGTGAATTTCATGTTCAGACTCCAAAAGTGAGGGCTCCGCGACCAGGGCCCCCGAAAAACGGGCCGAAGGCCCGCAACCAAACCGAGAAGGGCTGCCGAAGGCAGTCCCGCCCTCGTGTCAAAAGTTATTGTTCTGCTCCGCAAACAGCGAGGTCACCGACTCGCCGTCGGAGATGCGCCGGATCGTCTCGGCAAACAAGAAAGCGACCGAGAGCTGGCGGATCTTCTTGCACGCCTTGGCCGCATCGGTCATCGGGATCGTGTTCGTGATGACGACCTCGTCGAGCTGGCTGCCGGCGATGCGCTCGACTGCCGGCCCGGAGAAGACCGGGTGGGTGCAGTACGCGAAAACCCGCCCGGCGCCGCGCTCCTTCAGCACCTCAGCCGCCTTCACCAGCGTGCCGGCGGTATCGATCATGTCGTCCATGATCACGCAGTTGCGGCCCTCGACCTCGCCGATGACGTGCATCACTTCCGAGACATTGGCCGTCGGCCGACGCTTGTCGATGATCGCG
>Ga0209253_10003686_pt1 | contig 13423 bp, 13 predicted proteins | sample FrelakmetBRP12BR_FD_187145 | JGI IMG/M metagenome (GOLD analysis project Ga0209253, IMG submission 187145) | Freshwater lake sediment microbial communities from the University of Notre Dame, USA, for methane emissions studies - BRP12 BR (SPAdes)... | ecosystem: Environmental > Aquatic >...
GCAGGCCGCTGCCGCGAGCTATCGGCGACTGCGCGAATGCCTCGAGAAGGACACCGCGGTCACGTTTGAAGACGACATCCTGCTGCCGTCGGGCGAGCGCTCGGCGCTCTACACGTTCGTGCCTATCCACGATGCCTCCGGCGTGGCGCGCCGCATCGTCGGGATCGCGGTCGACACCACCGAACGCCGGCGCGCCGAGCGGCGCGTGCGCGAGTCGATGGAGCTCTTCGCGCGGATCTTCAGCACGACGGCGCAGCCGATGCTGATCACGCGGCTGGCGGACGACACGGTCACCGAGGTGAATCCCGCGTGGTGTGCGCTGTTCGCCCGCAAACGCGCCGAGGTGGTGGGCAAAAAGCTCGATGAGCTCGCGCTGCTCCCGGACGCCAGCGAGCGCGACCGCATCCTGGCCGCGCTGCACTCGCAGCGCTCGGTTCGCAACCAGCCACTGCGCATGATCCGCGGCGACGGCGAGGTCGGCGAGCTGCTCTACTCGGGCGATGTCATCGACGTGCACGGCGAGCCGAGCGTGCTCACGTCCCTCGTCGACATCACCGACGCCCGTCGCGCCGAAGTCGCGATCCGGCGTTCGCAGGAGCATTTCGAAAAGCTCTTCCGCGCGAGCCCGCAGCCGCTCGCGATCTCGGGCATGGATGACGGGCGCGTGATCGACGTCAACGAGATTTGGCTCAAGACCTACGGCTATGCGCGCGAGGACGTGGTCGGGCGAAACTTCCTCGACCTCGGCCTCTGGGTCGATCTGGACGTGCGGCGGCGGCTCCGCGACGAGATCAGGCGCGAACGCACAGTGCGCGAGTTCGAATGCCGGTGGCGGCGCAAGTCCGGGGACATCGCCGACGTGCTGCTCGCCGGCGAGCTGATCGAGCTCGATGGCGAGGAAGTGATGCTCTCCACCGGCCTCGATATCACCGAGCGCAAGCGTGCCGAGAGGCTGTTGCGCGAATCGGAAGCGCGCTTTTCCAAGTTCTTCCAGTCGAGTCCGGTGCCGGTGGTGATCAGCCGCGTGGAGGACGGCCGCTATCTCGAGGTCAACGAGGCGTGGACACGGTTCTTTGGCTACCCGCGGAGCGAGGTCGCGGGGCGCACCTCGACCGAGTTCGCCATTTGGGACAACACCGCCGACCGCGAGCTGTTTATCAGCACCCTGCTGTCGCAGGGCCATGTCCGGAACTGGGAGACCCGCTACCGCAAGCGTTCCGGCGAGGTTGCGGACGTGGTCGTCTCGGCCGAGCCGCTCGAGATCCTCGGCGAGCGCTGCGTGGTCTCATCGGTGATGGACATCACCGAGCGCAAGCACGCGGAGCACCAGCTGCGCGAAAGCGAGCGGCGGTTCCGCGACTTCGCCGAGGCCGCGGGCGAGTACGTCTGGGAGATCGATCGCGACGCCCGGTACACCTATCTCTCGCGCCGTGTGGAAGCGGTCATCGACTACCGGCCCGAGGAGCTCTACGGCCGGCGGCCCTTCGACCTCATGCCTCCGGGCGAGGCGGAGCGGGTGCGGGAGGTGATGGCCGGTGCGCTCGAGCAGGGCAATCCGTTCCGCAACGTCGAATACGGCTCGCTCACGCGCGCGGGCACACTCGTGTGGCAGCTCGCGAGCGCGGTGCCCATCGTATCGAGCGACGGCCGCATCACCGGGCTGCGCGGCACGGCGCTCGACATCACGGAGCGAAAACGCGCCGAGGCGCGTATCGAGGAACTCGCGACGCGCGACCCGCTCACCGGCCTGCCGAACCGCCTGCTGCTTTCCGACCGCCTCGCGCAGGGAATCGCGAGCGCGGGCCGCGCCGGCCAGAAGCTCGCGGTGATGTTCATCGATCTCGATCACTTTAAGGCGATCAACGACACGCTCGGCCACCACGTCGGCGACCAGCTCCTCAAGGAGGTTGCTCGCCGTCTCGCCGGCGTCGTACGCAAGGACGACACGCTCTCGCGCCTGGGCGGCGACGAGTTCGTGATCGTGCTCGAGGGCCTGCGCACGCCCGAGGACGCGTCGCACATCGCGCAGAAGATCCTGCAGACGCTGGGCTACCCCTATGTCATCGAAGGCCATGAGCTCCACAGCGCGGGCAGCGTCGGCATCGCGCTCTACCCGAACGATGGCGAGGACGGCGCGACGCTGATGCGCCATGCCGACACGGCGATGTACGCCGCGAAGTCGAGCGGACGCAAGAACTACCAGTTCTTCTCGGCGGAGATGAACTCGAGGGCGGTCGAGCGGCTGCGGCTCGAATCGGCGTTGCGGCGCGCGGCCGAGAGCGGCGAGCTGCGACTCTTCTGGCAGCCGCGGGTGGAGATCGGGACGGGCCTCGTCACCGGTGCGGAGGCATTGCTGCGGTGGCGGCATCCGGACCAGGGGGTTATCGGCCCCGACCGATTCATGCGTGTCGCCGAGGAGACGGGCCTCGTCGTCCCGATCGGCGACTGGGCGCTCAACGCCGCGTGCCAGCAGGCGAAGGCGTGGGCGGGGCTCGCCGATGTGCGCATCCCGGTCGCCGTCAACATCTCGGCGCGCGAGTTCGGGCCCTCCCTCATCGACAGCGTCACGAGGGCGCTCGGCGATGCCGGCCTCGACGCGTCGATGCTCGAGATCGAGGTCACCGAGGCGACGCTCATGCGCAACCCGGAGGCGAGCCGAGCGATTCTCGGCCGGCTCTCGGAGATGGGTGTGCATATCGTCGTCGACAACTTCGGCACCGGCTACGCGTCAATGCATTCGCTGCGGCGCTTCTCCGTGAGCGCGATCAAGATCGATCGCTCGCTCGTCGCAGGTCTCGCGGCGAGCCCCGAGGACCGCGTGGTCGTGAAGGCGATCATCGAGATGGCTCGGAGCCTCGGCGTGACGGCGATCGCGAGTGGCGTCGAGAACGAAGAGCAGCTCGCTTTGCTCGCCGAGATGGGTTGCCGCGCGTACGCCGGTCATCATTTCCTGCCCGCGATGCCCGCACCCGAGCTCGAGCGGCAACTCCTGCCCGACAGCAACGTGCACACGCTGTCCTCGCGGCGGGTCTCGTAGGGCGGCGCCGCACGGCCCGAGGCCGCTCACCCGCTCGTCCTCCCGACTCAACGCTGCGACGACGAGGGGCCTTGCGCTGCTGCCGGAGCAGGGTCGTCGCGCAGCGTGACCACTGCCAGCCGCCCGTCAGTGCGCCAGAAATCGCCGCAACCGTTCCGCCCCGTCCGTTGGCGGTGAAAGTCCTCCGGAACGTGCGCGAATCCTAGACGCTGACCCTGATGCCGGTGCGAGCCCCGAGTCCGGTGAGCGCGCGAGCCTCTTCGCTGCAGCGCTCCGAACGGGCTCAAGCCCGCGCGAGGCACTCGACGTGCGCCGCGGACCGTCGTTCGCGGGGGGGCGGCAGCACGCATGACACCGCCCGGGAGCGTCGTCGCGAGCGCGAGCGTCGTGGCGCGCTCGAGGAAGGCGCGGCGCGACGCAGCGGGCGGCTTCGACGTGACCACTGGACGCGGCTTGGGGCGGCGTTGCTCCGGCGTTCGCGCTACTTCGAGAGATGGCGCATCGCCTGCTCCAGCCCCGCGATCGTCATCGGATACATCTTGCCGGCAAAGATGTCCCGGATGATCGCGATCGACTGGCGGTATTGCCAAAGCGGCTCGGGCTCGGGATTGAGCCAGATCGTCTTGGGGTAGACGTCGAGCACCCGGCGCAGCCACACCGCACCGGCTTCCTCGTTGTGGTATTCGATCGAGCCGCCGGGCTGCAGGACTTCGTAAGGACTCATCGTTGCGTCGCCGACGAACACGACCTTGTAGTCGTGGCCGTACTTGTGGAGGAGGTCGACGACCCGCGTGCGCTCGGCGTGGCGGCGGCGGTTCTCCTTCCAGACGAAGTCGTACAGGCAGTTGTGGAAGTAGAAGTGCTCCAGGTGCTTGAACTCGCTCTTCGCCGCGCTGAAGAGCTCCTCGGCGAGCTTGACGTGGTCGTCCATCGAGCCGCCGACGTCCAGGAAGAGCAGCACCTTCACCGCGTTGTGCCGTTCCGGGCGCATGTGAAGATCGAGCCAGCCCGCATTGCGCGCGGTCTTGTCGATGGTCGTGTCGAGATCGAGCTCCTCGGGGGCGCCGTCGCGCGCGAAGCGGCGCAGCCGTCGCAGCGCAACCTTGATGTTGCGCACCCCGAGCTCGATTTCGGTGGAATAGTTGCGGTACTCGCGCTGGTCCCAGACCTTGACGGCCGAGCGGTTCCGGGATTGATCCTGCCCGATGCGGATGCCCTCGGGGTTGTAGCCGTAGGCGCCGTAGGGCGAGGTGCCCCCGGTCCCGATCCATTTGTTGCCGCCTTCGTGGCGGCCCTTCTGCTCTTCCAGCCGCTTCTTGAACTCCTCCATCAGCTTTTCCCAGCCGCCGAGCGCCTCCACCATCGCCTTCTCCTCGGGCGAGAGGTTGAGTTCGGCCTGCTTGAGGAGCCACTCGAGCGGGATCTCCGGCGTTTGCCCGAGAAGGGTCTCGACGCCCTTGAAGTGCTCGGCGAACACCTGGTCGAACTTGTCGAAATTCGCCTCGTCCTTGACCAGCGCGGCGCGGGACAGATAGTAGAACTCGTCGATCGACGGGCCGATCACCTTCTTCTGCATCGCCTCGAGCAGCGTCAGGTATTCCTTGATCGAAACCGGAAGCTTGGCGGTCTTGAGTTTGAGGAAGAATCCGGTGAGCATGGGGGGGCCTCGGTCACGCGCAGTCCGACGGGGCGGTGGCAAACACGCGCCGGGTTGCAAACGGAAACAAAATTCTCTCACCGATTACGTAAACGAACCTGCCCCCGCCCCGTTCTAAACGGAGAGTGTACGTGCGCTCGGACAGGAGCAAGGCGATGAAACCCCTGAAGGCCCTACTTGTGATTGCCACTGCGGCGTTGGCCGCACTTCCGGCAGCGGCATTTGCCCATGGCGGCGTCGGGTTCGGAATCACGATCGGCATTCCGGCCCCGATCTACCCGGCGCCTGTCTATGTTCCCCCTCCGGTCTACGCGGTACCGCCGCCCGCGGCCTACTATCCCCCGCCCACGTACTATCCGCGGCCGGTGGTGGTCTATCGTACTTTCCCGCGACCCTATCCGGCATACGGTGCGGCGTATTACGGCGGTTACGGCGGCGGCTACCGTGGCGGTTACTACGACGGGGGTTACTACGGCCCGCCCAGGCCGGGGCACGGTTGGAAAGGACACCGCCCGGGCGGGCACTATCGGCGGTACTGAGGGTTTCCCCGATTCGAAGTACGCCCCACCAGCGCGCTCCCATAAAGGGGCGAGCCGCGGTACGGCATTACCGGCTCTGCCGAGCCATGAACACCAGGCGCTCGAACAGGTGCACGTCCTGTTCGTTTTTCAGCAGCGCTCCGTGCAGCGGCGGGATGATGGTCTTTCTTTCCTTGGATCGCAGCGCTTCGGGCGGGATATCCTCTGCAAGCAGCAACTTCAGCCAGTCGAGGAGTTCCGAGGTCGAGGGCTTCTTCTTCAGGCCTGGGACCTCACGGAGCTCGAAGAACACCTCGAGCGCTTCGCGCAGCAGCATCTTCTTGATCCCGGGGTAGTGCACATCGACGATCCGTTCCATCGTCGCCTTGTCGGGGAAGCGGATGTAATGGAAGAAGCAGCGGCGCAGGAAGGCATCCGGCAGCTCCTTCTCGTTGTTGGAGGTGATGAAGACGATCGGGCGGTGCTTGGCCCGCACGAGCTCGCGCGTCTCGTAGACGTAGAACTCCATGCGATCGAGCTCGCGCAGCAGGTCGTTCGGGAACTCGATGTCCGCCTTGTCGACCTCGTCGATGAGCAGCACCACCGGCGCGTCGCTCGTGAATGCGTGCCAGAGGGTGCCTCGCACGATGTAGTTGGCGATGTCCTGGACCCGTGGATCGCCGAGCTGGGAGTCGCGGAGGCGGCTCACCGCGTCATATTCGTATAACCCCTGCTGTGCCTTGGTCGTGGACTTGATGTGCCACTCGAGCAGCGGCAGGCCGAGCGCCTGGGCCACTTCTTCGGCGAGCTTCGTCTTCCCCGTGCCCGGCTCGCCCTTGACGAGAAGGGGCCGCTGCAGCGTCACCGCGGCATTCACCGCGAGCGTCAGGTCTTCGGTGGCGACGTAAGTCGAGGAGCCTTTGAAGCGCATGGGGGTCCTTGGATTGAGGTCGATCCGGCAAGCGAGGGCACGACCATCGCGCGCCTGCAGGGGCAGGAAACCCCCGCCCTCTGCGCGCATGCAAGGCAATTATAGCCGCCGCCCGCTCGTGGCTTTGACCGACCCTGCCGCGGCGATTACAATCCGCTCGTTTGGCGCATCCGATTCCAATCAGACCATACCCCATGTCCAACATGAAGAAAGCCCTCCCTCGGGCGATTGGCAGCGCGATCGTGCTCGGTGCCGCGCTCTCGGCGCACGCGCAGCAGACGCCCACCGGCAATGCGGAGGCGGCGAAAAGCAAGATCTCGATGTGCATCGGATGCCACGGCATCGTGGACTACCGTACCGCGTTCCCCGCGGTCTACCACGTGCCCAAGCTCGGCGGCCAGTCGCCCACCTATATCGTTAGCGCGCTCAAGGCCTACCGTTCGGGCGAGCGAAATCATCCGAGCATGGTAGGGATTGCGAAGGGCCTTTCCGACCAGGACATGGCCGATCTCGGCACGTACTACGGCGCGCCGAAGTGAGGGGTACGGACATGAAACAACTGGCTGTGTGTCTTCTCGCAGTATCCGTGGCCACACCGGTGCTTGCCAAGGGCGATGCCGCCGCCGGCGAGGCCAAGGCGAAGCAGGTGTGCGCGGCATGCCATGGGCCCGACGGCAACACGCCCACGAGCCCTGATTTCCCGAAGATCGGCGGGCAATACTACGACTACCTCCTGCATACCCTGAAGGACTACAAGACCGGCGCGCGCAAGAACGCGATCATGGCGGGGCAGGTTCAGCAGCTCACGGCGAAGGACCTCGAGGACCTCGCCGCTTACTTCGCGAAGCAGCCGGGCACGCTCTACAGCAAGCGCTAGAATCGCTCCCTAGCGGTCCCTAGCGGGCGACGATCGTGAAAAACACGAGGGGGTGTGCCCTCTCGTGGCGTGCCGACTAGAGAGACAATCGCCGCCGCCCCCGGTCCCGATTTCCCCTGAGATCGGGGAGTACGAAGGGGTGTGACTTCTCGTAGCGTGCACGGAGCCAGCGGTGTTCACCCTGGCATCGGCGAGCGGTCGCGCTTGTCGTCCTCGTGGCACGCTCAGTCCAGGCCCCGCAGGCAGTCGAGGTACGCCTCGCCGTCGGGCGGCGTATTCTCACGGCTCGCTTTCCACACCGTCTTGCCGAGGCACTCGAGGGCCGCGTGGAGTGCTTCGTGCCGGTCGTCGCGCCGTGCCACGATCCGTTCGAACGCCGCACGGATTCCTTGCGGCTGGTCGATCGAGAGTTGCTCCGCCAGCGCGAGGTGCAATGAAAGGTGCAGGAAAGGATTCGTCTCCCCGTACTCCGGTGTGTAGTCGCGATCCCGGCTGCGCTCGGCGTCTTCGAGAAGCGGCTGGTATTCGGGATGCGCGAGGAGCACTTCCAGGGCGGTCGTCTCGAGCCCGGCGAGCGGTGCCGATTCCCGGTATTTCCGCCAGGTGTCGATGAAGAACTGCCGGACCTGTTCGCGGGTGGGGGTGAACATTTCCAGGGATCAGGGACCAGGGATCAGGGATCGGCGGCCAGCGATGGGGAACGGAGAAGGGAGGTCGAGATCGCACTGACTCAGGCGCGAGAGCGTTTCCGCTTCGAGCCGGCACCGACGCGTTTCGTCCCATCTGCACGTTTCGCGCGCGCCGTGCCCGCCGGGGACGTCTTCTGCGGGTATTCGCAGAGATCGCTGATGATGCAGTTTGCGCAATCAGGTTTCAGCGCTTTGCAGACGTACCGCCCGTGGAGGATCAGCCAGTGGTGGGCATGCAGGCGGTAGGGTTGCGGGACGAACTTCTCGAGCGCGAGCTCGACGGCGAGCGGTGTCTTTCCCGGCGCGATTCGGGTGCGGTTCGCGACCCGAAAAATGTGGGTGTCGACGGCCATCGTCTCCTGTCCGAACGCGACGTTCAGGACCACGTTGGCGGTCTTGCGGCCGACGCCCGGCAGCGATTCGAGCGCCTCGCGGGTCTGCGGCACTTCACCGCCATGGCGCTCGACGAGGATCCGCGACATTTCCACGAGGTGCTTCGCCTTGTTGCGAAACAGGCCGATCGTCTGGACGTAAGGGATCAGCCCTTCGACGCCCAGCTCTGCAAGCGCGTGCGGGGTGTTCGCGACCGGAAATAGCTTCGCGGTGGCCAGGTTCACGCTCTTGTCGGTCGCCTGCGCCGAAAGGATCACCGCGACGAGCAGCTCGAACGGCGTCGTGAATGCGAGCTCGCTCTTCGGGGAAGGGTTCGCCGCCGCGAACCGCGCGAAGATCGCCGCTCGCTTCTCTGCGTTCATCGCGACTGTGCACCGCGTCGTGCGCGAACGCGTTGTACCGCTGCCCGGATCACTGCCTGTCGATCCGGCATGGGTGCAACGCTGCGCGGTCGCGCAGCACCTGGCTCGCTTGCCGGTGCTGGGCCTCGTACTTCGTTACGCTCGCGCTCGAGCCGGCGTCTGCGCGCGTCGAACCGCGCGCGGGCGGCGGCGCGCCGGGGAGCATCCCAGATCGCGTGCGCGCCCGTCGCGGGCACCATGGCGATGCAATCGACAGGGCACGCTGGTACGCAAAGATCGCAACCGGTGCAGAGTTCCGCGATCACGGTATGCATCTGTTTCGCAGCGCCGACGATCGCGTCGACAGGGCAGGCCTGGATGCAGAGCGTGCAGCCGATGCAGTGCTCCTCATCGACGACAGCAACATGCCGCGGCCGCCATGCGCCGCAGTCCGGATCCAGGGCCCCAGCCGCGCGGCCGGTCAGCGCGGCGAGGGCCTCGAGGGCTTCCGCACCGCCGGGCGCACAGCGATTGATATCGGCGGCCCCCGTTGCGATCGCCTCGGCGTAAGGCCGGCAACCCGCATATCCGCACTTGGTGCACTGCGTCTGCGGCAGCAAGGCATCGATCGCGTCGACGACAGACTCGGTCGTGGTCACCTTGGCGCACTCCGGGTACGTTCTTCCAGTCCGGCGACGACATCGCGCACGAGATGGGGCCCGCGGTAGATGAGGCCGGTGTAGACCTGCACCAGGCTCGCGCCGGCGTCGAGCTTCGCGCGTGCGTCTGCGGCGCTCATGATGCCGCCCACGCCGATGATCGGCATGCGACCGCCGAGCAACCGCGCGAGCTCGCGCACGACGGCTGTCGACCGCTCGCGCAGCGGAGCGCCCGAAAGTCCGCCGGTCTCCTCGCCATGCGGAAGGCCCTTCACGCCCTGCCTCGAAACCGTGGTGTTGGTCGCGATCACGCCATCGACGCCACGATCGGCGAGCGTCTCGGCGATTACCCCGAGCGCCTCGGGATCGAGGTCGGGGGCGATCTTGACCACGAGCGGGACATGGCGCTTGGTCGCCCGGGCCTGCTTCCCGCGCGCCTTCATGATTCGCTCGAGCAGCGGGCCGAGCTCCTCGCCGCTCTGGAGCTGGCGCAGGTTCCTGGTGTTCGGCGAGGAGATGTTGACCACGATGTAGCTCGCAAGAGCGTACACACGCTCCAGGCAGGCGACGTAGTCGTCGGCCGCGCGCTCGATCGGCGTGTCGAAGTTCTTGCCGATGTTGATGCCGAGCACGCCATCGTAGCGCGCGGCCTTCACGTTCGCGACGAACCGGTCGAGGCCATGGTTGTTGAAGCCCATGCGGTTGACGAGCGCTTCGGCCTGGGGGATCCGGAAGAGCCGTGGCTTGGGGTTGCCCGGCTGCGGACGCGGCGTGACGGTGCCGACTTCGATGAAGCCGAAGCCGAACGTCGCCAGGGCGTCGATGAACTCGGCGTTCTTGTCGAGCCCCGCGGCGAGACCGACGGGGTTGGGGAAATCGAGCCCCATGGCTTGGACGTGCGGGCCATCAATCGGCTTCCCGGGAAGCCCGATCAGCGCCGCCGCGCCGATCTTGCCGGACAGCTTGAGCGCAGGCAGCGCGAGCTCGTGGGCGCGCTCGGGATCGAGCGAGAACAGGAACGGGCGCGCCAGTGCGTAGAGCATGGCGCGGATTGTAGCTTTCGCGCTCAGCCGACGAGCTCGCGTTCCTCGAGCCGGCGCCAGACGCCGTTCACCAGGCCTTCGATCGGCAGAAAACGCGCCTTGTAGGCCATCTTTCGACTGTCGCGGATCCAGTAGCCGAGATAGAGGTAGGGCAGACCGAGGCTGCGGCAGTGATCGAGCTGCCAGAGGATGTTGTAGGTGCCGAGGCTCGAAGCCGGGATGTCGGGGTCGAAGAACGTATAGACCGAGGAGAGCCCGTCGGCGAGGTAGTCGACGATGGAGATCATCGTGAGCCGGCCTTCGTCCCGGAATTCCACGAGGCGCGTGTTCACCCGGCTTTGCAGGAGGAAGTGCGAATACTGGTCGCGGCTGTCCTGGTCCATCCCGCCGCCGGCGTGGCGTGCCGCCTGGTAACGGAGATAAAGGGCGTAGTGCTCGACGCGGAAACGAAGACCCAGCGTCGCATACTGCAGCGCTTCGTGCCGCTTCCATGCCCGCTTCTGATACCGCGCAGGCTCGAACTCGGAGACCGGGATCCGCACCGGGACACACGCGCGGCACGCATCGCAGTACGGCCGGTACGTGAAGATACCGCTGCGGCGAAACCCGAGGCGAACGAGGTCTCCATAGAGATCGTTGCCGATGAGATGCGAGGGTGTCGCCACCTGCGAGCGCGCCATCTTGCCGGGAAGGTAGCTGCACGGGTAAGGCGCAGTCACGTAGAACTGCAGTACCGCGTGCGGAAGATCGTTCAGCTGCGACATTGCGACGGCGAGATCGATTCGTGCCAGTGTACGGGCGGCGCGGGATAGTCTACCAACTCCGCAACGCGGCGGCAGAAGGCGGCGCGCGGAATCTCGCGGGCGCCGAGCGACGCGAGGTGTTCCGTGTGCATCTGGCAATCGATCAAGCCGAAGTTGCGCGTCTTCAGGAACCGCACCATGCACGCGAACGCGATTTTCGACGCATCCGTGGCGCGCGCGAACATCGACTCGCCGAAGAACATGCGGCCGATGGCGACGCCGTAGAGCCCGCCGGCGAGTTCCCCGTCTATCCAGGTGCCGGCGGAGTGCGCGTAGCCAAGCGCGTGCAGGCGGCTATAGGCCGAGTGCATTGCAGGCGTGATCCACGTGCCCGGCTGGCCCGGCCGCGGCGCTGCGCAGCCCGACACGATCGCGTCGAATGCGGCGTCGAGACGCACTTCGTAGGCGCGATTGCGCAGCGCCTTCGCGAGCGAGCGCGAGATCTTCAGCTCTTCGGGGAACAGCACCATGCGCGGGTCTGGGCTCCACCAGAGGATCGGCTCGCTCTCCGAGAACCAAGGGAAGATGCCATGTCGATAAGCGTCGAGAAGCCGCTCGGGTGAGAGGTCGCCGCCCGCAGCGAGGAGACCGTTGGGCCGCTTCAACGCAGCCGTGAGCGGGGGAAACGGCGTGTCGCGCTCGAGCCAGGCGATCATGGGGACCGCCGCTGGCGGCGCGGCGGGCGAGCGGAGGTGCGCGCCGTCGCTCGCTGGCGCGAGACTCCAAGGGGAGAGTCGCCGGCGGCGAGAGGCGAGCCCGTGGAGACAGGGGAGTCCGATGAACCCGTCAGCATTTCACCTGCTGCGCTCGCGCAGGCCGGCCGAGGTTGAGCAGAGAGCAGGGCGTCGCGGCGTACGGATACTGAAAGACCAGGTTGCGATTCGGCGGGGTCTCGAACGGTGGCGTGGCAAGGTAGCGAACGCCGCGACCCCCTGTCAAACGGGCCGGTCAGACGCGCGGCGGGACCTCGCCTGCGTGCAGACGGAAGGTGCCGCCGCGCCGGTCCTCGTAGAAGTGGCGTAGGGTCGCGCTGATGGTGCGAAAGGCGAGCTCCTGCCAGGGGATCTCATGCTCGGCAAAGAGCGCGACTTCGAGGCTCTCCTCGCCGGGCCCGAAATCGAGGTCGAGCAGTTGCGCGCGATAGAAGATGTGCACCTGATTCACATGCCGCACCGAAAGCACGCTGAAGAGGTCGCCGAGCGCAACATGCGCTCCCGCCTCTTCGAGCGTTTCGCGCAGCGCCGCTTCGGCCGTCGTCTCTCCGTTCTCCATGAACCCTGCGGGCAAGGTCCACTTGCCGTAGCGCGGCTCGATGGCGCGCTTGCACAACAGAACCCGGTCTTCCCATTCCGGAATGCAGCCGAGGACCATTTTCGGGTTGGAGTAGTGGACGGTGTTGCACGCATCGCAGACATGGCGCTCGAGATTGTCGCCGGGAGGAATGCGTACAAAGACGGGCTTGCCGCAGTTGGGGCAGAAGTTCATCGGAAAAGAAGGAGGAGCCCAAGTATTATGATACCGTGCAGTCCTCCCCGCGAGCCGCCGAGCTCGCCCGGCGTTGCCATGCGTCCATGCCGGCTGCACGCCGTTCTCGAGCGCGAACTCCCTCGCTTGCTTCAGCAGAGGCGAGCCGCGCCTTCCCTGGCGAGCTTTGCTCGAGCGCTTTCTCGTGGGACCCGGCAACAGCGGCGGCGCGGCGCGATATGCTTGAGACGTGCGGGTCCGATCGTTCGCGCTACTGCGCTCACTTCCGCTCGCGGTCGCGTTGGCCGCTTGTACGTCGGTGCCCCTGGTCGAGCCGGCGCCGGGGCCGGTCCGCACCACACCGCCGTACGCCGACGCGGGACGCATCCTCGGCGCACAGGCGGGCACTGTCGCGATGAGCGGAGCGTGCGCGCGCGCATTCCCGGAGCTCGCGCCGTCCATCGAACAGGCACTCGCGGCGTGGCGTTGGCGGAACGACGCGCTCGCTTTCGAGGTGAACGATGCGATGTGGCGCGCGGTGCAGGCGCAGGGCGCAGACGCAGGCGAGATCGCGGCAGCGTCACGCGCTCTCGCGGGCGAGCTGGCGCGAATCCGCGCCGAAGTCGCGGACGGGTTCGACCGCTGGGCACCGGCGCGCAAGCGCGGGATCTGTGGCACGTGGGCCGAGCGGCTCGCGGTCGGCGACGAAGACCTCTCGCGCCGCTACCCGCACGAACTGAAACGATGGCATCCGGCGATGCGATGAGCCGGCCGCCGGCATGAGCCCCACAGTATCTCCGCCGCGTCTCGCGCTGCTGTTTGCCGGTCTCGCGATCACGCTGCCGTTCCTTTTTCCGGAGCACCGACCGCCAATCCGCAGCTTCTACGACGAGTGGCTGGCGCTCGGTGCTCACGCTCGGGGCCTTCGGCCTGCTGGGTTGGACGCTGGTCGACTACCTGCGCCTGGACGAGGCACGGTGGCCGGCTACCGGGCGCACGCTTGCCACGCCT
>Ga0209253_10003688_pt1 | contig 13418 bp, 9 predicted proteins | sample FrelakmetBRP12BR_FD_187145 | JGI IMG/M metagenome (GOLD analysis project Ga0209253, IMG submission 187145) | Freshwater lake sediment microbial communities from the University of Notre Dame, USA, for methane emissions studies - BRP12 BR (SPAdes)... | ecosystem: Environmental > Aquatic >...
ACCTCGCCGCGGCCGCGGTCCCAGGCGGCGTCGGAGTAGGAGCGCTTGCAGAGAGGTCCGCCCAGGGCTTCGAGCCAGCCCGGGTCGATGCGCGCAACGGTCCGGGCGAAAAGCCGCGACGTCCGGACGACCTCGGTCGAGACGATCCAGCCGACGCCCTTCGCGAAGAGGACGGAGCCCGGCCAGAGCGTCACCTCGCGGTTCTTGGCCCCCGAATAGACGTTCTTCTCCTTGTGCACGGCGATGTTCGAGAGATACCCGCTGAGGACGGACCTGTGGATCGCCCCGTAAAGCGCCGGGGAGATGTCGGCGTGCAGGTGCGGCTCCGCGGCCTCCGCCGGCGGAGCCACGAAGGGGTCAGATCTACTTTTTAGGCTGTTTTGCGTAAAAGGTAGATCTGACCCCCTCTTGCCGCGCCCGCGCCCGCGGCCGGCCGGTGCGCTCGCGAGCTCGCGGAGGGCGCTCTCGATCTCCGCGTGCAGATAGGCCCACTCGCGCATCCGCGGGAATGATAAAAAGTTTTCGTGGCAGAACCGCCGCTTCTGGACGAGCGACCCCAGCTTCTCGAAATCGCCGTGGAAGCGGTTCCAGATGTTGAGCAGGACGAGGAAGTCCGAGTCGGGATGGCGGAATGCTGCGTGGACGGCATCGGCCTGCTGCGCCTTTTCCGGCGGCCGCTCCCGCGGGTCCCGGATGCTCAGCGCCGCCGCGAGCACGGCCACCTCGGGCAGGCACCGCTCCTCCCCTGCCTCGATCAGCATGCGTGAGATCCTCGGGTCGAGCTGTATACGGGCCATCGCCCGGCCCTTCTCCGTCAGCTCATAACGGGAAACCGGGAAATTGGGATGCGTTCCCGATCGAGCCTGAGCGGGGAGACGGGAATTGGGGAATTGGTATTGTGTCCCCGTTATTTCCGCCGGCCGGCCCGTCTTTCGCACCGCCCCGAGCTCGACCAGCGTGTCGTAGCCGTCGTGGACCGCCTTCGACGCCGGCCGGTCGATGAACGGGAACTCGAGCGGGTCCCCCAGCCCGAGGTCGGTCATGCGCAGAATGACCTCGGCCAGGTCCGACCGTAGGATCTCGGGCGACGTGAACTCCTCGCGCCCCTCGTAGTCGACCTCGCTGTAAAGCCGCACGCACAGCCCGGCCTTGACGCGGCCGCACCGCCCTTTCCTCTGGTCGGCCGAAGCCCGCGAGACCGGCGAGATCGGCAGGCTGTTGATCCTCGTTCCCGGCTGGTATTGCGCGATCCGGGCCACTCCCGTGTCCACGACATACCTGATCCCGGGGATCGTCAGCGAGGTCTCGGCGACGTTCGTAGCCACGACGATCTTCGGCACGGTCACCGTGTAGACGAGCCGCTGCTGGCCCGCCGGGAGCCTCGAGAACAGCGGCAGCACGCGCACGAGTGGCCACTTCCGCCCCTCGAGCATCCTGCACGTCTCGAGGATGTCCTGCTCGGTCGGCATGAACACCAGGGCGTCGCCCGGGGGCTTTTCGCGCCGCAGGTACTCGACGGCCTCGACGGCCTGGTCGACATAATCCTTGTCCTCGGCCTCCTCCTTGTCCGGGACGCGGTGCTCGACCTCGACCGGATACATCCTCCCGCTGACCTCGATGACCGGGGCGTTCTTGAAGGCCTTGGAGAACTTCTCCGTGTCGAGCGTCGCCGAGGTGATGACGAGCTTGAGCTCGGGCCGCTCGTCGAGGAGCCGGCGCATGATGCCGAGCAGGAAGTCGATGTTGAGCGAGCGCTCGTGGGCCTCGTCGATGATGATCGTGTCGTACTCGTGGAGGCCGCGGTCGCCCTGAGTCTCGGCGAGCAGGATCCCGTCGGTCATGACCTTGATGTAGTTGTCGCGGGCCGTCCGGTCCTGGAAGCGGATCTTGTAGCCGACCGACCGCCCCAGCGGCTCGCCGAGCTCCTCGGCGATGCGGTGGGCGATGGTCACGGCCGCGAGCCGGCGCGGCTGGGTGACGCCGACGCGCCCGGCGATCCCCCGCCCCGCCTCGAGGCACATCTTCGGGATCTGGGTGCTCTTGCCGCAGCCCGTCTCTCCCGAGACGATGACGACGCGGCGGCGCGGCGACCGCAGCGCCTCGACGATCTCCCCGGCCCTCGCCGCGATCGGGAGCTCCGGCGGGTAGGAGACGCGCGGCACGTTCCGGGCCCGGGCCGCGAGCCAGGCCTCAAAACGCGCCCTCGCCTCAGCGCGGGACCGGCCTCCGCTCTTGGGCATCGTTTCCATCGCCGCCTATTTTACATCAAAGCGCCCCGGCCGTGATGAGCTCAGGCGCCGCGGGACTTGACATTCCCGCCGGCATTCCTATAATTATATCGATTATTGAATAATTGCTCATATATAAGAAATGAAGAACGAATCCCGCAAGGGCCAACCGAAGGTCCTCGATGAGCACGCCGCCGCCCACCTCGCCGAGCTGTTCAGCGCCTTCGGCGACACCAGCCGCGTCCGCATCCTGTCCGTACTGACCGCCGGGGCGCAGAGCGTCGGCGCCTTGGCCGCGGCCGTCGGGCTGAGCGAGTCCGCCGTCTCGCACCATTTGCGCGCCCTGCGCCAAATGAGGCTGGTGGAGGCCCGCCGGGACGGCCGGCAGGTCTTTTACACCTTGGACTCCCACGCCATCGCCCTGTTCAAGTACGGATTGAGCCATGTCCGCAACGGCTGATCTCTCGGCCTGTCCTCTCGTCCGGCTGGCGGCGGCCGGCCTCATCCTTTTGACGATCGGGCTCGCCGACCGGCCCCTCGCTCCCGTGTGCGACTGCTGGACGCACGCCGATGCCGCCTCCCAGGCCTCGAGCGACGCCCGGCACTCCGATTTCGGCTGCTCTCATCCGGACCATGCCGGCGAATCGGATATCCCGGTCATGGACGCCACGGACGGCCTCGGACCTCCCCGCCGCCTCTATCCGCCCTCTCGGCACGGCGGTGCCGCCGTCCCTCAGAGGCCGCCGGTCCGTCCCCCCTCCCTTTAGCGGCGACCGAGCCGCGAAGGCTCCGCCGATCACCGGGACAAAGGCCCCGGCCCGGCCTCCGGTCATCCCCACGACAACCGGCAGGCCCAGGCACAGAGAGCGTCGAGGAGGTCAAACCATGAGGATCCTGATCATCGGGGCGGGCGTGCTGGGGAGTCTCTACGGCAGTCGCTGCCGGGCTGCCGGCCACGCCGTCGTCATGCTCGCCCGCGGGCAGCGGCTGTCCGACCTACGCCTCCGCGGCCTGATGCTGGAGGACGCCGTCACGGGACAAAGGACCTTCGCCCCCGTCGATGTGGTCGAAACACTGGCGGCCGACGACCCGTATGACTGGGTCATCGTTCCCGTCCGGCTGACCGAGCTTCAGGCGGTCCTGCCCCTTCTCGCGGCGAACAAGGCGACACCCAACATCCTCTTCATGGTCTGCAATCCGAGCGGTCCTGACGAGATGGTCGCGGCCCTGGGGCGCGACCGCGTGCTCGCGGGATACGCGGGGGCCGGCGGCGTCCACATGGGCCCGGTCATCCGTTACACACAAGTGTCCCCGCTACTGCAGCGGACGGTCGTCGGCGAGCTCGACGGCCGCATCACTCCCCGTCTGAAGGCGATCCGCCGGGCCTTCCGGGAGGCAGGCTTCCCGACGGCCCTATCGTCGAATATCGACGCCTGGCTGAAAACCCATGTCGCCTGGGTCAGCCCGTTCGCCCAAGCCCTTTATCGCGAGGACGGGGATATCCTCCAGCTCGCGGCCAGCGCCGAGACGGTCCGGCTCATGGTCCGGGCCGTCCGCGAGGGTTTCCGGTCGATCCGCGCCCTCGGCATCCCTCCGACGGGACCGCTCTGGGTCCGAAGCCAGGCCCGACTGCCTGAAGCGGTCCTCGTCCGGATATGGCGCGCGGCCTTGCGGACACAGATGGCCCGGATCAGCATGGCTGGACACGCCAACGCCGCCCGCGAAGAAATGATCCAGGTCGCCGATAGATTCCAGGCGCTCGTGGCCAAAGCCGGCCTGCCCTCCCCCGCCCTCGACCGTCTGCGCGGCCCGGAGGGGCCCGCATCCCCCGGTCCCCAGAGGTCAAGATGACCGACGACTTCCCGCGGATCCACGAAGAAGAGGACTGCACCGGCCTGACCGAGGCCGAGGTCCAGCACCGGCTCCAGAGGGACGGCGCCAACGAGCTGCCTTCGGCCCGCAAGCGGCGATTTTGGCACATCCTCCTCGACGTCGTCCGTGAGCCGATGTTCCTCATGCTCATCGCCTGCGGGGCCCTCTACCTCGTCCTGGGCGACTTGGAGGAGGCCCTGATGCTCCTGGGCTTCGTCTTCGTGATCATGGCCATCACCCTTTACCAGGAGCAGAAGACCGAGCGGGCGCTCGACGCCCTGCGCGACCTGTCCAGCCCCCGCGCTCTCGTCATCCGGGACGGCCGCCGCCAGCGGATCGCCGGCCGGGACGTCGTCCGGGACGACATCGTCATCATCGCCGAGGGCGATAGGGTCCCGGCCGATGCGGTCCTCCTCGTCGGCACGAACGTCAGCGTCGACGAGTCGCTTCTGACCGGCGAGTCCGTGCCGGTGAGAAAAGCGGCCTGGGACGGCCTTCGGCCGATGGGCCGCCCGGGCGGGGACGACCTGCCCTTCGTATATTCGGGGACCCTGGTCGTCAAGGGACGGGGCATCGCCCGCGTGGAATCCACCGGCCCCCGGACCGAGATCGGCAAGATCGGCAAAGCCCTCCAGACCCTCGAGCCGGAGGAAACGACGCTCCAGCGGCAGACGGGCCGGATCATCAGGAATTTCGCCCTCCTCGGCCTCGGTCTGTGCGCAGTGGTCATCGCCGTGTTCACTCTGACCCGGGGCAGTCTCATCGGAGGCATCCTGGCCGGCCTGACCCTGGCCATGGCCACACTTCCCGAGGAGTTCCCGGTCGTGCTGACCGTCTTTCTCGCCCTGGGAGCCTGGCGGATATCCCGGCACAAGGTCCTGACCCGGCGCGTCCCGGCCGTCGAGACGCTCGGGGCGGCCACGGTCCTATGCGTCGACAAGACGGGCACCCTGACCCTCAACCATATGACGGTAACGCATCTCGCCGGGGCCCGCGGGATCACCCCCCTGCCGGAACAACCGGCGGCTCTTCCCGCCGACCTCCGCAAGATCGTCGAATACGCCCTCTTGGCCAGCCCGGTAAACCCCTACGACCCGATGGAGAAGGCGATCCGGGAGCTCCGCCTGCGGGCCGTCTGTCCCCCCGACCATTTTCACGACGATTGGACGCTCGTCCGGGAATATCCGTTGACCGAAAAGATCCTGGCCATGGCGCGCGTCTGGCGGCCCACCGGATCGCGGGAAGCGCTCGTCACGGCCAAAGGGGCCCCCGAAACGATCGCCGAGCTTTGCCGCATGGCTTCCGGGGAGCGCCGGGCGCTCATCGGACGCGTCGATGAAATGGCCGAGCAGGGACTTCGTGTCCTCGGCGTGGCCAGGGCCCGGCATGATTTGGACGCGCTTCCCGACAGCCAGTTCGGATTCGCCTTCGAGTTCGTCGGGCTCCTGGGGCTCGAGGACCCCGTCCGGCCGGGCGTGCCCGAGGCCGTGGCCGAGTGCCGCCGGGCGGGGATCCGGGTCATCATGATCACCGGCGACTACCCCATCACAGCCCAGCACATCGCCCGGGAGATCGGCCTCGAGCCGGCGGGCGAGGTCGTTACGGGGACCGAACTGGACGCGACGAGCGACGCCGGGCTCCGCGAACGGATCAGGACGACGAGCGTCTTCGCCCGGGCGGTCCCGGAGCAAAAGCTCCGTATCGTCCAGGCCCTGAAGGCCAACGGCGAGGTCGTGGCCATGACCGGCGACGGCGTCAACGACGCGCCGGCGCTCAAGGCCGCCCATATCGGCATCGCCATGGGCGGCCGCGGCACGGACGTGGCCCGCGAGGCCGCGGCGCTGGTCCTTCTCGACGACAACTTCGCCTCTATCGTCAAGGCCGTCCGGATGGGCCGCCGCATCTTCGACAACCTGAAGAAAGCGATGACGTTCATCTTCTCGGTCCACATCCCCATCGCCGGGATGTCGCTCCTGCCCGTCCTCTTCAAATGGCCGCTGGCCATGCTCCCGGTCCACATCGTCTTCCTCGAGCTGATCATCGACCCGGCCTGTTCGATCGTCTTCGAGATGGAGTCCGACGAGGATGACATCATGAGCCGCCCGCCGCGGAGGCTGAACGAGCCGCTTTTCGGCAGGCCCATGGTCATGACCGGATTGTTCCAAGGGCTCGGTGTGCTCGTCGTCGTCCTGGCCGTCTACGGCCTCAACCTGTCCTCGGGAGCCGGCGAGCCCACGGCCCGGATGATGAGCTTTTCCTTCCTGGTCATCGCCAATCTCGGCCTGATCCTGGCCAACCGGTCCCGGACGCGGTCGCTCCTGGCCACCCTGCGGACGCCCAATCCGGCCATGTGGTGGGTCGCCGGCGGGGCGATCGTGTTCCTCGTCCTGGCCGTCTCGGTGCCCTATCTCCGTGGATTGTTCAGGTTCGGGACCGGGCCGGCCTGGGAATGGGCGGCTGTGCTGGGCGCAGGGATGCTCAGCGTCCTGGTCTCATCCAGCGAAAAGACCGGCTTCGTGCGCCGGCTGCTCGGGACCACGGACGGAGGGAAGACCTAAGACCCGCGGGGTCCGGCGAAGGATCAAGATGACGCCGCCCCGGCGGTTGACAGGCGCCTCGGGCCGAGGCTATAGTCCGGGCGGATGATGACCGAGCGCGAGCGCGTCCTGACCCTCCTCGGCGGCGGCCGGCCCGACCGCGTCCCCTGGTTCGGCGACCTCGATTACTGGGCGACGGCGCTCATCGGCCGCGGACTCAAGCCGGCCGCGTTCAAGGCGAGCGACGCCTACATCGAATGGCACCGCGACCTCGGCGTCGGGTTCTATCTCCAGGGCTACTTCCCTTTCCGGACGATCGTCGAGGGCTGCCGCGTCACCGAGTGGCGCGAAGGTCAGGCCCGGCGCCGCCGCGTCGAGACGCCGCGCGGCACGCTCACCGAAACCTGGACCTGGCTCCCCGATTCGTTCGCGGAGGCGCCCACGGAGCATCTGGTCAAATCGGCCGCGGACCTCCCCGCCTACCGTTCGCTCTTCGAGCATACCCGCTATGAGCCCGATCATGCTTTCGCCGAGACGCGCGCCCGCCAGGTCGGCGGCGCGGGCATCGTCCTCTGCTATCTTCCGAAGAGCCCTTTCATGCAGATGGTCGCCCTCGACGCCGGGATCGCCGCCATCGCGGAGATCGCCGCGGACGCGCCCGGGGAGCTGGCGGAGACGCTGGCCGTTGTCCGGGCCGCGCACGACCGGGCCGCCCGGATCGCCCTCGCCGGCCCGGCCGAGGTCCTGATGATCCCGGAGAACCTCTCCTCGGAGGTCGTCGGTCCGCGCTTCTACGATCTCCATATGCGCGATTACCACGAATCCTGGTGCCGCGAGATCGCCGCCGCGGGCAAATACTCCTGTATCCACCTGGACGGGACCCTCAAGGGACTGCTGCGCCAGGTCGCCGGCGCCGGCTTCACCTTCGTCGAGGCCATGACCCCTGCGCCCGTCGGCGACCTCGAAGTCGAGCGCTGGGCCGAATGGTGCGGCCAAGGCGCCAGGACGGTCTTTTGGGGCGGCTTGCCCGGCGTCTACTTCACGGATAAGGTCCCCGACGCCGAGTTCGAGCGGCATGTTCGCGCCGTCCTCCGCGTCATGGCATCGGAGCCGCGCTACGTTCTCGGCGTCGCCGACCAGGTCCCCCCGGACGGGTTGGAACGGCGCGTCCGGCGTGTGGCCGAGCTCGCCGACGAGTTTGGGCGCTATCGATGAGAGAAAGAACGGGGACACGTACCGGGTACATGTCCCCTTTTCGGGGCCCCGCTTCGCGACCCCTTCGTCCGGCCGCGACGGGATTGGCCCGGCCGTCAAGAGGGATAGTCCCCTGCGGGGACAGTCCCTGTCAGGCCGCCAGCTTCTTCAGTGAATCGAGGATCGCGGTCACGTCCTCGTCGCGGTTGTTCAGGTAGAACGAGACGCGGATCGAGTTGAGCCCGCCTTCGCCCACCGGCCTGGCCTTGATCTTGTCCTTGGCCAGATGCTCCATGATCGCCGTGTGGGTGTGCGTCTTCATGCGGAAGCCGATCATGAGCGTCCGGTAGGCCTCCTCCTCGGGCGACAGGCGCTCGACGCCGGGGACCTCACCGAGGCCGTGATAGAAGCGCTCGGCCATCGGCCGGCAGCGCCGCGCGATCCTGTCGACGCCGATCGTTTCGACGAAGTCGAGGGCCGTTCCCAAGGAATAGAACAGGGCGTCGTTCTGAGTGCCGGACTCGTAACGCTGGGCCGTCGGCTGGAGGACGAACTCGCCCTTCGCGGCGTCGTAGCGCTGCGACGAACCGCCGCCGACCGTCTGGGGCCGCAGAGCCTCGAGTATCCCGTCCCGGACGTAGATGAAGCCGGTGCGCTTGGGGCCCATCATCCACTTGTGGGTGCTGCAGGTGTAGAAATCGACGCCCGTCTCGGCGATGTCGAAAGGCGCGCACACGGGCGCCTGGGCGCCGTCGAGGGCGAACCAGATGCCCTTCCCCCGGGCCAGCGCGGCGACCTCTTTCACCGGGAAGAGCTGGCCGGTCGTGCAGGTGACATGGCTGAAGATGATGAGCCGCGTCCGCGGCGTGATGAGCTTGGCGATCCGGTCGACGTTGCCCATCCCCGACGCGATGTCCGGCTCGAAGAGGCGGATGGCGATGCCGTCGCGCTGCATCCGGTTGAGCAGGGCCGAGTGGACGGCGACGTGCTCGTGGGTCGAGGTGATGACCTCGTCCCCCTTCTTCAGGGCCAGGCCGTTGACGATGACGTTGACGCCTTCCGTCGCCCCGCCGATGAGGCCGAGGTCCTCCTTCCGGCAGGTCTTGCCGAGCGCCCGGGCGAGCTTCGTCTTGACCTCCTGCCAGGGCTTTTCGTCGTGGCCCGCGCTCGGGGCCCGCTCCTCGGCCTGGGTGAACTCGACGAGCGCGTTCAGCACCTGCACGGGGCAGGAGCCGAGGCCGCCGAAATTGAGGTAGGTCCAGCCCGGATCGAGGATGAACTGGCCGCGGATGAGCTTCCAGAACCGCTCGTCGTCGCTCGCGGCGTCGGCTTGGGCGAGGAGGTGGGCGAGCGGCGCGATGCCGGCGGCCGGTGCGCCGGCCCCCGCCGCCCCCGCCATCGTCGCGCCGAGCGCCGGCTCTGCCGAAGCGGAGGCCGCCGCGACGAGCTTCTGCATCAGGGGCAATCCGGCGACGCCGCCGGCCAGCCCGGCCGTCATCCTGAGGAATTCTTTTCTGTTCATGGCTCTCCCTCCGATCGTCCCGTGTCTTAAGGGGGGATTATTCCGCCGGGAGGGCGTCCAAGTCAACCGGATTCATCGCCGGATCGATGCTGGGGAAAAAAAAGACGGGGGACACGACCGCGCGTGTCCCCCTATGACAGGTGCGGCCTCTCTAGGGGGTGAAGGAGGCCTTGCGGATGATCGCGGGCGCAAGGGACTTTCTGCCCGGATACGCGAGGACGGGGAAGCCGGGTAGATAAGGAAAGAAGAAGCCGGCAACGGACATGCGGCCGGAGCGTCTCGCGCCCCGCCCGGTCAGGGCCGCGGCCAGCTGGGTGATCGCCGACGCCCCGGGACCGAGGGCGAGCCGGAGCGTCTTTATCGTTGAAGCGTCGCGCCTCGTGTTGGCCATCTCATTCTCTCCATACATTAAGACGACGGCAGGGGCGCAAAGGTTTCACTTTCGTCTCAGAACCTGTGAAGATAGCTGACTTTGAAGAAGAAGCCGCGCTTCATCTCGTGGAGGCGGGGGCTCGGAGCGAAGCCGGGCAGCCCCTCGTCCCACTCGACCTTCTCCAGCGCCGACCCATAGCCCAGGTGGACGACCGTGCCCGGGATGTAGGTGAAGGAGACCAGGCCGTCGAGGGTCATCCGCCTGTAGAAGTCGTTGTACTCGACGATGCCGCGGACAAAGAGGTACTTGTTGAGCTGGAACGTATTGCGGCTGCGCAGGATGAGGTAATCGTAGACCTTGGCCTTGTCGAGCTTCCGGTAGAAATCCGTATAGGTCGCTGACAACGTGAAATCGAGCTGGGTGATGGGCTGGTAGACGATCGCGCCCATGGCCCGCCACCCGGAGCCCTGATAGGGATCGACCTCGTCGTAGTAGACGCGGCCCGTCCTGCGGGCGAAGAGCTCGAGATAGACCGACTTGGCGATCTGGGTCTCGCCTCGCAATCCGATACCGCTGATATTGAACAGCCGGCCCGCGTAGACCTCGTTGGCGAGCAGGGTGTCGATCCGGAACATCGTGTTCCGCGGCAGCCTGAAGCGCAGGGTCAAGAGGTTGACGGTCTCCCACCTGTCGTAGACCGTGTCGTAAAGATGGTAGCTCCAGTAGAAGGGCTCGATCTTCTGGAAGAACTTCGACTTCGGGTAGATGTTGTACATCGCGAACGCCGAGACGCGGCGGAGGCCGGTCCGGTAGACGAAGCCCGTGTCGACCCGGAAATTCTCCGAGATGTCCTGGTAGCCGAGATCGAGGGCCCACTTGCGGTTGGAGAATGCGTAGTTCAGGCCCAGGGCGTGGTCGGCGTCGGTCGAATCGGCGCCCGGGGCCTTGGTCAGCGAGCCGAAGAGGTGGAACGAGACCGTCTCGAGGGGGCTCAGCCGGAACCGCCCGTCGAAGCCGCCGACCCGGTTGTAGGAGCCCCCGGCCTCGCGGCCCGTGTAGAAGGCGCCGATGTAGGCGTCGTCCGCGAGCGAGTGCTTGTAGCGGGCGATGGTGAAATCGGGATGCACATCGACCTCATCCCCGGGCAGGTTGTCCTGGGCGTAGATCGCGGCCACGGTGTCGCGCGGCGTCACCTTGCCGGTCAGACGGAAGCCGAAGCTCGGGTCGACGATCGTCCGGGTGTAGACGATCGACTGGAGGGGCCCCTCCTCGACGCTCCCGCCGAACTGCCAGAGGTCGTTCCTCTCCAGGAAGAACGGCCTCTTCTCCTCGTAGTAGAGGGAGTAGCGCTGGTTGAAGTCGACCTGGCCGGCGTCGGCCTCGACCTGGCTGAAGTCGGGATTGTAGGTGCCATCGAGGGTCAGCTCCGAGGTGACTCCGAGCTTGCCGGTGAGGCTGACGTCGTCGATGTCGAGGGTCTTGTCCCGGACGAGCTTCCCCTCGCTCTCAACGGTCGCCTCCTCGGTCCGGCCGAAGGTGAACGCGGGCAGGAGCTCGGCCACCCGCTTGTACTTGATCCCCGAGACCTGGAACGGCTGGGCCTGGCCCATGAGGGAGCCGTATTCCGGGTTCATCGGCGGGAAGCTCACCTGCTCGGAGGTCCGGGTGAAGAAGCGGACGAACAGGGCGCGCCAGGTCATCGTCTTCCGATTGGGGAAACGGAGGCTCTTGAAGGGGATGCGCGCTTCGGTCGCCCAGCCCTGATCGTCGATCTTCCCGACGCTGTACCAGACCGCGTCAAAGCTCAGCTCGAGGTTGCCCTGGACGTTGACCATCCCGTCGCCCTGGATACCGCAGGGGTTGACGATGAAGGAGAAGCCGCTCTGCTGGTCGTTGAACGGGTCGATGATGATGAAGACGACGTCATCCTGGAAGAGCGCGTCGCGTTTGCAGACGGCGCCCTTGATCTTGGCCGGCTCGGAGTCGTAACAGCGGAAGGCGAAATAGAAGTTCTCGGCATCGTAGGCGATCCAGGCCTCGGTCTTCTGGCTGGCGTCCTTGTAGTAGTCGGGCTTGAAGGTCTTGAACCCGTCGAACTTGAGGCCCGTGGCCCAGGCCTCGTCGTCGAGGACGCCGTCGAGGACGGGCGGCTTCGCGGTCCTGGCCAAGGCCGGGCCGGCCTCGTCGGGCTTAGCGGCGGCCGGAGCGGCCTTTTCCTGGGCGGCCGCCGCAGCCGCCGGGGCGAGGAGGATCAAGCCGAGGGCGAGATGGGTCAGGATTCTCTTCAATGCGCTCTCCGTGATCGGTCTGGACATACGACTCTCTTTGTCATTAAATACGCACGGGCTCCCCTCAAGGTTCCCCCTGGCATGAATGGGGACGTTTCTATTTTTTTTCGTCCCCATCTTTCAGGAAGAGAGGGGGACGGCGGGGCGTCTAAAGGACAAGAGGAGCGAGACGATGAGACACCCGAGATCCCTCGCGATCGTGGCGGCGATGGTCCTTTTCGGCGCCGCCGCCTGCAAGACCCCCGTCGCCGAGGACGTCCCCGGCGAATTCACGTTCAGGGGCGTCGCCATCCACCCGGCCGCGGTCAGCGCCATGTACCGGTCCGGGACCGGCCAGATCGACCTGGCCGCGTTCGAGACGAGCCTGGCGGCCGTCCAATGGGAGGCCCAGCCCGGCTGGTGGGTGACCGAATACGAAGAGGACCCGGCGACGGGACGCGCGCCCTTCTTCGCTTACGCCGCCTTCGCCGCGCCGCTGACCGGCGGGGCCGAGACCTACATCCTCTCGATCACGTTCAATACCGGCGAGCCGGCCGACGTCGACAACATCCTGCTCCTCCAGAAGTCCGGCAGCTGGCTCGGCCTCGTCCGGGCCTGGGACGAGGGCAGCGCCTGCGACGGCGGCATCATGGCCCAGCGCATGGAAGGCGACGACTTCTTCTACTCCCGCGAGCTCACGCCCGCGGCCTTCCTCGGCCTGGCCATGCTCGAGACGCCGCTCGAGCTCAATCCTCACGAGGACCTCGAAGCGACGACCGAGAGCTGTTTCGCCGCCGCCAACTATGTCTACAGCCTGACCCAGGACCGTGCCGACCTCATCTCGGTCCGGCTCTACGACGAGCCGGCCGTCGACGAGAAAGGCCGGACCGACAGGTTCCGCTATCAATCCTGCTTCAACCGGATCACCAACGCCTATCTCGCCGAGGGAAAGACGGCCCTCTCCCCGAAGGACGTCGACGAGTTCGCGGCGCGGTTCCGGGACGAATGCCTCAAGCCCGGGCGGGGGCCGGAGGCGCCGGCGACCGCCATTAGATAAGGTTCTCCCTCTTCCGGGAATCCCTCTCTAGGGCTTTGGCTCAGGGTATTGCCTCTAGCTCCCCGGACCCCCGGGAACCAGTCGTCCGGTTCCCCCCGCTCCGCGGGTCCCCTCTCCACGGACGGGGATCTTCGAGGCAACACCCATCGCCGCCTCGAGAGAGATTCCCGGAATCGGGAGAAGAACCTTAAATAATGGCCCCCGGCCGACTCGCCGCCGCTCAGGGCATCTTGTCAGAAAGAAGGTCGGCGGCCGAGGCGTTCTCGGCCACCTGTTCCGGGCTCTTCGCCCCGGGGATGACCGCGGCCACGACGGGATCGCGCAGGCACCAGGCCAGGGCCCAGCGGACCCGGGAGACGCCGAGCGGC
>Ga0209253_10003689_pt1 | contig 13417 bp, 12 predicted proteins | sample FrelakmetBRP12BR_FD_187145 | JGI IMG/M metagenome (GOLD analysis project Ga0209253, IMG submission 187145) | Freshwater lake sediment microbial communities from the University of Notre Dame, USA, for methane emissions studies - BRP12 BR (SPAdes)... | ecosystem: Environmental > Aquatic >...
GCTGTCTATTTTGAAAAAGGGCATAGCCAGAAGAAAGCTGTATCTGTTCAAAATGATACTGCAGGCATAGAGAAAAAGAAGCAGCTTTCTGAATATTCTTCAATATTGAAAAACAACCCTTTTGGTTTTTCAGGAGGGGAGATAAGGCCTCTGACAGGTTCGGCAAGTAACATACAGCAGTCCAATCTTATACTCCTGGGCACTGTAGTGGGTCCTGGAAAACTTACATACGCAGTTTTCAGAAATAATGCAGGTCAGCAAGAAGTATTCAAGATTGGCGAGTCTGTATTCGGTTCAGGAGTCCTGCAGAAGGTGAAACAGGATAAGGCATTTATCAGGAACGGAGCAAATATTACAGAAATCCCCATCGAAGATATAAAGGTGAAAGAGGTAAAGAAACAGGGTTCAGCAGGGATCCAGTCATCATCTGCATTTGCCCAGAAGGTAGGAAGAGGCGCCTATGTTGTTGATCAGGCAAGGCTTCAGCATGCCATTGCGAATCCCAGCCAGATGATGACTGATGCAAGGCTCAGGCCCAATGTTGCCGGCGGTAAGGAAGAAGGATATGCTTTAAGTGAAATTAAGCCCGGCGGTATTTATCAGAGCCTCGGTCTTCAGGATGGGGATGTGCTTCTGAGGATTAATGAATACGACATATCAAACCCTGAGAAGGCGCTGCAGGCTTTTACGGCGCTCAAAGGTCTGGACAGGGTACAGATTGACTTAATCAGGTCCGGATCAAGGATGACAATGACATATCAGATAAAGTAAGATATTGATTGATATGAAACAAAAAAGTCTCTTATCATTTTTTGGCTTTATAATTTTCATAGGGATTCTGCTGCTTGTATGGTTCATGCCTGTCATTTCTGTAAACGATTCTTTCGCTGATACAGAAACATCCGATACAACAAAAGAACAGGTAAAAGAAAAGAAGGTCACCTTTAACTTTGTCGATGTTGATATTTCTGTTGTGGTTAAATTTATCAGTGATGTTACCGGAAAAAACTTCGTATATGATGAAAAGGTTAAAGGGAATATAACAATTATTGCCCCGTCCAGACTTTCAATAGATGAAGCCTTCAGCCTTTTCACGTCTGTTCTTGAGCTGAAAGGATTTACTATCATTCCATCAGGCAAAGTGTATAAGATCGTACCGCTTTCCCAGGCAAAACAGTCCGGCACCGAGATACAGAAGGAAGGAAGGGATCATTTAAGTGATGCGTATATCACAAGGCTTATACCATTGAAGGCCATATCATCTGCAAAGGCCATGAATTTTCTTCAGCCCCTTGTATCAAAAGACGGATATATCTCTTCATTTGGTCCCGGCAATATGCTCATGATTGTCGACTCTTCCATGAATATCGAAAAGATTCTCCAGATACTTGATACTATAGACAAACCCGGAGTTGAGGAGCCGGAACTCATCCTCCTCAAATATGCGAACTCTGAAGATGTTGTAAGGATTCTTGCTGAGGCGCTTATGCTGAGCACGAAGGGACAAACTTCGCCGACGCGTATTCCAAGGCCCGGCGAGTCGGTAAGTGCAGCTTCTGTTGAGGAAACACGTGCAAATGTTTTTGCTGATTCCAGATTAAACGGGGTGGTGCTAATTGCCGATAAGCAGGAGAAGGAAGCTATGAAAAGGATGATCGCCCTTCTTGATATACCGCTTCCTGAGGCAACCAGCAAATTAAATGTCTATTTCCTGGAACATGCTGATGCAACTGAACTTTCAAAGGTATTGGAAGGAATGATTACCGGGATTTCATCACAGGCCAAGGCCGGTCAGCCTGCCAAAGGTCCATTTGAGACAGGCGGCAAAATAACCATCTCACCGGATAAAGCAACAAACTCCCTTGTTGTCGTTGCTTCTCCGGCAGATTATCAAAATCTTCTCCAGATAATCAGGCAGCTTGACAAAAAGAGAAAGCAGGTCTATGTTGAGGCGATGATAATCGAGGCATCGATCGACAGACTGCAGGAGCTTGGCACTAAATGGAGGATGACAGCAAAGAAAGACGGAGACCCTGTTGTAATTGGCGGGTTTGGTACAATAGACAATACCACTATGCAAAATATTCTGCAGGGACTAACAGGATTAACCATGGGAGGGCTCGGGAACTTCCTCGATATACCCATAACAACGACCGGCACGGATGGGACAGTAACGACGGCAACAATGACCATTCCCGGATTTGCAGTCCTTCTCAGCCTGAATGAATTCAAGGGCGCGGTCAATGTTCTCTCGACGCCACAGATCCTCACGTCTGATAATAAAGAGGCAGAGATCATTGTCGGTCAAAATGTTCCATTTATTTCGAAAAAAGAGTCAGATCCGGCACGTTCTCAATCTGTTTTCAGCACAATCGAGAGAAAGGATGTTGGCATTACGCTGAGACTGACCCCGCAGATTGCCGAAGGCGACTATGTGAAACTTGATATATACCAGGAGATATCTGCTTTAAAGCAGGAATCGACACTGGTCGTATTAACAGTAGGCCCTACAACAACAAAACGCTCAACAAAAACCTCTGTGGTTGTGAAAGACAACCAGACTGTTGTGATCGGAGGCCTCATCGAGGAAAAGGTAGAAGAGAACATAGAAAAGGTGCCTTTGCTTGGAGACATACCTCTGCTTGGATGGCTTTTCAAAAACACAAGCTATAAGAAAAATAAAGTAAATCTGATCGTGTTTCTCACGCCCCATATTGTCAGAGAAGCAAGCCATCTTGAGCGATTAACCGAAAATAAGAAAGTAGAATTTGCAAGGACTGAAGAAATGTATAAACAGGGAGAATTGCTTATAAAATTCAAAGAGGATACCAGTGAGGAAAAGATTTTTGAAATAGTTTCCGCAGAAGGGGCATCTATAGCATCTGCACTAAAGCCAAAAGGGCTTTACCGCATAAAACTGAAAGCAGCGCAGGATGTCAGAGAAGCGGTAAAGAGATTCAGCGGGTATAAGGAAATTGAATATGCGGAACCGAATTACATCATGAAAATGAAATGAAGGAATGGAAGTCATTGAAGTCATAAAAGATCAGGATGTAGATGTTTCCCTCTTAAAGCATATTCCCCTCAGTTTTGTAAAGAACAACCAGATATTCCCTATCAAAAGAGATGGTCCCGAATTGATTGGAGCAGTTGCGGATGATAAAGGAGTGTTCGCCCTCGCTGAGGTCTCTAAAACGCTCGGGTTAAAACCAAAACCATTCAAAGCATCCGCAGGTGTTATCCTTGATGCAATAAACCGTTTTTATGGTCAGATGGGTTCTGCTGAAGAAGTAATGGATACGATAACAGGAGAAGACCTTTCTTCTGTCGCGACAGAATTTGAGACGCCAAAGGACTTGCTTGAGTTAACAGAAGAAGCCCCTATCATCAGACTTCTGAACGCCCTGCTTCTACAGGCAGTAAAAGAAAGGGCAAGTGATATCCATATAGAACCCTATGAAAAAGTGCTCGACGTCAGATTAAGGGTAGACGGAATTCTCCATAAGGTTTTAACCCCCCCGAAAATAATTCAGGATGCACTCATCAGCAGGATTAAAATAATGTCTAATCTCGATATAGCTGAGAAAAGGCTGCCGCAGGATGGGAGGATAAGACTGCTTCTTGGAGGCAGGGATATAGATATCAGGGTGTCAGTTATTCCCACATCTCACGGTGAAAGGGCTGTGCTCAGGCTCCTTGACAGAAAACAGGGCCTTATCGGCCTCTGGGAGGTCGGATTCAGCAGGGAAGATGAAAAGAAACTCGAAGGACATCTTCAGAGACCGGACGGAATAATCCTTGTTACAGGTCCTACAGGAAGCGGCAAAACCACAACCTTATATGCTGCCCTGAACAGGATACATACTGAAGAGAAAAACATCATAACAGTAGAAGACCCTATTGAATATCAGTTGAAAGGCATTGGCCAGATCCACGTAAATCCGAAAATAGGTCTGACATTCGCCACGGGCTTAAGGTCGATACTGAGACAGGATCCTGATGTCATCATGGTCGGAGAAATAAGAGACCTCGAGACTGCCGAGATTGCTATGCAGGCATCTTTAACAGGCCATCTTGTTTTAAGTACCCTTCATACGAATGATGCACCGAGCGCTCTCGTAAGACTCATCGACATGGGGATTGAACCTTTTCTTGTTGCCTCGTCATTAACAGTTGTCCTTGCGCAGAGACTTGTGAGGACGATATGTCCTCATTGCAAGGTCTCATATAATCCATCTGAACTTGAACTCTCTTATTTCAGCAGCCCCACGGTTGTTTTATTCCGTGGCGAAGGCTGTGAAAAGTGCAAAGGTAAAGGCTATTTTGGCAGAACAGGAATCTTTGAGCTTCTTGTGATAGATAATGAGATACGACCGATGATTACAGACAGGATTGATTCTCAGAGCATCAAAAGCCATGCTATCTCCCGGGGGATGAAGACCCTCCGCCAGGATGGAATAGAAAAGGTTTTAAAAGGCATCACAACTCTTGAAGAAGTTTTAAGAGTAACACAGAAAGATTATGCCGATATTTCAGTATAAAGGTTACAGGACTGACGGTTCTGAAGCAGCAGGGTCTATCGAAGCGGACAGTCTGAAAGATGCAGTATTAAGGCTTAAGGATTCAGGGCTTTATCCGAAAGATGTAATAGAAGCTGCCTACAAAGACAGCAAAGGTTTATTTCGCAGGCCTGACATATCACTCCTTCCATCTACCACAAGACAATTATCCACTCTGCTTTCTTCAGGAGTCCCTCTGATGGATGCCCTGAATTCCCTTTCTGAAGAAAATAAAGGTTACTGGAAAAATATGCTGGTAAATATTAAGGAGAAGGTTGCAGGCGGATCGAGCCTTTCAAAGGCAATGGAGGAATATGGAAATATCTTCCCTGCATTTTTTGTAAATATGGTCGCTGCAGGAGAGGCAAGCGGCAATCTCGACAAGGTTCTCAGCCGCATGGCCGGTTTTCTGGAAGCACAGGAGAATCTCAAATCAAAAGTAAGGGCATCAATGATTTATCCGTTCTTTATGATCTGTGTCGGTTTTATTGTCCTATCTTTTTTATTTGCTTTTGTAATACCGAAGATAACGAGGATTTTTAAGGATACAGCGACTGCCCTCCCGTTTATCACCGTTGTACTTATAACCATAAGTGATATCTTCCAGCGCTACTGGTGGCTTTTAATAGGACTACTGTTAGGCGGAATCACAGGTTTTAAAAGAATGAGAGAAAAGAATAGGGTTTTTATTGATAAACTTATTTTGCGTTTGCCCGGAAATATACTTCAGAGCCTTTACTATGGACGGTTTGCAAGGACGCTGGGTTTCCTTCTTGAGGGAGGGCTGCCTGTGCTGAGGGCGCTCGAGCTTTCTGCAAAGTCTATTGGCAATCAGGTGCTTGAGATGAAGGTTATGGAGGCCGGCAAACATGTTGCAGAGGGCGCGAGGCTTTCAGCTTCCCTTGAAGGTTTTCCACCTGTGCTTCTTCAGCTTATATCAACAGGGGAAAGGAGCGGACAGCTCATTGATATATTGAAAAATGCAGCAGATTCATATGAAGAGGAATTCTCAAGAAGGGTGCAGAAAGCACTCACTTTGCTTGAACCGGCAATGGTCCTTTTTATGGGGCTTATAGTAGGGCTTATAGTCCTTGCAGTTCTTCTGCCAATATTCCAGTTGAACCAGCTGGTAAAATAGCATGGTCAAACAGACTGGGCATAGTATTTTCGCTCATTCTCGTCCCGATATTCATCGGGACTCCGAGGCGAATTCTTTTTTCAAAAGAATTCAAATCCGCTAAAATACTATGCCCAGTCTGTCTCTATAAATTTTGGGTAGGAGGTATAGATGAAGAACAATAAAGGTTTTACCCTTCTTGAAATTATTGTGGTTGTATTCATACTGAGTCTGCTGGCAGCCATTGTTGCGCCGAGGATAATAGGAAGGACGGATGATGCACGCATTGCAGAGGCAAGGATTCAGATAAAGAACTTTGAGACAGCGCTCAAGCTTTTCAAGCTTGACAACGGGTTTTATCCGGCCACGGAGCAGGGACTTGTATCTCTCGTAGAGAAACCAACAGTGGGACAGATACCGCAAAAATACAGGGAAGGAGGATATCTTGAGCAGAGGAGAATCCCTGCCGATCCCTGGGGCAATCCTTATATCTATATATCTCCCGGCTTATATGGTGATTTTGACATAATAAGCTATGGCGCTGATGGCAAGGAAGGCGGAGAAGGGAAAGATGCCGATATCAAGAACTGGGATATCCAGTAAACGGGGATTTACTCTTCTTGAGATTGTAGTCGTACTCTTTATTGTCTCGCTGGTCATGGCTATTGTTCTGCCTTCATTTGCCGGATTTGGAGAAAGCAAACTCAAATCTGAAGCAAGGGAGATGGCTTCAATATTCAGATATATGAATGACAGTGCGGTATCAAGGAAAGAGACTTTTCTGATACGATTTGATCTTGATAAAAATATGGTAACCTGGCAGGGACCAGATGGAGAGAAAACGAAAAAGTTTGACGATATGACAGGTGTAACAACGCAGTCTAACGGCATGGTTTCAAAAGGAGAATTAATTGTTTTCTTCGAACCGTTCGGGATTCAGGAGAATCTCAGCGTTCATATGAGAAGGGGAAAGAAAGGTGTGGTAATTACCCTTAATCATTTAAGCGGGAAAGTTAAAATAAAAGATGAAGAGTAAGCGTGAAAGCGGATTTACCCTCCTTGAAGTCCTTATTGCTCTCGCAATCGTTGGCGGGCTGCTTGTGACCCTTATATCTACCCTGAACTATCAGCTGAGTCTTGTTGAGAGACAGGAGGCTGTCACAGTTGCCACCCTTCTTGCAAAGAGTAAAATGGCTGATATGGAAAAAAGTCCTGACAACCAGAAAGGTTTTTTTGAAGCGCCTTATGATGGGTATAAGTATGAAACCTTTGTTAAGGAGTCTCCCTATGCAGGCATATCAGAGATTGTTGTCGTTGTGCAAACAGGCAAGGAAGAGGTGAAGCTGAATGAGTTTGTTTTTAAATAAAAACCCCCCCCCTAACCCCCTTTTGCTAAAGTGGGGCGAGGGGAGATTTTATAAAAATATCTTTATCGATGATCGTTCTCCTTCCGGGTTCACCCTTATAGAAGTCCTTGTCTCTGTTGCGATACTATCAATTGTACTTGCTTCAATCTACGGCACATTTTTCCTGAGCCACAGGGCGATTGAAGGCATGGATGAATCCATGACAAAACTCCAGGAGTCGCGGAGGGCTCTTGATATTTTGAAGCGGGAACTGGATTCAGCTGTTTTCATTCCTGATAATGGGAAGACGTTCTTCAGGATGCAGGACAGAGACATCTACGGGAAACAGGCATCTCAGCTTACCTTTACAGCTTTTTCAGTGCTGAGGCCCGGCCTTTCAAGGATTGCTTATTATATTGAAGATAAGGACGGGAAGCTGTATCTCTATAAAAAGGTGGCATCCCCTTTTGGAAAGCAGGAGACTGAAGGGGTAGAAATTATTGAGGATCTGGATGCATTTGCAATTGAAGTGAGGTATAACGACAAATGGATCAAGATATGGGATACTGACATAAATAAGAACATGCCCGATGAAGTAAGGATCAGTCTGTCAATGATGATAAAAGGCAGAAAGGTGACATTGTCTGATGTTTCAAAACCTATGTACGGGAAGCATGTCTGATTTATATTTAAGGGCAGGATGAAATATTTAAGGACTCAGAACGGCATAGCATTAATTGTTACTCTGCTGGCGCTTGCTCTTATTACTGCCATGGTGGTTGAATTTGCTTACGGGGTATATACCGGTACAAACAATCTTTATAACTGGAGGGATTCACAGCGATTGTCGGTTATGGCAAGGTCTGGCGTGAATGTATCAGCCAGGTTTTTATCTGACTGGCTCAATACGCAGAAATATACTATTGGTTTTGTAGAAATGCCCATAGAGAATCCGTTTGAGGATTTTAACGGAATAATAACAGTAAGAATAGAAGATGAAAATTCTAAGTTTAATGTCAATACCATAATCAATCGAAGAGGAGAGAAAGATACTTATGGATACGATTCATTTGTAAGGCTTTTAGGCGCCTTGCCGTTAGATAAAAAGATTGCGGACAGGGTATTGGACTGGATTGACAATGACAGTATAGCAAACCTTCCTGATTCAGAAACCAACGCCAAAAATTTACCCTTTGTCAGTGTAGATGAAATGCTCTTAATCAATGGCATAACCAGGAAAGATTATGATACATTAATGCCATATGTCACTGTATTTGGAGACGGTAAAATAAATATCAACGGTGCTGAAAAACCTGTGCTCAGGTCTCTCTCTGGTATATCGGATGTTCTCGCGCAGACGGTGATCGATTACCGGAAAAATACACCGTTTGATGGAACTGAGAAAATTTTAAAAGTTTCTGGATTTGAAGATCAATTAGGTCAATCTCTTATGGGTTACATAACAGTTAAGGGGGGAGCTTTTTATATAAGTTCAATCGCTCAATCAAGCGGGGTTAAAAGAATAATTGAAACAGTTCTTAATACAGATAAAGAAAAGATCGAATACTGGAAGGAATATTGATGGGTAAAGCCATTTTTATTGATATACAGGAAAAGGAATTAAGCACATACATATTTGAGGTCAAAGGTAACAAATATGAAGCAAAAGAGACTAAAAAATATCCCTTTTCTCATAAAAATGATTTCTCTATCGATAAAGTTACAGAAGACATTGAAAATGCATATTTGAGCCTGCCTCTCAGCAGTCTTAATTTCAGGGTTATTGACCTGCCGTTTTCTGATAAGGACAGGATAAGAGAGGTGCTTCCGTTTGAACTTGACGGGATGATACTCGGGGGATCAGATAAGGTGGTATTCGATGACATTATCGTTGGGAAGTCGGACAATACATATCAGGTCCTTGCAGTTTATATCGACAAGAAAATTATCAGTGAGATCCTTGAGAAACTAAAATCTCACAAGATAGATCCTGTATCTATAACATGCCTGGAGCTTAAAAGCACAGTTAAGGATTTTGATTCAGCAAAGCTTATTTCACCAATTGTTACAGGTGATAAAGACAGGGTAGCAATGGCTGTTGAGGAGATGAATGCCCCTTTAATTGATTTGAGGAGAGATGAGTTTTCCTTTACCAGGGATATTCAGAAAACGAAGAAATCCCTCAGAATTACAGCGCTATTGGCAGTAATCATTGCGCTTATTCTGTCAGCCGGCATATTGGTAAAGCTTGTATCTGCAAGATATGAGATAGCTTCTCTGAAAAATGATATGCGGAAAAAGTATCAGGAGATGTTTCCCGGGGAAAAGAATATCATGAATGAGCTTCTTCAGGTTAAATCCCATTTGAAAGAGTTAAAAGGAAAAGAGGACCTTCTTGTCGGTATTAACCCCCTAAATGTTCTTTCGAGACTTTCTCAACTTGAAAGGCATGGAGTTGTTTTTAATGAGATAACAGCGGGGAAAGATCAGATCATCATGAAAGGTGAAGCCCCGTCTCTGAGTGATATCCAGGAATTAAAGGGCAGGCTGGAAAGCCTTTTGAATGAAGTAACTCTGTCTGATTCTAAAGCCTCTGCACAGGGCAGGATGCTGTTTACCATAACCGGGAAGGAGAAAAAGGTTTGACGGATTTATTGAAGAATAGAAAGATTCTCTCTCTTATAACAGGGATTCTGGTCTTCATTTTTCTCGTAGCTTATGGGATGCATATGCTTTCGTCTGAAAGAAAAGAACTGAAGATGCTGAAAGAACAGCAGAAAGAAATGCTGATCCTTAAGGATGAATTTCTATCTCTCAGGCAGAGAATTGGTCTGGTCGAGGGCAGGAAAAGTCTGTCTAACACACAAGGTATTGCTCAGGCTGTGGATGAAGTTTTTTCGTCTGTTGGCCTAAGGGATAAGGTAAAAACAGTTAAGTCTGCCGGTAAAAGGGAGTTGAAGGAAGGGACTGAAGAAGATGCTGACATTTCGATAGAAAAAGTAAGCATGAATGAGATGGTGAATATTTTCTACAAGATCGAGAATGCCCCTATGATACTCACAGTTAAAAAGGCTACGATAAAAAAATCTTTTGAAAACCCGGAACTCCTAAATATTACACTCAGCCTGTCTTTTCTGAAGACGAAGTGAAAAAAATCCTATTTGGCCTCATTGCCATCCCGGTTATCCTCTGGGCTTTGTGGTTCGTAATCCCTGAAACTACCATCCAATCAATAATAGAAGATTATTTTACCGGTAAAAAGTTTCATGTTGAAATTCATGAAATGAAAAAGGGTGTTTTCTATAACTTCAGTGCCAATAAATTGCTCGTTAAGAGTTCCACCCGGGAAATCATATTTTTCAGTAATCTTCATGGCAATATAAACCCGCTGAGTCTTTTAATCCTGCGATTGAATATATCGGTCGAGGGCACTGTTGGAGGAGGAAATATTTCCGGTAATGTCCGGCTTGCAAAAAATAATATGCAGATGCGTCTTGATTTTACAAAAGCCCGTATAGATGAGATTTCGATGCTTAAACGAGCGGGAATAAATGGTACAGGAACTCTTTCAGGAAGATTTAGTATGATAAATAATAAGGGTAATATAGATTTTGTTACCGAAGATGGGAATTTTCAGCAGGGAGAGTTTGCAGGGGTGAAAGTGCCTCTGAATTTTTTTCATAATGTTAAAGGCGCTATCGAGATAAACGGGGATATACTTAATATCGTTTCAGTTTATTGTGAGGGTAAAGACATATATGCAAGACTTAAAGGGGTTATAAAAGATGCTGTCATGGATTTGACCATGGAAGTAATGCCCGGGCAATCTTTTATTGAAAATCCGTTCTTTTTCGCAGAACTTGAAAGATATAAAATCTCCCCTGGATACTACATAATTCCGGTAAGGAGCAAATTTTTTCTATAAGGAGGCTGTATGCGGAGATGTATCGTTCTTGTGCTTTTTATACTGAGCTTTGTCTCATGTGGTGGAGATGTGCCAGAGAAGAAAGCTACATCTGTCTATAAAGAAGGCGAAATAATCGTTAAATTTAAATCAGGTAATTATGACATACAAAGCTATAACACTCATAATATCATGGGTGCGAAGTTGATTAAAAAACTTGGGATTAAAGGCCTTGAGAGGGTTAAGCTCCCGCTGGGCATTTCAGTCCCGGATGCTGTGCAGGCCTATAAAGCTCATCCGGATGTTGAATATGCCGAGCCGAATTATATTGTAAGGGCTTCTGCAGTTCCGAAAGATGCAAGGTTTGGTGAGCAGTGGGGTTTGCATAATACCGGACAGGATATAAATGGTTCTGCCGGAAAAGCCGGAGCAGATATTAATGCGCCCGAGGCGTGGGATATCCTGCAAGGCTCGTCTGTAATTGTAGCAGTGATAGATTCAGGGATTGATAGCAACCACCCTGATATTGCCGCTAATCTCATAGCAGGGTATGATTTTGTGGAAAACGATAATATCCCTAATGACCTGAACGGACATGGAACTCATGTAACAGGGATTATCGGAGCTGTCGGGAATAACGCAACAGGCATTACAGGTGTAACTTGGTCTGCGAAGATCATGCCTTTGAAAGTTCTCGATCAAAACGGAGAGGGCACAATTGCCGATATTATCGAAGCAATAGATTATGCTGCCCAGCATAACGCCAGAATTATCAATATGAGTTTCAGCGGGCAAGATTTTTCACAATCCCTATACAATTCGATAGCATCTTATCCAAATATCATTTTTGTTGCTGCTGCCGGAAATGGGGGGGAAGACAACTTAGGAGATAATAATGACAACCCTCTGTATTCTGAGTACCCTGCAAGTTTTGATCTCCCCAATATTATTTCTGTTGCTGCATCTGATCAGGAAGATAACCTGACTTTATTTTCTAACTACGGGCTGACATCAGTAGATGTTGCTGCACCAGGTGCTAATATCCTGAGCACAATACCCTCTTTCACAACAGGGGTAACGTATAGCGGAACCTACAGGCTGGTCTATTTCTCTTTTGGCTTTGAAGGGATAAACGGCGCTAATTCCCGAAATACTGTTATGCAAAAAGTATTAAACTTTAACAGCATAACTCAAAGCGATAAAATACTGCTTGTTGATGACGATGGCGGTGATTCTTATGAGAATTACTATATAGCATCCCTTCAGGGTTATACCTTTGATGTTTATACAGTCCCTTTCGGTAGCAACGGCCCTTCTCTCAGCAGCTTAAATCAGTATAAACTTGTGATATGGTTTACCAGCCGTGAATTCAGTGATATAACACCAATTACTCTGACAGCTATTGACCAGGCAAACATACAGGCTTATCTTGATAATGGAGGCCGTCTTTTTTTAACAGGACAGGATATCGGATATGAAATCGGTTCAACAAGCTTCTATCAGAATTACCTCCATGCGCTCTATGTCATAGACGATGCCCTCGGTAATGTATATACAGGTCAAAATACCTTCAGTAATTTGTCTGCAGATATTTCATCAGGCGCTGGAGACGGGGCCCAATATACGAGATTTGTTGATGCCATAAAGCCGCTGGGCAGCCAGGCTGCTTTTTATATTCATTACAATGATGCCTACCAGTTCCTTGATGGCACTTCGATGGCTACCCCTGTTGTTTCTGGGATTGCAGCGCTTGCAGGTTCTTTCAACAGTTCTTTGACCGCAGAACAGATCAAGGGAATAATCCTGGGGTCGGTTGATGTCCTGCCTTCCCTTCAGGGGATAATACTGACAGGAGGCAGAGTAAATGCTTATAAAGCTCTTATATCTATTAACTCTATTATCCCACCTTCTAATCTTAGTGCCCAGTTGCAGGGAACAGATATAATCCTTGCATGGACAGACAACTCTACCGGAGAAAGCGGCTTTAAAATAGAAAGGAAAGAATCCGGAGGAGAGTTTGCAGAAATAGCGTCTGTCAATGCTAACCAAACGAGTTATACTGACAGCGGAGTTACAGCAGGGAAAAAGTATTCTTACAGAGTAAGATCATTTAATGCGCTTGTTTACTCTGCTTATTCTGATGAGTCACCATCCGTAAATATTCCCGGAGGAAATGGTGGCGGTGGCGGCGGCGGCGGTTGTTCAATCGGAATAGTTCATAATATTCAGACAGCCACAGCGGATATGATAATTCTCTTCATGCCTTTGTTTGTTATTGCAATTTTAAGAAGATATAGAAAATAGGTTTCAAGTAGTCAAGGAAGCAAGGATTCAAGTGGAAATGCAATTATTGAACACTTGAATCCTCTAACCCTGGAATTCTTGTATCCTGTTAACCCGAATAATGCAATTAACCACAGAGAACACGGAGAATCATATTGATAATAAAAGAGAAACTATCAGTTTTTATAATTTCCTCTGTGCACTATTT
>Ga0209253_10003690_pt1 | contig 13416 bp, 11 predicted proteins | sample FrelakmetBRP12BR_FD_187145 | JGI IMG/M metagenome (GOLD analysis project Ga0209253, IMG submission 187145) | Freshwater lake sediment microbial communities from the University of Notre Dame, USA, for methane emissions studies - BRP12 BR (SPAdes)... | ecosystem: Environmental > Aquatic >...
GGCGCCGGTGCAGGCGTTGGCGTTGCCGCTGTTGACGAGGACGGCGCGGGCGTGCCCGTCGCGGACGTGCCGCGCCGCGAGCAGCACGGGGGCCGCCTTCACGCGGTTGCGGGTGAAGACGCCGGCGACGGTCGCCGGCACGTCGGAATGGATCAGCGCCAGATCGAGCCGGCCGCTCGGCTTGATCCCGCAGGCGACGCCAGCGAAGCGGAAGCCGGGGACGACGAGCGGCGTCTCACGGATGCGGAGTCGCACGCCGCGTCACCCCCGCGGCGGACATGCCCGGGGCCGCCACGGCCCTGCCCAGCGCCGCCACGCCCGTGCCCGGATGCGCGACCGCCCCTCCCGGCTGACGCTCGGCGGTCGTCGGACCCGCACGCCGCCGCCGCCGCGCACGCCGCTGCCGCCGCGCACGCCGCTGCCGCCACGGATGCCGCGCATGCCGCCGCGGCCGCTCACGCGCGTGCGCCGCAGCACTTCTTGTACTTCTTCCCCGAGCCGCAGACGCACGGGTCGTTGCGGCCGACCTTCGCCTGGTCGCGCCGGACCGTCTCCGCTCGCGCCGCGGCCGCCTCGCCCCCATGGCTCATCACCACCGGCGCCGCGCGCCGGCGCTGCTCCTCCAGGCGCTCGACGTCCTCCTCGCGGGCGAGCTGCACGGTGTAGAGCCGCTCCACCGCGTCGGCGTCGAGGCGGTTCATCATGTCCTGGAACATGTCGAACCCCTCGCGCTGGTACTCCTGGAGCGGGTTCTTCTGCCCGTAGCCGCGCAGCCCGATGCCCTCCTTGAGGTGGTCCATCGCGAGCAGGTGGTCCTTCCACAGGGTGTCGATCATCTGCAGCATGATGACCTTCTCGAGGTGGCGGAGCACGGGGGGCGTGAAGACCCGCTCCTTCTCCTCGTAGAGGTCCCGCACCCGCTCGGCGACGAGCTCCTGCGCGGCTTCGGGGCCGAGGCCGTCGCGCTCCGCCTCGGACAGGCCGAGCCGCAGGCTGAACTGCTTGAAGAGGCCGTCGTCGAGCGCCTTCCAGTCCCACTCGTGGGGCGCGATGTCCCTCGACAGGTGCGTCGCCACGACGCTCTCCGCCAGATCCTCGGCGGTCTCGAGCACCCCCGCCTTGAGGCTCTCGGCGGCCAGCACCTCGCGCCGGCGTGCGTAGATGACCTCGCGCTGCTTGTTCATCACGTCGTCGTACTCGAGCAGGTGCTTGCGGATGTCGAAGTTGTGGGCCTCGACCTTCTTCTGGGCGTTCTCGATGGCGGCGTTGATCCAGCGGTGCTCGATCGGCTCCCCCTCCTCCATGCCGAGCCGCTCCATGATGCGCTGCACGCGCTCGGCGCCGAAGATGCGGAGCAGGTCGTCCTCGAGCGAGAGGAAGAAGCGCGACGTCCCCGGGTCGCCCTGGCGGCCCGAGCGCCCGCGCAGCTGGTTGTCGATGCGCCGGCTCTCGTGCCGCTCGGTGCCGAGGATGTGGAGGCCGCCGGCCTCGAGCACCTGCTCGCGCTCGCGCGCGGTCTGCGCGCGGCATTGCTCGAGCGCGGCCTGGTAGCCGGGATCGGCCGGGTCCTTCGTCCCCGCCACGTGCGCCGCCATGAACTCGGCGTTGCCGCCGAGCACGATGTCGGTGCCGCGGCCCGCCATGTTGGTCGAGATCGTGACTGCGCCGAAGCGGCCCGCCTGCGCCACGATCTCGGCCTCGCGCTCGTGCTGCTTGGCGTTCAGCACGTGGTGCTTGATGCCCTCCTTCTTGAGCATCGCCGCCACGCGCTCGGACTTCTCGATCGAGATCGTGCCCACCAGGATCGGCTGGCCGCGCTCGTGCCGCTCCCGGATGTCCTCGATCACCGCGTTGAACTTCTCGCGCTCGCTCTTGTAGACGACGTCCGCCAGGTCGTCGCGGATCATCGGCCGGTGGGTCGGGACCACCATCACCTCGAGGCCGTAGATCTGGTGGAACTCGACGGCCTCGGTGTCGGCGGTGCCGGTCATGCCGGCGAGCTTCTTGTACATGCGGAAGTAGTTCTGGAAGGTGACGGTCGCGAGCGTCTGGTTCTCGCGCTCGATCTTGACGTTCTCCTTCGCCTCGACCGCCTGGTGCAGGCCGTCGCTCCAGCGCCGGCCGGGCATGAGACGCCCGGTGAACTCGTCGACGATGAGGACCTCGCCGTCCTTCACCACGTAGTCGACGTCGCGCTTGTAGATCGCGTGCGCGCGCAGCGCCTGGTTGACGTGGTGGAGCGTGTCGATCTGGCCCGGGTCGTACAGGTTCGACACGCCGAGGATGCGCTCGACCTTGGCGATGCCCTCCTCGGTGAGCACGGCGTTGCGGGTCTTCTCGTCGACCGTGTAGTCGGTCTCCTTCTGCAGGCGCGGGATCACCCGGTCGATGACGTAGTACTTATCGGTCGACTCCTCGGCAGGGCCGGAGATGATGAGCGGCGTGCGCGCCTCGTCGATCAGGATCGAGTCGACCTCGTCGACGATCGCGTAGTTGAAGAGCTTCCAGATCCGCTGGCCCTTGAAGTCCGTCGCCTCCTCCGGATACGTCCGGTGCACGTAGTCTTCGAGCGCGAACTTCATGTTGTCGCGCAGGTAGTCGAAGCCGAACTCGTTGTTCTGGCCGTAGGTGACGTCGGCGTTGTAGGACTCCTGGCGCTCGCGGTCGGTGAGCCCGTGCAGGATGCAGCCCACCGAGAGGCCGAGAAAGCGGTACACGCGCCCCATCCACTCGGCGTCGCGGCGGGCGAGGTAGTCGTTCACGGTGACGACGTGCACGCCCTTGCCCGCGAGCGCGTTGAGGTAGACCGGGAGCGTCGCCACCAGCGTCTTCCCCTCGCCGGTCTTCATCTCGGCGATCTTGCCGGCGTGGAGCACCATGCCACCGATGAGCTGCACGTCGAAGTGACGCATGCCGAGCGTGCGCTCCGCCGCCTCGCGCACGACGGCGAAGGCCTCCGGCAGGAGGTCGTCGAGCTCGGCGCCGCGCGCCAGGCGCTCCTTGAGCTCGCCGGTCTTGGCGCGCAGCTGGTCGTCGGTGAGCGCGCCGATCGCCGGGCCGAACTTGTTGATCTCCTCGACGATCGGCCCGAGCCGCCTGAGCTCGCGCTCGTTCTTCGTGCCGACGATCTTGCGGACGAGGGTCTTGAACATCGAACCGTCATTCATAACCCAGGCGAACGAGCGCCGCAAAAGGGGGGGTGCGCGCCGGCCGCCGGCCCCGGCGCAGGCGTCGGGCGAAGCGCCGGCGCCGGCCGCCGGCCCGGTGCAGGCGATGTCGCGCGAGCCCCGCTGGCGCTTGCGCCTGCCCGGTCTTCAGGCTGGTCTCGGCGGCGGCCAGCCCTGTTGTAGGGCGCGGGCGTGTCGGCTAGGAGAAGAGTCGGCGTGCTGCTCGTGGCGCGACACCGACGGCCCCGGGCCGAGCTCTACATCGACCTCGGCACCGCGAACACGCTGCTCCGTGCTCGCGGTGGCGGCCTCGTCCTCGACGAGCCCTCGGTCGTCGCGCTGCGCGAGGACGCGGCGGGGCGGCGCGCGATCGTCGCCGCCGGAGGGCGCGCGCACGCGATGGTGGGACGCATCCCGCAGGCCGTCACCACCGTGCGGCCGCTCCGCGAGGGCGTCATCGCCGACTTCGGCGCCACGACGCTGATGCTGCGGGAGTTCGCGGGCCGCTACCCCGCGCGATCGTGGCGACGCCGGCCGCACGTGGCGATCTCGTTGCCCTACGCGGTGACCGCGGTGGAGCGCGAGGCCGTGCGCGAGGCCGGCCTGCAGAGCGGCGCGGGCACGGTCACGCTGCTCGACGAGCCGATGGCGGCGGCGATCGGCGCGGGACTCCCTGCCCTCGAGGCCAGCGCCAGCATGATCGTCGACGTCGGCAGCGGCATCACCGAGGCGGCGCTGATCTCGCTCGGCGGCATCGTGCTCTGCGAGAGCGTTCGCCTCGGCGGCGACCACATGGACGAGGCCATCGCCCAGCTCGTGCGCCGCCGCTACAACGTGCTCGTGGGCGAGCGCAGCACGGAGCTGGCGAAGATCGTCCTCGCGCGGGCGACCGGCGAGGGACCGGTCGACACCCTGTGCGTCCGGGGCCGAGACCTGACGAGCGGGCTCCCCTGCACGGTCCGGGTCACGTCCGGGGACGTCCTCGAAGCCGTCGGCGGCATCGTCGACCGGATCGTCGAGACGGTCCGGCGGGCGCTGGCGGGCGCCCCTGCCGAGCTGGCGGCCGACGTCGCGGAGACAGGCATCACGCTCACGGGGGGCGGGGCCTTCATCCGGGGTCTCGACACCCGCCTCGCGCGCGTGACGGGCGTCCCGGTCTCGGTGGATGCCGCCCCGCTCTCCACCATCGCTCGCGGGGGACAGGCGGTGCTCGATCACGACGGGCTGCTCGAACGGATCGGCAGGGCCTGATCTGCGTCGCGGCCGCGCGGGCAGGCGGACCGGGAGCCGCGCCGGCACCACGGCGACACGGAAGGCGAGAGGGACAGGACGAACGGCGACACGGACGGTGACGCAGGTGGCGGCGGGAGGGCCGACGAGGACGGCGAGACGGCGGCCGTTCGACTCCAGAGCCGCCGCCCTCGCAGGCTGCACACCGCCCTCGTAGAGTGGACGCTCGTCGCCTGGAAGGAGACACCGCATGGCAGGTCGGTTCGACGGCAGGGTCGCGGTCATCACGGGAGCAGCCTCGGGCATCGGTGCCGCAACGGCGCGCCGCTTCGCGTGCGAGGGCGCGCGCCTCGTCCTCGGCGACGTGCACGACGCCGCGGCTGAGGCGCTCGCCGGCGAGCTCGCGCGCGCCGGCGCCACGGTCGCCTACCGGCACACGGACGTGTGCGAGCTCGCGGCGGTCGAGGCGCTCATGCAGGCCGCCGTCGACCGCTACGGCCGTCTCGACATCGTCTTCAACAACGCCGGCACCGGCGCCTACGGCAAGACACCGGACCTGGACCCGCAGGTGTGGCACCACGTGATCGCGGTCGACCTGGACGCGGTCTTCTACGGCTGCCGCGCGGCGATCCCGCACCTGCGCGCCGCGGGCGGCGGCGTGATCGTGAACACCGCCTCCATCTCCGGCCTCTTCGGCGACTACGGCCTCGCCGCCTACAACGCCGCCAAGGGCGGGGTGATGAACTACACCCGCACCCTCGCGATCGACCACGCGCGCGAGAACATCCGCGTCAACGCCATCTGCCCGGGCCCGATCGACACGCCTCTCCTCGCGCCCGTGCTCGCGCTCCCCGGCGCCCGCGAGGAGTACGCGAAGCTGATCCCGATGGGGCGCACCGGACGGCCCGAGGAGGTTGCCGGCGTCGTCGCCTTCCTCGCCTCGGACGACGCCTCCTTCGTCACCGGCGCGGCGATCGTCGTCGACGGCGGCGTGACCGCCGCCACCGGCCAGCCGAGCTTCACCCGCCTCATGGGCGGGTGAGACGCCGCGCGCCGCGGCTCAGTCGATCGGCCGCCGCGTGATGCGCGTGATCGCCCCCATCTCCTGCGGCCCGTCGATGCAGAGGTCGAGGTCGCGGAGCAGCCCGTCCTCGAGACGGTAGATCCAGCCATGCAGCGCGAGCGGCTGCCCCCGCGCCCAGGCGTCCCGGACGATCGTCGTGCAGGAGACGTTCGCCACCTGCTCGGCGACGTTGAGCTCGCAGAGGAGATCCAGGCGCGCCCTCTCGTCGGCCACCGCGTCGAGCCGGGCGCGATGGAGACCGGAGACGTCGCGCACGTGGCGCAGCCAGTTGTCGACCAGCCCGTGACGCTCGTTGTGCATGGCGGCGCGCACGCCGCCGCACCCGTAGTGGCCGCAGACGATGATGTGGCGTACCTGCAGGACGTCGACCGCGTACTGGATCACCGACAGGCAGTTCAGGTCGGTGTGCACGACGAGGTTGGCGACGTTGCGGTGGACGAACATCTCCCCCGGCAGGAGGCCGACGATCTCGTTCGCCGGCACGCGGCTGTCCGAGCAGCCGATCCACAAGTGCTGCGGCGCCTGCTGGCGGGAGAGCACGCTGAAGAAATCAGGGTCGCGCGCCTTCACCCGCTCGGCCCAGCTCTGGTTCTTCTCGAAGAGCTGCTTCAAGAGTCGCATCGGGTCCTCCGGCGTACCGAGGCTCCGTTGCCCGGCACGCGATCGCACCTCGTCGCCTCGGGTCGCGACCCCGCGGGACCGAGGCTCCGAACCTGGCGCTACAGCGCCATCCAGTCCGCCGCCTGCTCGAAGGCATAGGCCGCCCGGTAGATCGTGGGCTCATCGTGGCGCCGGCCGACGAGCATCATGCCGACCGGCAGCCCATCACGCATCCCGCACGGCACGCTCAGGGCCGGGTGGTGCGTGACGTTGGTCGCGCCCGTGTTCACCACCGGCTCGAAAGCGCGCCGCACCAGTTCCTCGAGGCTCGTCTCCGTCCCCGGAAGCGGCGCCGCCGTCATCGGCATCGTGGGCATGAGGAGCAGATCGCAGTGGCCGAGCGCGGCGTCGTACTCGGCAGTGAGCGCGCGCGCGAGGTTCATGGCCTTGGCGTAGTAGCGCACGCCGTGACGGCTGCGGACGAAGATGGCGAGGAGCGCCGCGACCTTCACCGTCGCGGGCAGCTCCGCCGCGCGCCGGCGCCAGCCGTGCAGGAAGTCGATCAGGCTCGTCGGATAGAGGTCGGACCGACCGACGCCGAAGCCGTCGCCGCAGAGGAGGGTCTGCACGATGCCGTCGCCGCCCACCATCCCGTTGATGGCCGGTCCGGCGAGGTGGAGCGGGATCGAGACCTCGCCGACGGTGGCGCCGAGCCGCCCGAAGAGCGCGGCCGCGGCGCGGACCTTGTCCTCCACGGTCCTCTCCGCACCCGGACGTCCGAAGCCCTCGCGCACCAGGCCGATGCGCAGCCCGCCGACGCCGCCCTCGAGCATCGCGGCGTACGGGTGCACGACCGGCGCGCACTGGCGCGAATCGTAGCCGTCGGCGCCGGCGAGGACCTCGAGCAGGAGGGCGTTGTCGCGCACCGAGCGCGTCATCGGCCCGGCGTGGTCGATCGTGGGCTCGATCGGCACGATGCCCGTGTAGGGCACGAGGCCGTGCGTCGGCTTCATGCCGTACGTCCCGCACGCCGCCGAGGGGATCCGGATCGAGCCGCCCTGATCGCCGCCGATCGCCATGTCGACCTCGCCCGTCGCCACGAGCACGGCGCAGCCCGAGGACGAGCCGCCCGCCGAGTAGCCCCGCCGGTGCGGGTTGTGCACCGGCCCGGTGGCGTTGGTGTGGCTGCCCGCCGAGAGGCAGAACGCCTCGCAGTGCGCCTTGCCGGCGATCTCGCCGCCGGCGTCGAGGACGCGGGTCACGACCGTCGCGTCCATGTCGGGCACGTAGCCCTCGAGAAGCGTGGTGCCGTTCATCATCGGCACGCCGGCGAGCATGATGTTGTCCTTGAGGACGACCGTGCGGCCGGCGAGCGCGCCGGCCGGCGCGCCCTTGATCGCGGTCTTGCGGTGCCAGGCGTTGTAGGGGTTCTCGTCCGCCGTCGGACGCGTGCCGGGCGTGCGCGGATAGCGGATGGCAGCCCGCGGCTCGGGCAGGAGCTCGATCACCTCGTGCGCGTGGAGCAGCTCCGAGCACAGCGCGAGGTAGGCATCGAGCTCGCGCGTGTCGAGCGCGAACCCGAGCTCGCGCGCCAGCTGCTCGAGCTCGTCCCGGGTCGGAGCCTCAACCGCCATGGTCACCTCCCTCGCCGCCTCAGCGCTCGATCCGCACCGCCGAGTCGATGGCGGCGCCGAGGAAGCGGCCGCCGATCTTGACGAAGCGGTCCGGCACGTCGGTCACGAAGAACGACGCCGACCCCTGCCCCTCACCGCGCGCGAGCCCCCGCGCGGCGAGCGTCGCCACCACCTCGCGCGCGGTCTCCGCCGCCGAGTCGACGAGGCGCACGCCCGGCCCCAGGTACTCGCCGATCGTGCCCGCGAGCAGAGGGTAGTGCGTGCAGCCGAGGACCAGGCAGTCGATGCGGCTCCGGCGCAGGCTCGCGAGATAGAGCGCCGCCGTCTCGCGCGCCACCTGGTTGTCGACCCAGCCCTCCTCGGCGAGCGGGACGAACAGCGGACAGGCGCGGGTGTAGAGCTCGAGACCGGGGTCGAGCGCTCGCAGGGCACGCGTGTAGGCGCCGCTCGCGATCGTCGCCTCGGTGCCGATCACGCCGATCTTGCGGTTGCGCGAAGCCGCGACGGCCGCGCGCGCGCCCGGCTCGATGACGCCCAGGACCGGCACGTCGAACCGCTCCCGCAAGGCATCGAGGGCGACGGCGGAGGCGCTGTTGCACGCCACCACCACCATCTTCACGCCCTTCTCGACCAGGAACTCGGCGTTCTCGACCGCGTAGCGCGTGACCACGTCAGCGGACTTCGTTCCGTACGGATGGCGCGCGGTGTCGCCGAGGTACAGCAGGTGCTCGTGCGGCACCGCCTCGAGCAGGCGGTGCACGACGGTGAGCCCGCCCACGCCGGAGTCGAAGAGGCCGATGCCAGGCTCGTGCATGCCGTCCTCGGGCCCCGCGTGCTCCCGCCAGCCGCTCAGCGCGCGGCGAGGAGGGCGCCGAGCGCCTGCTCTGCCGGTGGCGGTGCTCCGAACACCCGCTGCCACACCTCGGGCGTCTCCATGCAGAGGTAGAGCGGCACGCCCGGGAGCGCGTCCGCGAGCCAGGCGCGGATGCGGCGGTACATGCGCACGCGCAGGGGCTGGAAGTCGCGCAGCTTCCCGTCCGGGCCGGGGACGCGCTCGCCGCCGAGGAGCGGCGTGCCGGGAAACCGCGCCCGGATGCGGGCGACGAGACCGGCCGTGAGCCGCAACGTCCCCATGCTGACCCACGCCACCCGCTCGAGCGGCAGCGCCGCGGCGATGGCGGCAACGAGGTCGCGATAGCCCTCCTCCCAGCCCGCGTGCTCGATCATCGGGTCGAAGTGGACGCCGATCTTGTAGCCAGAGGCGACGGCCCGGCGCGCCGCCGCGAGGCGGGCCGGGATCGGGACCGTGCCCTCCTCGGCGGCGGCGATGACGGCGGGCGGCGCGAGCGACCAGGAGACGACGACGCGGTCCTTCGGATCGAGCTGGACGAGGTCGTCGACGGCGGTGGTCTTGGTCTTGAGCTCGAGCAGCGCGTTCGGTCGCGCCGCGAAGAACGGCACCAGGTCGCGGCAGAGACCGGTCACGGGATCGAGCGCCAGGCTGTCGGCGAGCTCGCCGGTACCGACACGGAAACGGCGCTCCGCGTGGCGGTCGAGCACCTGCGCCAGCTCGGCCAGGGCCTGCTCGACGTTCACGTAGGCGGTGAGGGACACGTTCCCGGCGAGATACTCCTGCAGGAAGCAGTAGTGGCAGTCGAGCGGACAGTTCGAGGCCAGATTCAGGACCAGGTAGTTGCAGCAGGCGAGCGCGCCCCGACCGGCCGGGCAGTGCTCGAGGAAGGGACCGCGCCGCGGCGCCAGCACGAGCCGCCGCTTGGCCGCCGTGAAGTCCGTGCCGAGCCCGGCGAGCTCACGCCGGTCGTCCACGACCATGACCGGGACCGCCGGGACCCGCGCGCGACAGCGCTCGACCATCGGCGCCCGCTCCGCACCGCGCTCGATGGCGATCAACTCGGGCACGAACATTCCCGTCTCCTGTACCACGCGGCTGGAGGCTCCGTCACGCCTCGTCGAGGAGCGCAAAGAGCCGCTCGAGGTCGCCGCTCGCGAGCCGCTCCTGCAGGCGGTCGAGCACCGCCGCGAACTCGCCGGCGGTGCGCGCGCGAATCGTGAAGGAGAGCGTCCCCCCCTCGAGGCCTGGAGGCACCGCGACACCGACCGCCGGCCCGAGCCCGAGGGCGCGGATCGCCTCGCCGATGGCCGCCTCGCGGGCCGCGAGGCGCGGATAGCGCAGCCGCCGCAGGGCCTCTTTCCAGCGCTTCAGGCGGTCGGGCGCCGAGCCGCGGGCGCGCAGCGCCGCCGCGAGCGACCGCTCGGCCAGCACCGCGCCGGCGCACGTACCATCGCGCGCCGCCACGTCCTCGAGCCAGTCGAGGATCTCCGCCAGGTGCCGCGGGCTCGGCGAGAGCGTCTCGATCACCGCGGCGAGGGCGGCCCGCTCCGCGGCCGCCCACGTGGACGCACGCGCCGCGACCAGCGCGTCCAGGTGCGCCGCCCGGTGCGGCGGGCGCGGCGCTCCACCACCCGCACGCGGCCGTCGCGAGCGCCGCGCCACGCTAGCCCTGCGGCCCCGGCTCGAGGTGCGGGGCAGCGGCGCGCTCCTGGGGGAGACATCCCGCCATCCCGCTGTGCAGAGGGTACGAGTGGCAAGCGCTGCCAGCAACGGCGAGCTCCTCGGCGAGACATCCCGCCGTCGCGGCGAGCGCACGGTAGCGCCGGGCCTCTTCGGGGCGCCCGCGCCGCAGCGCGCCGCCCGCGAGGACCTCGCACTTGCGCCGGATGGTGGTGACGGCCGCCTCGCGGTCCTCACCCCCGAGCGGTGTGGTCGCGAGCAGCTTCGCGAGCGCCGCCACCCGGAACCGGTCGAGACCCCAGGTCGAGCGCGAGAGCTGATCGGCGTGCCCGCCGCGCTTCACGACCAGGGTCTCCGGCACGAGACCGACCGGCTCGTGCAGCGTGAGCCGCAGCCAGAGCTCGTAGTCCTCGCAGAGCGTGAACGACTCGTCGAAGCCACCGGCGTCCGCGAAGAGGTCGCGCCGGATCACGACCGCCGACGGGCTCACGAGGCAGCGCTCCAGGCCGCGCCGGAAGACACGTTCCTCCTTGCGGTGCCAGGCACGCGGGTTGCGGTGGCGCCCCCGCTCGAGCCAGCGCTCCCCCGTCTGCGCGATCCGGTACGCTGGCCGTGCCGCGAGCCAGGCCATCTGCCGGTCGAGCTTGCGTGCCAGCCAGAGATCGTCCGAGTCGAGGAAGGCGATCCAGGCGCTGTCGACCGCTGCCGCGCCGGCGTTACGAGCAGTGGCGACGCCCCGGGCGGGCTGGCGCACGACCTGCCACGGCACTCTGGCCTGCGCGAGCGCCTGCCTGGCGGCCGCGGCAGAGCCGTCGGACGAGCCATCGTCCACCACCACCACGGCGTGATCGCGGTGGGTCTGCGCCACGACCGACGCGATCGCCTCGCGCACCATGCACGCACGGTCGCGCACCGGGATCACGACCGCGACCTCAGGCACGGCCGCGGTGGCCTCGCCGCAGCTCCCGCGCGCGCCGTCCGCCTTCTCGTGGACGTTCTCCGCTCCCCCGCGCCCGTCGTTCACTTCCCCGCGCGCGTCCCCCGCTCCCCCGCGGACGGTGCTCGCCTGCGTGCGCGCGCGCTCCGCTTCCACGCGCGCCTTGTGCGCTCCCCCGCGCGCCTTGTTCGCTTCCTCGGGCGCCGTCTTCACTTCCGCGCGTGCGGCGTTCGCTTCCACGCGCGCGCTGTCCGCTTCCCTGCGCGCGCCCTCCGCGCCCCTCGCCTCGCGGCGGTCCCGCCGCCACCCACGCGGCGATCGCGCGCCAGACCGCGGCAACACCCTCGCCCGTGAGCGCGGAGAACGGCACTACGTCCAGCCCCCCTTCCGCCAGGGCCGCAACCGCGCGCTCCCGCTCCCGCCGGTTCAGCTTGTCGACCTTGGTCGAGACCAGGAGCGCGGGCACGCGACGCGCCGCGAGGAACGCAAGCAGCTGCCGCTCCTCGTCCTCCAGGCCGCGGCGCGCGTCGACCAGCAGCACGGCGCCGACCAGGACCGAACGCCGGCCGAGGTAGCTCTCGACCAGGGGACGCCAGGCGGCACGCAGCGCGGGCGGGACGCGCGCGTAGCCGTAGCCGGGGAGATCGACCAGGACCAGCCGGTCGTCGACGCGGAAGAAGTTGATCTGCTGCGTCCGGCCCGGCGCCGCGCTGGTGCGTGCGAGCGCGCGGCGTCCGAGCAGGCGGTTGATCGCCGACGACTTGCCGACGTTCGACCGGCCGGCGAACGCCACCTCGGGATGGGACGGCGGCGGAAACCGGCCCGGCTCCGCCGCTGCTCCCTGGAACGTCGCGCTGCTCAGCCGCATCGCGTCTTCCGCCAGGCCGGCGCGCGCGACGATCCGGCGCCCGCGGGGCTCAGCTCAGGACGCGCCGCCCTGCGCCTGGATGCCCTTCTTGATACCGGCCATCAGGTTGTCGAACGACTCCTTGATCGCCGTCTTCTGGACGCTCACCGGGGCCGGGATGTTGACCTTGTCCTTCTGCGTCGCCTTGTAGACGACGGTCGTGCCCTTCCCGCCCGGGCCGGCCTTGAGCTCGTACTCGCCGTTGATGTCCACGAGCGAGCTCTCGAGCGTGCGCAGTCTCACGATCTTCCGCTCCGGCTCCATCGCCAGCTCCATCGTGAAGGCCTGCATCTGCCCGAGCGTCTGCACCCGGTAGTCGACGACCTTGGTGTTGCCCTCGCTCTTCACGAGCTTCGTCTGCTGGTACTGCTCGGAGTACTTCTCGAGGTTCTCGGGCGTCGCAAACGCCTGCCAGACCTTGTCGATCGGCTCTTCCACCGTCTTGGTGAGCCGGATGGTGAAGGTATCGCCGCTCTTCTCCATGACCTCGCCCTCCTCGAGCTTCGGCGAGCACGCGGCGACGAGGACGGCGAGCACGGCAACGGCGACCAGCATCCTTCTCATCATGGGGAAACCCTCCTCTGGGGTTGGTTCGGTTCGGCCGGAGCATCCGTTCCGGCGCGGCGCACTCGACGAGCGGGCGCACGCTCCGCGAGCGCCTTCAAGTTACAGAAACCCGCCCTCGTGACAAGGAGCGAGAGCCGACCCGACCACGGCCCGCGCGCCGTGCCTCGTGGGAACTCGGCTCGCGGCCGGGATCGCACGCCACGGCTTCTCAATAACCCTCACCCGGGCTCGGGCGGCTCGCCGGCGGCTTCTCCTCCTCGGCAGGCTCGGGGCGCGCCTCCGCCGAGTCGGCGCTGCCGCTGAAGTAGATCGGGTCGTCACCACGCAGCATCGAGGGCGTGACCACGTAGGTGCCGCCCATCGACGGCTTCCACACCGCCTTCGCCGTGTCGAGGCGGCCCCCGGTCAGCACGAAGGCGAGGCCACCCGTGACCGCGCCGAGCGTCCCGTAGACGAACTTCACCGGCATGTAGAGCAGGTTCACGACGATCGATCCGACACCGAGGCCGAACTCGTCGACGTAGCTCTCGCTCGTCGCCATCGCACGCGCCGGCGCCAGCACCAGGCTCGCCGTGAGCACCCATCCGACGACCTTCACCCGCAGGCGTGCCGCCCTCCCCCCACACGTCCGTCCCAGCATGCCCATCATCCCCTCCTATTCCTCCGTCCGTACCACACTGCCCTCGGGGAGTGCCCCCAGCAGATGTTGGAAGGCGCGCCCCACGTAGCCCGCGTCCTTCGACTCGAGCGTGACCTT
>Ga0209253_10003691_pt1 | contig 13415 bp, 13 predicted proteins | sample FrelakmetBRP12BR_FD_187145 | JGI IMG/M metagenome (GOLD analysis project Ga0209253, IMG submission 187145) | Freshwater lake sediment microbial communities from the University of Notre Dame, USA, for methane emissions studies - BRP12 BR (SPAdes)... | ecosystem: Environmental > Aquatic >...
TATTGCAGGATATGGTGGCAGGTAAACAAATTGCTGTGGTTGGCGGTATTTACGACCTGGCATCAGGTGAAGTGCATTTTATGCCGAATGCTGTAGGTTTGTAGGAGGGTTGGGGCTGTCATCCTGATGTAGATCAGGATCTGGTTAATTGTGCCCCACAAGATGCTGAAACAGACCGTAAAGGTCTTGTCCGTAGAATATATGTGCTTACCAGTGCTTGGCATCACCGCAGAATATACCTGCTTTAACCGTAAGCCAGTATTTGGCTTCCCCAATTTGCTATGCCAGTAAACTGGCAAGCAAAGTGTGAAAGGTCATCACCATCAATCTAGCACTGTTAAAGCAGTAATATTGGTACCAAAAGCAGGTTATTCATGCGCGAAAAGCACATTATTCACACGCCAAAGTTCAGCATGACGGTTGTTTAACGGTGGCCTTCTTTGGCCATGTTGATGCTGTATTTGGGGATTTCCACGACCAGATCTTCAGTGCCGACAATCGCCTGGCATGAGAGGCGCGAATTAGGTTCCAGACCCCAGGCTTTATCGAGCAAGTCTTCTTCGTTATCTTCTGCTGGGTTAAGGCTTTTGTAACCTTCTCTCACAATCACGTGGCAAGTGGTGCAGGCGCATACTTTGTCGCAGGCATGGTCGATATCAATGTCGTGATTCAATAGGGTGTCGCAAATCGAGTCGCCTGTTTTGGCCTCAATCGCTGCGCCTTCAGGGCAGAGTTCTATGTGTGGTAATACGATAATTTGTGGCATGTTGTTTCCTTTTTGCAGGAGCGCAATAAATTGCGCTCCTACAGTTTGATATCATCTAAATTCTTACCTGACAGGGCGCGGCTGACACTGGCGTTCATGCGCGCGGCTGCGAAAGCTTCTGTGGCATGGTTAAGAGTGTCTACTGCCTTGTTGATTGCATCAGCGTCTTGCGCCTGTGTGAGTGATTCCAAGCGCCTGATTTCAGCCTCGATGGCATTTTTTTCTGCATCGCTAATCAGGTTGCCATCTGCTGCCAAAGCTGCGCTGACTGAGCTGATAATGGCGCCCGCACTGACGCGCGCTTCGGCCAGCATGCGCGCTTTTTTATCTTCTTCAGCACTGGTGAATGATGCTTTGAGCATGCTGGTGATTTCATCTTCGCTCAGGCCGTAAGAGGGTTTCACTTCGATGTGCGCTTCAACCCCTGTGCTTTGTTCACGCGCAGAGACCGATAGCAAGCCGTCTGCATCAACAGTGAATGTCACGCGGATGCGCGCTGCGCCTGCGGCCATCGGCGGGATGCCGCGCAGTTCAAAGCGAGCCAGTGAGCGGCAGTCGGTGACCAGTTCGCGCTCGCCTTGTACCACGTGGATGCTCATGGCAGTCTGACCATCTTTGTAGGTGGTAAATTCCTGCGCGCGTGCAATTGGCAAAGTGCTGTTGCGGTGGATGACTTTTTCTACCAGGCCGCCCATCGTTTCCAGACCTAAAGACAGTGGCGTAACATCCAGTAGCAGCAGGTCATCATCGCTCTTGTTGCCTGCCAGAATGTTGGCCTGAATCGCAGCGCCCAGTGCGACGACTTTGTCCGGATCCAGATTCGTCAACGGTTCCTGCTTGAAATAATCCTCAACTGCCTGCCTGATTTGCGGCATGCGTGTCGCGCCGCCTACCAGTACCACACCGTCAATATCTTCAATGGCCAAGTTGGCGTCGCGCATGGCTTTGCGGGTGGGTGACAGTGTTTTAGTGACCAGGTGCTGGGTGATTTCTACCAATTGCGGCGCAGTCAGTGTCACATCTACCAGAGTGCCTGTACTTAATTTGCATACGATTTGAGCCTCGTAATTGTCAGTTAGCCACTCTTTTGCCTGACGTGCTTTGGTGAGTAATAAACGAGTATCTTCCTCGCTTAAAGGTGCAAAATTTTCGCTGCTCTCACGTACCTTGTCCAATATCCAGCAGTAGATGCGATGGTCGAAGTCATCGCCGCCCAAGGCTGAATCGCCATTGGTTGCCAGTACTTCAAACACGCCTTTTGACAGGCGCAGAATAGACACATCAAATGTGCCGCCGCCCAGATCGTAAATGACAAATGTACCTTCAGATGCATTATCCAAACCGTATGCCACAGCGGCTGCGGTTGGCTCGTTGAGCAGGCGCAATACATTCAGGCCCGCCAGGCGCGCTGCATCTTTAGTGGCCTGACGCTGCGCATCGTCGAAATAGGCCGGGACAGTGATGACTGCACCAACGAGCTCACCTCCGAGGGATTTTTCTGCGCGTGCTTTCAGTGTCTTAAGGATATCTGCTGAAATCTCCACGGGTGATTTCAGGCCTGCACGCGTTTGCAGTTGCAGACTGCGTTTTGTTGCATTGGTGCTGTCCGAGCTGGCATCTACAAAACGGTAGGGAATGTGCGCCTTATCGGTAATGTCGTTCAGGCTGCGTCCCATGAAGCGTTTGACCGAGGCGATGGTGTTCACAGGGTCGCTGCTCTGCTGCGCCTGTGCTTCATGACCGACAATCACATCGCCACTAGGTGCATAACGCACGACTGATGGCAATAATGCATGGCCGAAATCATCCTGCAGCACTGTGCTCATGCCGCTGCGTACGGTCGCAACAAGGGAGTTCGTGGTGCCTAAGTCGATGCCTACAGCCAGTCTGTGCTGGTGAGGTGCGGCACTCATGCCGGGTTCGGAGATTTGGAGTAATGCCATAGCGTAATCAGTGGATTTTCAGTAGTTTGTCGTTCTAAATGGCTATTCTAACTGTTCAATTGCGTGATGAATATCTGCACTGACTTTATCGATAAAAATAAGCTTGCGTGTTTCATCGGTGGCATTGGCGAAGTCTTTTTTTATGTCAAACAAATCAATCAATTCAGCTTGAAGCGCTTTAGCATCAGCTTGCAGTGTATTCGCCAGACTTTCCAGTTCAGCAATGTTTTTGGCCGCTTTGGCATCTTCCAGACGTTCACGCCATTCCATCTGCTGCATTAAGAAATCAGCAGGCATCGCAGTGTTGGTTTCTGCAATCGCATTGATCCCGTGCAGTTCAAGCAGGTATTTGGCACGGAGTGCTGGTTTTTTTAACGTGCTATAGGCTTCATTCGCCGAAGTGGCAAGCTGCATGGATTGCAGTTTTTCAGCCGGGGACGCGCTTACAAAACGGTCAGGGTGACTGGCTGATTGAATCTTGCGATAGTTTGATTCAAGTGCTTTGACATCAATATCAAACTGCTCTGGCAGGGCAAAAAGTTGAAAGTAATTATTAGATGCCATATTTAAAGCGTTGCGCGCGAAGTTAGAACGCGAAGCGAAAGTGTGAAGAACCGGAGTTTACTGGTGTAAATGAGGATTTTGAGCATTTGAGCGACAAAGTTATAACGAGCATAGCAGCTTTAAACTGTGAAACTTTCGCCGCAGCCACACTCATCCTTCACATTGGGGTTGTTGAATTTGAAGCCTTCATTCAAGCCTTCTTTGGTGAAGTCCAGCTCTGTGCCGTCAATGTAAACCAGGCTTTTCGGGTCGACGATTACTTTTACGCCATGACTCTCGAACGAGACATCTTCAGGCTGCATTTCATCAACGAACTCAAGGGTATAAGCCATGCCGGAACAGCCGGTGGTTTTTACGCCTAGGCGCAGGCCGATACCTTTGCCGCGATTAGCGAGGAATTTTTCAACGCGGTTAGCCGCGGTTTCTGTGAGTGTGATTGCCATGTTAAAAAATATTACTTTTCCTAATCCAGTCATTCTGACGAAGGTCAGAATCTACTTGCTCTTTTTGATCAGATTCCGAATCAAGTTCGGAATGACAATGTTGCTTTAAGCGTTATCTTTTGCAGCCTGCTTTGCCTTGATGTCCGCAACCGCAGCCTTAATGGCATCTTCTGCCAGTACTGAACAGTGGATTTTTACCGGCGGCAGTGCCAGTTCTTCTGCGATTTCCGAGTTCTTGATTGCATAAGCTTCCTCAATGGTTCTGCCTTTTAACCATTCAGTCACCAATGAGCTGGATGCAATCGCAGAGCCGCAGCCATATGTCTTGAATTTTGCATCTTCAATGATGCCATTATCATTCACTTTGATCATCAGTTTCATCACGTCGCCGCATGCAGGTGCGCCGACCATGCCGGTACCAACCTGGGGGTCGTTTTTATCTAAACTGCCTACGTTACGAGGGTTTTCGTAGTGGTCTAATACTTTGTCGGAATATGCCATTTTACTTCTCCTTTGTGCGTTGAAATACATCGCAAACTCGGCGTTGACTGCGCTTCGCCGTACTATTCGTACTGTCTTCTGCTTGTCGCCTTGATTTTGCTTCCTGTTTCAAACGCTTACTTTAATTTTAAATCTTTTACTCAAAACTCAATGATTTGTTTGATTGGCTAGGCAGTTGGTGGCGACATTTAGTTTTCTAAATGAGCCGCCAGCTAACAACGCCAAGCGGACAAATCATTGAGCTTTTAGTGTGCTGCCCATTCGACTTTGGATATATCAATACCCTCTTGATACATTTCCCATAATGGGGATAGCTCACGTAATTTACCAATCTTGCTTTTCATCAGCTTGATGGTGTAATCAATATCTTCCTCAGTGGTGAAGCGGCCAATCGAAAAACGAATCGAACTGTGCGCCAACTCATCGCTGCGGCCTAATGCGCGCAGCACATAACTTGGCTCCAGGCTGGCAGAAGTGCAGGCTGAACCGCTTGATACTGCGATGCCTTTTACCGCCATGATGAGCGACTCGCCTTCCACATAGTTGAAGCTGATGTTCAGGTTGTGCGGTACGCGGTGTTCCAGATCGCCGTTCACATAAACTTCTTCAATCTCCTGCAAGCCATGCAGCAGTTTGTCGCGCAGGCGGCGGATACGTGCGTTTTCTTCATCCATTTCTTCGCGTGCAATGCGGAAAGCTTCGCCCATGCCGACAATCTGGTGTGTTGCCAGCGTGCCGGAGCGCATGCCGCGCTCATGGCCGCCACCATGCATCTGTGCTTCGATACGGATACGAGGCTTGCGGCGCACATACAATGCACCGATGCCTTTGGGGCCGTAGGTCTTGTGTGCACTGAAGCTCATTAAGTCGACAGGCAGTTTTTCCAGGTCGATATGAACTTTTCCGGTAGCTTGTGCAGCATCTACGTGGAAAATGATATTGTTGGCGCGACAGATGTTGCCGATGGCTTCGATGTCCTGAATCACGCCGATCTCGTTATTCACGAACATGACTGATGCCAATACGGTGTCAGGACGAATCGCTGCCTTGAACTTTTCCAGATCCAGCAAGCCGTTTGGCTCTGGTTGTAAAAATGTTGCTTCAAAACCCTGGCGTTCCAGTTCGCGTACCGGGTCTATGACAGCCTTGTGCTCAGTGGCAACGGTAATGATATGTTTGCCTTTGGTTGCTGCATAAAAGTTTGCTGCGCCCTTAATCGCCAGGTTGTTAGACTCGGTTGCGCCGGATGTCCACACGATTTCGCGCGGGTCGGCACCGACCAGTTTGGCGACTTCTTCGCGTGCGTTTTCAACCGCTTTCTCCGCAGTCCAGCCATAAGGATGGCTGCGTGATGCCGGGTTGCCAAAATCCTCAGTCAGGTATGGAATCATCTTTGCGGCCACACGTGGGTCTACAGGTGTGGTGGCAGAGTAATCCAGATAGACCGGATGTGTGTCATCGTGGTTTTTCAAAACTGGCATTTCAATGGATGCTGACATTCTTACAATTATCCTTGCATATTTAATTTAATAATACTTTTGTACTGCTTGCGCTACAGCGTTTTATGCCGCAATGCTTGTTAACTGTTTTAACCTTAAAACCTCTTGTTTCAAAGTTGTTAACAAATCTGTTACCTGCTGTGCCGTGTTGTTTGCACCTAAGCTGACGCGGACAGCTCCGCGCGCCAAGTCAGGCGCTATCCCCATTGCTAACAGCACATGGCTTGGCTCGGTGCTGTCGCTGGAACAGGCAGAGCCACTGGCAACCGCAAAGCCTTTGCGGTCAAGTGCCATGACCAGCGTTTCACCTTCAATGCCATTAATCGCAAAAAAACTGGTGTTAGGCAGGCGAACTGCGCCATCTCCGAAGATGTTAATGTTGAGCGACTTCAAGCCTTGTTCAAGCTGATCACGCAGTTTTTTTGTATGCGCGGCAAAGTTGCTCAAATTTGCTATTGCCAATTCACATGCCATGCCAAAACCGACGATGGCAGCCACGTTTTCAGTCCCGCTACGCAATCCTCTTTCCTGGCCGCCGCCATGTAAAAGAGGCTGTATATCCACGCGTTTATCTAAAATGAGCGCTGCGGCACCTTGTGGGCCATGAATCTTATGGCTCGAAACGGTCATCGCATGCACATTCAAATCAGTAAAGCTGAGCGCCAGTTTACCTAAACCCTGTACCGCGTCTGTGTGCATACAGGCACCGGCCTGGCGAGCGGTTTCCGCAATGTTGGCAATGTCCTGAATCACACCGGTTTCGTTATTGGCGAGCATGACAGAAACCAAACTTGTTCGCGCTTCTAAATGCTGCTTAAGGTCATCTGCAATGACTATACCGTTATGATCTGCAGCCAGCGATTTGCTTGTCCAGCCTTGGTGCTGCATGGCGATTGCAGGGCGTGAAACACATGGGTGTTCTATGGCACTATATAAAATCTGTGTTGCAGGTTGGCCAGCTGCAATTCCTTTTACCGCAAAATTATTTGCTTCGGTGCCAGAACCGGTAAATACCACTTGTGATGCGTACGCACCGCACGCTTCCGCAACTTGTGTTCTTGCATGTTCTATTGCGCTACGTGCTGTCCTGCCATATACATGGCGGCTGGTCGGGTTGCCTGTCTGCGCCTGCATCCATGGCAGCATCGCTTCCAGCACCCGGCTGTCCAGCGCTGTCGTTGCATTATGGTCTAGGTAGATACTGGACATGATGGCATCAATACTTTTACGGGTTTTTAAACTGCGACATCAGCCTTTAAGGCGATTGTTTTTTCGCTGGCTGCAGCACGTGGTGTAATCGATATCTTTTGACCGTTTTTTTGTGATGCCACCATGTCTGCAAGGGTGACGCCTGCCAGATATTCCAGAATTTTAGAATTCAGCGCAGTCCATAGGTCGTGCGTCATGCAACGGCCTTCATCACGACAGTTCTCCTGCCCACCGCACTGCGTTGCATCTATCTGCTCATCCACGGCGCTGATGATTTCGGCAACCGAGATATCTGCGTAGTCTTTAGCGAGATTGTAGCCGCCACCTGGGCCGCGGATACTTTTCACCAGACCTTGACGGCGCAGTCTGCTGAATAGCTGCTCCAGATAAGAGAGCGAGATGTCCTGACGTTCGCTGATGCCGGCAAGCGTGACTGGTCTGGCATCGGCCGTGCCTTTTGCTTCGTGCATTGCGAGGTCCAGCATTGCAGTGACAGCAAATCGACCTTTAGTAGTTAAGCGCATGGTAAGTGACTTCTATGTAATATCATCAGTAAGGCAGAATTGTATAATTCCTTACAATTTTAGTCAACTATTCTGCGAGTTGGTTCCATGGCATTGGTTCCATGCTGATTTTTTAACCGCTTTGTCAGGATTTAGGCGTGGTGGACTGCACGTCGAAAGCCTCACCCACTTCAGCATCGGTTTCTGCATTCATGTTAAGTCTGTCAAGCTGCGCCTGAAGATCCTGCAGCGCGATATCCTGTTTGGCAGCATGGTCCAGTAATGAATGGATTGCTTTAATCATTGGATCGTTTTCATCATTGCCGACAGCGTAAGCCGCAAAGCCGATTTTTTGAGCAGTCGCTTCGCGTTGTTTGGACTTCTCTTCTTCGAGGATGCGCGCCGGAATGCCTACTGCAGTTGCGTTGGCTGGGACATCTTTGACCACAACGGCGTTAGAGCCAATCTTGGCGCCTTCGCCAATCGTGATCGGGCCGAGTATTTTTGCGCCAGCACCAATGACAACACCCGCTTCCAGCGTAGGGTGGCGCTTGCCTTTGTTCCATGAAGTGCCGCCTAAAGTCACGCCGTGATACAGCGTGCAATCGTCGCCAATTACCGCGGTCTCACCGATGACAACGCCCATGCCGTGGTCGATGAACACACGGCGACCTACTGTCGCGCCGGGATGAATCTCGATACCGGTAAGCCAGCGTCCCAGGTGCGAGAAAAAACGACCGAACCAGAACAGATCATGTTTCCATAACCAATGGCTAAAACGGTGCATCAGCAGGGCATGCACGCCTGGATAAGTGGTGAGAATCTCCCAATGTGTGCGAGCAGCCGGATCGCGCTCGAATACGATAGAGATGTCTTCTTTGATGTGGTCAAACATGTCTTTTACGTTTAATTTGATTATTCGTAATTATGACACAAAAGACTAATACCTGACTGTTTTGGTAGGGATGTAAATGGTATGCGGATAATTAACATTTAGCCGTTTGGCAATCCTGATTGGTTGTGACACCGAGCCTGATATTTAACTGATTGGCCGCGTCTTTATCCAGGGTATCCAACAAGGATGCTGTTTTGATGGCTTCATCTTTATTGCCGGATTCGGCTGCAATCAGCCCAATATAGAGCAGTGCATTGGAGTGTCTGGGGTTGTGTGCGTACACCTGACTGAAATGGGACTGTGCCGCTTTGGTCTCTTTGAGATTGTATTCTGCGACGCCAAGATAAAACAATGCTTCATGCGCCTGAGGCTCCTGCAGCATCCATTCAGTCGAGATTTTTTTGAGCGCGGCCCAATCTTCGGTTTGATACGGTTGTATCACACGCATGAAAAATGGCCGTTTTTCTTCCGGCGCATCCCAGAATGGCAAGCCGCCTTTGGCTGGAATCGCCAGTTCGGGCTGGTTGAGCAGGCTTTGTACCCATTCGACAGGGGTGTTGTAATAGAACGCGTTACGGCCAGGGCTCTTGAGCGTGATGATGCCTACGAGCTCGCCATTGTCACTGAACATGGGGCCGCCACTGGCGCCTAATCTGAAGTCGTTGGTGGTGCGGATGATGAAACTGTCATCCATAGGATACAGGGCTTTAACGAAGCCATAGGCTGCCAACGGCTTGGGTGAATTGTTAGGAAAGCTGATGGTAAACACGGACTGTTCATATTGCAGTTGCTTGCTCGAACCCAATTTGGCAATTGCTGTATCCAGACCATTAAAACGGACAATGCATAAATCGTGCTGCCAATCTGCTTTGATGCTTTCTGCACGATGACTCTCGCCGAACTTAATCACGTTAATCGCCTGCGCATTGGCGATGACATGGCAATTGGTGACCACCTGGTCTTTAGCAACGACGACACCGGAACCCACGCCATAGTGGCCATTAGGTAGAATCACCCGGATTTTAACCACGCTGGATTTGAGCGCATACACCATTCCATCGGGTGGCAATGCCAAGGCCGGCTGACAAATAAGATAACTGATAATGCCAAAAATCATTCTGCGCATGGTGGTCACCTTTAAATGATGGGTCACTTATTTCTATGAGCTTGGCTGGTGCAATTAAGTTCAGGTGCGTTAAGTTACTTTAGTACTTGGTATGTTTCTTCGGCGTGATGGACAAGGTCAGAATGCCTCTGAGCAGATTCACTTCTTCTTTTTCCAATTTTGCACGCGCATAGATGCGGCGTATACGCTCGCTCAGTTTTTTGGGCGCGCTAGGGTTCAGGTAGCCAATTTTAATCAGCGTATCTTCGAGATGGGCATAAAACCCTTCCAGAGCTTCATTCGTGGCAAGTTCAGGCTGGTTCACCGGCGCGTCGAGCTTCCCCTCCAATATAGCCATTCTGATTTCGTAACTCATCACCTGTACGGCAGCAGCAAGATTGAGTGATGAATATTCCGGGTTGGCCGGAATCATGGCCAGTAACTGGCAGCAATCAAGTTCCGCGTTGGAAAGACCGCTCATTTCGGTACCGAATACCAGCGCGATTGGCTGATTTGTAGCAACCGTGGCTGCACGTGAAGCAGCTTCGCGAACATTCACCAGTTCATGTGAAATTTGCCGTTTACGGGCGCTCATGCCTATTGCCAGAGCGCAGCCTGTGAGCGCTTCTTCCAGTGAGGTGCAGACCTTGGCGCTTTCCAGTAAATCTGCTGCGCCGGTGGCAAGCGAGGTGGCCTGCGGGTCAGGAAAGTGCAGCGGATTGACCAGATAAAGATGCTTAAGGCCCATGGTCTTCATAGCGCGGGCGGCTGAGCCGATGTTGCCAGGGTGGCTGGTTTGGCAGAGTACGACGCGGATGTTGTTAAAAATACAACTTTTGTCGCCATGCTTCGTTGTTTGCAAAAAATCACTCCTCACATAAGGTCGCTATGCCGCGTCGCGATTTTCTGCTCACGCCTTGCCTTGCTTAAAAATTTGCATTTTTGACCGCCTTGGCATATCTATTTGGTTAAGTTGGCTTCAATGCTAAAATAGCATTTTATCAGTTCTTTAAGAAAATTCAGTCATGCATCCAATGCTATCCATTGCAATCAAAGCCGCTCGTGAAGCTGGCCGTATTATTAACCGTGCGTCTCAGGACGTAGGGTCGCTTTCTATCCAGTCCAAAACCTATAATGACTTTGTCAGCGATGTGGATCGCGCTGCCGAGCAGGCGATTATCGATGTGCTGAAAGATGCTTATCCAGATCACGGCTTTTTGGGTGAGGAAAGCGGTGAAAGTAATCAGGATGCAGAGAATATCTGGATCATTGATCCGCTGGATGGCACCACGAATTTTCTGCATAGTTTTCCGCAATACTGTATTTCAATCGCGCTGCAACAGAAAGGCGTGCTGACACAAGCCGTGATTTATGATCCGGTGCGTAATGATTTATTTACTGCAACCAAAGGCCGCGGCGCGTTTTTGAATGACAAACGTATTCGCGTGACAAACCGCAGCAAACTGCAGGATTCTCTGATTGCCACAGGTTTTCCGTTCCGCGATTTCACACACCTGGATACATATCTGGGTATGCTGAAAGACATGATCAAGAAAACAACCGGTATTCGCCGCCCAGGTTCAGCTGCGCTGGATTTGGCTTATGTGGCTGCCGGCTGGGTAGATGGCTTCTTCGAGATCAACCTGTCTGCATGGGATATCGCCGCGGGTGGTTTGCTGGTGCAGGAAGCAGGCGGCATCGTGGGTGATTTCCAGGGCAACGAAAGCTGGCTGAAAACGGGTAATATCGTGGCGGCCAACCCTAAAGTATTTGCGCAAATGCTGCAAACGCTGGATCCGCACCTGACGGAAAGTCTTAAAACACCTAAATAATATTTAAGAAGTTTAGTTCATGACTAGCGTCTGCTCTTCAGTAGCAGACGCAATCCCTGCCTAATCTTGGCCGTAGTGAATCAATTGGTTTTCGCATTCTGATGTAAAAAGCTTAAACTGTTTTCAAATTTTGGGGTCGACTCGAATATGAAGAAAATCGCTATTGAAAACACCAACAAGATTGAGCGCGTTTTTCAGCAGTACGCCAGTCAGTTCCGTAGTGCCCCACAATTCATCGCAGATTTGATCGCGGAAATCCGGCCACCTAAGCCGCACCAGGCGGATGTGGCGGTAAAGGCCATTCACGCGCTATGCTATTTGTTGAATAGCGATCATGAAAAGTCCAGGTCGCTCAGAGGTGCTGTGCTGCAGCTGCTCAGTGAGCACAAACCTATTTCCCTGTTTCTGATAGCACGTCATTCCGTCTTTACCGGATTCTTTGCGGAGATGCGCAGGCGTATCTCGCACAAGATACTTCCGGAAGCGGTTAATGCTGCTTACCTGATTGATTTATTTGCATTGTTTTTCAATAAACATACCGATGAGTTATGGGTAAATGCCGTGCCTGATGCTGTTTGGGCCGAACTCATTGTTGCTATGCGTTTTAATGAGGCGGATAGCAAAGCAACAGAACCCGGCCGCCAGAATCTGCTGGCAGCAACGCAAGTGCTGTCATATCGAATCGCCGCTATGGGGCTGGAGCCTGAGTTGCTGCGGAATCATCCGGAGCTCGAACAGTATAGTTCGCCGTTTATCATGCAGCAAACCGAGCTGGCGGATTTTTTGGTCGCACAGGACGATGCGGATATCGATGCAGATATCAGACATATTCTGGTGATGCTGGACCAGTGTAATGTCATCATTGATGAAATCCGCCGCAATAGTGCGCAGACAGGCACCAGTATTCATCTCACGCAACTGTTGCAGCGCATGTTGCAGCAAATCTCCAGGCTGACGATCCTGTTGCAGATTCTGGAGCATTTGCAGCATGGCAAGCCTGCGCATACTGAGATTGTGCAATTGTTCAAAGCGCTTGTTTACAGCGAGTGCCATAAAAATGATTTACGCGAACATTGGAGAGAGAATGTAGAGATCATGGCCCTGCGTGTGACAGAGAATGCGAGTCGCACGGGCGAACATTACATCACGGAGACACGCGGTGAATATTTTGCGCTGATGCGCTCGGCATTGGGTGCGGGGGTAGTGATTGGCGTAATGGCGATGATCAAAATCATGTTGGCCAAGCAGCATTACGCACCGCTGACGGAAGCGATTCTGTTTAGCCTGAATTATGGCCTGGGCTTTATCCTGATTCATATTCTGCACTTTACGGTGGCAACCAAGCAGCCGGCGATGACTGCTGCCGCGATTGCGGCAACTATTGATGCTGCTGACGGACAGTCAAGGGAGATGGATAATCTGGTGGCCATGATTGCCAAAACCATGCGTAGCCAGATTGTGGCGATTTTTGGTAATGTCGCGCTCGCCATCCCTACTGCGATGCTCATTGCATGGGCAACATTGCATTTCACTGGGCAACATTTTATTACACCGGAAAAAGCACATCATTTATTGGCAGATATTGACCCGATTCACAGCGGCGCGCTGTTTTATGCGGCGATTGCGGGTGTGTGTCTGTTTTTATCTGGGTTGATCGCTGGCTATCATGATAATCTGGCGGTGTATAACAAAATCCCGCAACGGCTAAGGGCCGTCAAATGGCTGCAAAAGTTCCTGGGCGTTTCCCGGCTGGACAAGGTTGCCAATTATGTCGAGAATAATCTGGGCGCGCTGGCTGGTAATTTCTACTTTGGGTGCTTGCTGGGGGCCATGAGTGCAATAGGCATACTGTTTGGCATGGCATTCGATATTCGCCATATTGCATTCTCATCCGCGTTTTTTGGCTACGCGATGGTCGGGCTGGATTTTATGTTGAGCTGGCAGGTGGTTTTGTATGCTGTGTTGGGTTTAATATTGATAGGCTTTGTAAACCTGGCAGTGAGTTTTGGCTTGGCGTTATACATTGCAATGAAGTCACGCAAGGTGCAATTCAGGCAATGGCGGTTGTTGATTAAAAAACTAGCCAGCCGGTTGAATCATCATTATGGGGAATTTGTATTGCCGCCTAAAAACAACCCGCATGAAAAGCGGTAAG
>Ga0209253_10003692_pt1 | contig 13415 bp, 9 predicted proteins | sample FrelakmetBRP12BR_FD_187145 | JGI IMG/M metagenome (GOLD analysis project Ga0209253, IMG submission 187145) | Freshwater lake sediment microbial communities from the University of Notre Dame, USA, for methane emissions studies - BRP12 BR (SPAdes)... | ecosystem: Environmental > Aquatic >...
CCCCTGGGCCAACCATTCGTTCTCCAGGCCAACCATCAGGCCAAACAATTCAACGAACATCGGACGACCGGCATTGCCGAACGTCATCAGATCGAGGTATTCTTCCCGGATGAATTTCACGTGCTCACGGGCTCAGATTGTGGTAGTGTGTCCGGATAGACATGCCGGGGAAAAAAGGAGTGCAGCCTACGCGTCGTGCCCTTGTTGCCCCCTGCCGACAGTCTCAACCGCATCCCTGAGGAGCATGACATGCTCGCGCGGAACACGCGGGGCGATCGAACAGGCAGTGCTGAGGATGAATCCGGGGAAACCGGTAGCAGCTTCCAGCCGCTGGCGCAGATCCGCTTGAATGTCGGCAGGCGTCCCACGGAGCAGAGAATTGACGGAATCAACGTTCCCCTTGACAAAACACCTCCCGCCGATTACGCGCAGCGCGTCACTCAGCTCCATGTTGCCAAGCGGAGGAGGATCCAGACACTCGATACCGTCCGCCCCGCTCGCGATCATCAATTCGAGCCTGTCCCGGATCGCACCACAGGTGTGCAGGTACGCCTTCACCCCACGCTCCTTGATCACCTGGACCAGCTCCCGCTCGTACGGAAGGACGAACTCCGCATAGCACCCCGGCGAAATAAACCCCGCGCCGGCATAGGGGGAGGAAATCTTGATCGCATCGACGCCGGTCAAACACATTGCCTTCGCCAGCGTAACGATTCTTCCGGTGAACGTCGCCAGGGCTCGTTTCACAGATGATGGGTCGTCCAGAAGCGCCAGCAACACCGCTTGATGTCCATAATGGTCGAGGACGTAGTCAAAGGGGGACGTGACTTCACCGTGGACCGAGTACCGCCCTGCGGACCGTTGAACGACCTGTTCGAGCGCGTCGAAGCGATGGACCGGATGAATCGCGAACCGGAGCCCCTGCGACACCGGGATGTACTCCAGCAGAGACGTCGCCTCCTCTTCTCCGTGCTCGCCGGGAGGCGATGCCTGCATGCCGCCGCAAGGGATATGCCGCGGGAGTTCATCGCGCGGGAACACCGTTCTGGAGCCATCCACCCACACGAGCACTTCCCCTTCCGCCGTCTCACGCCGCGATACCACCCTGCTGCGCCACGCCGGATCATGACCGTGCAGGCTCACCAGGATGCCATCGAAGTCGTACATCGCCCGCATCCGAAAAAGACTCTCGACATACACGCCGGCGTCACACCAGAAATCGGCCGGTGAAACGCCGAGTTGAAGGAGCATATGTCCAATGCTGAACTGACACATCACCGGCACCCGATCCGGCGTACCGAAGTTCATCGCTGTGCGTATCCGCTCAAGGGCTGTCATAGTCTGAAGGGAAGAGTAGACTGCAGAGGGTGATCTCGCATCCCCTCCCGATTCTCAGGAACTCAGCTGTTTCCAGCCTCTCGTGCTCATCCCCCGATACATGAACGCGCCGGCGAGACCTCCCACGATCAGAAATGCCCCGCCAACGATGGGATCGCCCAGAAGTATCTTCCCGGTGCCAAACAGGAAGGCATAGACCATCAAGCTCCCCGCCAGCCAGTTCCATAGGTTGAAGAGCCCGTCCCGCTGGGGTTCTATATCGGGCGCGGCTGCGGCGATCGGACCCCATAAAGCCGGGTTGGGGCGAACGCGCCGGTAGAACGAAAGGAGGACGTCCTCCGATTCGGGTTTCGTCAGAAATGTCACCATCAGCCAGACGGCGCTGGTAAGACCGACGGTGATCAACATCAACCATGCGAATTCATCCGGTTTCCCTTCGTCAAGTCCGAAGCCCAACGTCAGGACAAGTGATGTGACAAACGCAGCACCCATTGCGCTGATCTCACTCCACGCATTGATCCTCCACCAGAACCACCGCAGGATGTACACAAGTCCCGTCCCTGCCCCCAACGCCATCAGAAACTTCCACGCACCGGCGATTGACTCCATGGAGAACGTCACGAGCACGGAGAGAAGCATCAGCAGAATGGTTACCCCCTGCGACATGCGCACATAGTGCCGTTCGCTGCCGCTCCGGACCATGAATCTCTTGTACAGATCGTTCACAAGATAGCTTGCACCCCAGTTCAACTGCGTACCGATTGTCGACATATACGCAGCGGCGAACGCTGCAAGCATCAGGCCGCGAAGGTATGGGGGGAGGTCGCTGATCAGGATGCGCACGTACCCGGATTCCGGATCGGCAATGAACGACGGATCATTCTGGAAACGGACGACGGCAACAAGCCCGACGATGATCCATGGCCAGGGTCGGAGTGCATAGTGTGCCACGTTGAACCAGAGCGTCGCCAGAAGCGAGTGCCTTTCATCCTTCGCGCAGAAAATGCGCTGGGCAACATAGCCACCCCCGCCCGGCTCCGCCCCCGGGTACCATGATGCCCACCAGTTGACGGCAATGTAGACGAAAAATGTGATCATCGGCATCCACGCGGAATGCAGATCAGGCACCAGCGACAGAATGGATCCGCCGGAGCGTGTGCTGTCAATCGCGTGAAGCCGCGCAATGAGGACGTCCATCCCGCCGGACGCATTGACCGCGAAGACGGCCAGGAGAATCACCATACCCATCTTCAGCACAAATTGAAACAGATCGGTCCACAGAACGCCCCAGAGCCCCGACAGCGTGGAGATCGAAGCGGTGAGTGCCATGATCGCAAGAGCGATCAGCAGGGCTTCGATTTTGGTCACGCCCAGCACCAGCACGAGAATCTTCACAATGGCAAGGTTGACCCACCCCATAATAATGAGGTTGATCGGGAGTCCGAGGTACACGGCCCGGAACCCGCGCAGGAAGACCGCAGGTGCGCCGCTGTAACGAATCTCGGCGAACTCCACGTCGGTCAGCACGCCCGCCCGGCGCCAGAGCCTGGCATAGAAAAAAACGGTCAGCATGCCGCTGAAGACCATGCTCCACCAGATCCAGTTCCCGGCAATGCCGTTCCGGGCAACAAGTCCCGCAACCACGAGCGGAGTGTCCGCGGCGAACGTCGTTGCCACCATGGAGGTCCCGGCCAGCCACCACGTCACGTTACGCCCGGAAATGAAAAAATCGCTCACACTTCGCGTGGCCCGTTTGCGCAAGACCAATGCGATACCGAGGTTGAATGCGAAGTAGAGGGCGATAACAAGAACATCAATCCAGGTGAGTTGCATGGGCTGCGCTCCGCGCGAATCTCATTGGTGTCAGAAGACCCGTGAGCATTGTGAGCGGGAGAATTTCTCATTCGTCACGGGGCCGAGTCGATGAAAACTGAGCAGCAAGGCACAGTGGATCAGATAGAACGTGATTTCACAGGTACCGTGAAAGTACCGAAGGCGCCCGGCAATAGCAATACGCGCTGGCCCGTCCACGCGGGTCGCGAATGGTATTGACTTCGGACGCGGCATTGGCTATGTTTGCGTTCATGTTCGATAGTGCGGAAGCTGAGATGCGCAAATCATTGGTCCTGCTCCCCCTGATCCTCGGATTCTCCCCTACCGGAGTCGCCCAGCTCTCCTTTTCCGACAGCTCACGCATGAAGGATCCTGCGTTTGTGAGGGAACATATTCGCGAAATCAGCGACACGAACCTCTGGGTCTCTCTCAATCTTGACCATCCCGACCTGAAAACCGTCCGGTCCTTTGTGCACAAGGGACAATTCGATAATGCTGCAACTGCCTGGGGGGCGTACTGGACCAGGAAGAAGCAACCGGCCTATGTGACCCGCACCGACCACCTTCTCCTGGATACCGATCTGCTGATGAGCCCCGGGGAATTCCGAAGCGATCTGGAGCGATCCGCCGACGAACGTGATACGATCTTCGTGCGCGCGGCAATGATCCTGCAGAACACCATCCGCGCCTGGGGGGACTCCGTTATCCGGTTTGAAGGCCGGGTTGACTTCAACAGGGAAATGGGCCAGTCGGGAAAGTACGGCTTCCATTACTGGTGGTGGTCCCGTCCGCTCATCATGGCCGCCATACTCAGGGGCGACCAGACCTATACCGCGAAGTTTGACCAGCTTTTCAATGACTGGTACGAGCAGCGGAACTCGATCAGCCGTGGATTTCCGGAACTGGACGTGGTCTATTATGAGCTGGGATTGGGGACGCGGAACCGCATGTTTATTGAGAACTACCTTCTCCCATACACACAAAGGACCGGCATCACCCACGGGCGCATGTTGAAAACTGTGCTTGCTGCAGGTCGGTGGCTGCATGAGCTCGAGAAATGGGAAGGATATCGTCCCGGAAACTGGCAGATTCACGGTTCCTATATGCTTGTGCAGCTCGCGCTGGTGTTCCCGGAATTCCGTGAATCCCCGGAATGGTTACGAATAGGGCTGCAACGACTGACCGAACATATGGAGCGCGACTTCTATCCCGATGGCGGCCATTCGGAGCGCTGCCCCCGGAACTATACGCTGGCCACTTATCTCAACTATCGCAACATCGCCTACCTTCTGAAGGGATATGGAGTCCGGAGCGATGTCTGTGCCCGGATCCAGTCTTCCATGGGACGCACGATCGATTGGTGGTGCAGCATGCTTGCACCGACGGGCGAAATCCCCGCCATCAACGACAGTCACCGCGGACTCTTCCCGAGCATGATACTCCGGGATGGCGCCGGGTTGTTCGAAAAACCGCAGGCGCTTGCAGTCCTCAGAAATCTTTTCGGTGAGAAGACGGGTGGGACGGAAGGGTTGCCTGCGTACACGTCGAGACACATGCCGGCTTCGGGGTTCTCGGTGATGCGGACAGACTGGAGTCCGGACGCATTCTACCTGACGGTCAATTATGGCCCGTCCGCGGGATTCCATTCTCACCAGGACCTCCTTGATTTCGAGCTCTACGCCTATGGTCAACCCATGGCGGTCGACGCGGGAATCGGCTTGACGTACGATGACCCGCTCTACAAGACATGGTACAGATCTTCACGGGCACATAACATGGTTGCTGTCAACGACAGCAACATTGAGCGCGAAGGTTTCCAGGGGGAAAACATCCGGTGGGGCTCAACGCTCTCGCTGGACTTCTTTTCCGGCGAACACCGGGGGTACCAACGCTTCGGCATCCATCAACGACGGCAGATCGCCTTCGTGAAGCCGTCCTACTGGTTCATCCTGGACGATCTTTCCTGCACACGCTCAGGCGACACACTCTCCTGGTACTTCCATTCTCCCGGAAAGCTCCTCCCGTCAGGCGCAGGGTTTGTCAGTGCTTCCATTCCCGGTATCCGCATTCTCCCGGCAGGAGAGCGATTTCCCACGCGATCCGGCATGGGACGGGCCGCAAGCAGCAGCGACAGAACTCCCGGCAAAACAGATGAAATCCTGTGGATCAGATTTGATCAAACAGGCTCCCGGGACTCTCTTCATCACTTTGCCGTCCTCCTCGCCCCGGTCCGCGGGCAGGGAGAAGTGTTTTCGGCGGAGAGGAGGTCAGATCGGCATTATGTTGTGAAGTCACCACAGTTTTCCGACCATCTCTATTTCACGAACGGAACATACGCCGATGCAACACTCCAGACGGACGGGGTGTTCGTCTTGATGAGGTTGCGGGAGGATGGTGTTTCCAGCTATGTCGTTGTTGACGGGAAATATCTTTCGTATGAGGGGAAGAAACTCTGGAGTTCTGATCGTCCAGAATCGGCAGAGGGAAACTTCACGCCATAGGCTGCTTTGAACAACGGTTGACAGCTCAATCAGCACGTTGCTGGTTCATCCTCGTCATAACCTCCTGCGACATGTCGAGCAGAACGTCCAGATACTCAATGCCGGTTTCGATCACATCATGGCTGGTTCCCTTCTCATCAAACCCCCGGCACCGAGGCGAAGGACTGTCTACAGGTTCCGGGTCATCGAGAGCGAACGCCGACTATTGCGGACGAGGGGGAGGATAAGGAGCCCCAGGAGCGCGAGGACGATCACTGCGGTTACCGCAAACGCCCATTCATTGACCACCCGGGATGTGGCTCGCATTTCGAAGTCGCGCAGCTCGAGCTGATCAGTGCCGAATTTCCAGGACGCCGAGCTCCCCTGGACATCCGTTGCATTCGTTTCCAGAAGAATTCCTGGGACGACCACTGAATTCGTGAATGACCCCCCCGCTGTGCCTCCCCCTTCCATCATCTTCACTAAGGCCGTCCACCCGGCCTGGACCGAGTCTCTGAGTTTCCAGACTGCTTCGCTCTTGAACGTTCGGGCAGCGATTTCGGAAAACGCGTTCAATCCGTCGTCGGAAAAACGCCCATCCGAAGAAAACATCTTGGCCTTTGTCCCTCGGTACGACGATTCTTCCCGTAAGATACTATCAGGATCATGAAGTTCGTTCCCGGGACCTGTATAGCCGACAAGAAGGCGGAAAAATTCTTCTTTGTGTGCAGCCATGCTTGCCGGCGTCAGGAGGGTATCCCGAAGGCTTTCCGCGCCCTGTTCGAGCCGAAGATAGAACGCTTCATAGAGGTTTCGTGCCACCCACTCTTCCTTCTTGCGCTTGAGAGTCTGGCTGGTATCGCCGTACGTGAGGCGCTGGATTTCCTCCTCCGTCAATACCGCGTGCGGATCCACGAGCGTATAAGCGGTAAACCGTCCATACGACTCCACATAGTCGTAGTAGGTGTAGAACCATCGGAAGGTCTCACGTACGCGGAGATCAAGCTTGATCTTCCCGGAATCTGCGGGCCGCGCGTACTCGCGCGAGATTTCTTCGAGATCCTTGAATCGCTTCGTGAAAGTGAGGATGTAGGTTGAGACGCCAGACTTCGTCCAGCTTGTATCCCAGCTTGCGTCGAACGGCAGAGGGAATGAAGTCTCTGGGATCTCTTTCGATCCTAGATCCAAGGTGACGGTCCGCTCACAGCTGCCGTCCGCATTGATTGTTGTCTTCACCTTGTGTTCCAGCAGACAGCCCGGAGCCCAGAGTGCCAGCAGACAGGTCACGAGGGTACCTGCAAAGAGCCTTTTAGTGATCATGAAGGACGCCTCCCTTCCGTATCAACGATTCTACGTCTTTGAGGAATGCCTCCCCTTCCGAGGCAAGGATCTCCCGCTCACGATTATCGATCCCATCGTCGATCCGGATGGAGGCGAGGCGGGGGTGTTTCTTCGCAAGATAGTCCATCGTCGTCATCCCGGTCTGCCCTGGCCGGCCAAGGAGGGTTCGGAGCGTCGCAGAGAGGGCCGATTCATGATGCCATTTTCTGAAATCCGTTATCACGATTCCCAGCGAATCCGCCAGGGTTCCGATCCTTTCCGTATTCGGAAGCAGAAAGCCGGCACGCTGGATGCCGAGCGGACCTGTGGCGCTCTGGCTCGCGCCCAGCAACTTCAGCTGCCCCTCGAGCCTGACTACCCTGTTTGCATCGATCGCCGTCTGCAGAAAGAATGATCCGCAAACAACGAAAAGGGCGACGCACGCCGCGATGCGAAACGCCGGCGAGACCGTCCACGCGGGGAGCGCCAGGAGCGAGCCTGTCGGCTGCCGGTTCGATGCCGCGACGTTTCCCAGTATCGCACTGGTCAGGAGAGCTGCATCATCGAGCCGGGGTTCGATATTCCGCAAATCTGACACCCTCTCTTCTAACTCCAGTGCAGCCTTCCACTCGGCCGCGCAGGCAATGCAGGAGGCCAGGTGATCTCCCAACTCCAGACGACGCGCCTCGGTCAGCTCTCCTGGCCTGTAGAGATATATGAGATCCTGTGCCTGTCGACACTTCATGGTCTTCCCCCCTTCATTCCATCCAGCTGTTGCATCTGCGCCCTGATGAACCTGCGAGCATAACAAAGATTTGTCTTCACCGCGCTTGTCGACATCGAGAGAACCTTCGCGACTTCGTCTACGGTGAGGTCCTGCAAATCCCTCAGGACAAATACCATACGCTGTTTTGGCGGAAGATTACCGGCAAGTTCCTTGATCTTCGTTGCGAGATCACGGTTCACGATGTTCTTTTCTTCTTCCGTTGCTCCTCCCGAATTGGGACTCTCGACTGACTCGGAGGAGAGAATCCAACGGCGTTTTCTGGTATTGCTCTTCAACTGGTCGTACGCCAGATTGACGGTGATGGTGTAGAGCCACGTGGTAAATCTCATCTGTCTATCGTATGCGTGAAGGTGCTTCCACACCCGCACAAACGTCTCCTGAACGACATCGCGCGCGTCGTCTTCATCGTGAAGCACACGAAAGGCAAGTGAAAAGACATATCTCTGGTACTCTTCGACGAGCCGTCGGAACGCACCCCCTTCGTTGCGGAGACACTGGCCGATAAGTTCGGACAGGTGATGTGTTGCTGGGTCAGCAGTCTGCTGGGGTCGGTTCATTCCTCCGCCGGTTGAATCGGTGTTCTGAAGATGGTACGACAGAAGGGGTGCCCGGGTTAAATCAGAAGATTCTCTCTCGCATTCTGGGGGAAAAGAACCTCCGGAGGGACCTACGACACGAAGGGAATGCCGTTTCCTCAGGCGACTCCGAATGGATATTCTTCATCTGCCTGCGCCTTTTGCCTATGTACCCCATTCTGATAGAATGTGGAGGGTATGAGCGGAAAACCAGACAGCAAGTGACAGAGTACACACAAGAAGGTGCCCGTGACCTGGCGACTCTGGCATTCCCGTCCAACGTCAACAACAGAGAGGAGCGAAGATTCCAGCGCCATGCATGTTCGAGACGATCGAGCGCAAGCAGGACACGAATGAAGCGGACCTCCCCGCTGCAGCTTTGGCTGAATCAAATCATCCGAAATGGCCTCTTGAAGAGAAGCGCCTACATCGGCTTGTAACCATCCGACAGAGTCTTCATAAAGGCAACAACCGCTGCTTCTTCCGCCGTCGTCAGTCCCAGGTTGCCCAGTTCTTCCTTGTTGATGTTCGCCGTGACCTCCGGGGGCGGCCAGCTGTTGACACCGGGCGAGGGATCTGCCACTGCGTCGGCCCTCGGCAGAACGTCCCGCGTATTGTAGAAGTGGACAATCCCTTCAAGGCTCTTGAAATACCCGTTGTGGCCGTAAGCTTTCACGAATGATGCCCGGGGCCGAAGATCGACGTTGCGCAATGTGGGAATACGATGCTTCCCAAAATTCTCTTTCGCATACATTGCGTATTGAGGGACCTCTTTCAAGAATCCCTCCAGACCTGGATCCACCCACTTGTTCCCCTCAGGATTGAATTCCGCGGGCATAGTGTACCAGGGGTTGTCCGGGTTCTTGGGAACGCCTATGTTGTCATAGGTGAAGTCTGTAAAAAGCGGCGGCTCTCCTTTTGGGCCGGGACGGCTCGTATGGCAATTGCTGCACTTCGCCTTCCCTTCAAAGAGCTCCAACCCCTTCTTCTCCTCTGCAGTCAACGAAGCATTCCCTGCGAGGTAAAGATCGTATTTGGATGAAAACTGGTTCACCATTGGTGAATGTTCGTATGCGGCGATGGCGATCGCGACGATCCCGTAGGTAAGCTCGGTATTCGCAGCGCAAACGTCCTCGATGGCCCAGATCCTCTTCGCGACATCTCTGAATTCCGCCGCGTAGGCGGACCCGCATATCTTTCCAACGACGGCCTTTGCGTCGGGGTTGTTCTGTTCGACCGGGTTGAGAAACGGCCCCTGCGCCTGGTCTGCAGCCGGATTGCCGAGCTTCCAGCCTGTCGCCCGGCCATCCCAGAAGTCTCCTCCAACAAATACCACGTCGTCCCCCTTCCGCACGGCATGGAAAGACGGCGTCAGCGTGGCATAGGCCGACGCATTTGGCTTACGGTTTCCGAATCTCGTATGGACTGCCCCGGGGTAGATAGATCCTGCCTTGTTCAGTTCCTCTTCCGGGCCGGTCCACCCCACGGCGGGGCTATGGCATGCGGCGCAGGCCTGACCGGGAGGCGTGGAAAGATTGCTGTCAAAGAAGATCTTCATGCCCAGACTTTGCAGATCTTTGTCCTGCAGAAGACCAGTAACATCCACCGGCGATGCTGCATCGGACGGGCGTGGATGCTGCTGACACCCGATCAGGAACAACGCAACGACGCACAGCGATCCACCCAGGAGGAGAAGAGAGCCAACTCGTTTCATGGTGCCTCCACTCTCAGTGTAGTAGGTTTGATGGCACGCGCGGCAATACGGGGAATGGAACCACGCCCAGGATGCCGCGCGGCTGACGGAGTTACTGACAGAGACAATGCCCGTGTGATGAAGTGAAAGGTAAATCCGGGACGGCAAAAAAGCAAACAATCTCCAAGGATGGTCCCCGCGACCCGGACCGTTGACGCGGGATTGGTATCACTCGCATCGCAAGCCTTTCGAGATTGCCTGCCATTGCCATCGATCAGGACCATTGTTCCCCCAAACCGTCAGTGGCCTGTGCCGGGGGGATTGTGCACGCCGCCTGTCAGCGAGGTGCCGGCTTCAGTGCGTGCCACTCGTCGGGCAGCGCAAGAGTTGTGGATGCCCACCACATTCTGCCTCGTATTTCGCAGGCTCATTGGAGGCACCTGCACAGTGGAGCGTACCATGCGTTTCGTCAGGAACTCAACGCCGCTCAACGGGGCTGCCCTCCCTGCATCGCTCTGCTTCGGCGAATTTCACCTGTATTGTAAGGCTGTTTTGAAGGGCCCGGGCATTCTCAACTTTACAATTCTGTCCGGCGCCCTCGCCTGGGATATTTCTTTCTCCCCCCCGAGAATTGGCCTTTTTTTGTATATTAAACAATTGGACTATTTACAGCCCGGAGGCGCGCCGATCGATGCTACTCCATCAACAGTTTGTCCGGATCGCAAAACAGCAAGAGAAGAAACTTGCCATCGTCGACAGGACGCTCGATCGTCGTGTCACGTATAAACGGGCATTGATCGGAGCGCTGGTCCTGGCGCGCAAGTTTCAGCAATACGCACCGGGATTTCTGGGGATCATGATCCCCAATTCCGTGGGCTCCGTCCTTTCCATCCTGGGCACGCTCATGAGCGGCCGCGTTCCGGTCATGATCAACTATTCTACGGGCGCAGCAGCGAATTGCGAGTATGCCCAGAAGAAATGCGCTTTCACAACGATTATCACCTCGCGAGCCCTCTGCGAGAAGATCAATTGCCGGCATGTCGAAGGCATGGTCTATCTCGAAGACATTATGACATCGGTTTCGTTTCTTGACAAACTCCGGGGAGCCTTTGCCGCGAAAAAGCCGGCTGAACGTATCCTGAAGAGTATTCACGCGGGGGAGGAAAACGACACCCTGATGATCCTGTTCACCAGTGGCAGCGAGAAGGATCCGAAGGCCGTCCAGCTAACCCACAGGAATATCTCATCGAACTACGAAAGCCTCATCAAGGCATATTCGTTTTCATCAGACGATGTTTTTCTGGCCAACCTTCCCTTCTTCCACGTCTTCGGTCAGACGGCGAACCTCTGGGTGCCTCTCGCTGTCGGCATGACCATCGTCACCTATGCCAATCCTCTTGACTTCAAGACCATTTGCGACATCCTCCGCGAAGAGAAGGTGACGCTGATGGCTGGCACACCAACCTTCTTCTGGGGATATCTCCGGAATTCGAAGCCCGGCGATTTCACGTCTGTCCGCATCCTTCTTACGGGTGCCGACAAATGTCCGGACGCGCTGAGACAGGGATTCATAAGCAAGCACAAGAAGGTTCTGCTTGAAGCATACGGAACCACCGAAACGAGTCCCGCCATTACGGTGAATACACCGGAACACAATCGCCCGGGAAGTGTGGGCCGACCGATCGACGGTGTGCACGTCAGGGTGGAGAACTACGAGACCGGCGAACCATGCGCTGTTGCAGAAATCGGAAAAATCCTTGTCAAGGGCGACAATGTTATGAAGGGATACTTCGACGATTTCGAGCAAACGTCATTGAGTATTCGGCACGGGTGGTATGATACGGGGGACATGGGATATATGGATGCCGATGGCTACCTGTGGCATGTCGGAAGGTTAAAACGGTTCCTGAAGATCGCCGGAGAGATGGTGTCGCTGATCAAAGTGGAAGATGTTCTCGAGAAATTGATTCCTCCGGATGTTGAGTGTTGTGTCGTTGAAGTCCCTGACGCTCTCCGCGGAGCCCGGATCGTTGCCGCCGTTACACAGCCGATCGATGAGAGAGCGACGTTGAAGAAGATGGCCGAGCAGCTGCCCGCCATCGCAGTACCCAGCAAGTTTGTCGTTATCGCGGAAATGCCAAAAACGGGAAGTGGAAAGATAGACTTCAGGACTCTTACAGATAGAGTGCGGGATATTGTTCAGGGGCGCTGAGATGCCCGCAAGCGACTCTGCGCATCGGATGAGGAAATCCGTTCTGAACACGTTTCACGATGAGCGCGAAACTGCTCCTTCGTCAGCAAGCGTATGGGGTAGCCCCCTGCACTATCCCATGACTTCTACGACATACCCCCTCGGCCTGCCCGCAAACCCGGGCCGTTCTTGGAACCTCTCTCAGTCCCTCAGTTTTTCCCTATTCAGGCAGGAGATTGTGAACGGTGCCGATCCGCCGCAGCCGGCCTACTCAAGAGTGATTTCCAGAGCGCTGTTCGAATCCCCGCTGAAGTGTTTCAGCTCTATCGAGTAGCTCCCCTCGACCAGTCGGTGGTTGATTGATGCCATCATGTCGCCAACGATACTTCCGCCCCGTCTGAACTCGTAGGAGCCCCAGGCTGTTTTTGCACCGGTAACCGTGATCGGATTCTTGCTCACGATGGTCCACGTTTCCGACCCCGGGGTATAGGACGGAAATGCCCCGAGAAGCTTGCTTCTCGTTTCGGTGAGGGCAAAGGAAGTAAGAACAGGAACGCCGGTGGAGAAGTCGACCTTTGCCGATAGTGATCCGGCGTTTGTCACAAGCATTCCTGATACGGATGGCGCCCCCTCGTCCCACGTGGCGGTGAATTCCCCTTCGGCGTAGCTGCCTTCCCGGAACTTCCTCTCGAAGTAAAGGAAGATGCCGTTGCTCAAAGAACCATCGTAGTACTCGTATGTTGCCAAGGTCTTGAGGTTAATGGAGACTCGACTGAACATCGGCGGGGTGGGCACCTGGATTTTCAACACGACATCTTTGAAGGCGTCGTAGGGCTCCTGGCAAGAAGTGTTGATGACGGCGGCCAGAATCTTGATGCCTGCGGCCGTGAGATCGCGAATCTTCGTCACCGTGACCGATTGCGCCAGGCTCCAGTATTCGAGTTTCCCGCCGGAAAACCCAAAGAGCATCACTGAGATGTCGTCACGGTTTTCAGGGGAGGTTTCGGTGCTGAATTTCAGCGAGGCCACAGGTGCGATCTCCCGGAAAATTCAGGTTGACGAAATAGAGCCTGGCAGAAAGGTCCGGGCACGACGGTTCGAAGATGAAGAGCGTGTCTTTTGCTGACCTGATTGTGGCGGTGCCCTGGACATTCTCGAGAAACGTATATGGCGACACGCCATAAATCGAACCCCCTAG
>Ga0209253_10003693_pt1 | contig 13415 bp, 7 predicted proteins | sample FrelakmetBRP12BR_FD_187145 | JGI IMG/M metagenome (GOLD analysis project Ga0209253, IMG submission 187145) | Freshwater lake sediment microbial communities from the University of Notre Dame, USA, for methane emissions studies - BRP12 BR (SPAdes)... | ecosystem: Environmental > Aquatic >...
GTAGTCCGTCTTAGTGGTACACATGAGATCGATGCAAAGCAAACAATCAACCTCCCCTATCCTGTCACTTTTCAGGGTCTTTCCTTCGGTGAAACAGAAATCGATGCTACTTCCGGAGTCTCCGGCAGCCCCATGTTCGATTGTCAGACTGAGTGTTACTTTAAGATGCTGACCTTTAAAGCCTATTCGGATGCTTCCGGAAATAATGCAATAAATCTCACGGGAAGCGGAACTTATCATGAAATAAAAGATGCCTATTTCGTGGGCTTCAATAAAGCAATTATCTCCACCAGTAATAATGATCTATGGATTATGGATGTTGATTTTGAAGATTGTCCCGGTGCAGGAATAGAAATAGCTGCAGGAACGGAAAGCGGAGGTTCATTCAAAATTTCAGAATCAGATTTCCTGCAATGCGGAAAAGGTATCAATCTATTATCGGGCATATCTGAAACCATCTCCATTCTGAACTGTACTTTTTACAATACTGTATCAGGGAGTGACATCGGCATTCTTTATACCCCTTCCACATTTACATCATTCAAATCAATATTTATTACAAATAATGCCTGGAATAACGAGGGAACTTTCTTCAGCGGATTTGATTTTACACGCACAGATGGCAGAGATGCGAATGTTTTTATTTACAACAATGCCGGAGCAGAGAATAAGAACCCTTATGTAAAAATAAATGTCAATAATAATGTATCCACAACAACCGTAACCACTGCCGGAACATTCTATAAAGCTAACTGGACCAATACATCCAGCTATACAACAAAGTGGATTGTTAATAATAACAGGATCACCTATCAAACTGATTATGTTCTTGATGCATGGGCCATCATTACAGGAAATATTACAGTGGATGACAATAATCTCCGTGTAACCATTGCCATTGTCAAAAACGGGATTACCGGTACACGATATGGAGAGACCGATCTTCGCATAGTAACTGCTAACCAGCCGTTCCAGTTTTCGACTGTTATTTATATTCCCGATATGGCCAAGAATGATTATCTGGAATTGTACGTTACCTCTACACAAAATGGTGATATAATCAGGTTTCAGGATGTTCAATGGTTTACTAATACACAATAGCAGCCTGGCTGATAGAATAATGAAAATGCAATTCACAGATCAATAATGGTAAAAAGATCATGAATAGCAACTATATAATGCGGCCGAGAAGTATTATGATAATTGCAATGGTTCTGCTTCTCAATCATCCCGGATCAGGACAGGGGTTGTCAATTTCCGGCGGGACAATTTTAATGACAACCGGCGGCAGTATGGTTCTTGAGGGAAATATAGTAAATAGTGGTTCTTTTCTAAATGAGAACAGTACAATTGTTTTTTCCGGAAATACCCAGTCACTGAGCGGAACAACGCCGGTTTCTTTTAATAACATAATAATTGATCCGGGAAGTACAACGACATTGGCTACACCCGGCCACTCTCTGGCCGGAATCCTGTTATGCAACGGTACATTCAATGCAAATGGAAATTTCACGCTCATTTCAACATCTTCCCAGACGGCTCTTATTGATGGCCAGGGGACCGGACAGGTCAATGGCAATGTTACGATTCAAAGATATCTTTCTTCAGGTTTCGGGTACAAATATTTAAGTTCGCCTTTTCAGGCGGCTATTGTAGGCGAGTTAAGTGATAACTTAAAACTTACGGATCCTTTTCCCACATTTTACCGGTACGACGAAAGCAGCACAGCATCAGGATGGATCAGTTATGTCGATTCTCTTGCAGTTCTGAATCCGATGCAGGGATATGCTGCCAACTTCGGCTCGTCAGACCCTCCTCTTGTTTTTGACGTCACCGGAGTCGTTAATAACGGAAGCCTGTCGACAACTCTTTTTAACCACAACAACATCTACAGCCAAGGGTTTAACCTTGTTGGGAATCCATACCCCTCTCCCATTGACTGGGACGCTCCATCGGGATGGACAAGAATAAATATAGATAACGCCCTTTATTACTTTGAGGCAAGCAGCACTGATGAATATGGCGGCAATTATGTAACTTACATAGACGGAGTTTCAAGCAATGGACTGGCTACCAACCTGATTCCTACCATGCAGGGTTTTTTTGTTCATGTATCTGATGGTACATGGCCTGTGACCGGGACTATCGCTGTGAACAATAATGTCAGGGTAACAGATTTAACACAACCTCTTACAAAATCCGATATTAATTCACAGTCATTACTCCGGCTTACTGCCGAGTTTTCAGATGACACACTTTCGGTTGATCCGGTAGTTATTTATTTTGCTGAGAAAGCCACTGATAAATTCGACGGGCAGCTTGATGCACTTAAGCTGATGAATACCGACCTTATGGTCACAAATCTTTATACCATCGGAACAGATGGAGTTAAACTCTCAATCAGTTCATTACCAGTCATTTCTGATACTTTATACAAAGTTCCTCTCGGCCTGAGGATTTACAGGGACGGAGATGTCATTTTTAAGATAGGCTCCATGGAAGGAGATCTGGCAGATATGAAGATTTTCATTTCTGATATTGTGGCAAACTTAAATCAGGAGCTGCTTCCTGATAAAAATTATAAGGTAAATCTTAAAGAAGGACAATTTGACAACAGGTTTTTTCTGAACTTCCGGAATATCGGTACTGGAATCACTGATTATACAACAGGGGATGAATTATTTAACATCTTTTGTTCCCACGGGATCCTGAAATTGGAGATCAATAGTCTTCCCGGAACTGATGGAACATTGATGATATACGATCTGATCGGACAGATTCTCTCAGTCAACAAATATTATGAACCGGGATATTATGAATTCATGCCCGGAATTAAAAACGGGATTTATATTGTCAGTTTTCTTTCGGGAACAAAGAGGAGTTCAAAAAAGATATACATTAGTTATTGAACAGGTTCGGATATTTGAGTTTTTTTTATCAGATCCTTTATATTTACCCCGATCGAGATCTCGTGGTTATTATAGATATTCATTGCCACTGATGTGGCTAAATTGAAATTATAAGAGAAATATATCCCTTTCGCGATTCTAGCACCCAGACCAAAGCCCCAGATGGAAGGGTCCCTGAAGGAGAGGCTTACCCACAGGTTTTCCTGATAAATGACTCGTGATGAAACTCCGATCTGACTCTTAATAAATTTACCTCCCCTCATGTATATAAGCGGATTGATTTTCCACCGATCGCTAATATTATACAAATATGCAGCATGGATCTGATAGTTGGCAAGAGGCTTGTATGTCACATCAACCTCATTGTATTTTGCATCACCGAAGTTAATGTTGGCGAACATTATGCCAGCTTCAATCCCTTTGAACAGGTAAAGAGCTGAAAAGTCGGACATGAATTTCAGTTTTGAAGATACATCCTGTTGGATCATCACAGGATCAATATTATATTTCGGATCGTTATAATAATCGGTGAAATTTATTTTATTATGATAAATACCTGCTGAAAGGGCCAGCAGCACTCTGTGTTCATCAGCTATTCTCAGGCTGTAGGAATATGTTCCCATAATATAAAGCTGATCAAAGATGCCAGCCTTGTCATAAATGATCTTCCCTCCATAACCGGCATTGGGCATAAGCAAATTGCTGTACGATAACCTCAGGGTTTTTGGTCCGCCTTTTATCCCGCTCCAGTCCGATCGGAAGCCTGTAAAAAAGCTGCCCTGATTGAAATGCCCTGCATATGATGAAGAGAGGGCATACTTATCCATGAAATAATTCTCTGATACAGCCATCTGCTGACCATTCAGTCTCCCGTAAAAGAGAATTATCAAAGAAATTATTATTAATTTTTTCATGATGGTTGTTGCACTTCTTATCTTACAATATTTACAGTTCCGGTAATAGTTCCTTCTGCCTCGGATTTTATAATGAAATAATAAGCTGCCGCAGGCAGGCTGTCACCATTAGAAGTACCATCCCATTCATTATGGTAATCGGGTGATGAAAAAACGAGCTTCCCCCACCGGTTATATACCCTTGTTTCACATTGCCCGTAAGAATCCAGATCAGGTATCTCCCAGTAGTCATTGAATCCGTCATTATTCGGAGTGAAGAGATACAGAACGTTTTCATGTGTCGATATTACGTCAATGGTAATTTCATCCTGAGCAGGATAATAATTATCGTTGCCCTCCTGATAAGCTCTTATGTCCGCACTTCCCCGTGATATCCCCTGAAGTGATGTTCCGGTTACCCTGGCAATCTGTAAATCGCGGCTTTCAAAGGAGACAGGGAGCCCCGATGAAGCAACTGCTGCAAGTTCAAAAATTTCATTAACCAGAAGCTGATCGGGATATGAAATAAATGTTATCGTCTGGGCAATCCTTGTTATGGTCAGGATCCCGGTAACATAAGTGAAGTCATAACAATTATCATTCCCTCCCGATACTGTGATAACATATTCTCCAGCCGGAGAATCTGCTGCTGCATCAGTGCCCGCTGAAGGAAGTATATCCAGGACTGCATGGTTTTCACTGTATACGAAGCCTGTACAGGTAAAGGTAAGTTCCGGAATGGGAGAAAGGAATGGCTTCGATTTGCTGTCGGCGGTTACTATAAGCTGTGCTTTGGTCACAATAAGATTTACTATTATGTCCTGAGCAGGGTTGAAATTATTATCTCCGGTCTGGCTGGCAGTGATAATGGTATTGCCGGCACCCCGGATATATATACTGCCGGATATTATCTCTGCAACGGAAGTTTTATCACTGGCGTAGGTGACCGTCAGTCCTGAAGTCGACGAGGCGCCGGCGCTGAAACTGGCAACTCCGTAAACGACAGGGGCAATAGCCGGGAATGTAATTATCTGACCCGCCTTGTTTATAACGAGTGTTTGTTTAACATCCGGAGCCGGATTAAAGTTTTCATCACCTGACTGTGATGCTGTTATTACAGCAGTCCCGGCACTTACGATGTGTATAAGACCTCCTGTAATTGTTGCTACATCAATATTGTCGGAGTTAAACGATACATCAAGTGAAGAACTTGCCAAGGCAACCGCAATGAAATCAGGATCACCGTAAGTCCCGGGAGCAAGCGACCCGAAGGTAATTGTCTGATCCGCCTTATTCACTATAAGAGTTACAGTGACGTCGATTGCCGAATAGTAAAGATTGTTGCCTTCCTGTGAAGCCGTGATAATTGCTGTTCCGGCACCCGTAATATGGACAGTTGCCCCTGAAATTGTCGCCACCTCCGTATTATCAGATGAATAAGAGACCGCTAATCCTGAAGAGGTAGTTGCCTCCAGATTGAAATCAGGATCTCCGTATGTTTTTGTGCCGGGTACCGGAAATGTGATTGTCTGATCCGCTCTATTAACAGTCAGAACTCTGATATATCGTGCTGGAGCATATGTCCCGTTCCCGATCTGCATGGCAACGATATCAGCTGTGCCCGTTGAATTTGCAGTCAACACATTGCCACTGATGGTCGCAATTGACGTATTGGAACTGGTGAAGGTCACCGGTAATCCGCTTGAAGCAGTAGCGGAGATGGTAACAGGTGGATCTCCGTAAGTCATCACAGGAAGGGCGGGAAATGAGATTGTCTGTATCACGAAGTTTACCGGCTGGTCAACAAATGATGGCAGCAATCCACCCGATTCTGATGTAACGTCACCCTGTGTATAAGAAATGAGAACGGTTTCACCTCCTGTAAGGGGGGTATCCAGTGTTACAACAATGGTATAAGGATCACCGGGTTTTAATGAAACAGTGCTGATAATTACCGGTGTACCATTTACCTTAACAATAAACTGAGCCTCTTTTCCTGTCGGATCAGCCATGGGTTTATCGAACTGTATCTCTATGTTTCCGCTTTTGGCAGCAAGCAGAAAATTAGGAATCCCCGGGGGGCTTACATTTATTGTAATTGTACCGGCAGGAGAATCACCGGTGTCATCGTAAATAATAAAATCAAAATTTCCGGCACCATTTCCTGCTGCCCCGTCACCAAAATATATCAAATTCAGATCCGGATCAGTAAGGATGGCAGGAACAGACGTTATCTGACTGCCTCGTATACCTGCATTATACTGATAAAGAGATCCCTGTGAGGGCAGGGTTATTATTCTTGCGTTCTTTTTGCTTGCATCCCCTCCGTTATACTGAAGCCTGATAACTCTCTCTTCTTCCTGTTCAGTCCAGATTGTCTGCGGGACTGGTGTAAGGGGAGGATTATCGCTTGTTGTAAATCGGTAGATCTCTGACCACGTTGTCCCTGTGGAATTGGTAGCAAAAACTGCCCAGTAATATGTCGAGTTGAGAGCAAGTCCTGAAATATCATAAGTGGTATTTGTACCTGTATTATAATCAGAAGATTGGCTGATATCAGAGCGGGTTGAAATTTTCAGAGTATAGTAACTTGCATTACTGGAGGCCGTCCATTCAAACTTTTGTGATGATCCGATGACACCATTATTTGAAGGGCTCACCAGCTTTGCTATTCCAGGTTCGGGCAGACTGATATTCTTGGTCAGATAAACTCCGTCATAAACAGCGTTGGGATCCATAGTATAAACTGACCCCGACGGGTGGAACAAAATAGCCTGCTCGGATGATATCGCATTTGAATTATGATATGCATACTGGATCCCCAGAGTCCCGTTTGAATTTTCTATTCCGATTGAAGCAGAACTGCCATGTGATCTGGATGAAGTATGGTCGATAATGCTCCTGTACTGGATCTGGATATTATTTGTACCCTCATACAATATAACGGAGAAAGTGCCCATAAGTACTGTGCTGGCGTAGAATCCCATATTGGTCCACTGGATGATACATTTCCTGTTTGGTGATGCCCCTATCGTTGTATAAAGTATTTTTCCTGATGGATTAATAACTATATCATCCCAGAAAGCAGCGATAAAATTATTCGGCGTCGAAGGCGCAGGTATGGGATCCTCTGTGTAATCGTTTGAGCCGGTACCAAATATAACAAGGCCGTTTGAGGTGACATAAAAACGGTTGTATGTATTACTGAAGAATGTAAAATTAAAACCGATATTCAACGGACCCCACGAACGGTCATCATAATAACCTTCGTAGACTGTAGTACCGGGATAAGTTGTTTCAGGAGGCTGAGCCTCGATTACATAGCCTGAAAGAAGCAAGACAAATATCAGTATATTTCTGTATTTCATTTACTTATTGTCAGCTTCTATTCTTTGACTATGACGGATTTTCCTGTATACTCCATGATCTTCCTGATAAGAAACAGTCCTTCCGGTACCGACGTCAGGTCCGCCGAGTGTATTACTATTTCCGACCCGGGTTTGATCAGGTTCTTCCATTCACTGAAATCCCCGGAATATTCCTGGATGTTATCAGGAATTATATTTATTTCATCAAATATTATCGATCCTGGCTTTGTGAGCATATATAAATGGATATCGCTATATGTGGATTTTTTAAGTTCACCGGTAATAAACTTTATCGGATTACCTTCATCCGGCAGAGTGACCACTTTCAGGCCGGTGTCCTTACCGGTGATATTTTTAAATTCATTTCCCACAAGAGGATCAATTACGGCAAGTCCGGAAGGTTGTCCTTTAAGATAAAAAGCAGGAAAGATAATTAGCTGAAAACTTAAAATGCTTATTTTCAATATTTTAATAATTGGTCTCATAATTAGTGATTGACTGTGAATTATATAACGGAAAAATTTCCGTTTTGATCTGAAAGAGGTAAAATTTAATATATGCTAGTTGCTTGCTTGTTGCTTGTTACTGGTTGCAGGTACCAACCAGAGTCGAAGGGATTTTTTTTATTTGTTAAAGCAGTATGGTGAAATAAAACGCATGATAAAAGGTTGTATTTCATGATTATGGCAACAAAAATCAAAAAATGTGAACAGGTTTAGTCCGGATTCTGCGTACGGTTAACAGTATTACTCTTACCACACATAACTTTATCTATCCCTGATGCCCATCTAAATCACCATCCTGCTGCGGATACCATCATCCCCGGCCCTCTCATACGGCACTGTAAACTGGAACACCGATCCTTCACCCGGCTGGGAGATAAACCATATCTCCCCGCCCAGCAGTTCAACATAGGCTTTAGTGATCGGCAGCCCCATGCCGGTACCGCTGTAACTGCGCGAAGAACTGCTGTCGCCCTGGAAAAACCTGTTGAAGATCATTGCTTGCTGCTCCAGAGGAATACCTAAACCTGTGTCGGAAACAAAAAACTCTATCTTATCCTCTTTAACAGAATAACCGAATTCAACCCTGCCCTCAAATGTGAACTTCAAAGCGTTCTCAACAAGATTCCTGAGCACCTCTGTCAGTTTACACCAGTCTGTATAAACATCTGCCTCACCGGGATCATGTTCCGGCTCAAACCTCAACAGGACGCCCTTTCTGAATGCCTCAGCCCAGAACTGATCATATACCTTCTGCAGTACCGAACTAAGGTTCACCTTATCCTTCCTGATCTTAATCATTTTTGCATCAATCTTTGATATCTCAACAATATCGTCTATAATCTCGAGCAAATGATCAGAATTACGGGTAATTATTTCCAGGTATTCTTTCCGGCGTTCAGGGATATCAATATGCTCCCCGAGAAGAGTTGAGAAACCTACAATGGCATTTAGCGGCGTTCTTATCTCATGTGATATATTGTGTAGCAAATCCGTTTTCAGGCGATCAAATTCATCTTCTTTCTCTTTTATCCTGTCAGAATTCAGCTTGCTGCCGGTGATGTCATAAAGTATCCCGAATGCTCCGATCACTTTTCCTGTTTTCTCATCAATCAACGGCAGCATAGCATCATGGATCCATTTTCTTTCGCCTCCTGCTGTTCTTACAAGGTAGTCCGCCTTATAGCTTTTTATCTCCCCGCTGATAAATTTCCGGCGCGACTCCGACAGATATGCCGGAATATCCTCAGACGGAGGAACTATTTTTTCGATCATGCTTTCAAATACCTTTTCAGTGAAATCCCCGGGAGAGACACCCAGAAGATCAGTTATCCCGGCCCCCACATCGGGATAAGATCGCTCTCCCGGCTTCTCTCCGAAAATCAACCGGAAAGGTACCAGGCCGGCGTTTTCAATGACCCGGTAAAGAAATCCACCGGGATCCTGTGATCTCACTTCATCACTGCCGACCTGATACCCGGAATTGTATTGCAACTTGTCAAGTCTCATAATTAATTTTTTTCTATTCTCCTATCCTCCTTCATGCCTTCATACCTTATCACCTTCACGCCTTCATGCCTTAACGCCGTTATGCCAAAATACATTATCACTTCACCGGTCCCATTTCAGCGGGATCAATAAAGTGCATAAAATCAACCTATTATTAATAGTGTTTTTGTTTTTCATCAAAAACATAGTTTAATAGCGACCGACTGAAAATTGTTACCATACTGTGAATAACTTTTTTCATCGGACCAAAAAAAAAAGCTACATTTGAACAATATTTTTGCTCCGGCAAAAGTTACATTTACAGTGAAAGAATACACTGATATTGAGATCATTGAATGCCTGCGTAACCGTCAGAGTTATGTGGTGCATTATCTGTCGGACAGGTACCTGCCCATGATACGGCTTATGGTCACTCAGCTTGGCGGCAATCCGGAAGATGCAAAGGATATTTTCCAGGAAGGTCTTATGATAATGCTTGAGAAGATTGATAATAAGGAGTTTGCACTTACATGTAAATTCAAGACATTCCTTTATTGCGTATGCGAAAACCTCTGGAAATCAATTATTGCGAAACGACAGGCAGCAGCAAATTACTTTGCCAGAAGGACGGAACCTGAAGACGATAAGGATTTCACCGAAGTGATGGATAATAACTTGTGCAGGGAAATATTCTTAAGTGTATTTGATACACTTGACCCTGTCGGTAAAAATATCCTGAAGCTCTACTGGGAGGAGGTATCGCCACTGGAGATCGCCGACAGGCTTGGATATTCCTATGGTTATGTAAGGAAGAAAAAATGCGAGGCACAGGCGGAGCTGACGGAAAAAGTGAAGAGGCATCCTGATTATAAGAGGATAGTTAACTCGGTAATTGTGACTAAAAGGGTGGTGTGTTAGGGTGCGGGGTCCGGGGTCCGGGGTACGAGGTGCGGGGTATGGAGCACAGGGCACAGAGCATGGGGTGTGAGGTAAAAGACAAAAGACAAAAGACAAAAGACAAAAGAAACAAGATAGCGGAAATAAACAACCAGCAACCAGTAACAAGAGTAACCAGTAACAAATGAAGGGACAGGATAAACATAATAACCATAATTCAAGTGATGCAACAGGGCGCAATTCGTGGGATGATCCTGGTTTTGAAATGCTTCTGTCTCCTGATGATTCATCCCTGTTTGGGAAAATAAGTGAGTATATGAAAGGCTTGCTAGATATTGAGGATGTGAAAAGCGATCCTGCTTACACATCAGCAACAGATACCGCAGTTATGATGATCGCCGGATATCGGTCAAACAGTGAGCGGAATAAGGATAATGAGAGGTTTATAAATGACAGTCTTGCTGAACAAACAACAGATGAGAGATTAAGAAATGAGATCAACCAGATAAAACATGAGATAAGGCATAGCAACTTAATAGATATTACTTCGGAATGGGTTAAAGAGTGGCACGAAAAAAGAGAGGAAAACAAGAGCAGAAATCCAAAAGCAGAGGAGATCAGGGAGTTTATTACCGGTTCAATTGACCGCGATGAAACAATACCACGGAAAAAACCGGAAAGCACAAAACGAAGCACATCGGGCAGATTCCTGATAATCAGGTACAGTTCGTTAGCTGCAGCAGCAGTCATCGGTGCTGTTTTTCTGATAAGGGCTCTTTTAATATCCGGTGATACCCAAAAGCTTTTCAGTAAATATTATGAGCCTTTCAATGCAGTTTCGGATATAACCAGAGGGATAAGCTCTGGTGGAAGTATAAGCTTTAACAGGGCTATAGAGAATTATAAATCTGGTGATTACCTGGCTGCAGAAACCGGATTTTCCGAAGCGATACTTAATGAGACAACATCCTTGTCAGCCAGTTTCTTCCTTGGCATCACTGAAATTCAGCTTGGAAACTATCCCGGAGCCATAGATTTGCTTGGAGAAGTTGCCAGCCGGCAGGGTGAGTACACAAAAGAGGCCAGATGGTACCTTGGACTTGCATATCTTAAATCAGGGAATAAACTTAAAGCTTCTGAGTGTTTTGAACTTCTTGCCCGATCGCCTGGTTTTTACAAAGAGCGGTCGGAAAAGATTTTGCGCCGCTTCAGGAAGAAGATCAGTATCACGGCTGAAATTAACACCCCTGTAATTATAATTAGTTCCGGAGCACTATAACGGCGTTTTATCGGTGCATTGTTCCCGAGCACTTCGTACGCTGCCCAATAATATGGGTTTGCATATACAGGAGGAGATGTTTCCAAGTATTCGAGCTTTGCAAGACGTAAAGCTTCATCTTTATGCTTTCCTTCTGAAAGATGCTGATAAAAGCGGGAAATTATTTCCGCGCTTACTTCATCATTAACTTCCCAGGCAGTCCTGATCACCGACGATGCCCCTGCAAGTATGAATCCACGGGCAAGGCTCATCAGTCCTTCTCCATGATAAAGTGTGCCTGTGCCTGAATTACATGCACTCAGAACGACCATTGGGGATTTCAGCCTGGAAAGGCTGATCTCATAATTATAGAGTCTGCCATCTTCGAGCGTATCGTTTTGATTATCAAACAACAGGTAGGAGTATCTTGAGTCAGTCGGGTCAGAAACGGAGTGCATGGCAAGATGAAAAACAGCAGGTTTCTGCATCTCAATCCTGAAATTGGTCTCTGTTGCATGGTTTCCCGTAAACATCCTTCCCCTGAACCACCTGTAAACCGATTCGATTTCGTTGCCTGCTCCCCGGAGTGTGTCGGGAGAAAGGCCGGGATTGCCGGTTACTCTGTAGTATGGCGCAAAGGACAACACCTCCTCCCCTCTCTGCGCTCTGGGGCTGTTGCTGAAAATCAGTGACGAAGAGTAACAGTATGAGATCGAATAATCATGAATAAGATATTGAAGTCCTTCATAATCTGCCTGATCTGATCCCGGTTCGTTTACCAGCAATGCATCAAACGGCAGCCAGGCTATCTCTTCATCAGGAATGATAATAAGTCTTTTACCGGCAAAAATGCTCTGGGCCGGTTTTATCAGTTTTCGGTACATATATGCCAGGGCGCCGGTAAATTCCATGAGGTTGTTGTTCCCCGGATGCTGACAGGCATTCCTGATGATTTCGGCATTTATTGAAAAGAGGGAATCGAGACTAGTCCCCCGTAATTCCAAAGTATCTCTAGTAATCACGAAGGTATAAAGATCCCTTTTCCCGTCTTTGTACTTATTTGAAAGAAGGTAATCAATAATTGTTTCATCCCTGTGAAGATGTTTTTGTATCTCAGCCAGCGCGACAGGTTCGGTTTTCTGAAGTAACAGCCGGTACTGAGGGAACTCCCTGTCTATCTCAACGGTCAGTTTTTCCATTTCACGGTTCATTGTGAAGAGGGCATCTTTCCATAGCGAGAGCTTGATGCTGTCGGGCTTTGGATCCCTCGATTCCTTTAGCACCAGGTTGTTATAGGCTGCAATATTGCTTGCAAGCCTGTTTTGCTTTTCCCTCGTGGAATCAGGAAAACCTGCCGTATAGAGTAATTCATTCCCGGTGATTTCGTTCCGGAGCACAGCTGCTTTGGCTCTCTGTGCAATGCCGTACATTTTCTTTTCAACCTCACCATCACCGGAAAGGGTATATAAAGTATGGGCAATATAAACACCAGAAAGATAAGTCTCTTTCTCGTTTTCCGCCAGGTAGATCCGGCTCTCTTCGGTAAGATAATTGTTTCTGATCCTGTCTATAAGCTGCATGGCAAGGTCAACTGTTCCGAGACTTGAATTTATCGTTTTGAGTTTTACAGCCTTGTCATTCTCCATGTTTGCATAGAGTTCAAGTGCCCTGGCTTTGCTTTTAAGAATTTCGAGGAGCCGGATATCAAAAAGTGAAGAATCAACTGACGGATTTGAATAGATATCAGTATTGTTGAAATCATTTTCAACAGCAATCAGGGATTTCTGATAGTACTCAAGCGCCGTGGGGTAATCAGCCTGATCGAGGTAATAATCGCCCAGGTATTTCCAGGATAATGCAACAAGAGTATGCTTTTCACCATAGTTTTTCAGACTGATAGTCAACGCCTTTTTGTAAGCTTCAAGTGCTTCGGGAAATTTCCGGGTTTCAAATAAAAAACTACCATAACCGAAGTAAACCTCAGCCATCCTGTAATAGTTCCCGCCAAATTTACTCTCAATATAGTTTAGGCACTTATCAAAGTATTGTTCAGCCTGGTTTAAGCTGCCGGCCAGTGCATAAGTTTTGGCAAGGTTCAA
>Ga0209253_10003694_pt1 | contig 13414 bp, 14 predicted proteins | sample FrelakmetBRP12BR_FD_187145 | JGI IMG/M metagenome (GOLD analysis project Ga0209253, IMG submission 187145) | Freshwater lake sediment microbial communities from the University of Notre Dame, USA, for methane emissions studies - BRP12 BR (SPAdes)... | ecosystem: Environmental > Aquatic >...
TTGATCGCGACGCCCTGGTCCTGCATCGCTCCGATCGCCGCGGCCCAGGCGCGGTCGTAGGTCGAAGACGCCTGGTGGGGCGCCGGTTCGTAGACGACGCAGGCCGCCAGTGCCAGCGACCCGGCGATGACGGACATGGCCTTCAGCATCGCCGCGCCGACGATCGAACGAAAGTGTTGCATGGGTCGACGCATGGCAGCTCCTTCGGTTGTTGTGTTGTCTCGCCGGACGAGGCTACTCGTCGGCCAGCGCTTCGAGATCCCGCAGCGCCGCGCGATGGACCTCCGAGACCTTCAGCTCGTCCATGCGCGGCGCCGCACCCCTGGGAGCCAGGCGCGCCAGCCGTTCGGCGTGGTGCGAGCCCGCCTTCCACTTCAGGCCATCGAGCACCTCGTCCATCGCATTCGTGTCATTGCAGACGAGCACGAGGTCGCACCCCGCCTTCAGCGCGGCCCGCGCGCGGTCCGGCACGCTGCCCAGCGCGCTCGCGCCCTCCATCAGCAAGTCGTCGCTGAAGACGGCGCCGGTGAATTCCAGGGGACCCCGCAGCAGGTCGATCCAGCGCCTGGAGAAACCCGCGGGCGCGGCGTCGACGGCCTCGTACACCACGTGCGCGGGCATCACGCTCGTGAGCTGTCGCCCGAGCCAGCGATACGGGGCCGCGTCCGCGGCGAGAATCTCCGCGCGCGGACGAGCGTCCGTGGGAATGTCGGTGTGCGAGTCCGCCTCGGCCCAGCCGTGGCCCGGGTAATGCTTGCCGCAGTTCGCCATGCCCGCGAGCTGCAGGCCGTGCATCAGGTGCGACGCGAGCAAGGTCACGACGCGCGGGTCGGAGTGGAACGCGCGGTCGCCGATCACGCCGCTGCGTCCGTGATCGAGGTCGAGCACCGGAGTGAACGAGAAGTCGACTCCGTGCGCGCGCAGTTCCGCCGCGAGGACGTAGCCCACCGACGCCGCGGCGCGGCAGGCCAGCAGGACGTCGCGCTCCCAGAGGCGGCCCAGCGCGCGCATCGGCGGCAGGCGGGTGAATCCGCGCCTGAAGCGCTGCACGCGCCCGCCCTCGTGGTCGACAGCGATCAGCAACGGCGGATCGCGCAAGGCGTGGATGTCGGCCGTCAGCTGCTCGAGCTGCGCGGGCGACTCGTAGTTGGACGCGAACAGGATCACCATGCCGACCAGCGGATGCGACAGGCGCTCGCGATCGTCGGGACCGAGCTTCGTGCCCTGCACGCCCACGACCACCGGACCGGGAATGCTCACGGCGCGCCCTCCACTTCGGCGATCGCGTACGCGGTCGCCATCAGACGTTCATCGGTCAGCGAGACGTGCAGCCGCAGCCGCCGGCTCTGCATGTGCGCCTGCAGGTCGCCATGCGCGGCGGCGACCGGGCGGCCGCTGGGATCGTTGACGATCTCGACCGCGCGCCACGTCATCGGCATCCGCATGCCGAGCCCGAGCGCCTTCGAGATCGCCTCCTTCGCCGCGAAGCGCGTCGCGAGGTAGGCGATGCCGCGGGTTTCGGAACGCGCGCGTCGCGCGTGCCAGCGCTCCAGTTCACGCTCGGTGAGGATGCGGCGGGCGAAGCGATCGCCGAACCGGGCGCAGGCCGCCTCGATGCGGGCGATCTCGATCAGGTCGACGCCGATGCCGTAGATCATGCGCCCCGCCGCATCGCCCCGGCCTTCCGGATCTCGGCGAGGTACATCCGCACGGTGGGGCCGAGACCGAACTCGAGCGCGTCGGCGATCAGCGCGTGGCCGATCGAAACTTCGTCGACGCCGGGAACCGCCGCGAGGAACGGCGCGAGATTCGCGCGATTGAGGTCGTGGCCGGCGTTGACGCCGAGACCGGCCGCAAGGGCCGCCTCCGCCGCCACCGCGTACCGCCGCAGCGACTCGTCGTGCTGCGCGGTGCCGAAGCTCTGCGCATACGGCTCGGTGTAGAGCTCGGCGCGGTCGGCGCCGAGTTCGCGTGCGAACCGCATGGCCTCGGGCACCGGGTCCATGAAGAGGCTGACGCGCACGCCGAGCGTTCTTGCGTGCTCGATCATCGGCGCGAGGCGCTGCGCGTCGGCGGGCAGGTTCCAGCCGTGGTCCGACGTGAACGCCCCCGTTTCGTCGGGTACGAACGTGCACTGGTGCGGCCGCACCTGCGCCACGTAGTCCATCAGCCCGTGGAATGGATTGCCCTCGATGTTGAACTCCGCCGCCGGCCAGCGACGCAGCAGTTCGGCGAGGTCGGCGACATCGTTGGCCCGCACGTGGCGTCCGTCCGGCCGCGGGTGCACGGTGATGCCGTCGGCACCCGCCTCCAACGCGAGCACGGCGGCATGCGTCACGCTCGGGATGCCGATGGAACGCGTGTTGCGGACGAGGGCCACCTTGTTCAGGTTGACGCTCAGGGCAGTCATGATGGGTTGGATCCGCGGCTAGAGCTGTTTCAGGTCCTGCAGGATGCGCCGCGTGTTGAGCGGCTTGGCGCCGAGATGGTAACGAATCACCCGGCGCAGCACGCCCTTGGCCTCCGCGGCGACGCGCTCGTCGTCGAAGCGGCGCGCCGCCATGGCGAGCAGGGTCCGTCCTGACACCTGGCTGCCGTCGTCGGCGTCGCCGCGTTCGAGCCGCTGCGCGCCCTGCCCCACGCCGAACAGGTACTGCGCCTCGGCGTCGATCGGCTCGCCGTCGGCGCCGCGGTCGAGCGGCACCGCGTAGCCGATGTCGTGCAGCAGGTCGAGCTCGAACACGCGCAGCGCCGTGGCGTGGCGCGTGTCGTGCGACAACGCCTGCAGAAGTTCGACGTAGCTGCCGAACAGGCGCTCGTGCGGATCCAGGCGCGCGAGCAGGCGCACCAGCAGCTCGTTCGCGTAGAACGCCGCCAGCAGGGCGTCGCCGCGCAGCGGCTGCATGCCACCCAGCCACTCCGCGCGAACCAGCATCTTGATGTCGTTGCGCCCGCTCCAGCCGACCGCGAGCGGATTGAACGGCGACAGCAGGCCGCGGAAGTGCGAGGTCGGCCGCTTGGCGCCGCGCGCGACCAAGGCCACGCGCCCGTAGTCGCGGCTGAAGAATTCGACGACGAGGCTGGTCTCGCGCCACGGATAGCCGTGCAGCACGAAGCCCGGCTGATGGTCGACGCGGACGTCGGCGGCGCGCTTGCGGGTGGCGCGCTTGACCGGCGCCTCCAGCGCCTCAGTCATAGCCGAGCGTCCGAAGGGCGCGTGCATCGTCGTTCCAGCCCTTCTTCACGCGCACCCAGACCTCGAGGTGGACCCGCTTGCCGAGCATCTCGGCGATGTCGGCACGCGCCAGCCGCGAGATCTCGCGCAGCTTCGCGCCCTCCTTGCCGATCACGATCGGCTTGTGCGCCTCGCGATCGACCACGAGCGTGGCGACGATGTCGGCACCGGCGTCCGTTTCGTCCCACCGGTCGATGGTCACCGCGATGCCGTACGGCAGTTCGTCGCCCAGCAGCCGGTAGGCCTTCTCGCGCACCTGCTCCGCCGCGAGGAAGCGCGCGCTGCGGTCGGTGTACTGGTCGGCCTCGAACAGCGGCATGCCTTCGGGCAGCAGCGGCGCGACCTCCTTCAGCAGGTCGTCGAGCTGGCGCTTCTTCTCGGCGCTGACCGGGACGATCGCATGGAAGGGGAAGCGGCCCATCGACTCGGCCAGCAGCGGCAGCAGCTTCTCGCGCTCGGCGATCGCGTCCGTCTTGTTGATCGCCAGGATCACGCGGTCGGACCCCTCGGGCAGGAGTTGCAGGACCGCCTCGTCCTCCGCCCGCCAGCCGGTGGCCTCGATGACCAGCACGATCACGTCGACGTCGGCCAGCGCGCCCTTGACCTGCTGGTTCATGCGCTTGTTCAGCGCCGAGCGGTGGCGACGCTGGAAGCCCGGGGTGTCGACGAAGATGTACTGGGCGTCGGCGTCGGTCCGCACGCCGAGCACGCGGTCGCGCGTCGTCTGCGGCTTGCGGGACGTGATGCTCACGCGCTCGCCGACGAGCGCATTCACCAGCGTGGATTTGCCGACGTTCGGGCGGCCGATGACGGCCACCATGCCCACGCGCCGCGGCGCGGCCTGCTCCATCGTGCCGTCTTCAGGTGATCTGGTCGGCCGTCTGGGCCGGCGCGCCGTGGCCTTCGGCCGGTTCGGCCACGGAAGGCCCCGGCGCGGCCGACTTCTTCCGCGGCCGTCGGCCGAGCAGCGCCATCGCGTGCTGCGCCGTTTCGAGGGCCTGCTTCGCCGCCGACTGCTCGGCGGCCCGGCGGCTGCGCCCGTTGCCTCGCACGCTGATGTCGAGCTTGGGAATCGAGCACTCGACCTCGAACTCCTGGTTGTGCGCGGCGCCGCGGGTCTCGACGACGGTGTAGACCGGCAACGCGATCCGCTTGCCCTGCAGGTACTCCTGCAGCAGCGTCTTGCTGTCCTTGCCGAGGGTCTTCGGGTCGACCGTCTTCAGCACCGGATCGAAGAGCTTGCCGATCGCCTGCCGGGCGGCGTCGAAGCCGCTGTCGACGAAAATGGCGCCGAAGATGGCTTCCATCGTGTCGGCCAGGATCGACGGGCGGCGGAAACCACCGCTCTTCATTTCGCCTTCGCCCAGCCGCAGGAAGTCGGAGAGGACGAGTTTCTCCGCGATCTCCGCCAGGGACTGCTGCTTGACAAGGTTGGAGCGCAGCCGCGACAGGTCGCCCTCGTCCAGCCGCGCGTACTTCGCGAACAGCAGGTGCGCGATCGCGCAGTTCAGGACGGCATCGCCGAGGAACTCGAGGCGTTCGTTGTGGACGGCGCCGTGGCTGCGGTGAGTGACGGCCTGCTCGAGCAGCGTGCGCTGAGCAAAGGTGTAGCCGAGGCGCTCTTCAAGCGCCGTCAGTTCCATCGCCTTGGGTCCGATACCGGCCGCTCAAGGAACGGCCTTCGCTGACTGCCGGTCCCGGGTGGTGCCGGCAAAATCGATGACGAGCGACACCTTGTCGAGGATCGGGATCTTCTTCTGGTACGCATAGCTGATCACGACCTTGTCGCCCTCTTTGGTGATGTCGAGGTCCGCGGCCGTGATCGACGTGATGTCGTCGATCGTCCGGTGCCGTTCGAAGGCGGTCTGGATGTCACGCACGGTGGACGCTTCGTTCTTGATCTTCTGCACCGCCCGCTCGATCGCGATGTACTCCACGACCGCCGGCACGACCTTTGAGCCGAGGATGAGGAGGAACACCACGACCAGACCCACGAAGATGAGGCCAATGAGGCTCATCCCGCGCTGCCGATATCCGGTTTGAGTATCCATCTTCCCCAGTCTTTTCAAGAATTTAGCAATATTACTTCTAGTTAAAGCTTCCGATGCGTCCGATATTGCCAAAATTCATCCAGATAAAGAAGGCTCGACCGACGATATTTTCGTCCGGGACGAATCCCCAGTACCGGCTGTCCTCGCTGTTGTCCCGGTTGTCCCCCATCATGAAATAGTGCCCGGGCGGGACCTGGCAGACCACTCCGCTGCCGCTGTACTGGCAGGCTCCCGGGTGGGTATTCGGGTATCCACCGCCCAATCCGGGCGGAATCTGGTCGGCCACGATGACGCGGTGCTCGACCGCGCCCAACTTCTCGACGAACTGCGTGAAGTACTGCATCCGGTCGGCCTCGTAGTACGGGTCGAGTTTCATCATCGGCACCGACTGGCCGTTGATGGTGAGCCGCTTGTTGACGTACTCGACCCGGTCCCCCGGCAGCCCGACGACCCGCTTGATGTAGTCCTGCGACGGGTTCAGCGGGTAGCGGAACACCATCACGTCGCCCCGCTTCGGCTGGCCGATCTCGACGACCTTCCGGTTCACCACCGGCAGGCGGATGCCGTACTCGAACTTGTTGACGAGGATGAGGTCTCCGATCTCGAGGGTCGGGATCATCGACCCCGACGGAATCCGGAACGGCTCGAACAGGAACGAGCGCAGCACGAACACCAGCAGGATCACCGGGAAGAAACTGGCCGTGTACTCGAGCCAGGCCGGCTGGCGGACCGCGCCATCCTCGATGGAACGACGCTCCTGCTCGACGATGGGTTCCTTGCGCGCCAGCGCCGCGGCGTTGCGCTGGTCGAAGTCGGCGAGGAGGCGCGCGGCGCGCGCCCGGCGCTGCTTCGCGAACACGAGCTTGTCCAGCACCCACAGCACCCCGGTGAGCACCGTGAGCACGAACAGGATCAAGGCAAAGTTCATTTGTCTTCCACCTGCAGGATGGCCAGGAAGGCTTCCTGCGGAATTTCAACCGTACCCACCTGCTTCATCCGCTTCTTGCCGGCCTTCTGCTTCTCGAGCAGTTTCTTCTTGCGGGTGATGTCGCCGCCGTAGCACTTGGCCAGCACGTTCTTCCTCAGCGCCTTGACGTCTTCGCGGGCGATGATGTTCGCGCCGATCGAGGCCTGGATCGCGACGTCGTACATCTGCCGCGGGATCAGCTTCCGCATCTTCGCGGTCACCTCGCGCCCGCGGTACATCGCGTTGGCCCGGTGCACGATCACGGACAGCGCGTCGACGCGATCGCCGTTGATCAGCATGTCGACCTTGACGACGTCGGCCGCGCGGTACTCCTTGAACTCGTAGTCCATCGACGCGTAACCGCGCGACACGGACTTCAGCTTGTCGAAGAAGTCCATGACGATCTCCGCGAGCGGCAGTTCGTACTTCAGGATCACGTGCCGGCTGTGGTAGGTGAGGTCGGTCTGGACGCCGCGCTTGCCGATGGCGAGCGTGATCACCTGGCCGACGTACTCCTGCGGGACGAAGATCGTCACATCGACGACCGGCTCGCGGATCTCCTCGATCTTCGCCGGGTCGGGCATCTTCGCCGGGTTCTCGACCGACACGACGCTGCCGTCGCGCAGCAGCACCTCGTACACCACCGACGGCGCGGTGGTGATGAGGTCCATGTCGTACTCGCGCTCGAGGCGCTCCTGGACGATGTCCATGTGGAGCAGCCCGAGGAAGCCGCAACGGAACCCGAAGCCGAGGGCCTGGGACACCTCGGGCTCGAAGTGCAGCGACGCGTCGTTCAGCTGCAGCTTGGTCAGCGCGTCGCGCAGCGCTTCGTACTGGTTGGACTCGACCGGGAAGAGCCCGGCGAAGACCTGCGACTTCACCTCCTTGAAGCCCGGCAGCGGCGCGGCGGCCGGACGGCTCGCATGGGTGACCGTGTCCCCCACGTGGGCGTCGCGCAGTTCCTTGATGCCGGAGATGACGAAGCCGACTTCGCCGGCCGACAGATGCTCCCGGGCGCGCGACTTCGGGGTGAACACGCCCACCTGCTCGACGAGATGAGTCGCCCCCGTCGCCATCAGCAGGATCTTGTCCTTGGGCTTGAGCGCGCCGTTGACCACGCGCACGAGAATCACGACGCCGACGTAGTTGTCGAACCACGAGTCGATGATCAACGCCTGCAGCGGCGCGGCCGGGTCGCCCTTCGGCGGCGGCACGCGCTCGATGATGCGCTCGAGGATCTCCTCGAGCCCCATGCCGGTCTTCGCGCTGGCCAGCACGGCATCGTGCGCGTCGATGCCGATCACGTCCTCGATCTCGGCGCGCGCGCCCTCGGCATCCGCGGACGGCAGGTCCATCTTGTTCAGGATCGGCAGGACCTCGACGCCGAGCTCGATCGCCGTGTAGCAGTTGGCGACGGTCTGGGCCTCGACGCCCTGCGACGCATCGACGACCAGCAGCGCGCCCTCGCAGGCCGAGAGCGAACGGCTGACTTCGTAGCTGAAGTCCACGTGCCCCGGCGTGTCGATCAGGTTGAGGTTGTACCGCGTGCCGTCGCTGGCCTCGTATTCGAGCGCGGCCGTCTGGGCCTTGATCGTGATGCCCCGCTCGCGCTCGAGGTCCATCGAATCGAGCACCTGCGCCTCCATTTCCCGGTCGGACAGGCCGCCACAGCGCTGGATCAGGCGATCAGCGAGCGTCGACTTGCCGTGGTCGATGTGGGCGATGATGGAGAAGTTGCGGATGTGCTGCATGCGTTTGCGCCGAAACGGCCGCCACTGTGCTCCGACGGTCGAATACGCGGCGGCAACGGCAGATCAAATCGAAAGACGAGGCCGGACCGCCAAGAAGAAGGGGGTGACCGTCAGGACACCCCCTCTTCCGGTTAAGCCCGTGATTTTACCGCGATGCGGCAGTTCCCGATGCCCTAGCGGCGGATCACGACGAACCGGGAGGCTTCGCCCCGGCGCACGAGCAAGGCGACGTCCTTCTTCGGATCGAGCTTTCCGACCGCGTCGTTGAACTGGCGCGCGTTCTGGACCTCGGCGCTGTTCAGCTGGGTGATCACGTCGCCCGGACGAATGCCCGCCGCCGCGGCGAACCCGTCCACGCCATCGACCTGCACGCCGACCTTGACGCCGAGTTCCTTCTGCTTTTCGGCCGACAGGTCCGACACCACGAGACCCAGCGCGTTGGTCGGCGCGGCGGGCTTCGGTGCCTCGCGGTTGCGCGCGGTCGCCGCCTGGTCGGGCTGCAGTTCCGCCACCGTCACCTTGAGGTCGCGCTGGCCGCCCTTGCGAAAGACCGTCATGTTCACCGTCGAACCGGGCTTGGTGCCGCCCACGATGCGTGGCAGGTCGTTCGAGCGCTCGATCGGTTTGCCGTCGAAGCGGAGGATGACGTCGCCCGCCTCCAAGCCGGCCTTCGCGGCGGGGGCGTCCTTCTCCACCGTGTTCACCAGCGCGCCACGCGGCGACCCGAGGCCGATCGCTTCCGCCACGTCGCGCGACACGGCTTCGATGCCGACGCCGATGCGGCCACGGATCACGCGGCCCGATGCCCGCAACTGCTGCTGCACGCTCATTGCTTCGTCGATCGGTATCGCGAACGAGATGCCGGCGAACGCGCCGGACGTCGTGAAGATCTGCGAGTTGATGCCGACGACCTCGCCGCGCATGTTGATCAGCGGTCCGCCTGAATTGCCCGGGTTCACGGCGACGTCGGTCTGGATGAACGGAAGGTACTCGCCGGTCTCGCGACCCTTGGCGCTGACGATGCCCGCCGTGACGGTGTTCTCGAGCCCGAACGGCGACCCGATCGCGATCACCCATTCGCCGACGCGAAGCTTGTTGGAGTCGCCGATGCGCACCGACGGCAGGCCGGTCGCTTCGATCTTCAGCACAGCCACGTCGGTGCGCTTGTCGGCGCCCAGCAGCCTGGCCTTGAACTCGCGCTTGTCCTGCAGCGTGACCATGATCTCGTCGGCGCCGTCGACCACGTGGGCGTTCGTCAGCAGGTAACCGTCGGCCGAGACGACGAAGCCGGATCCCAGGCCGCGCGGCACGTTGCGGCGCGGACCAGGTTGCTGCTGGCGCGGCCCCTGCGGACCCTGCTGCGGCGGATTCGGGAAGAACCGGCGGAAGAACTCGTACATCGGATCGTTCTCGTCGAGATCCGGCATCGCCGGTCCGGCCTGGGAACCGGCGCCGATGCGGGCCGTGGTGCGAATGCCGACGACGGCCGGACCCACCCGCTCGGCGAGGTCGGCGAAGTCGGGCAACGCCTGGTTCGGCTGCGCCGCCACGCCCGGCGACAGAAGCGGCAACGCGACCGCGAACAGCGGGGCGAGCAGTGAAACGACATACTTGCGAAGCATCGTGAATTCCTTCTTCTTGCTTGGGAGGGATTGCTGAAAAAGGCGGCCGCGCGTCAGCGCGGGCCGCGAAACTCGACGGACTGCGCGACGGCACGGACCGTGCCCGGCGGCACTTCGCCGATCACGGTCACGAGCGCTTCGCTGACGCGTCGCGAAAAGGCGGACGTCGGTCCGTGGATGCGCACAGAGTCGTCGGGCGGATCGGCAATCGCCGAACCGGGCTCGATGAACACGGAAATCGTCGCCAGTCCGTCGGCGAACACCACCTGCATCGCGTCGGCCGAATGCATGCGGCGCACGACCTCCTTGGTCCGGCGAAAGCCATCCGGCGTCGGAACGATCCAGCCCTGCTTCGCGAGGTCGGCCTTGCGGTACTCGCTGCGCACGACGGACCAGCCGTCGGTGGACCACGGGGACTTCAGGGCGGAGCGGTCGATGCGCTCGCCGATGCGAACATCGCTGAACGAGATCTGCTCGATCACTTCCCTGCGCTCGTTCAGCGTCTGCGCGCGCAGCAGCAGGCCGGTCGCGCGATCCAGCCAGAGACGGTAGGCATAGCGGAGGTTGTCGCGCGGCTCGAGCGCCAGCGCCTGCGCCTCGAGCCCGGCGACGCGTTCGACCGGCCCGAGCTTCGCCTCGTAGCGTTGCAGGATCTCGTCGGGCGACGCGCTCGACAACGCGGGGAACGAGTCCTCGACGCTGCGCTTCTCGACGACGATCTTCTTCGACTCCGGAATCAGGCACTGCACTTCGTCGTCGCTGTCGGAGCGCTTGCGCAGGTACTCGCGCGGCTTGCCGTCGAGCGTCTGGATGCGCTCGAGCGACTTCGAGCCATCGAACATGTGCGTGATCCGCGACGAAGTCATCTCGCCGCCCGCCTGGTAGATGATCGTTCCGGTGTAGTTGACCCGCAGCGCAGCGGTCCGGGCCGCCTGGATCCACTGGGCTTCGCTGCGCGGCACTTCGCGCCGCGCTTCCTGCGCGAAGCCCTGGAGCGGCATCCAGGCGCTCCCGGCCAAGACCAGGGCGCCAATCCATCCCCGCGAGGTTCGCAGGGAGTGCAGCCCCTCGCGCTTCAGCCCACCGAACACCATCAACGCTCCCCGACGCCGGGCCGCAGGTACGCCGCGGCGCGCGGCAGCGGAGAGCCGCCGGTGAGTTCGCGATGCGCGGCGAAATAGGGATCGAGCGCGCGCGCGTTCGCGATGGCAGCGGCCGCCTTCGCCTCCGCCTGGCTCGAGGCGAGTACGGCCGTCGAGGCGACGACGGGCGCTGCCGCCGGAATTTGCTTCTGCGCCATCGCGTCGGGCGCCGGCGACCGCATCAGCGGAACGGCGACGAAGGCGATGGCGGCCACGGATGCGGCGACCGCCAGGCCAGGCCAGGAATAGCGGCGCCAGGCCGGCCGGGCGAGTTGCCGCGGCGCGAGAACGGTCGGTTCATCGGCCAGCGACTTGCGCACGCGGTCGCAGAAGCCGTCCACGTGGCAGGCCGCAACCTCGGTGGAACGAAGCGCATCGCCCACCAGTTGCAGGTCCGACCAGCGGCGCTGGAGTTCCGCGTCGCGGCACAGTGCATCGAGCACCGCCGCCGCCTCGTGAGGGTCCAACTCTCCGTCGATCAGGGACGACAGGTGTTCGGTGTCCACCTTGCCGTCTGTCGCGATGTGTCGTGCTGCCATGTTGTTTCACCTACCAGCGCTTGTCTTTAGCCGTGTCGAGGACCGGCTTCAATTCCTGGGCAATGGCCTCGCGGGCGCGAAAGATACGCGAACGCACGGTCCCGATCGGGCAACTCATCGACTCCGCAATCTCTTCGTAACTCAGGCCCTCGATCTCGCGCAGCACGATGGCGGTTCGTAGGTCCTCGGGCAACTGGTCGATGGCCCGATTCACCGCCTCGCCCACCTGCTTGGAAAGAAGCATCGATTCGGGGGTGTTCAGGTCTCTTAGGTGGTCGCCGTCGTCAAAAGTTTCCGCCTCTTCGATATCGGCCTCGGTGCTCGTCGGCGCCCGGCGGCCCTGGGAGACGAGGTGATTCTTGGCGGTGTTGATCGCGATCCGGTAGAGCCACGTGTAGAAGGCGCTGTCCCCACGGAAGTTCGGCAGCGCGCGGTAGGCCTTGATGAACGCCTCCTGGGCGACGTCCTCGACCTCGGCGTGGTCGCGGATCAGCCGGGACAGCAGCCGGAAGATCTTGCGCTGGTACTTGGAGACGAGCAGATCGAACGCACCCTTGTCGCCCCGCTGGACGCGCTCGACGAGTTGCTGATCGATGTCGCGGTCGGTCATTCCGCCCCGCGCCGCGGCCTTGGCCGCACGGATGCCGGCCGACCGGCCACCGGGCTCTCGTCTTGTTCTTCTGATCTCATCCTGGAGGGACTGGCGCCGAGGCGCCGGTGCGATCCGCTGGTCGCCGGCCCGGATTCCAACGAACATGGACCCAGAAACGGCGGAATAGGTTCCCCGGCACGGAGTCGGGCCAGATACGGACCCACATGGTGCCGCTCTTCAGCGTTATCAACCAAGGTGCGGCGAAAACGCACTGCAAGCCCTGTTCAGGAGAGTCCCCGGCATCCACCGTCCGGCGGACGGCAATGCAGCCGGAATCGTCAACGCCGATCTCGATCGGCTCGCGCGGGGCCAGGCGACCGGCCAGCCGTCCGCCCACCGCGGCCAGCAGCGCGGCCAGCGCCGGAACCGGCTCCATCGAACCGTCCCGAATGGCCGCGCCGAACAGGACCGTTGCGGTCGACCATCCGAGCGCCTGGGCGACCCACCGGAAGCCCTGCTCCCGTCGGGACGGCGACAGGGGCGTCCAGGAGACGAGCACTCAGAGGCGCTTGAAAACCAGCGTGCCGTTCGTGCCGCCGAAACCGAACGAGTTCTTCAGCGCGACATCGATGCGCATCTCCCGCGCGGTGTTCGCGCAGTAGTCGAGATCGCACTCGGGATCCTGGTTGAAGATGTTGATCGTCGGGGGCGATACCTGGTGATGCACGGCCAGCGCCGTCACCACCGACTCGACACCGCCGGCGCCGCCGAGCAGGTGCCCCGTCATCGACTTGGTCGAGTTCACGACGATCCGGCGGGCGGCGTCGCCGAGAGCGGCCTTGATCGCGTTGGTCTCGTTGACGTCGCCGAGCGGCGTCGACGTCCCGTGCGCGTTCAGGTAGTTCACCTGATCGGCATTGACGCCGGCGCTGCGCAGTGCCGCCACCATGCAGCGACGCGCGCCGTCCATGTCCGGCGCCGTCATGTGGTAGGCGTCTGCGCTCATGCCGAAGCCGACGAGTTCGCAGTAGATGCGCGCGCCGCGCTTCGTCGCGTGCTCGTAGTCCTCGAGCACCATGATGCCCGCGCCCTCGCCCATCACGAAGCCGTCGCGGTCCTTGTCCCACGGACGGCTCGCGGTGGTCGGGTCGTCGTTGCGCGTCGACAGCGCGCGCATGGTGTCGAAGCCGCCGATCCCGAGCGGACAGATCGTGGATTCCGAGCCGCCGGCGATCATCACTTCGGCGTCACCGTACTCGATCAGCCGCCCCGCCTCGCCGATCGAGTGCAGCCCGGTCGTGCACGCGGTGACGATCGCGAGGTTCGGGCCCTTGAGCCCGTACTGAATCGACAGGTTGCCGGCGATCATGTTGATGATCGACCCCGGGATCAGGAACGGCGAAACGCGGCGCGGGCCGCGGTTGAGCAGTTCGCTGTGGTTCTCCTCGATCATCGGCAGGCCGCCGATGCCCGAGCCGATCACGCATCCGATGCGTTCGCGGTTGGCATCGGTGA
>Ga0209253_10003695_pt1 | contig 13409 bp, 12 predicted proteins | sample FrelakmetBRP12BR_FD_187145 | JGI IMG/M metagenome (GOLD analysis project Ga0209253, IMG submission 187145) | Freshwater lake sediment microbial communities from the University of Notre Dame, USA, for methane emissions studies - BRP12 BR (SPAdes)... | ecosystem: Environmental > Aquatic >...
CAGCGCGGCCTGGTATCTATCCATGAGCCGGAAAGAGGATGCCCTGGGGGCATACAAAAAGGGAGATCAACCACCCAAAGGGCTGGTTGTGTGGCCCATTACCGAAGGGCTGGCACTCCGCAGCCAGCCGGTGATCTCCGAGGCTACCCTGATCAAGCGTTTTTCGCTCAATACGGACCTGCTGGTTCTGGACCCGGCTGACCAGGCAGAGAAAAAGCTGGGAGTGGTTAACCAATGGCTGAAGATCAAAGACCTGGATGGGAACATAGGATATGTAGCTGCCTGGTATGTGGTTAAACGCCCCAGCTGACATTCAGGTTAGCCTTAACAGAAAATCCTTGACATGCGCGATTTTCGGTGATAACCTTACTCTTGTTAACACCCGTTAACCTTTATAGCTCAGAGACCTCGGTCTCGACTCGTAAGAACTAAGTATATTTGGAGGAGTAAGATTTATGAACGATCGCATTGTTGGGACGGTAAAATGGTTCAATGCCGCCAAGGGTTACGGCTTTATCGGTCGTGATGATGGTGAGGACATCTTCGTCCACTTCAGCGCCATCCAGGCTTCTGGCTACCGCCGTCTGGAAAAAGACCAAAAAGTAGAGTTCTCGATTGAAGAAGGTCCAAAGGGACTGCAAGCATCATCTGTCACTCCGCTTTAACTCTTTTAACCACACATCAAAGGGCTGCCTGCGGGCAGCCCTTTTGCTTTCAATGGGGAAATAAAAATGAGTATAATGAACTCCATGGACATTAAGACTCAAATTGAAAATGACATCAAGGATGCCATGCGCGCCAAAGATGAACCGCGCAAGCGCACCCTGCGCATGGCATTGTCAGCCATCAAACTGGTTGAGGTCGATAAAGGGGGTCCGCTGGATGAGCAAGGGTTAATCGGTGTGATCCAGAAGGAGATCAAATCCCGCCAAGAGTCCATTGCGGATGCCGAGCGAGCAGGTCGAAGCGATCTAATCGCGGAATCCCAGGCCGAGATGGTTATCCTGGAAGGCTACCTGCCTCAGGCGCTCTCGCCGGATGAGCTGGAACGGATGGCGCGAGAGGCAATCGCGGAGGCCGGTGCGACCTCGCCTCAGCAGATGGGCCAGGTGATGAAGCTCCTGGTGCCTCGCTTGCAAGGGCGCGCCAGCGGGAATGAAGCCAGCCAGGTCGTGAAGAAGCTGTTAGGAGCTTAGAGAGATCAATCGAGCAAGGAATCGTTCTCGATCCGATCCGGTTGCGGTGTCTAGCTGACAATGAGTGATGCCCCGGAAAAACGGCCTTCCCGTCGTGTGGCCTATTTCGTCGTTCTGCTCATAGTTTCCACCCTCCTGGCCCTGCTGGCCTTGTTGGTGCCGCTGCTCGCGCCGTTATATACCCCGACTTTACAGATCGGACAGGTCGCACAGCAAGATGTCCAGGCACCCCAGGCCACCACATACCAGAGCCAGGTGCTCACCGACCAGCAGCAGGATGCAGCCACGCGAGCTATCACCCCCATCTTCACTTCGCCGGACCCCAGCGTTGCCCGCCAGCAGATGGAAAGCCTGCGCGCGGCGCTCAGCTTTATCGCCACCGTCCGAGCGGATTCACTTGCCACAAACGAACAAAAGTTGGCCGATCTGGCTGCCCTGGAGAACACCCAAATTGGCCAGGAGACTGCTCAGGCGATCCTATCGATGAGCGACGCTCGCTGGCAAGCTATCCAGCAAGAAGCCATTCTTGTATTGGAGCAAGTGATGCGCGGCGCTATTCGTGAGGATCGGATAGAAGAAGTGCGCCGCAGCGTGCCCACTTTGGTCAGTCTCTCCCTCACCGAAGATCAGGCGGACATCGTCGTTACCCTCGTATCTGCTTTCATCACTCCGAACAGTACCTACAGTGAGAGCCTGACAGAGGCTGCACGCCAGAAAGCACGCGAGCTGGTAGTGCCCGTCAGCCGCTCCTATAAAGCTGGAGAAACCATCGTCCAGCGCGGCCAGGTGATCACTGCTGCGGACCTGGAAGCGCTAGAGGTTATGGGGCTGGTGCAGGCGCGCTTCAACTGGAAAGATGTGATCGGCGCAGCGGCTGTGACCATCCTCTCGATTTTGATGATCGCCCTCTACTTGAGACGCAGAGCCACCGTGCTCCAGGATGCACGCGGGCTGACCGTATTTGCCCTGCTGTTCCTGGTCTTCCTCCTGGGGGGACGTCTCCTCATTCACAACGAACCATTTATCTCCTATTTGCTCCCGATCGCGGCGTACAGCATGACCGTGGCGGTGCTGTTCCGCATCGACCTGGCGCTGATATCCACCCTTCCGCTGGTGATCCTGGTCTCTTATGGGACGGCGAACGCCGCCGAGCTGCACTTGTATTACCTTTTCAGCAGTTATTTTGGCGTATTGACGCTGGGATCGGCGCGCCGGCTGACATCATTCTTCCGCGCCGGGCTGGCAATCGCCGGGTGCAGCGCCATCATCGCCGTCGCCTGGCGACCACCGTTATCCATCTCTGGTTGGGGGCCGGTCTACCCTCTGCTCGGGGCGGCCTTATTGAACGGCATTGCTTCCGTAAGCCTGACCGTCATCTTGCAGTTCTTCCTGGCCCAGTTCCTCGGCATGACCACCGCACTGCAATTAATGGAGGTCTCCCGCCCCGACCACCCACTGCTGCAGCTCGTCTTGCGAAACGCTTCCGGCACCTACCAGCACAGCCTGCAGGTGGCCAACCTGGCAGAACAGGCTGCCGAGCGCATCCGCGCGGATGCTTTGCTGACCCGCGTGGGAGCGCTGTACCACGACGTCGGCAAGGTGCTCAATCCCCTGTTCTACATTGAGAACCAGCTCCCCGGCAGCCCCAATCCGCACGATAAGCTGGATCCGGTCACCAGCGCAGGGATCATCATTCAGCATGTCACCAATGGCGTCGAGCTGGCGCGCAAATACCGCATCCCGAAACGCGTCCGAGATTTCATCGCTGAACACCACGGCACAATGATCGCTCGCTACCAGTATGCCAGGGCTCTAGAAGCAGCCGGCGGCGATGAAAGCCAGGTGGATATCGAACAATTCCGCTACCCCGGCCCGAGACCCAGATCGCGCGAGACCGCCATCCTCATGCTGGCAGACGGCAGTGAAGCGCGTGTACGCGCCGAGCGACCCAAAGATGAAGATGCCATGCACCAGGTGATCAAGACCGTTATCGAAAACCGCATCTCAATCGGCCAGCTGGATGGGACTGAGCTGACACTGGAGGAGCTGGAACAAATTACCGACTCTTTCACCAGCACATTGCGCGGTATGTACCACCCGCGCATAGAATACCCTAAAATAGAAAAGAGCGCATTCTCTCAGGTGGACACCGTGCCGGTCCCCAGGGCGCCTGCCCTACCTTCCAACGAGCCTTCGACTTCCTCCCCGGTTGATTCCCCGACACCCAGCCCCGAACAGCCATGATCTCTGTACAAATCAGCGCTGACCCTGCCGTTCCAATCCCTCCTGAAGTGGGCGTCCAATTGGAGCGCGCCGCCCAGGAGACCCTCCTCAAGGCTGGGGAGGGGGTCGCGGCCAGCTTGAGCATCGTCGTCACCGGCGACACTCAAATACAGGAGCTGAACCGACAGTACCTGGGCAACGACGCGCCCACCGACGTGCTGTCTTTCTCTTCCAATGAGATCGATCCAGATACCGGCGAATCCTATCTGGGAGATGTCCTGATCTCTTACCAACGCGCCCTGGAGCAAGCTCAGGCGGGTGGGCACCCGGTAGTAGATGAGCTGCAGCTCCTGACGGTACATGGCGTGCTGCACCTGTTGGGATATGACCATGACCTGCCCTCTGAAAAGGAGCGCATGTGGGCCATACAGGCAGAAGTACTCCAGCGCCTGGATTGCTCAATCAGCGGGCCGCCGTCCGAGAATTAATTTTCTCATTTTATAGAAGCTGCCAATGATTTCATTCCTGCAATCCCGCGCACATTCGTTCCGCTATGCCTTCCACGGCTTTTGGTTCGTCCTGCGCACCCAGAAAAACGCCTGGATCCATGCCGTCGTCAGCATCCTGGTTTTCCTTCTCGCATTTTGGCTGCAGCTGGATCGGCGCGATTGGGCGATCATCATCATCGCCGTCACCATGGTGTGGACATCCGAGTTCATCAACACCTCCCTGGAGGCTGTAGTGGACCTTGCCAGCCAGCAGCAGAATAACCACCTGGCCAGAGTGGGCAAGGATGTCGGCGCATCGGCGGTGCTGATCGCTGCCATGAGCGCAGTATTGATCGGGCTGCTGATCCTGGGCCCACCATTGTGGCTACGCCTGCAAATGATATTGAATCGCTAGAGGTCGCTTATGTCACCCTTATCCTTTCGCTTCGGCACAGTTGGTGCTCCCTTGAAGACACCCAAGAAACCCGGGGGCAGCGCCGGCGCGGTTGCGTATTCATCAGAGATCGGATTATTTGGTCTGGAGCTGGGCTGGGTGCGTGCAGTGCGGGTAACCCCGGAGACCTGCGCACAGATCAAAGCCGTCGCTCAGGAGAAAGACGTCGCCATCAGCATACATGCTCCTTATTATATTAACCTCAATGCGGATGATGAAGAATGGCCCAAGTCGCGCCAGCGATTGATGGATGCAGCCATCTACGGGTACCAGGCAGGTGCAACCGATATTATTTTCCATCCCGGCTCGTATTTCGAGCGACCGCCACAAGATGTGCTGCCGCTCGCAATCCAACGCCTGCAGGGCTGTGTGGATGAGCTGCGTGCGGCCGGCAACCCGGTGATCTTGCGCCCGGAGACGATGGGGAAATCCGCCATGCTTGGCTCCCTGAAAGATGTCTTGCGGATGAGCCAGGAGATCCAAGGCGTCGCCCCTTGTATTGACTTCGCGCACCTGCACGCCCGACCGGGGGATGGATCGATCAACACGGTTGACGAGTGGTCACAGATACTGGAAATGGTTGGCGACAGCCTCGGAGATAGCGCCCTAAAATCTTTGCACTGCCATATCTCAGGGATCGAGTACGGCGCAAAAGGCGAACGAGAGCATCTCCCCCTGGATCAATCCGACCTGGACCGTCAGGCAATCTTTCGCCCATTGCACGCTTTTGGATGCGGCGGGCGCGTCCTGTGCGAAAGCCCTGTAATGGAGGAGGACGCCTTGAAGACGAAACAGCTTTGGAGCGAGATCAGCGGGGAAAGTGAGGCTTAAGTCAGCGCACCTGCTTGAAGTTAATGAAGACCAGGTTGCGGTTGCAATCCTCGAAGGTCTCGAAATAGATCTTTTCAGAGAGCGGCGCACCCGTCTGGTCCAGCAGCTGCACCCATAGGGTATTATTCGAGGCGACCGGCTTGTCGCTCAATGTAAACTCGTAGCCAGATTGCCCATACTGGGGGGCAATACCGGTCAGGCTGGTAATATCGACGAACTCACCCCCAAAGACCCCGCTGAGCTGGATGACCACGCCGGTGGAGACCGGCGCGCCGCTCACATCCAGCACCTGACCCGCTACACCCATCCAGTTGCAGCCCGCTTCCGCGTGAAAGGTGGCAGACGAGATCGCCACCGGGCTCCCGGCGGCCACGCTGTAGGGCATGCTGCTCAGCGTGAGCGTCTCGGTCGGCGTGGAGGTGGGTGTGAACAGGCTGAAGGGCGTCTCCGAGGGCAGAGGGGTCGAAGTCGGACGCGGGGCGGGTGTCTGCGTGGGTTCTTTCGTCGGCCCGGGTGTCCATGTAGGCGGGAGGACGCCGCGGGGCGTGGGAGTGATTGTTGGCATCTCAGCCCTGGCGGGCAGCGTTGGCGGCGGGAAGGGGTTGAAAGCTGAGTATGGGTTGAAGAAGAGCGAAAAGAACGCCATCGTCACGCAGGCAGCCACCAACAGAATGATCACGGTGAGCGTATTCCAAACAAGAGCGGATACCTTCCGGGTGGGTTGGGTATGATCCTGGTAGTCGAAACTATCCATGGTGTCTCTCCAAAATGTTGCGGTGTTAAGGCAACAATATCTGGATATCGCTTTCCGACCGGCGAGTCTCCAGCCATTCTTTCAGCGCCTGGATCTGCAGGGTCAGACGTGCGTCAGGTGCCAGCGGGTGGGCAGGGTCGCGCTCGATCACCTGCAGGAGGTGAAAGCCCGAGTCCGTCTCGATCACCTGGCTGGTTTCACCGGGCTGAAGCTGGAAGGCAGCCTCTTCCAGCCGCTCATCCACCAGGTAGCCTCGTGGGAACCAGCCCAGGTCACCCCTGGCAATGGGGTCATATTCTTCGGCGAGGCCGGCGAAGTCCTCTCCAGCCTGCAGCCGGGCGAGCGCGCCGGCAGCCTCTTCGGAATTCGCCAGCAGGATCTGGCGGGTATGCACCTGCTCAGCTTTGGCTGGCACCTCGGCGGCAATCCGGTCACGCATCCAGGCGGCAGCCATAGAGCTGGCTAAATCCTTGCGGAAGCTCTCGTCCGTGTACCCTTGCGCGGCCATCCAATCCACCAGGCTCTGCTCGTTATCCAATCGGCTCACCAACTCGTCGATACGCTGCTGAACAGCCTCCTCATCGACACTGAAACCGGCTTCTGCGGCTGCCTGGGCCAGCAGCAGCCGGTCGATCAGGTCGTCCAGCACGCGCTGCTGATCACCCGTTGCCAGTTGTATGCCAACTGCCGCCTGGTAGCGCGCCAGCTCCGCATTAAACTGCTCCAGGGTGATCGCCTCGCCGTTCACCCTGGCTGCCAGGGACTGCGGCGTGGGTGAAGGCTGGAAAGGCGTCGGCGTCTCCTTCGGCTGGACAGCTGTTGGAGAAGGCAGGATTGCCGTAGGCTCGGGGACCCCGCCCCGGCAGGAGGCAGCCACCAGCCAGAATAGAGACAGCAAGACAGCCGCGCAGATACGCGGCAGCCAGACCAGGATGCGGGTGATCACTGCGCCGATTATACCTTCATTCTATAGAGCATAAGTGCGTGGGAGGTTTACAGCTTTGTTTGCCGTGAAACGCCAATCGGGATACAATTAGATCATCATCGCGACATAGAAAGAAAGCACTGCGCACATGGTCCGTACATTTCTACGCTGGGGGTTCGCTTTTCTCTTCAAACTGCTTTCCAGGCTGGAGGTGGTTGGGCTGGAGAATGTGCCGCCCGAGGGAGGCATCATCCTGGCGATCAACCACCTGAGCATCCTCGACCCGCCGCTGGTGTTCGCCATGGTCGAGCGCCAGGACGCCACCGTGCTGACAGCCGATAAATACAAGAATAATGTATTCATCCGCTGGATCATCGATTCCGTCGACGGGATCTGGATCAACCGGGAGGAGGCCGATTTCAATGCCCTGCGCGCTGCCCGGGCTTACCTGCAAGGGGGGGGCTTGCTGGGGATCGCCCCGGAGGGCACGCGCAGCCGCAACGGCGCGATAAATCCCCCCAAGACCGGCATCGCTTTTCTGGCAGACCGGGCCGGGGTGCCTGTGCTGCCGGTAGCGGTGAGCGGCACCGAGTCGGCTTTCCGGAGGGTGCTGCGCTTCCACCGCCCGCCGATCAAGATCCAGTTCGGCCCCCCGTTCTGCCTGCCGCCGGTAGACCGCCGGAACCGGGAGGCCGACCTGCAGCGCAACACCGACGAGATCATGTGCCGCATCGCGGCCATGCTGCCGGAGGAGTACCGGGGGGTGTATGCGGAGCACCCAAGGTTGAAGGAGTTGCTTACAGGGGGAGCTCAGGAAGCCCAGATCGAAAAAAATATGGACGCGGATTTCCACGAAATTGCACAGATCAATACCTGATTGATGCGCAAGCTCGACCGGCAACGTTGATGTTTATCCGCGTTATCTATAACCAAAATTGACCGTCGTCTGCGGTCCGCCGTCCGCGGTCAATCGATTGAGAGCAACCTGCGGGTGGTTAAGAAACGCCTATCGCACATCCCTTGACAGAACCTCTGATTCGAAGATAATAAGCCTCACAACCGAAGCATGAAAGGCACAGACGGAGCAAAGTAAGCCGGAGATCGATGCCCAACTTTGGGACCCAAAGTTGGGACCGCCGTCAGGGAGGCGCGGGGCATCGACTGGAACCCCCGCCCGGCGCAAACTGGCTGAATTTCACTCCCGAGCCGCCCGGGTGAACGGCGTTATCCGCAAGACCGGATGCGCCCTCCAGCCCGAGACGCATCCCCGGCGTTAGCAGGGGAGCCAGACGAGGCAGGCTGGTTGCCTACCCTCCTCTGGCTGTAGAGCGGGCTGCACGCGCAGCCAACCTGGGTGGTACCGCGGGAATCTTCTCCCGTCCCTTGTATGGGGCGGGATTTTTGTTTATTCGAGAGGAGAGAGTGGAGAATCGAGAAACGAGGGTCGTAAATGCTATTGAATGACTGCGCTCAGAACGACGATTATCGAATCACGATTCTCTACTCTCGGTAAACACGGAGGTTTATTATGGTAGAAACGCAACTAGAACTGCTGGACCAGATCGAGCAAGGTGCACTCGAAGCGCTGGGCGGCGTCACCAGTGAGCAGGGCCTGGAGGGCTGGCGGGTGACCCACCTGGGGCGCAGCTCGCCGCTGATGGGCGCCTTCGACCGGCTGGGGCAGATCCCCAAGGAGGAGCGCCCGGCGATCGGGCGGCGCGCCAACGAGGCCAAGCGCCTGCTGGAGAGCGCCCTGGCTGAAAAAGCCGCTGCCCTGCGCCAGCAGGCCCTGAAGCGCACCCTGCTGGGCGATCGCCTGGATATTACCCTGCCAGGGCGACCGCTGGCGCGCGGCCGGCTGCACCCCTCCACCCAGATCATGCGCCAGATCCAGCGCATCTTCGCCGAGATGGGCTTCCAGGTGTACCGCTCGCGGGACGTAGAGACCGACGAGTACAACTTCCAGCTGCTCAACTTCCCGCCCCACCACCCGGCGCGCGAGATGCAGGACTCATACTACATCCACAGCCCCGGCTCTGGGGATAACCCCATGCTGCTGCGCACCCATACCTCGCCGGGGCAGATCCGCGCCATGCGCGAGTACAGCGCTGCCAACCCACACAACCCGCCGCCGGTGCGCATCATCCTGCCGGGCATGTGCTATCGCTACGAGCAGGTGAACGCCCGCTATGAGGTGCAGTTCAACCAGATCGAGGGGCTGGCGGTGGGTGAGGAGATCACCTTCAGCGACCTGAAGGGCACGCTGAGCGACTTCGCCCGCCGCCTGTTCGGGCAGAAAGTGCTCACGCGCTTCCGCGCCTCGCACTTCCCCTTCACCGAGCCGAGCGCCGAGATGGACATCGAGTGCTTCGTGTGCGGCGGCGCCGGCTGCCCGGTATGCAAGCGCACCGGCTGGCTGGAAATCCTGGGCTGCGGCATGGTCCACCCGGTAGTGCTGCAGAACGGCGGCTACGACCCGCAGCGCTACACCGGCTATGCCTTCGGCATAGGCGTTGAGCGCATCACGATGCTGCGCTACCGCATCGAGGATATCCGCAATTTCTGGGGTAATGATTTGAGGTTTCTCGAACAATTTTGATAACAGGTGATTGGTTGATCAGGTAATTAGGTAACTAGTTGAATGGGAAACTGGATAAATAGGTAATTGGGCAACTAGGTAATCAGGTAAGTAGGGAAAGGTCAGGAGATTGGGAATGGCGAAAACGGTCAAAAAAGGTTTGGAGACCCTTCAGGTATGGCAAAGATCGATAGTCTTTGCAAAGGAAATCTGCCAGAGAGTGTTGCCAGTCTTGCCACCTGATGAGAAGTGGGGTCTTGTTAATCAATTGCGCCGCTCAGTTCAAAGCATTCCTGCAAATATTGCGGAAGGCTATGGGCGATACTACTACCTGGACAGCGTCCGGTATTGTTATATCGCTAGAGGTTCACTAGAGGAAACTTACAGCCACCTGAGATTAGCTTGTGAGCTTGGGTATATCTCCCAGGATGAATACGCGCGCTTAGCCCTTGAAATTGAGGAGCTTCGCCGCATGGTCAATGGATACATTGCTTTTCTAAAAGAGAGCAAGCGCGGCGCATCTGAACCCGGGGCCGCCCATACAATCCGCGATGAAGATGAATCACCCGGATATTACCCAGACAACCTGGACACTTGATCCATTCCAATCACCCGATTACCGAATTTCCTAATCGCCTAATTGCCTGATCGCCTAATTACCTGATTGCCCTATCACCTACCCTTTGGAGGTTACGAATGAAAATCCCCATATCCTGGGTTAAAGACTTCATCACCATCTCCCTCCCCCTCGACGACCTCGCCCACCGGCTGACGATGGCGGGGCTGGAGGTGGAGGAGATCCATTACGTCGGGCTGCCGATGCCTGAACGCGGGGCGGAGGGACGGCAGGAGACAAAGATCACCGGCATCTCGTGGGCGGCGGACAGGATCGTGGTCGGCGCTATCCTCGAGGTGATGCCCCACCCCAATGCCGACCGGCTGGTGCTGTGCCGCCTGGACGACGGCACAGGCGAGCAGATCGTGCTGACCGGCGCCCCCAACCTGTACTCGTATAAGGGGCAGGGAGCGCTGGATAAGCCCATCAAGGTGGCTTATGCCCGCGAAGGCGCCCAGATCTACGATGGGCACCAACCGGGGCAGGTGCTGGCTACCCTGAAGCGCGCCAAGATCCGCGGGGTGGACTCGTACTCGATGGCCTGCTCGGAGAAAGAGCTGGGCATTTCGGACGAGCACGGGGGCATCATCTTCCTGGATGAGGATGCGCCCGTCGGCATGCCGCTGGTGGATTACATGGGCGATGCCGTGTTTGACATCGCCATCACGCCCAACATCGCCCGGGATGCCAACATCCTGGGCGTGGCGCGCGAGATCGCCGCCCTGACCGGGGAGCCGCTGCGCACGCCGAACCTGGAAGGGCGCATGGAGGGCCCTCCGGTCGCAGGCCGGGTGGGGCTGAGGATCGAGGAGCCGGAGCTCAACCCGCGCTTCGTCCTGGGGCTGGTCGAAAACGTCACCATCCAGCCCAGCCCGTACGAGGTCCAGCGCCGCCTGAGGCTGGCAGGCATGCGCCCGATCAACAACATTGTCGATGCCACCAACTACGCCATGCTCGAGCTGGGGCAGCCGCTGCACGCTTTCGACTACGATGTGCTGGTGCAGCGCGCCGGTGGCAGAGCGCCCACGTTGATCACCCGGCGGGCAGCCCAGGGCGAGCGACTGACCACCCTGGACGGCGTCGACCATATTCTGGACGATTTCAACGTGCTGGTGTGCGACACCGCCGGGGCGCTGTCTCTTGCCGGGGTGATGGGCGGGGCAGAATCGGAGGTCTCGGCGAGCACCCGCAACGTGCTGCTGGAGGGCGCCGCCTGGAACTTTATCAATATCCGGCGCACACTGTCAGCACAGCACATGTCGTCCGAGGCCGCCTACCGCTTCTCGCGCGGCGTGCACCCGGCGATGGCCGAACGCGGCGTGCGGCGCGGCCTGGAGCTGATGCGCCAGTGGGGGGAGGGCCTGGTCTCGCAGGGATTGGTGGACGATTACCCGCTACCCCCGCAGGACCCGACCGTGGAGATCACCCCGGCGGACGTGCGCCGCTGGCTGGGCATCCGGCTGGAATTGGAGGAGGTCGCCGGCATCCTGCGCGGGCTGGAGTTCGAGGTGGAGCTGGAGGGTGGACGCCTGCGTGCCACAGCTCCCGATCACCGGCTGGATATCAACACTGGAGTTACCGGCGTGGCAGATATTTTGGAAGAGGTGGCCCGCATCTACGGCTACGAGCGCATCCCCGAGACGCGCCTGGCGGATGCCCTGCCGCCCCAGCGCGGCGACCCGGCCCTGGAGACGGAGGAGCTTGCCCGCGACCTGTTAGCCGGCCTGGGCCTGCAGGAGGTGATCACCTACCGCATGACCGCTCCCGAGCGAGAGGCGCGCCTGCTGCCACCGGGCGCCGCGGCAAATGATCGCCGGTACGCGCGCCTGGAAAACCCTATTTCCAGCGATAAGGTCGTTTTGCGCCAGAGCCTGCTGAACAGCGTCCTGGAGGTGATGGAGCGCAACGCCCGCCTCCGCCCGCGGCTGGCGTTGTTCGAATTCGGCCCGGTTTACCTGCTGGAAAAGGAGGGTGAACTGCCTTTGGAAGAGAGCCGGCTGGTCATCGCCCTGAGCGGGCAGCGCCACCCCGCCGCCTGGCAGGGGAGCGACACGGGCAGTATGGATTTCTACGACCTGAAAGGTGTTTTAGACGCCCTGTTCGATGGCCTGCACCTGGAGGGTGCCCGCTTCGAGCCCGGCGAGCATCCCGGCTTTCACCCGGGCAAATGCGCCGCCATCTACCTGGACGAACGCCGGCTGGGGGTGATGGGGGAGCTGCACCCATTGGTTAAGGAGCGCTACGAGCTGCCCGAAGCGCCTGTGCTGGCAGCCGACCTGGATACGCAACGACTCGTGGAGGCTGTGCCCGAGCGCTACACCGTAAGGGCGGTGCCGCCTTACCCGCCCGTGCTGGAAGACCTGGCAGTGGTGGTGGATGAGAACCTGCCTGCCGAGCGCGTGGCCCAGGTTATCCGGCAGGCCGGCGGAAAGACGGTCATCGACCTGCGCCTGTTCGACGTCTACCGCGGCGAGCAGGTGGGCGCCGGGAAGAAGAGCCTGGCGTACAGCCTGACCTACCAGGACCCCGAGCGCACGCTGACCGATGCCGAGGTCGCCCGGGTCAGGCAGCGCATCATCCAAAGGCTGGAGCAAGAGCTGGAGGCCAGGATTCGGTCTTAGAATTTTTTGGACACGGATTTAACGGATGGTTACCCAGAAAAACATCTGTCCACAAATTTTCGCTAATCATCACGAATAATCCTTCTTCATTTTTCAGCAATGATTAGCGCCCATTCGCTGCCGAGAGCAGCTCGGCCAAGATTAGCGGATGATCTTTATTCCAGGGGAGACATCCGTGTACATCCGCGAATATCCGTGTCCCGTATCTTCTATTTAACCCCCTCGACGATCTCCGCGGCCAGGTCATAGCGGTTGAACTGCGGCATCAGGTAGATGCCGCGGCACCAGGCTTTCATCTGCTCGACCAGCTCGAGGGCGATGCGCACACCTTCCTGCGGAGCCGCCTCTCCGGCGGCACCCATGCGCCGCTGGAGCTCGTCCGGAATAATAATGCCGGGCACCTCGTTGTGCAGGAAGGCGGCGTGGCGCTGGCTGTACAGCGGCAGGACGCCCACCAGGATCGGGACCTGCGGCGGGCCGTGCTGTTCCTGGTAGCGAGTCAAGAAAGATTCAGCCAGCTCCGGCTGGTAGACCGGCTGGGTCAGGATGAAATCCGCCCCGGCAAGCAGCTTGCGCTGAAGATTCTTGATCTCCCGGTCGGAGTCCTGAGGCGTCAGGTTGAGGGCGCAGCCGACGAAGAACGAGGTCGGCTGCCCAATCTCCGCCCCGGCGTGGTCCACTCCAACGTTAAAGCTGCGCTTGATAAGCTGGATTAACCCGGAG
>Ga0209253_10003696_pt1 | contig 13407 bp, 12 predicted proteins | sample FrelakmetBRP12BR_FD_187145 | JGI IMG/M metagenome (GOLD analysis project Ga0209253, IMG submission 187145) | Freshwater lake sediment microbial communities from the University of Notre Dame, USA, for methane emissions studies - BRP12 BR (SPAdes)... | ecosystem: Environmental > Aquatic >...
GCACGGCCATTCGCAGGGCGTGCTCGACCGCGTCAAGGCCGTGAAAAAGCGGTACCCGGCCGTGCAGGTGATCGGCGGCAACGTCGCGACCGCCGCCGGCGCGCAGGCGCTCGCCGACCACGGCGCCGACGCCGTCAAGGTCGGCATCGGCCCCGGGTCGATCTGCACGACGCGCATCGTGGCCGGCGTCGGCGTCCCGCAAATTACCGCGATCCAGTTCGCGATCGAGGGCGTCGCGAAAGCCGGCATCCCCGTGGTCGCCGACGGCGGCATCCGCTACTCCGGCGATATCGCAAAGGCGATCGCCGCAGGCGCATCGTGCGTGATGCTCGGCAGCCTGTTCGCCGGCACCGAGGAGGCGCCGGGCGACATCGAGCTCTACCAGGGCCGCTCGTACAAGAGCTACCGCGGCATGGGATCGCTGGGCGCAATGCAGGACGGCAGCTCCGATCGCTACTTCCAGGACGCCGAGGGCGAGGGCGCCGCGGAAAAGCTGGTGCCGGAAGGCATCGAGGGGCGCGTGCCGTACAAGGGCGTGCTGCCCTCCGTGATCCACCAGCTGATGGGCGGCCTGCGCGCCGCAATGGGCTACTGCGGCTGCGCGACGATCGAGGAGCTGTCGACGCGCGCCGAGTTCGTCGAGATCACGTCGGCCGGCGTCCGCGAATCGCACGTGCACGACGTGCAGATCGTCAAGGAGGCGCCCAACTATCGGGTGCAGTGACCGTCGCGGCGCTGCTTTCACAACGAGACGCAGAGACGCCGAGGAACGTCGTTCGAACGTATCCGCTCTTTCTGCGTCTCGGCGTCTCTTTGTAAGATTTCATCATGGCCGCCCAATCGCATTCCCGCATCCTGATCCTCGACTTCGGCGCGCAGTACACGCAGCTCATCGCGCGCCGGCTGCGCGAGTCGAACGTCTACTGCGAAATCCACCCGTACGACGTCGACGACGCGTTCGTCCGGTCGTTCGCGCCGAAGGGCATCGTGCTGTCGGGCGGCCCGAACAGCGTGACCGAGGAAGGCTCGCCGCGCGCGCCGGCCGCCGTCTGGACGCAGGGCGTCCCCGTGCTGGGCATCTGCTACGGCATGCAGACGATGGCCATGCAACTGGGCGGCACCGTCGAGGCGGGCCACGCGCGCGAGTTCGGCTATGCGGAAGTGCGCGCACGCGGGCATTCGGCGTTCTTTCGCGAGATCCAGGACCGCTCGAACGCGGAAGGCCACGGCCTGCTCGACGTCTGGATGAGCCACGGCGACAAGGTCACGGCGCTGCCCGAGGGATTCCGCCTGATCGGCTCGTCGCCGTCGTGCGCGATCGCCGCGATGGCCGACGAGTCGCGCAGTTTCTACGCCGTCCAGTTTCATCCGGAAGTCACGCACACGAAGCAGGGCGCCTCGCTCCTCGCGCGCTTCGCGCACGACATCTGCGGGTGCGGCCGCGACTGGAACATGCACGACTACCTGCCCGAGGCGATCGCGGCCGTTCGTGCGCAGGCGGGCGCCGAGGAGGTGCTGCTGGGCCTGTCCGGCGGCGTCGACTCGTCGGTGGCCGCGGCGCTGATCCACCGCGCCATCGGCGACCGGCTGACCTGCGTGTTCGTCGACCACGGCCTGCTGCGCCTGAACGAGGCCGAGCAGGTGATGCACACGTTCGCGCAGAACCTCGGCGTCAAGGTCATCCACGTCGATGCGAGCGCCGAGTTCCTCGCGGCGCTCGCGGGCATCGCCGAACCCGAGGAGAAGCGCAAGATCATCGGGCGGCTGTTCGTCGAGGTGTTCCAGCGCGAGGCGGCGAAGCTCGCCAACGCGAAGTGGCTCGCGCAGGGCACGATCTACCCCGACGTCATCGAGTCCGCCGGCGCGAAGACCAAGAAGGCGCACACGATCAAGTCGCACCACAACGTCGGCGGCCTGCCGGAGTCGCTGCACCTCAAGCTGCTCGAGCCGCTGCGCGAGCTCTTCAAGGACGAGGTGCGGGCGCTCGGGCTCGAGCTCGGGCTGCCGCGCGACATGGTGTTCAGGCACCCCTTCCCGGGGCCGGGACTCGGCGTGCGGATCCTGGGCGAAGTCACGCGCGAACGCGCGGATCTTCTGCGGCGCGCGGACGCGATCTTCATCAACGAGTTGAGAATGGCGCACGACACCGATGGCAAGTCGTGGTACGACAAGACGGCGCAGGCGTTCGCCGTGTTTCTGCCGGTGCGCTCGGTGGGCGTCATGGGCGACGGTCGCACGTACGAGAACGCCGTCGCGCTGCGGGCGGTGCAGACGACCGACTTCATGACCGCGCACTGGGCGCACCTGCCGCCCGACCTGCTGGCGCGCATCTCGAACCGCATCACGAACGAAGTGCGCGGTTTCAACCGCGTCGTCTACGACATCTCGAGCAAGCCGCCCGCGACCATCGAGTGGGAGTAGGGGACGAGACGGCCTGCCGAGGCTGTCTCCAGCCTCGTCACGTCGGGCGGCGCGTAAGCCGCGAGATGGGGAAGGGCCAGCGCGCGGGCGCAGCTCCTCACGAACTGTTTAGTAGCACTTTGATCATGTCCTCGAGTCTGGTTGGCGATGGGCACTGGGACGCGCCACAAGCCCTTGGCTGTAGATACGGGTTTCCGCGGAAAAGTGTCGGATCGCTGCACGACGGGCACGGGTGCGATATTCCGATAAGCCGACTGGTAAGCCGATCAGTGTCGGGACGACGACCGGAACATCTCATGGCGCAAGCCCCAGTGCTCGACTGCGGCGACGAGCACGATCGACTCGCCTTTGTCGACCTGGGCGTCGACTGCGGCCAGGTCGAAACACAAGCGCAGCAGTTTCAGGCGTAGCGCAGGGTCTTGTATTTCGCCCATCAGGTCCGCCAGCGTGCGCTCGTCCACAGTGCAGACGTCGGCCCACTTCAACTGGTCGCTGGAATGTAGGTCTTCGCAGAAGGTGTCCAGCAACGCATGCAACTCATGGCTCGCCAGACCCAGTTGCTCATGCGCTGCCCGGCGGTCCAGCCATTCGATCTCAGCGTCTCTGATGTCGCCGTCGGCGACCACGGTCAGGGCGATGATGCGGGCGGAGCTCGCGGGCTGTTCGCGGGATAACTGCGCATGATGGTGTCCCCTTGGTGCTGACGGTCCTGGGTCAGTCGAAGATGTTGCTCAGCCAGGACTTCTTGCGAATGCCCTGCGCACCTCGGCCGAGGTCGAAGTAGGAGTCGGCAAATTCGGGCTACGATCGGGCGCCCGGGCTGCTGGCTGGCGCCGGCGCCATCGCAGCCGAGCGCTCGATCAGCTTGTCGAGCTCTCCGCGGTCCCGCTACACGCCCCGGCGCTGCGGGCAGTAGTCGATCGCGACGCCGTGGCGGTCGCTCATCACGAGTGCGGTGTCAGGACAGGTTGGGCATCTCATGGTCTGCTCCTTCAGACGGTTCATTCATCCGAGCTGCCGAAACCAAACAGGCTCAGCAGGCTCGTGAACAGGTTGAAGATGGCGACGTACAGACCCACGGTGGCCAGCACGTAGTTGGTTTCGCCGCCGTTGACGATGCGGCTGGTCTCGAACAGGATGAGGCCGGCGGACAGCAGCGCGACCATCGCGGCCACGGCCAGGCCCAGCGCCGGCATCTGCAAGAACACCGCGCCCAGGCCCGCGATCAGCGCGATGACCATGCCGGCGAACAGAAAGCCGCCCATGAAGCTGAAGTCGCGCCGGGTCGTCAAGACCCAGGCCGACAAGGCCAGGAAGGCGGCGCCCGTGGCCGCAAGCGCCATGGTCACGACCTGCGCGCCGCCTGGCAAGGCCAGCGCCTTGGCCAGCACCGGCCCCAGCGAGTAGCCCATGAAGCCCGTCAGTGCGAACACCGCCGGCAGGGCCCAGCCGCTGTTCTTGAACTTGTAGACGGCGAAGAGCAGGCCGAAGTAGCCGCCCAGCGTCAGCAGGATGCCCGGCGCCGGCAGCTGGAACGCCACGCTGGCAGCGGCGATGGCCGCGCTGAACAACAGCGTCATCGACAGCAAGGCATACGTGTTGCGCAACACCCGGCTGGCGCCGATAGCGCTGGGCGGGCTTGCCGGGCCGACGACGACCGGTAAAGGGGTTGCGGAGTCCGGGCGAGCGGTCGAGGGGATGGGCGTCATGGGGTTCATGGTGTGAGGTCCGTTGTTCATGAGGTCCCGCGTTCGAGACTGATGAAGCGCTGGCGCAGGCGGCGGGAGTCACTGCCGCGGCGCCACAGACGCATCAGGAACCGTGCAGCGCGCGCCAACGCCTGATCCAGCGCGGTTCGCCAGTCCTTCGCCACGGAGACGACGACGACCGACCCTGCACCATCGGTCTTCAGTTCCACCTGGCAACGTTTGTCGATGCCACCACGGGGTCCGTTCAGGTCGGACAAGTGCACCTCGGCGCGTGGCACGAGCCAACTCAGGCGCCGCAACACAAAGCGCACGCGGCGCTCGGTCAGGTCGCGCAGCTCGGTGGCGTGAGGATGGCGGGACTTGAACAGCACTTGCATCACAGATCTCCATCGGTTGAGGGACAGCCCAAAGCTAAGGCTCGCGGTAGTTCTGAAAAAGCAGCTTTTCGAGAACGCCAACATCGGAAAAAACTGAACACAAGAAGAGGCTTCGGCCGCACACTTCGGCGTTTGGCGGCTGCGGCTTGCACGAGCTGCGATCCGCAGACCTTCCTGGCACTTCATCCCCTGGACAACCAACGCCATGCCCAACACTCGAACCGCGAACGCCGTCCGTTTGGAGTTCGCGCCCGGTTCCCTGGTTAAAGCCAACCTGTCGGGCGCGGCTTTCACCGGCGACTGGCTCTGGGTGGCTGGCGACGAAGCCTGCGGCCTGGACCGACTGCGCCGGCTCGACCCCGTGGGGCGCGAGGTCTTGCGTCTTGGCGAGGTACGCGACTTCCCTCTGGCCGACCTGCTGGATCTGCCCGGCGGGGCTGGGGAAGAGGCCGATCTCGAGGGCATGGCCGTGACCGATGGGTACCTCTGGGTGGTCGGCTCGCATGGCCTGAAGCGCAAGAACGCCAAGCCGGACCGGGGCCACGCCGACAACGCCAAGCGGCTGGCCAAGGTGGCGCTCGACGGCAACCGGCGCCTGCTGGCCTGTCTGCCAATCGAGCCCGATGCTCAGGGCGAACCGTGCCTGGTGCGACAGGCGCAGGATGGCCGGCGAGCGCTGCGCCTGACGGGCGATGCGCAGACGAACCTGCTCACTCGCGCGCTGGCCGATGACCCCCACTTCGGTTCCTACATGGCGATCCCGGGCAAGGACAACGGCTTTGACATCGAAGGCCTGGCCGTCGACGGCCGCCGCCTGCTGCTTGGCCTGCGCGGCCCTGTACTGAGGGGCTGGTCGGCGCTGCTCGAGATCAAGGTCGAGGCCCGCGCTGACGATCTTCGATTGGTGCCGCTGGACGACCGTGGCACGCTGATCCGCAAGCACTTCCTGCAGCTCGACGGCCTGGGCGTTCGCGATCTGCACTTCTCGGGCGATGACCTCTACATCCTGGCCGGCCCGACGATGGTCCTGAACGGTGACATCCGCGTCTTCAAGTGGCCTGCCGCCCGGCCCTTGCTGGCCGCCAACCGCGAGCCCGTGCGTTTCGAGGAGGCATTGACCGAGTCGGTGTCCCTGCCGCACGGGCGCGGCATCAATCGGGCTGAAGCGATCTGCGATCTGCCGCCGGCGCTGTCTGGAGGCAAGGCACGCTGGCTCGTCCTGTACGACGCGCCGGGCGCCGATCGCAAGGACGGCGAGCACGCCGTCTTCGGCGACCTGCTGCGCCACGATTGAGGGAATTCATCGCGAGTTGTCTCGTCCAGCCATGACCGATGCCCCCGAGCTCGATCCTTCTGCACCGATCCAGTTCGTCATCAATGCGGCTGCGGGCAGCAGCGACGCCGCCACGAAGCGCGAAGTCATCGAGTCCGTGCTTCAAGCGGATGGACGGCGCGGTGACTTGCACTTCTGTACGCCCGTCCAACTGGCTGCCATGGCGCGTGAATCGGCGCAGCGGGCTTGGTCGACCCGCACGGCCGTGGTCGCCGTCGGCGGCGACGGCACGCTCAACACGGTGGCGCAGGCCGCTCACGCCGCAGGCTGCGCCATGGGTGTGGTGCCGCAGGGCACGTTCAACTACTTTGCCCGCACCCATGGCATTCCCGCAGACCCGGCCGACGCGGTCCGCCTGCTGCTGCGTTCAGCGCCGGCGCCGGTTCAGGTGGCCGGCATCAACGACCGTGTGTTCCTGGTCAACGCCAGCCTGGGGCTCTATCCCGACCTGCTGGAAGACCGGGAAGCCTACAAGGCCCGCTTCGGCCGCAGCCGCTGGGTGGCGTTCGTGGCGGCGTGCGCGACGCTGCTGCGCGCACAGCGCCGACTGCGACTGCACATCGAGATGGGTGACACGGTTCGCGACGTGCAGACCTTGACGCTCTTCGTGGGCAATAACCGGCTGCAGCTACGGCAGTTCGGTGCGGAGCCGGAAGACACCCTGGCCGGTACGCCGGGCGACGGCAGCATGGCCGCGCTGGTACTGCGGCCTATCGGAACGCTGTCGATGATCGGGCTCATGCTGCATGGAGCAATGGGCAGGCTGGGTGAGGCGGCTGGCGTGGAGCGCTTCGAGTTCGAGCACCTGGTGGTCAGGCCCACGTTGCCGCAGGGTCGCCGCGGGGTGAAGGTGGCCTTCGACGGCGAGGTGACGATGATGCGCGCGCCGCTCGACTTCCGCGTGCTCGCCAAGCCCCTGTACCTGCTGGGGCCGCAGCGCGGCGCTTCCGCAATCGACGCCGGATCCCGGACCGAGGGGACAGGCGAATGAGCGTCCTGCTGCAGATATCAGACCCTCACTTCGGCACGGAGCAGGCGCCGGTCGTCGAAGCGCTGACCACACTGGCCTGCCAGCAGCGGCCCGACGTGCTCGTGCTTTCCGGCGACATCACTCAGCGCGCACGCCCGGCACAGTTCAGGGCCGCACGCGCGTTCGCGGACCGCCTCGGAGCCCCAGTGCTGGCCGTTCCAGGCAACCACGACATACCGCTGCTCGACTGGTGGGCGCGCCTGCGCCACCCCTATGCACGCTACATCGCTGCCTTCGGTACGGATCTCGAACCCGTGCACCGCTCGCCCGAGCTGATGGTGGTGTGCGTCAACACCACGCGGGCCTGGCGCCACCAGAATGGCGAGATCTCCGGGCGGCAGGTTGACCGTGTGGCCCGACTTCTGGTACGCGCCGAATCCGCACAGCTGCGGGTGGTGGTCGTGCACCAGCCCGTGGCCGTGACGCGTGCTGACGACCTGTCCAACCGCCTGCGCGGGCATGCGGCCGCGCTCGAGCGTTGGGCTGCGGCCGGGGCCGACCTCGTCATGGGCGGGCACATCCACCTTCCTTACGTCATGCCGCTGCAAGGCCTGGCACGTCCGTTGTGGGCCGTGCAGGCGGGCACGGCCGTCTCGTCTCGGGTGCGCAAAGGCGTGCCCAACTCGGTGAACCTGCTGCGCTGGGGCGCGGATTCGGCGCCTGGGTGCTGCCGAATCGAGCAGTGGGACTTCTCGGCTGACGTCCAAGCCTTCTTGCTCGCCAAGGTCACAGACGTCCAGCCGGCCAGGGCGTGAGTGGGGCGCCAACCTCCGGCCAAGGGCGGAGCGCAGACCCTGCGGCGATCTGCGCTTTCCGCACCGGCTCACGCTGCATCCGCGGGTCCGGTCCGGGTCGAGGCTGTGTGAAAACGTAGTTTTTGCGTGATCCTGCCGTGCCAGCACGCTCGGCAGGGTTTGGGAGAGCCGGTGCCGCGCTATACGCAGCGGCGGGAGTTAATGGATTTTCTCCAGGTTGTTTCGGAAGTTGCTTTGTAGACGCGCTTGGCAGCTCGTTGTGCGGGGTTTATCGCACGGCAACAGAGGGACTTATGCCCTCATGGCCTGCATCAGCGGGACGATGCCCACGATTCGCATCACGCGTTTCATGTTGTAGGCCAGCACATGGAGACTCATCTCGGTACTGACCCGCGGCAGCCGCTTGGTCAGGAAGTGGGTCGAGCCCATCCAGGCTTTGAGCGTGCCAAAGGGATGTTCGACGGTTTGCCGGCGTAGCTTCATCGCGTCGGGCTGCTGGTCCAGGCGCTCTTGCATCGCCTCGAGGACTGCCTCGTGTTCCCAGCGTGCGATGCGCCGGTAGTCGCTCGTCGTGCATTGCGCTTTGAGCGGACACCTGGGGCACGCTGAGGACCAGTATTTGTGCAAGGTCAGGCCGTGCTCGACGGTGGTAAAGCGCTTGATGGCCCGTTGGCCGGCCGGGCAGCGGTACTCATCGTCTGCGGCGAGGTAGACAAAGTCACGTTTGTCGAAGCGACCCTCGGCCTTGCTGTTGGAGGTTAGCGGCTTGGGCACCAGCGGGCTCATGCCGGCCTGGTCGCACTCCAGAATTTCCGGGCTGTTGAAGTAGCCGCGATCGGCAAGGATCGTCAGGTCTTCCTTTCCCGTCGCACTGCGCGCCTGCTGGGCCATCGCGGACAGCTGGGTGCGGTCATGGCCAAGGTTGGTGACTTCGTGGGCGACGATCAGATGATGTTGGGTATCGACCGCGGTCTGGACGTTGTAACCCACCATGCCGGTGCCGCGGCCACTGGTCGCCATCGAGCGGGCGTCCGGATCGGTCAGCGAGACTTGCCCGTCGGGTGCTTCCTGCAGTTGCTGTCCAATCTGCTGCAGACACTGCATTTGTGCTTTGACCGCGGCGACTTTGTCCTGGAGCCGCGACACCTTGCCTTCGGTGATGGCCGTCGGCTGCCGGTCTGCGCGGTCGAGTTCGGCCAGATAGCGGCCGATACTTTCCTCCAGCTGCTCCATGCGCTTCTTGAGCTTGTTGTCGGTGAAGTTCTTGTCGCGGTTGTTGACCGCTTTGAACTTGCTGCCATCGACGGCGACAATCGCTTCGGCGAACAGATTGAGCCGGCGACACAGCACGATGAATTCGCGACAGACGTTACGAATCGCCTGGCCGTTGTCCTTGCGAAAGTCGGCGATGGTCTTGAAGTCCGGCGTCAAGCGCCCGGTCAACCAGATCAACTCGAGATTGCGCTGGGTCTCGCGCTCCAGGCGCCGACTGGACTGGAGGCGGTTGAGATACCCGTACAGGTAGATCTTCAGCAGCACCGCCGGATGGTAGGCCGGACGCCCAGTGACCGCCGGTGCCATGCCCTCGAAACCCAGGCCGCTCAGATCAAGTTCGTTGATGAAGACATCGATTACGCGAACCGGGTTGTCCTCACCGATATAGTCGTCGAGACACTCGGGCAGCAACGTAGCCTGGGTCCGGTCTTCGCCTTCGACGAATCGCTTCATCTGCCTGCCTCAGCTCATGCTTCGATGCAGGCATAACGCAAACCACACTATTTCCGTGTACAAGCTTAAGGCGTTTTCACACAGCCTCGGTCGAACTCGGTCATTGCGCATGGCGCAGTTCGACGCCATCTGACATCTTCTGTCGGGTCGACTTTCGGCTAGGAAAGCCAAGGAACCGAAGACGTTCTCGTAGCCCATCACTCCGAAGCGAAGCGAGGAGCCTGCTTCTTTCCACTGATAAGCAAAGGTAGATGCAGATTTGTTGCTGCGCTCGGAACGTGACAAGGATAAGGGGGAAGCTCGGATCTCAACGCACTGCTAGGCAGCAAACTCAGGCGCACCCGGCGCCGCTGACTCGCCCATGCGCGTCGCCCCCATCCGGCACGCAAGCGCGAACGCGTTGCGCATCGCCCCCATGTTCGCGATGCCGCGGCCGGCGATGTCGTACGCGGTCCCGTGCGCGGGCGTCGCGATCGGAATCGGCAGCCCGCCGGGCACCGTGACGCCGCGGTCGAAGCCCATCAGCTTCATCGCGATCTGGCCCTGGTCGTGATACATCGTCAGCACGCCGTCGTAGCCTTGGCCGTCCTTGCGGATCGCACGCACGAACGCCGTGTCGGCGGGGAAGGGGCCGTCGGCGGGAAAGCCGCGCGAACGCGCGAGCTCGACCCCCGGGCCGATCGTGTCCATCTCCTCGCGGCCGAACGCGCCGTTGTCGCCGTTGTGCGGGTTGAGCCCACAGACGGCGATGCGCGGCGCGGCCACGCCGCCGGCCTTTAGGCCGCGCGTGAGCAGCGCGACGCCGTCGGCCACGCCTTCGCGCGTGATCAGCGCGCTCACGTCCTTCAGCGGCACGTGCGACGTCACGCGCGACGTCCACAGCGTGTCGAGCACGTTGAACTCGACGCACGGGCCCGTGAACCCGAGCACTTCGCAGAAGTAGTGCAGCTCGTCTGCGTGCTTCATGCCGCCCGCACGCAGCGCCGCCTTGTTGAGCGGCGCAAAGCAGATCGCGTCGGCGATGCCGCGACGCGCGAGGTCGAGGCCGAGCGCCAGCCCGGCCAGCATGTACGCGCCGTTGCGCGCGGCGACCTCGCCGTGCGCGAATCCGGTCGCGTCGGCGTGCTCCCAGTCGACGAGGCGCGGCATCGCCGGGCTGCGGACCGCGGGGCCGCGCTCGTAGGCGAACTCGCGGCCGGCGGCGCGCATCCCCGCGTGCACGACGTCGCGCGCGCCGATGAGCAGGATGTCCGCGGTGCGCTGCGCTTGCCCGTCGGCGAGCAGCTTCGCGATCAGTTCCGGACCGATGCCGGCCGGGTCGCCGGTGAAGAGGGCGATCGTGGGCTTCACGGCTCGAGCTTGACGTTGGCGTCCTTGATCAGCTTGCCGAAGCGGTCGTAGTCCGACTTGACCATCGCGGCGAACTGGTCCTGCGTGATGTTGCCCGGCTCGCCGCCCAGACCGACCAGGCGCTTCTGCACGTCGGGCAGCTGCAGCGCCTTCACGGTCTCGGCGTAGATCCTGTTCACGACGTCTTTCGGCGTTCCGGCCGTGACGAAAAGGCCGTACCACGTCGTCATTTCCACGCCCGGCAAACCCGCCTCGGCGAGGGTCGGCACGTCCGGCAGCTCGGGCGTGCGCTTCGGGCTCATCACGGCGAGCGCCTTCACCTTGCCGCCCTTGATGAACGCCATCGCCGACGACGTCGTGTCGAAGTCGAGCTGGATCTGGCCGCCGACCAAGTCGGCGAGCGCCTGCGACGAGCCCTTGTAGGGCACGTGCACCGCCTTCGTGCCCGCCGCGAGGTTGAACGCCTCGCCCGCGAGGTGCTGCGTGCTGCCGACGCCGGACGAGCCGTACGAGAAGCCGTCGGGCTTCGCCTTCATCAGCACGATGAGGTCGCGCACGCTGTTGGCGGCGACGTTCGGGCCCACGACCAGCACGTTCGGCACGACGACGATCAGCGCGACGGGGATCAGGTCCTTGTTCGGATCGTAGGCGAGCTTGATGAGGTGCGGCGCGATCGCGGCGCCGGTGTTCGTCGCGACGAGCAGCGTGTGGCCGTCGGCGGGCGCCTTCGCCGTGAGGTCGGCCGCGATCGTATTCGACGCGCCCGGCTTGTTCTCGACGACGAACGGCTGCCCCATCGCGGCCTGGTACTTGTCGGCGAGCATGCGCGCGATGATGTCGGTGCCGCCGCCGGCGCCGGCGCCGACCATGATGCGCACGGGCTTCGACGGGTAGGTTTGCGCCACGGCGCTCGCGGCGACGGCCGCGATCGCGCACGCGGCGGCGAGGCGAGTGAGTCGGTTCAGCATGGGGGCTCCTTCGTTCGAGATTCGTTGATGCGGTGGTTGCTGGGTCAAACGCCGCGGTCGGTCGCCGGAATGACCGACGACACGCGCGGCCACGTGTTCTCGAGATGCTCGCGCAGCAGGCGCGCGAGCGCCTCGCCGTCGCGCGCGCGCAGCGCGTCGATGAAGGCCTCGTGCTCCGCCATCGCGGCAGACCAGTTCTCGGGCGCCTGGTTGCCGAGGTAGCGGATCCTGCGCATGCGCATGCGCAGGATGCCGTGCAGCATCGCGAGCGTCGGGTTGCCCGCGGCGCGCACGATCGCGTTGTGGATCTCCTGGTTCAGGCGGAAGTATTCCGGCCGCTCGCGGCGCTCGTAGTGCACGCGCATCTGCTCGTGCAGCGCGATGATCGCCGCGATCTCGGCGTCGCCCGCGCGGCACGCCTGCCGCCCCGCGTGCTCCTCCAGCAGCGCGATGAGCGCGAGCATGTCCTGCGCGTCCTTCGCCGTGAACACCTTCACGACCGCGCCGCGGCCTGGCAGCAGTTCGACCAGACCTTCGGACGCGAGAACCTTGAGCGCCTCGCGCAGCGGCGTGCGCGAAATGCCGAGCTGACGCGAAAGCTCGAGCTCCGCAATGGCGGCACCGGCCGCGAGGGTGCCGTCGACGATCATGTCGCGCACGCGCGCGGTGACCTCCTCGTGCAGCGAGCCACGGGGTATCGGCTGCACTGCTGCGGAGGGCGCCGAGGCGGCGGCGTGGTGAGTGGCGGAGGGCGTTTCCACGAGGGGCAAGGAGGGCGCGGAGGGCGAGGATTTGTGCAGCTCGGTAGGTATTGTAATTCATAATTACACATTACGGCGGTCCTCGAAGAGGTTCGCCACCCGTCCCGGGGACGGTGGCCTTCACGCGCGGCCGCACCGGCGCGCCGCGCACCATCCGGCACCGCACTGCTGCCGTCCTGCGGGAGTGGGCTGTATGGGCCGGCACCGGAAGGGTCGCGTGCTAAAGTGGAAGGGCACGATCGGTCGCTCGCCGGCCGGCGGGCTCCCCGCTCAAGGCCATGAAGTTGTCCACTCCGTCGCGGATCGACCGGATCATCACGCTGGTCGTGCTGGCCGTGCTCGTGGGCGGCGTGTACCTCGTGCTGCAGCCGTTCCTGTCCGCGATCGTGTGGGCAGCAATCCTCGCGGCGACGACGTGGCCGGTCTTCCACTGGATGGTCCGGCGCAGCGGCCGGCCCGGCGCCGCCGCGACGGTGATGACGCTGCTCATCCTGACGGTCGTCGTCGCGCCGTTCTTCATCGCCGGCGTGACGCTCGCCGAAAATGCCGACCGGATGTCCGCGTTCATCCGCGGCGTCATCGAGCGCGGCGCGCCGGATCCGCCATCCTGGCTGGATCGGCTGCCCTTCATCGGTGAAAGCGCGACCGCGTACTGGGCGCGGTTCGCGCACGACGGCGCCGGACTGCTCGAGGAGATGAAGCGCTTCATCGATCCGCTGCGCGACCTCGCGTTCAAGAGCGGCGCCGTCGTCGGCGACGGGCTTCTGCAGCTCACGCTGTCGGTGCTGATCGCGTTCTTCTTCTTCCGCGACGGCGACGCGATCATGGCGCGCGTGCGCGGCGCGGTGAGCCGCATCTCGCCGTCGCGCGGCCTCCACATGCTCGACGTGGCGGGCGCGACCACGCGCGCCGTCGTCTACGGCATCCTGGGCACCGCGCTCGCGCAGGGCGTGTTGATGGCGATCGGCCTCTACA